>Ga0172370_10009519_pt1 | contig 11340 bp, 6 predicted proteins | sample LakKiv5m_FD_114538 | JGI IMG/M metagenome (GOLD analysis project Ga0172370, IMG submission 114538) | Freshwater microbial communities from Kabuno Bay, South-Kivu, Congo - kab_022012_11.5m | ecosystem: Environmental > Aquatic > Freshwater > Lake | place: Democratic Republic of the Congo...
CCAAACGTCGGCCAGGAGTTGGTCAAGGGGTCGGTGGACTGGTTGGCGTTGTCGAGGCGCAGCGCCTTGCCGCCCGCGGCGGGGATCATCCAGAGCTCGGCGTTGCAATTATCGTAGGTGCCTGCACCGCCGGTGCTCGGACCGCCGCCGCTGCCGCTCGACCCACAAGGCGGGGCGGCAGCATCGACACGGTTGTAGGCGATCCACTGGCCATCGACGCTGAAAGCTGGATAGTACTGGAATGCGCCCGCATCTGCCGCGCCCGTGAGCACGGTCGCCGTGCCACCCTTGCCGCCATTGAACGGCACACTGTAGAGCGAGGTCGGTTGCGTCGCGGAAAAGCCGTTGCCGACATCGGCCGCCGAGGCATAGACGACAAGGTCGCCATCGGGAGACCATGTTGGAAACGCCTGCTTGCCCAGGTCGCCTCCCGTGACGAGCGCAGTAGCCGTGCCCTTGATGAGGTCGATGGCCATCAGTTTGGTCGGCAGCGGGATGAAGCTGGCTGAACCGCTCGTCGGCACGACCAGCCATTTGTCCGTCGGCGTGAAGTACTTGGGCGAGAACGCCGCGGCGATGGTGAAGGAGCTGGCCAGCACCGCTTCGGCTTTGGCATGCAACCACGGCGGCTTGTTGCCACTCTTGGCCGAGACGAGCGTCATCGACATGCTGGTCATGGCGGCGCCCATCATGTGGCTGACGGCCACCGTGGAGCCATCCGGGCTGATGCTGTGACATCCCGCGCACATGCCGCCGCCGGTCGCCACGGAGGTCGCCACCGTCTTGCCAGCCTCGATGACGCGGACGGATTGCATCATCGTGTTCCAGTAGTAGACGGCACCGCCCGCCTTCATCGCGGAAACATGCAGGTTCAGCGGTTTGGAAGCCAGCAGGTTGCCGACCAGCTTGCCGCCCTGCACGGTCGCCGCGAGCACGCGCACCTGCCACTTCGGATGATCGGGAAAATCAAACAGCTTCTTCCAAATCGACTTTGGAATCGTCAGCACGTACCCCGGACCGCTTGCCCACTTGCCCGCATCGCCGATGACGTCGATCTGCGCTTCATCGTTTTCGAAACGCACCACGAACACGTCCGGCGTACCTGTGTACTTCCACTGCACGGTGATCGGCGCAAAATCCACAGGAGCCAGTGCACCATCCGGCGGATAGACCACTTCGATATCGCCCGTCAGCGTCGACTTCTGCCCGGCAATGGCGCCAGCCGCCAGCGGATCCGTGGTCGCAGTCGTGTCGACAACTAGGGTCACTTCCACAGGAATCGTCGCAGCATCCGTGCCTTCCACCGGGACATCGGGCGCGAGATCCGGCGCTGCCTCATCCGCTTGGACATCGGGCACCGCGTCGGCGCTCGGCGCATCCGTCAGCGCCGCCGTGTCGGTTGGCGAGGCAATGTCCGCCTTGGCGGCACCTTTGCCCGTCGTCGGCGTGCTGCAAGACAACTGCAGGAGGCTAAGAACCACAAGGATAGCAAGGATGGATGTCTTCATGCGTGGCAGCCTACCAGGATGGAGCGCAGCGGCAAGATGGATGCACAGCTACTTGCCATCGCCGCGGCGTGCGACGCCGATGACTTGGCGAAAAAACGATACGATCTCATTCCGTTCGAGGCCGATTACCTGCGCCTGACCGGCCATGCGATCGAGAATGACGCGCTCCCGTTCGGGGTCGCTGCGCTGCAACGCCTTGCTTCGCTTCAAGGCCCAGATCTCCGCCACGACCGCCGCACGCTCGGCCAGAGCCGCGAGCAACTGATCATCAATTGCATCAATGCGCAAACGAAGGTCTGCAAGCCGGGCAAGATCATTGGTCTTGTCCATGTCACCTCATCGCAACGGCAGCAACGTCTGCATGGTGCCCGCTGTCACACCGAATTGCTCGTGGCCGCCGGCCTGGCGCAGCACTTCCACTGCCGTCCTGCTACCTTGCAGAAGACCGGCATACGCCGCGAGCACTTGTGCCGCCTGCGCGTCGGTCTCGCCGACGAACTCGACGCGAAACCGGCGCACGCCGCGCGCCAGCAACCGCGGCACGACCGGCGCTGCGCTCTGCGCCTGGGCATTGAACACCGTATTGCGACAGCCCACGTCGACCAGCACCGGATGCTCCAAGCCACGCTGGTCGCGCAGGGCGATCGCGTGCGCTTCGCAAGCGCGGCCACAATCGTTGAAGTCTTTGCCCTGACTCAATAAGTGCGCATACACGCAGTGCTCTGTGTGGAACGTGGCGATGTGGTGGTGCACCGTCACCGTCAGCCTGTCCGCCGGCACACGGTCCAGCAGCGCGTGCAGTTGGGTCTCGTCGAGGTCATGGGCGGCCGTCAGCGTGTCTGCCCCCAACGCGAACAAGTGGTGTGCCGTCAATGAGTTCGTCACGTTCAGCGAAAAGTCCCCATGCACCGCTGGCCGCCGCGGCCCGTCGCACTGCGCCGCCGGGTCCCGCGACGCGGCGAAATGCATCAATCCGCCCCAATGGCGCACCAAGACGCCATCGGGCTGCAAGCGCGCAATGCGGCGATCATAGCCCTGCTCGCCCGGCTTCTGCACCCGCACTGTGGCAATCGTCACGCGCAATCCAGCGTTGCGCGCCTTCTGCACGGCGCGCGTCAGGCCCACGAACTCCATCCAGTCGAGTTCGACTTCGGGCAGCCCGGCGGCGATGGCAGCATCGAGCTGTGCGTCGCTGCGGCATAGTGCAAGAAGTTGCGGCACATCGAGAGGTTGCCATCCAGGACGAAAGCTTGCGTCAAGGCGCAAGTGTTCCAGCAGCACCGCGGCGTCCACGGCGTGACGCTGTCGCGCCAGGAACGCGGACAGCAAGCGTTCCACCAGGTCGCGCCGCAGCGACTTGAGTGCGGAAACCGGCAAGTGCAGCCCCGGACCCAGCTTTTCGGTTCCGAGCACCGCCAGGCGTAGGGGCGTGCCACCGAACGCGCCCAGCTTCTCGGTCAGCAGCTTCGCGTCGAGACCTGCCGTTTGCGCCGGCTGCAACGGCTCGCGACTGGCCACGGTCACGGTCACCGGCTCGCGTCCCGGCGCAGCAATTGTTGCATCAACACGCAAATGTTCGCCGGCCAGACCTGAGACCTGCAGCACACAAGGCAGGCGGCCGTCGGGCTCCGCCGCGCGCACGAGACGGTCGGCCTGGACCGCGAGCGCCGGATCGCTGCTGATCCACACGCGAAAGCCAGGGCGAACGCGCGCCAGATCGGGTCCGGGAACGCCAAACCCGAGCCACCAACCGCCTTGGCCTGCAGCGACGCGGAACACTGGACCGCCCGGTTCGTCCTTGGCCTCGGGGTGGCCGTCTTCGAAGACGACGCCGAGACCTGGCCGCGGATCGGCGTTGGTATCGCATGCGACAAAGACCTCGCGGCCGCGCAATTGGGTCACGGTGCCGAGAAACAGACCGCGGTGCTTGGGAAACCGGCCTTCGACGAGAGACTGGTGATCGCTGCCGGCCAAGAAGCCGCTGGAAAAGCCGCGCGAGAAGGACAGGGCCATGTCGCGCAGGGCAACGTGGGTCGCCGAACCCGAACCCGAAAGACCATCCACCGCACGGCGGTAGCCTGCGAGCGCCGTCATCACGTACTGCGCATTCTTCTGCCGCCCCTCGATCTTGAGGCCCGCCACGCCGATGCGCGCCAATTCCGGCACGGCGTTGATGCCGGCGAGGTCCTTCGGACTCAGCAAGTACCGGACTTCTCCCAAGTCTCGGCGGTGGCCGTCGACGACGGCGTCATAGGGCATCCGGCACGACTGTGCGCACTGGCCGCGGTTGGCCGAGCGGCCGCCCCAGGCCTCGCTGGTCAGGCACTGGCCACTCCACGACACGCACAGGGCACCGTGGATGAATACTTCCAGTTCGAGATCCGAGCCTTGTGCCATCTGACCGATCTCTGCGATCGACAGTTCGCGCGGCACCACGACACGCCGGCAGCCCAATTGCCGGGCAAAGCCGGCCGCCTCTGGACTGGAGATCGTCATTTGCGTACTTGCATGAACATGCAAGGATGGCGCAACCGCGCGCGCAATCAGCGCAACCGCTGGGTCCTGCACGATCAGCGCATCGACGCCGGCGGCAGCGACACGGCGCACGATGAGCAGGGCCGTGTCCAGCTCCGGTTCAAAAACCAATGTGTTCAAGGTCAGATAGGCACGAGCACCCGCGCGGTGGATGCGATCGCACGTCTCCGCCAGCCCATCCAGGCTGAAGTTCGTCGCACGCGCGCGCGCATTGAAGCCGTCATCAAGGCCAAAGTAGACGGCGTCTGCGCCAGCGGCGAGGGCCGCACGCAATGCGTCAGAATCACCAGCGGGAGCAAGAAGTTCGGGCGCAGTTCCCCGGACAGCGACCGTCATTTCTTGCAGTCCGTCGGGCAGTTCTTCGGGTCCGGGCCGCCGGGAGCCGACACGCTGCACACGCAGTCGCCACAGAAGCCGCAGTCGACCGGGCAGCCGATCTCGGTCTCGCCGGGCTCGCACTTCTGGTTGCCGCACGCGTTGCCGCAGTCGACCGGGCAACTCGTGGTGCTTTCTCCGGGCTCACAGGTCTCGTTGCCGCACGCGGAACACCAGCAGTCCTCGGGGCATTGCGCCGTTCCTTCGCCCACTTGGCATATACCGTCGCCGCAACCGCCGTCACCATTGCACTTGTTGTTGTCGCAAGCCTGCGCGCCGCAATCGCGCCGGCAGTTGACCGAGCCCTCACCGTTGTCGCACACGCCGTCGCCGCACGTCGCGGTCGCGCAGTCTGCCGGACAGAACTTCTTGTTTTCGCAGCCGTTACAGATGCCGTCGCCACACGTCTCCGGACAATCGCGTACGCACGTCTTCGCGGTCTCCGCGCAGTTGCAGATGCCGTCACCGCACATGTCGTACGGCGCCGAGCTGCACTTGGCCGCGCTGCACGTCTCCTTGGTGCAGACGTCACCGTCGTCGCAAGCGAGAAAGGCCCCTTCGTCGATCAAGCCATCGCCGTCGTCGTCGACGCCATTGCACTGTTCTTTTACTTGGTTGGAGCAGCCCTGCGGCTTCGCTGCGTCCATCATCGGCGCGACATCGACGACCTCTTGGGCCAGCACGGTCGCCGTGTCTATCGGCGCAGCGTCGACCACGTCTGGTGCACTGTCCATTGATGCGTCTGGCAGACTGTCCGCAGGCGCATCGCCGGATCCAGCCGACGCAGCCTCGCCCGCGGTCGGACTACAGGCGCCGAGGCCGAGGGCCAGCAGCCACGACAGAGTGATGATTGCAGCTTGATGCAAATGTGGTGCGCGCATGGCCCCAACTTTCGCGCCGCGGTTCATGGAAACGGCACGTCGATCAGTTCGTGTTCATACGCGAATGCCGCGCCGTTGCCTAGCACTTTGACGACGCGCACGCGCGGCGGCCCGCTGAAGGTCGATGCCGTGACGAAGAGCGTCATGCCGACGTCCTCTTCCACCTGCTCGTAATCGAAATGAAAGTGTCCGCCAAAGGTCGCGCTGACCAACTGGCCCACCGGCGCCAGGACACCAGCGATGGCCAGCCACTCGGCCTTCAGGAAGCCACCGGGGCTTTCGTGCATCGGAATGTGCGAGAACAGCACCACGCTCTCGGCCGCTCGGGGACCCAGGCCCGCCATCTGCTTGACCAGCCAGGGGAAAGTCGCGCCCGGGTAGTCGTGCAGATCGCCCTGCTCACCGGCGATCGTTCCTTCGACGCGCGCCGCCCAATCCAGACCGACGAAGCGCACACCGCCGTGCTCGAACGCGACGTTCTGGAACCACGACTTCTTGGCATCCGCCGGGTCAGTGGTCGGTGTTGGTGCGCGCTCGAACCCCTCGATTTGCGTAGTTAAAGTCGCGTAGTGCGGCTCAAAGACCGCATCGAACGCCTGTTCGCTGCCGCCGTGCACTTCGTTGTCGCCCAGAATCGGAACGTACGGAATGGCCAGCTTGTCCAGGGCGTTGCGCGCCAGGGTCAAGCCGCCGCCGGTGCCCCAACCGATGTCCCCGAGCACGAGCACGAGTTCGATGCCGCGCGCCTGGCGTTCGGCATTGATCCACGCGACCACCTTCTGCAATCTGCTGAAACTCGCCGATTTTCCGACTACGTGCGTGTCAGTGATGATGGCGAATGAAAACTGCGGATGCATTGGCGAGACATCGGCCGGTACATCCGCCGGAACTGAATCTGCTGACACATCCGTTGCTTGCACATCGGTCGCCGCGACACCATCCGCGGCAAACGCCGCATCCTCGAGCGCGGCATCGACAGAATCCGTGCTGGAGGCATCGGCCCACGCAGCGCGCGGCGCCTCCTTGGCCGCTGCACACGCAGTACAAAGGACCAAGAAGGCAACCGCCCGCATTCGCATGGGTTACGCCGCAGCAGTGGTCTTGGTCTCGGCGGCGCCCTGCTCGGCCAGCTCGGCCAGCAGTTCGTCGCCATGCTCCTCGATCTCGGCCAGCCAGTGACGGCAACGCAACTCAGAGCGGCGCATGAACTTCTCGGCATAGATGCGGCGCTCGGGGAAGCGCATGCCGTACTTCACGAGAATGCGCGCAATCGACACATCCGCGAGAATCTTGGTCAAACGCTCGGCGTGCAAGAGGCCCGGCGCAAAATCGAGCTTCGGATCCCACTGCGAGAACAGCGCGTCGGTCCAGGAACCGATCGGCATGTCGTAGGTGCTCTTGAGCTTGTTGCGCGCGATCCTCACGAGAATCGTCTGCAATCCCTTGTACTTGTACGCAAAGAGCCGCGAAAGGTTGCGCTCCATCGGCTCCTGCTCGGCGACGCGCTTCCAGTTGGCACGCGCCATCTTGACGATGAAGCGCTTGGGATCGCGAAGTCCTTGCATCAGCTGATCTTTCAAGACCATGAGCGACTGGATCTGGCTCGTGCCTTCATAGATCGGCAACACCAGCGCGTCGCGCAGCAGCTTCTCGGGCGCGTACTCCGTCGTGTAGCCCACACCGCCGAGGATCTGCATCGCCATGCGCGACATTTCGACGGCCTTCTCGGATGCAATGTACTTGACAAGCGGCGTCAAATCGCGGGCTTGGCGCTTGGCGCGCTGCATCTTGCGCTCTAGCGCAGCGCGCTCCGCTTCATCGGCCGGCGGATCGAACTTGAGGATCTGCTCCAATCGCTTGGCACGTTCCACCTTTTGCGACGCCTCGAAGCACAACGCGCGAATGCCGCGCAGGTACATCTCCATATCTTCGAGGTAATCCGCAATCATTTCATGGCGCTCGATCGGCTTGCCCATGGTGATGCGCTGGCCGGCAAACTCCTTGGCGCAGCGGTAGGCCGCTTCACAGACGCCGAGCGCCTCGAACCCCACGCCGATACGCGCGAAATTCATCAGCAAGAGCATCTGCTCAAAGCCTTCGCCACGCCGCCCGATCAACTCGCCGACCGAGTCCTCATAGACCAGCGACACGGTGGGCGAGCTTTGGTGGCCGATCTTGTGCTCGACCTTGCCGATGCGCACGTTGGTCTTTCCATTGATCTTCTGGCGGCACAGCATCAGCGACAGGCCCTTCAAGCCAGGCGATTGCACGGGATCCTCGGTGCGCGCCAGGACCAACTGGTACTGACCGTGTCCCGAGGTGATGAAGATCTTTTCGCCATTCAAGATGTAGGTGCCGTCGGGCTGCTCGACCGCGCGCGTGCGAATCTGCGCGAGATCGGAGCCGGCGCCCGGCTCGGTCAGCACCATGCAACCCCAAGCGTTGCCAGCGCAAATCTCGCGAATGACGTCATCGTAGGGCGTCTCGGTCGGCCGGCCATTGGCCCACTTGGTGCGCGGATCGCGCATGGCATAGGTCAGCAGCGACAGCGCGATGCCGGCGTGAAAGCCGAAGTGCGTCATCAGCGACGTGTCGGCGCGGGCAATCATTTCAGAAGCAGCGAGGTACACGGTCGCCGGGGCGTTGAGGCCGCCGAGTTCGCGCGGAATCGGCAGCCCGTAGACGTCCAGCTTTTTCAAGCCTTTGAAGATTTTGGCAAAAGTCGGCGAAACCACGACTTCGCCGTCGACCAGTGAGAGGTGCTCGGACTCCATCTGCCGCACGTAGGGGTCGATGGACCTGGCGACGTACTTGCCGATTTCCTTGAGGATATCCTCGTAGTTGTCGCGGGCATCACGCACCGATGCCGGGCGATCGTCCGCGGGCGTGCCGTGCTCGACGAGATCGAACAACATGTCCCAGTCGACCGCCTTCTCAATGTAGAAGCGCAAATCGTCGTTGTCAGAATAGAAATTGTCGCTCATGGCCGGCTCCTGGTCTTCTGCGGTCCTTTGGTGCGGCAGCGCTCCCGCTTCGACATGAAGCTTCTCTCGGGCTGCAGCAGGGAACAGGTGCGCACGCCTCTGAAGACCGTGGCGGGCAAGACGCACCTCAGCCGCGCAAGACGCGACCGTTCAGGCAGGACAATGCGAGCTATGGCGCGATGCGTCAAGAGCGCTTTGTGAGGCGGCGTCATGGGAATGTCACCGTTCTGCGCTTGAATGCGGCCAGCGCCGATCAAGGCATTCCCCTTGCTCCACAGCCAAACCCACGGGATGATGCACGTCCAGCGCCCTGCCCTGCGCTACCGAGGCTGCCATGCGCCGCATCTTGTGCTTGCTTGTTCTCGCTGCCTGCAGCACGCCCGCCAACACACGTTCGACTGGCACGACCGACGTCGCCACCAGCTTGGATGTCGTGATTTTGCCCAAGGACGCAGTCGTGGACACGTCGGGGTTCTACGACAACTCCGCCTTCACCTGCACTGGCTCTGAAGTGGCATGCTTTAGTGACACGACCGCCAAGGTGTGCGTGAACGGCGCTTGGGTCGCCACGAAGTGCGAAGGCGTCACGATCTGCGTGGCCGGCTACTGCGCCACGCCGGTCGACGCGCCGTGCACGCCTGGCGAGATCAAGTGGTGCGAAGGTCTCAATTCTGCGCGCGTCTGCGCGGCGGATGGCCAGTCGGTCCTGACCAAGACCTGCCCCGGCAAGCAGCAGTGCGCCCAAGGCCAGTGCCAGGATGTGCTGTGCACGCCCGGGGTTGCCGAATGCGTCGGCCAGATCAGCTACCACACCTGCACGGAGGATGGCCAGGGCTATGGCGCAGAGACGGCGTGCAAAACGGGCGCGAGTTGCTTTGGCGGCAAGTGCGTGTCGCTCTGCGAATCGAACCTGAAGATCGTCAGCAACATCGGCTGCGAATACTGGAGCGTGGATCTGGACAACGATTCCGGTACGAATCCAGGCACGGGCACCAGGGCAGACATGGTGCCGCACAGCGTCGTCATCGCGAATCCGGGCATCTACGAGGCGGAGATCACATTTACGGTCGAGGCGAGCTGCGCCGATGGCTCGTCTTGTTCTCCCTCCAAAACCACTTGCAACAACAAGCAGAACACGGTGTGCGACACGCTTGCCGCGCCTGATGACCTGATCTTTGCGGGCAACAAGGTGCCGGCTGGCGGCTCGAAGGAATTCAAGATGCCGGTCATGAACGTGAGCGGTTCATCGCTGACGTCCAAGGCAATTCACATCAAGTCGACGCAGCCGGTGGTGGCTTTTCAGTTCAATCCCTTCAACTCGGAAGGTGCGGCGTCGAATGACGGTTCGTTGCTGCTGCCGCAAAATGCGCTGGGCAAGACGTACTACGCGGTAGTGCCTGCGCAATCGCGGCCGGCGATGATGGGTTTTCCGGCGAACAATGCGTTTCTGACGGTCGCGGCGACCCAGGTGGGCACGACCAAGGTCAACGTGACGCCGACCCGCGATTGCCTGGCGGATGCCAAGAAGGGCGTGCCTCAGACCGGCACTGGCACCAAGTTGACGGCTGGCGCGACGTACAGTTTCGAGTTGTCGCAGTATGACGTGCTCAACATCGAAGAAGCGCCGACTGGCGACGCGGTGCCCAATGGCAAGGGCCCGCAAAGCTTGAAGAATATGACGGGCACGAAGATCGAGGGCTCCAAACCGATTGCCGTGTTTTCAGGCCATCAGGTCGCGGGCGTGGCGGATGATTTCCGCTTTTCCATGAGCACCGGCTCCGATTCGACGTGGGACACCTGCTGCACCGAGCACATGGAGGAACAGCTGATGCCCGTGGAAACCTGGGGAACGGAAGCGTTTTGCGTGAAGGCCAAGCCACGTGGCGATGAAGTAGACGAGTTCATCGTGGTGGCGGGCGAAGCGAGCGTGAAATTGACGACCAAGCCGAGCATCAAGGGTCTCGACGGTGTCACGATCAACGCCGGCGAACGGGCGCGCGCGCAGACGGACGAGAGCTTCATGCTGTCGGCGACGGGCAAGATCCAGGTCGTGCAACTGCTGGTGAGCGCTGGACAAGCTGCGCAGAAGCAGGGCAGCACGGCAGCGACGCTGGGCGACGCGAGCATGGCGATCGTCCCACCAAAGAAGCAGTACCGGGCGGACTATGTGATCCAGACTGCGGACGGCTACAACGCGAATTATGTCAGCATCGTGCGGCCAAAGGGACTCGCGGTGACGGTGGACAAGATGCCGGTCGCGAACAGCGAGTTCAGCGCGTTTGGCGATGGAAGCTGGGAATATGCCTACCATAAGGTCGACAAGGGCTCGCATGCCATCGAAGCCAAGGAGGCGTTCGGCTTGATGGTGTACGGCTATGGCGGCGTGACGGCCTACAGCTATCCGGGCGGGATGAATCTGCAGTAAACCTCGGCAGCTTCGACACTCGCGACCCAGATGTCGCAAACAAGTGCCCCGGATCGATCAGATGAGCGCGGCGGCGACGGCACGGACGGCTCTCCGTTTCTGCTCGGAATCAATCGGCGTTTCGCGATCATAGGCGATGCTCAGGGATCCCACGGTCAGATATGCGTCGGGATGCGCCGCCCGGACGTAGAGCACCAGCCGGGAGTCCTTGCCAGTCAGCGTCAAGCGCACTTCCCACGCCGCCTGCGCGACAGCGACATCGGTGCCGACGAGGCGAAGGCCGCGCAACGCAGTACCCGCTGGGGCGAACCGCGCCACGATGTGCTGGCGCATTCGCTCGCCGGCTTGCCACTCGCGCCGCGCAGCCTGCCGCTGCGGCAAACGGCCCAGCGCGTGGACCAGGGCCAGCGGATCTGCGGTGGCCGTCTGCTGCGCCGCGCGCACGAGGTCAGCCAACAGTTGCGCCGGTGCACGCGCCGCCGTCGGCCAATCCCGCGCTATTTTACGGAGTTGCAGCGCAAGGGCGTCCTGAAGATGTGGCGCGCCGGGCGATTGCACCAGCCGCGCGAGAACCGCATAGATCGCCGCCACTTCAGGCCGAGCAAAGCGCCATGGCAGTTCGTGCTGCTGCC
>Ga0172370_10009523_pt1 | contig 11339 bp, 9 predicted proteins | sample LakKiv5m_FD_114538 | JGI IMG/M metagenome (GOLD analysis project Ga0172370, IMG submission 114538) | Freshwater microbial communities from Kabuno Bay, South-Kivu, Congo - kab_022012_11.5m | ecosystem: Environmental > Aquatic > Freshwater > Lake | place: Democratic Republic of the Congo...
CACGGTCATAAGCGCGCACACGGATCGGCACGGAGAAGGTGCGCGCGGTAGCATTTCCCCAATTCACTTCAATCAAACGCTCGGTCTCGCGGATGTTCATCGCGTCGCGACAATCGCGCCGGTGGATCGTCACGCCGCGATTGCGCGTGACAAAGCCGACGATGGGATCGCCCTTGAGCGGCTTACAGCACGAGGCAAGACGGGTTAACATCCCGCCCGCTCCTTGAATCGTGATCTCGTCGCCGTCGAGTGTGGGTTTAAGTTGAGGCGAGAGAGGCGGCAGCGCATCGCCTTCGTTCGATTGCGATTCGCGGATATATTCGACGACCCGGTTGACAACGGTTTGGGGGTGTATGTCGCCACAACCCAACGCCAGCAAAAAATCTTCGGTCTTGCGGTTGAACATTTCGGCGATCTCATCATAGGTAACGTGATCGATCCCCAAGCGTTTAAGCTCGCGTTCCAACATGCCCCGCCCGGCGGTGATGTTGAGCTCACGATCCTGTTTCTTAAACCAGGCGCGTATCTTCTCGCGCGCCCGCGCCGACTTCACAAATCCTAAATCGGGGTTGATCCAATCACGGCTCGGACCACCACGATTGGCGGTGATGATCTCAACCTGATCGCCGCTCTTCAGTTCGGTATCCAACGAGATGAGCCGCCCATTAACTTTCGCGCCACGACAGCGCTCGCCGACTGCGGTGTGAACGTGAAAAGCAAAGTCAATCGGCGTAGAACCTTGAGGCAGGTCAACGATGTCCCCTTTTGGCGTAAAGGCATAGACACGATCTTCAAACACATCGGATTTGAGCGCTTCGACAAAGGCGCGACCTTCGGTCACATCCTGACGCCACTCCATCATCTGGCGGAATACTGCCACCCGCTCGTCCATTGCTTGATCGCGCTTGACGCCTTCCTTGTAGCGCCAATGCGCCGCCACACCAAGTTCCGAATCTTCGTGCATCTCCGGCGTGCGTATTTGCACTTCGAGCGGTTTGCCGTCATCGTAGATGACCGCCGTGTGCAGAGAACGGTAATTGTTCTCCTTGGGCATAGCGATGTAGTCATCAAACTCATGCGGCTGTGGTTTCCACAGACTGTGTATCAAACCCAGCGTGACATAACACGCCGGAATATCTTTGACGATCACCCGCACCGCGCGCACATCGTAGATTCGTTCAAAGGGGTCTTGCTTGCGCTGCATCTTGCGATGGATCGAGTAAATGTGCTTGGGGCGTCCGTTAACTTCAATCAGCTCGATATGATTGTCAGAGAGTTTAGTTTTGATCTGCTCGATGATCTTTGTCATCTTCTCTTCGCGCTCTGCGCGGCGCTCATCGAGCAGGCGGGCGATCTCACGGTATCGTTCCGGTTCGGCGTAGCGAAAGGCGAGGTCCTCCAGCTCCCATTTCATTTTCCAGATACCCAGGCGGTTAGCGAGCGGCGCAAAAATTTCCAACGTCTCACGCGCCATACGTTTTTGCCGCTCGGCTGAGAGATGCTTAAGCGTCCGCAGGTTGTGTAAACGATCCGCGAGTTTGATCAAGATCACCCGCCCGTCCTCCATCATCGCCAAAATAGTCTTACGCAATGTTTCGGCGTCACGGTCACGGGTGCGCTGATCGGTTCGTTTTTCATCTTCGATCTCTTCCGGTGAGAGATGCGATTCACCTTCGGATTTTCCTACCCGCGAGACACCGGGCATGTTCGTCAACTTGGTCACGCCATCTACCAGCCGCGCCACTTCGTCGCCAAATTTGTTGCGAAGATCATCCAGGGTAACTGTAGTGTCTTCCACGACATCGTGCAGCAGCCCTGCCATGATCACCGGCGCAGGCATGTTCATCTCGCCCAAAATTTTTGCCACAGACACGCAATGCGTGATGTAAGGTTCGCCCGAGGCGCGCTTCTGACCGCCGTGCGCTTTCTCGGCAAGGCGGTACGCTTTCTCAATATCTGCCAAATCCTGCGGCGAAAAGACGCGCCTGAATTCTTGGTAAAGCGTTTCAAATTTCATAATGCTAAGTATAGTCACCAGGCGTTGCGTTGTCTATCGGCACGATGTATGCTATAAACACCTAAGGATGTAGAGACATTGCCTTACATATCTTTACACGATAGATCACAAAGGATGCAACCATGACTCTCACCGGCAAAGGCTTCTTCACGTGGCGGATCGAAAACTGCGAAGGCGGCGACGTTCAGGCAATCGCCGATAAAGCGGTGGCGGCGAACCTGACTCATCTGTGCATCAAGATCGCCGACGCGGTGTATCCATCCGGAGTAGATCGCAACAACAATGATCGGCTGCCGCCGTTGGTCAACGAACTTAAACGGCGCGGCCTCCAAGTGTGGGGCTGGCACTACGTGTATGGCGACAACCCGCAAGGCGAAGCGCAGATGGCGATCACGCGCTGCAATCAACTGAAACTCGACGGCTACATCATAGATGCTGAAGGGGAATACAAAGGGCAAGGGAAAAAGGATGCGGCGATCACGTTCATGAATGTACTTCGCGCGGGGCTGCCGATTCTTCCAGTGGCGCTCAGTTCCTATCGTTACCCTTCTTACCACACCGAATTCCCGTGGCGACAATTTTTAGAAAAGTGCGATCTCAATATGCCGCAAGTCTATTGGGAGCAATCCCACAACTCTGAAGCGCAATTAGCGCGCAGTGTGCAGGAGTTTAACAATGCATCGCTTGTAGGTCACGTGCGCCCGATCATCCCCACCGGGTCGGCGTACGGCGCAGGCGAATGGGAAGCCACCGCCGATGATCTGCGCCGCTTCTTTCAAAAAGCAAAAGACTTGGGGCTGCCAGGAGCCAACGCCTATTCGTGGGATTGGGCAACCTCACCCGGCAAAAGCGCGTTGTTCGATGCGGTGGCGCAATTCGATTGGCACGTTGACCTCACCCCAAGCACAGGCGATAGCGGCGAGGTGGCACCACCGAGCAACGACATCGTGGATCAATACTTTGAGGCGTTGAATCGATTCGACGTGGATCAACTGATTCAACTTTATCAACCCAACGCCATTCACGTCACCGCACAGCGCACCCTCAGTGGACGCGACGCGATAAAAGATTTCTACACCAATCTGCTCGGCGCCGATCTCCCCTATCCGCGATTTCATTACGTCATCACCACTAACCAAGACCCGACACGCATCTTCACCTGGACCGCAGAAAATGACTCATCCAGCATTAATGACGGCAGTGATACAATGGGATTGAAAGATGGGTTGATCCAGTATCACTATACAAAGTTCACCATCAAGTAATAACAGACCGCGCAAGTCTATGAGAGACTTACGCGGCTTTTTATTTAACTCACCTTACGCAGTTTTGCCCTTAACCCCCCTGTCCTAACGGACATCCCCCCATTTGCGCGATTGGCAACTGCCAAGATAAAAATTCTTCGGCGCAAATGGGGGGACTGAGGGGGGTTGAGATGAGCGCGTAACATCAGTTAAAAATATTTTTCGTTGTTCACTAGACCTGTCAGGTCTGTTTTTAAATTTGCCTCACCTTAAGTTTGGCAAGACCTGACAGGCCTATTCCATCTGTCAGCGATTCGGATTCCAAGTGATAATGTCGAGAAATAAAAATATTGTCTATCGCGGATTTCTCAAGTTATTAAATAATTCTTGACACCATAGTTCTTTTTGATTAAGTAGCTCCAAGAACTCGCGGTTGTTCCATTTCGCCAAATCGCGGAGACTATCTTCAAGCGATATAACATCATGAAGTCCGTATTTTGTTACTACACTAGAGCGACCTTGCTCATTGCAACTTCCCCAAACCAAAATGGCGTTTTGAATGCTTAGTTCTTTTCCGCCGACTTTCACTTGATATCGATTCGTATTCTTCGCTATATCAAGAAACACACGAAAAGCCTCTTGATCTTTGTTTTTCTGTAGATGTTCAAGTAGAGATGGAGAATCAAGTCTAAGAAATTTGTAATTCTCGAATTCTAACAAGCATTTCATCTCAACAACATATAAATTTCCATCCGTCCTCGACTCAAATGTGAAGTCTAAAGTGTGTCCACGCTCGTTGCTGCTTTTTCTAAGAGTCGGTCGCCCTAGATCTTTATAAGGTGAACGCGCATCATTACACCAGCACCGCACGAACTCTTCACTAAAGATTCCGAAGAATCGGGATAAAAACTTATCGCGTTTTGGGGTATCGGACTTAAAGATTCCTTCAAACATACTTATCCAACTTCCACTTGTGACCCCTCCCCCGTCTTCGTTATCGTAATCTGCGCCGGGAAGGCGTCTCGAAGTTCGTCAATGTGGGTGATGACGAGAATGAGTCGAAAATCATCGGCGATGGAGTTGATGGCAGAGACGAGCTTCTCGCGCCCTTGCGCGTCTTGCGAACCAAAGCCTTCGTCAATGATCAACGTTTGCAACTGTGCGCCTGCGCGCCGCGCTAATAATTGTGAGAGCGCAATACGAATCGCAAAGTTGACTCTAAACTGTTCGCCGCCCGAATAATTTTCGTACGGGCGCGTGCCAAGTTCATCCGAGATTTTGATGTCGAGCGTCTCACGCACATCACCCGCCTGCGTCTCGCGCTGAGTCTCAAAGCGCACGTTCATGCGCCCCGCCGTCATGCGGCGCAACAACTCATTGGCTTTGTTTTCAATTTCCGGCACGGCCGCTTCGATGATCATTGCCGGCACGCCGCGTTTGCCAAACGCTTCGCGCAATTCTTCAAACATCCCTTGCTTTTTCGCCAACTTATCGCGCGTCGAAATTTTTTCGGCGCGGCGTTTGGCCAGAGTCTCGAGCGCGCTTAAACGTTGACGCGCCGCCCCCAATTCTTCGGTGGCGATACGCGCATCGAGTCGCAGCTTGTCCAACGCGCTTCGCATGTCGTCGGCGTCAACGGCGAGCGCGGCAAATTTTTTCAAATCGGTTTCTAAAGCCGCCCTCTTCGCGCGATCTTCATCTAAACCCTTCGCTACGCGCTCGCGCCGCGCGCTCAACTTTTCTACTTGCTCTTTCGCTTCGGCAGCGGCGACCACGCGCGTTTGCAGTTCGGTTAATTTTTTTTGCAGGGTAGGTCGCTCGCGCAATTCAATGTTGATTTGATTCAAGCGTCCATCAATCTTCGTCAACTCATCGTTCAACGTCTTCAAGCGCGTCGTGTTCTCGCGGTATTTATCGCGCCGCGCCTGCACCTCTTGCGCCAGCTCCTCAATGATTGTATGGCGATGATCTTCGGTGAGCGGCTGCCCGCACGTTGGGCAGATGGGTTCGGTGGCGGCTTCCAATGTTTCGATTCGTTTTTTGATCGGCTCAGTCTGCGGCGCGAGCGTGTCGTTCTCACCTTTGCGTCGCGCCGACTCTTCGGCGGCAGCTTGCCGATTCGCCGTCAGCCCATTCTTCTCTTCTTCCAAGCTCTCCATCGCAGCGAGTCGCTTTTGGGTTGTCTCGAGTTCTAATGAGATCGCCGTTGTCAGCCCTTTAGCCGACGCGCTGTGAATCTCGGCATTGATCTCCGCTAAATCTTTTTCGTGTGAGGCGATCCATTGATCGAGTTCGCTGGCTTGTTTGCGTAAGCCTTCTAACGAAATGCGCGCCTTCTCCACTTCGCTCCACTTCGCCTCAGACGCTTTCAACTTCGCTTGCGCCTCATCCAGTTTGCGTTGAGACTGGGCAAGCGACTCTTCATATTCGGCTTTGCGACTCAACTCGTGATCATATCCGCTGATCTCGCCGTCAATGGTGATGATCTCTTCGCGGATCGAATTTATTTTTTGCTTGGCGCGATCTTCATATACTTCCCATTGTTCGAGACCCAGAATGTCGCTGAGAACTTGTTTGCGCTGGGCGGCGGTGCGATTGGTAAATTCGTCGGCGCGACCTTGTTGCAGATAAGCCGAGTTGGCAAAAGTTTCGTAATCGAGTTTGAGCAGGGCGATGATCTTCTTTTGTGTGGCGTTGATCGTCGCTTCACTTTGGCTCTTCCACTTCCCGTTTTCGCGGACCTGCACTTCGAGCGAACTGCCGCCGCGCTTGCCGCCTTTCTTCTGACGAATGACTTGATACGTTTGCGTGTTCAATTCAAACGTAAAGGCAACACGCATTTCATTTGCGCCTTGATGGATCAATTCTTCATCGGTCTTCGCCCGCGCCCGCCCCCACACCGCCCACGTCATTGCGTCCAGCAGCGACGACTTGCCCGCGCCATTCTCGCCGGTTAAACACGCGACGTGCAAGCCCGTGAGGTCCAATGGATCGGGATTTACGTAAGGAAGGAAGTTTTGAATCTCAAGTTTGATCGGAATCATAATGACGAATGTCGAATTACGAATGACGAATGGGAAGTTAGGTGCGTTTATTTAAGCGAGCTGTGCGTTTAATTGCGCCGATGATACGTGAAATCTCGTAGGCTTCTTGCACAAGAGAGTTAACTTCAGTGTCATTTTTTAAAAGTGTGGCATCGATTAATCTAAGCCAGTAATGACTTTCTTGCGCTTCTTTGAGCGCAATGCCGACCTTGTGAATGAAATCGGTCTTGCTTTCTGCTCCATCCGCTTCTTGCATGTTTGCCCCAACTGAAGTTCCCGAAGCAACCAGCTGCCGCCCAATTTGAATCCCTGCTGTTGTGTGTGGTAAACGATCCACTAAGCGAATGATTCGAACACCAAACTCAAAAGTTCTTTCTTGAATATTACGCGGTTGGTCAGCCACAATATTTTCTCCCTTAAGATCATTCGCCATTCGTCATTAGTCATTCGACATTGAATAGACTCTCGGCAGATCTAACGTATTGAGCAACTTCGTCAGTCTCTTTGCCCTTCGACAAAAAATATCTTTCCACGAGCTGCGCGGGCGAAAGCGTTTCAGGGCTTGATGCGCCAAGCGGCGTCCGCACTTCGCGCTCCACATCTTTGGTGATGGCCGCAATGGTGTATACGCCTGCGTCGCGCAAAAGTTTTTCAATGTCGCGCTCACGCAACGAGGCTTCTTGGTGCGCCTGCAGTTTAACGGTCACGCGCGCGATTGCGCCGTTGAGGTCGCGGGATTTGATCTTCGCTTGCACGGCAGAGACGGCGTCCCCTGATTCGCGAATGTCTATTTTGATCGTGACGAATGATCGCGCCTGAACTTTGACGAATGACCAATTCGTTTTTCCTCGATCAAGATTTACCCAACAGAATCCCTTATCCTCTACCTCTTCGCCAAAATCAATTCGCTCCAGCGAACCCGGATACACAACGGGCGGCGAGTCGTTTAAGTTTTGATGCTTGTGAATGTGGCCGAGCGCGACGTAATCCCAAACCGAATCGGTGAGCGATGATTTTGGCACGACCAGATCGCGCCCCAGCATCACGGATCGTTCTGATCCAAAGGTGGCGCCGCCAACCGAAAAGTGACCGACGAGGACGCGCGGCATTTTTTGGTCGGCGGCTTCCGCAGCGAGATCACGCATAATGGTGGTGATGATCTCTTGCAATTTTGAATCGAGTTGATCAATAGATGCGCCGCGATGATCTTCCTGCGCGAGCAGACGATTGCGAATCGGAAAAGGCACCCACGCCAAAAACACGTCGCCGCTTTTGGTGTGAATGACTCGGCTATCATCTTCGTAACCGATAATCACATTCGGCACATCCAGCGCGCGGAAGATGTCCACGCTCGTCGCCTTCTGCGCCATGCCCGGCACGTCGTGGTTGCCGACCAGCATGAAGACCGGAATTTTATCGGCGAGCTGTTTGATGCGTTTGGCAAACTCGCGCTGTTGAGTTGGATCGGGGTCACGAGTCTTGAAGGCGTCACCGGCGAAGATGACGAGATCGGCGTCGTGATCGAAAGAGTATTTCACGACTTCATCGAGCCGATCCAAAAAATCGCGGATGCGACTCGACACGCCGAGCTGCGGATCGAGCCGCCCATAATTTTCCATTCCAATATGCAGGTCGGCGAAGTGTAGAATTTTAATGGGCATGGGTGTTATTATATTAGTAAATGGTAATTGGTAATTACCAATTACTATTCACTATGTTCATCATCGTCATGGGTGTTTCAGGTGTAGGCAAAACAACGATCGGCGCGGCGTTGTCGAAGGATTTGGGTTGGAGCTTTGCCGACGCCGATGAATTTCATCCAGCAGCGAACATCGAAAAAATGAGTCGCGGGATTCCGTTGAATGATGAAGATCGCACGCCGTGGTTGCAGGCGATTCGGTCTTACATGATCGAGCGCATGAACAAAGGCGAGAGCGGCGTGGTGACGTGTTCGGCGTTGAAACAAAAGTATCGCGACGTGCTGCAGGTGAATGAGCAAGTGAAGTTTGTCTATCTCAAAGGCGATTACGATTTGATTCTCAAACGGATGCAAGCCCGCCAGCACTTTATGAAGCCGGAGATGCTGAAGAGTCAGTTTGATGCGTTGGAAGAACCAAAAGGAGCGGTAGTGGTGGGTGTTGAAGAGGAAGTTGGGAAAATAGTGGAAAGTGTGAGGAGAGAGTTGCGCTTGGGGGCAGAATAGTTTTATACTGGTGTCACAATGAAACGAGGATCGTTGAAACACCTTACGCCTGAAGAACGTCAAGCGTTAGATAAGTTCGTTGAAGCCTTGAAGCGTGAAGGCAATGGACAGATTCTGCTTGCGGCTCTCTTCGGCTCGAAAGCGCGCGGCGATGGTGATGCGGAATCCGATGTGGATGTTTTAATCGTGGCTGAACCCACGACGGATGAATTACGAAAACAGATTCGCAAACTCACTCCAGAACTCCCCAGCTACGAATCGTTGAATGATTTTGTAATGGATCGCTCCAAGTGGCAGGACTACGCCCGGCGCAAAGCGGCATTTTGGCAAAACCTTCAACGTGACGGTGTGATGTTGTTGCGCGCGCCGACATTACCGGATGAATTAACTATCTTTGCAGACTTTAAAGAGGAGGGTATTGTGGCAGATCACAATCCTGAAATTAAACATTACTTGGAAGTAGCGCGTAACGCGGCGCGCGATTCTGAAAGGAATTTTAACGAGGGGGCGTATTACACTTCGTTCAACCGTTCCTATTACGCCGTCTTCTATGCGGCGAATGCTATGTTGGCGACATCAGGCTTACAACGCAGTAAACATTCCGGAGTCAAAAGCACTTTCCGCGAGAAATTTATCAAGACAAAATTGATCGAAAAGCAATACAGCGAAGACTACGAAGAAGTGATGAAGAAACGCGAAGATTCGGACTACGAAGTTAAATTTGTGCCGACTGAAGTAGAAGCGCGCGACTGCCTGGAGAGAGCAAAACGTTTTGTGGATCGAATAGAAAAATACTTGAAAGAGAAAAAGTTTTTGGAGTAAACAAATTTAACCGAGCAACTTTAAAAGCATCCTCACCATCCTCGCCGTTGCGCCCCAAATGATATGACCCTCGTATTCTTTGTAGTAATACACTGGCACGGGCGGACCACCCGCCATCGGCTGACGAAATTTTGTTTCTAAATTTGCCGGGTTGCGTAGCCAACTCAACGGCACGCCGAACACCGCCGCACACTCTTCGTAATTAATTTTGAACTGATAAGGATACGAGAACACTCCGACAATCGGCGTGATGCGCCACTGCGTCACCGTGAGCAGTTCATCCAGTCGTCCGATGATCGTCACATCATCGCGGCATAAGCCGATCTCCTCTTCCGCTTCACGCAACGCCGCAGCCATCGGCGACTCATCGCCATCATCCACCTTGCCGCCGGGGAACGCCACTTGCCCTTTGTGTTCCTCAAGATGATCCGTGCGGCGCGTGAACAACAAGTGCCACTCACCGTTGTGTTCGTAAAGTGGCACCAACACGGCGGCGGGTCGCGCTTCCCATTCAGCGAGCGTAATCGGTTGATGCGCGGACAACGTGGCGCGGATCGATTCGACGTTCATGCGTACGCCATCGTTCCGCAGTATTCGCACTCCACTTCGTCGTCGTCCATCCACCGCAGACGCGCGCCGCATTTGGAACAGTTGCTAATTAATTTTCGATCTGGCTTCGATTCAGGGGACGCCGCCTCGGCAGTGGCAAGCGACAACCCAAGTGGAGCTAACTTTCCGTTTATCTCCTTGGTGAGCGCATCTGCCTCTTCTTTGAATCCGGCGGCGCGCAATTCGACGATCATCTGCTGTGCGATCTGAATCGCCTTGCGCGGTCTGCCCGCTACGGCAATCTCAATCGCTTGTCGCGCTTGCGCCAACGCATTGTCGCCATCATCCGCTTTGAGATAGGCTTGATAGGCGCGATGATGCATCTGTGCCGCGCGTTTCGGGCGTTGATGAGTCTCTGCCAGTTCCGCCAACTCTGCCAGCGCATCACCCGCATCGTCGTACTTGCCGCTGTCGAAAAGTTGATTGGCGTGGTCGAGTGCCTTGCGCGCTTCGTTGGCGATCTCGCCACCCGCGCCGAACAACGCGCCCACACCAAACATTCCGCGCAAGAAGCGCCGCCTCTGCCTCATCGGTCTTCGTTGCCCTCTTTGTCCTCGTCGAAACATATCTCACCTCATTCGTCATTCGTCATTCATCATTCGTCATTTCTACTATCGTCCCGCTCTCAACTTTCCAAGTCTGCACCTTCTCCACAAAACTTGGCTCGAATAAATCCAAGTCCGTCGTCGTCATCAACGATTGTTCTGCCCCGCCGATTCGGTTTAACAGATCGCGCCGACGCTGCGGATCGAGTTCGGCTAAGACTTCGTCTAGCAACAAAATGGGCCACTCGCCTACCTTCTCTTTCATCCACGCCATCTCGGCTAGCTTCAGTGACAACACCGCCGTGCGTCCTTGTCCGCGCGATCCATAAATCCCCAGATCGATCCCGCTGGCGTTGAATCGTAGATCGTCACGGTGAGGTCCGGTCAGAGTCATGCCACGATCAATTTCGATGCGCCGCGTGGCTTCGAGTTTCTCGCGCAAGCTGGCTGCAATGGCGTTGGCGGCAACCCCTGATCGAGTCACGGGGGCGTCAATCCCCAAAGCCAGTTGGGATGAATCGTCGGCGACAGGATCGAATGCCGGATGATAGATCAATCGCAAATGTTCCGCGCCCTCGGTCAATTCTTTGTGAATCGGCGCGGCGAGTCGCTCAATCTCCTCAATCGCTTTAGCCCGCGTGGCGATGAGCGTCGCGCCGTGACGGCATAACTCGGCGTCCCAAAATTCTAGCTCGGTTGAGCCGCTGCCGTTGCGTTCTTGAAGTTGTTTGAGGAGCGCGTTGCGTTGACTCAAAATTTTTCCGTACTCGCCCAGCGCCAAACAATAAACGGAATCAATTTGACACAATGTGCTGTCGAGATAACGGCGGCGGTCCCCGGGCGAGCCTTCGACCA
>Ga0172370_10009530_pt1 | contig 11333 bp, 8 predicted proteins | sample LakKiv5m_FD_114538 | JGI IMG/M metagenome (GOLD analysis project Ga0172370, IMG submission 114538) | Freshwater microbial communities from Kabuno Bay, South-Kivu, Congo - kab_022012_11.5m | ecosystem: Environmental > Aquatic > Freshwater > Lake | place: Democratic Republic of the Congo...
AGCAATCTTCAAAATATCTTTTCCCCACCATCCGGCCAATTTTTGTTCTTTCATCAATTTTGTTAATCTATCTCCTTCTTGACTTGGCACGGTCAAATCAATTTCTTTTACCATTACAGGTTCTGATGACACGGTTGCAACAATTGCAGGAGTAATTGACGGCATCACTTTACCTGACTGGGCATAGGTTTTTTGTGCGGAAAATACTCCCCATAGCACCATCAAAATAGCAAGTCCCATCAACACTTTTTTCATGAAGCATATTTTACCTTATTTTGTTCGGTCAAGCCAGTCAAATACCAAAGAGGCGCCCTTAGCGCCTCTTAAGCCAAATAATAAAAATCGCCTTATTTTTCAGCCATTACAGTAAACATTTTGTCATGCATTTCCCAAAACTTTCCTTGTTCTCCCGCACAAAGTGCCGCTTCTGCCGCCTTCTCAGCATCAGGATGAAAACTCAACGGGAAACTTCTATATTCCAAACTGATTTTCTCTCCATATTTAACTAACAGAGCTTCAATTGTTGGAAAAGCCATATTACAGTAAGGACACTCAAAATCGGTATATTCAATGATTTTAACTTGAGCATTTGGCGATCCCTTAATATATCCCGTTCCGGAAGTCGTTTTCTGTCTCGTTACTTTTTCACCGGTAACTTCCGTTGCAACCGCCACACCTGAACCGTTTTTTATCTCAGCATCAATCACTTTTTCAAAATCTGCCTGAGGCAACGAACCAACTACCAAAAGTCCATTTATAACAAACGAAGGCGTTCCTGATACTCCCAACGCTTGGCCTTCTTTACTTTGTGCACTAACTTTTTCCGCCATCGTTCCTTCATCCAAACATTTATTAAACTTTGTCGTGTCCATACCTAAACCTTTTGCCATTGCCTTAAGATTAACCACAGAAATCTTTGACTCTGTCGTTGTTGGTGTTACTGCCGCTTTATTGGTTCCCGCAGTACCCCCTTCAAGCTGTGAAACTTTAGATGACAACCTACCAATAAAGAACGAAGCCGCTACCAACAAAAGCACCAAAACAGGTGCATAAAGAGAATTTTTATCTTTAAACATAAGATATGTTATCACAAACAATTTCGTCAAACTACCACAAAATTTATTGTTTTCCCTTTGATATAAACCACTTTAATAACTTTTCCTGCAGACAAATATTTCTGTATTTTTTCACTTGATTCGGCACTTTTAATTACCATCTTTTCTTCGGCATCAGGTGACACATCCACTGTTCCTCTCAATTTTCCATTTATTTGTACCGACAAAGTCACTGTTTCACTTACTAAATATTTTTCTTCATATTTTGGCCACTCGGCAAGATGAACACTAAAGCTACTTCCCAAATGATTCCACAACTCCTCAGAAACAAATGGAGCAAATGGTGCCAAAACTCGCACGATATTTGATAGTTCACTATCTGCCAACTTGATATTATTTTTAATCAAATTATTTACAGCCTCCATCATTTTAGCGATTGCTGTATTAAATTTAAATTCACTAATATCTTCTCCTACTCCTTTTATCAAACGATGCACAACTCTAATCCCTTCAATATCTGTTGTTTCGTGTTTTCCGATATTTTCCAGCACCAACGAATACAATTTGTCAATAAATCTTCTCACTCCGATAAGCGATCTTTCGTTCCACGCCATAGTTGAATCAAATGGTCCCATAAACATCATATAAGTACGAAGAACATCGGTTCCATAAACATCAGCTACATTATCGGGAACAATTGTATTGCCAATCGTTTTACTCATTCTATTTCCATCAGCACCCAAAATTACCCCGTGAGACAATCTTTTGTTGTACGGTTCAGGAACGTTTTTTGGAACTACCCCAATATCCCAAAGGAATTGATAAATAAAACGTGAATAAAGCAAATGTAGTGTGTTATGCTCATCACCACCAACATAAACATCAACTGGCATCCAGTACTTTAGTTTTTCTACATCCGCCATTTTTTCTTTATTAAAAGAATCACAGTATCTTAAAAAATACCAATCGCTTCCCGCCCAGTTTGGCATTGTATCCGTTTCTCGTCTTGCCTTTCCTCCGCACTTTGGACACTCGGTTTCAAGCCATTCCGTAATATTTGCCAATGGTGACTCTCCGGTATCGGTCGGTTGATATTTTTCCACTTCAGGCAAACGAACCGGAAGTTGTCCGTCGGGTACTGTCACCCATCCACAAACCGGACAGTTAATCATCGGAATTGGTTCTCCCCAATAATGTTGTCTTGAAAAAATCCAATCTCTTAAATGATAATTAACGGACTTCTCACCAACTCCTTTCTTTTCAATTTCCTCAATTAATTTATCATCCGGCACATATTCATGATCTATCGGTAAAGAATATTTATTGGCAAAATCTTCGTCTCTTTCATCATGGCTTGGAACCGCCATAATCGCCCCTGTTCCGTATGTCGCCAATACGTAATCGGCAATCCAAATCGGAATTTCTTTTCCACTAATTGGATTAACTGCATATAGTCCGGAAAATACCCCCGTCTTTTCTTTTGAAAGCTCGGTTCTTTCCATTTCACTTTTATTTTTTGTTTCGCTTACATATTTTTTTACCACATCATTATCTAATAATCCGGCTACCAATTTATGCTCAGGTGCAATCACCATAAAAGTCGCTCCGATCAACGTGTCCGGCCTTGTTGTAAATACTTCCAAAATGTCATCCCTGTTTTTTATAGCAAAGCGAATTTTTGCACCAACCCTTTTATCAATCCAATTAATCTGTGAAGCTTTAACTTTTTCAATAAAGTTTGTGTTTTCAAGTCCTTCAAGAAGTCTATCTGCATAAGCGGTAATTTTTACCACCCATTGAGAAATATTTCTTCTTTCGGTCTCAGTTCCGCAACGCTCACATTTGCCATCAATAACTTCTTCGTTTGCTAATCCAATTTTATCCTTAGGACACCAATTAATAGCCATCTCCTCTTTGGTCGCTAAACCTTTTTCAAATAATTTGGTAAATATCCATTGTGTCCATTTGTAATAATCTGGATCTGTCGTGTTTATCTCTCTTTCCCAATCAAAAGAAAGTGCCAATCTTCTCATTTGTTGCTTAAATTTATCGGTGTTTTCTTTTGTAATAATTTGTGGCTTCTTTCCTATCTTGATAGCGTAATTTTCTGTAGGCAAACCAAACGCATCCCATCCCATGGGGAATAAGACATTTTTTCCTTTCATCCGCATATATCGTGCATAAACGTCAGATCCTGTCATTGAAAAAGCATGTCCCACATGAAGCCCAGATCCCGAAGGATATGGAAACTCCACCAATATATATTTCTTTTCTTTTCCGTCAAAATCTAATCCATGAAACCCTTCAAATCCATCATATCGGTCAATCCATTTTTTTTCTATTTCTACAAAATCATAAGCCATGCCTATATTCTACCAGCTTCCCAATCTCACGACTTTTTCTGTTAGTTCAACCCCTATTGATTCTCTAGCTCTATTTTTTATCTCTTCAACAATCTTTATAAAGTCAAGAGCTGTTCCACCACCTTTATTTACAATTACGTTAAAATCTACATCCGATATTTCCATTTTTCCAATTTTAAAACCTTTCATATTTAATATCTCTCCGATGATATGACCAACGTCTCTCGTTGAATATCCCAAAGCCAACTGTTCATCTTCACCAATATCTTCAAAAACTTTTATTCCTCTTTCAATCTTTTTATTTGTCTTACCATTAATTAATTTTGTATCTCCATAATTTAATAAATATGTGGCGTCAATAACAATATTTGTCCCAACTTTTTTATCCGCTCCAATTGATTTCACCCCTCCATGTTCGTCCAAGATAGACACTTTTTTCAATAATTCTTTTCCCTCATCAAAGCTTACCACTGCCCCAAGGCTTCCTTTAAGTAACCCAAATTTCTCCGGAACGACAATTCCCATAGATACCATTTTTTCTATCGCGTTTTTAATCCTCACTCCACTATCAATCACTACTTCTGCTTTATTCACTTCTCTTTTCCTAAAAAAATCAAAAATGCTTTTTTGTGGTTTAATTACTATTCGTTCACTTGTATTTTTAATCACCAGTCCCGATACTCCATTGTCGGAAATTACTACCCCATGTCCTTCCCCAATCACCGTAACAGGCACCTGAAAAGATCTGGCCAACCGTACCGCCTTAACTAAATTTCCGGAATTTTCTGTTGTATAAAATAAATCCGCCTTTCCTCCAACTCCCAAGACTGTCTGTTCCGCTAAGGGTTCATTCCTTTTTACCCTTTCAGGCTCTAAACATTTGATTAAACTTTCTATATTACTCAAACACTTTCAATATACAACACTCCTAAAAATTATTCAGAAAAAGCTAATTGCAAGCATCTCTTATATTTATCCATATCTTTATTTAATTCTTCCTGACTCAAACTAACCACCCCTCTATTATTAAAATTTTCTCTTTTCCTTGTCGTAAAAGCCACTTCAATAATTCCCTGTTGAAATCTATATGTGTCGTGCAACGCACTATATAAATTTTTTGCGGGAACTGCAATAAAATCATCACTTCTATCCAATCTGATTGACTCGCCAAATGTCGTTCTAATAATTCCCATTGCTCTATAACACTCACCTAAATTATTTTCATCTCCAGTTATCACTCGAAAACTGACAACATCGGTAATATCAACAAACCACTTCCCTGATTTTCTTTGTTTTTCGGAAAGCTCCCAGTAACCTCCAACTTGGTGTTCAACAACAACATTTAAACCTGCATTTGTCAGAATATTTTTAATTTTTTCTTTTGTTTTAAAAATAAATTCGGAATTTAATCTTGGATCATTATCTATATACTCTTTAATTTTTTTATATTTTGCAGGTTCGGTAAACGAAAATGAAATGTCAGCCAAAGCATTTTTTACTTGCCACAACCCCAAAGACTCCGCCATTGGTACATATACTTCCAAAGTTTCTCTACCTTTTGCTGCTTTTTTCTCATCATCAAAACCATTCATCGTCATCAAATTATGTAACCGATCCGCAAACTTAACTAAAACAATACTCAATTCTTCTTGCGCCTCTTTAACCACTTTTTGTTGATCCTCAAAATCATTATTGCACCCGGTTAATCCATATACGATACGTGCCACTCTTTCTCCAAATTTCTCATCAATATCTTCCAAACTTATCTTGTCCGGATGATCCTCCAGAGTATCATGCAACAGTCCTGCCAACTGAGTATCCTCATCGGCTCCCCACTCTCTTAAACTTTCCGCCACAGCAATACAATGATTTATGTAAGGTTCACCCGTTGAAGTTCTAATATCCTTTTCGTGAATTTTTGAAGCTTCTTCCAACGCCCTACAAAGTCTTTCTGTAGATTTTCCACAATACTCCTCTCGTGAAATCACAAATTCAACTTGAGGTCGTAAGCTATTTTCTATTTCCACCATCTTAACGGCTTATTGTACTCCAAAAACTATTTGTTGAGGCTGGAGAGCTGTATAATAAATCAACCATGGAAAGAACATACATTAATGATGTCAAAAAACACCTTGACAAAAAAATTTCCGTGTCCGGATTTGTGGAAACCTTAAGGAAACAAGGTGGTATCGCTTTTCTTATTCTCCGCGACATCACAGGCACAGTACAAACCGTCATTCTCAAATCAAATGTTGATTCTTTTTCTGTTATTCAAGATCTTTCTCTTGAATCTGTAATCACCATTACCGGTGAAGCAAAAAAGAATCCTCAAGCACCAAATGGCATTGAAGTTCTCGTTGACTCTATTGAAATTCTTTCAAGAGCCGAACCGGAACTTCCCATCCCCGTTGACGAAAAAGGAGATTCCGAAACAAATCTTGATACCCGTTTAGACTGGCGTTATCTTGATCTCCGCAAAGAAAAAAGTGCTCTCATTTTCAAAGTCTGGACCCTTATGGATCAGATCTTCACTGATTTTCTTTCAAAAAAAGGTTATCTTCAAATTCACTCGCCAAAGTTAATGAACACCGCTAGTGAATCTGGTGCCGAAGTATTTGAAATCAAATATTTTGATAGACAAGCCTATCTCTCTCAATCCCCCCAGTTCTACAAACAAATGGCCATGGCCGCAGGTTTTGAAAAAGTTTTTGAAATTGGACCGGTTTTTCGTGCCGATCCGTCTTTCACTTCAAGACACGCTACCGAGTTTACCGGATACGATTTGGAAGTCTCTTTCATCAAAGATCATCATCAAGTAATGGATATCGAAGAATCAATACTGGTAGAAATAATCTCTCAAGTTAAAGAGGTTTATGCCAAAGAAATAAAATCTATTTTCAAAAGAGATTTATTGGTTCCATCTACTCCATTCCCGAGAATTACATTTGCAAATGTTAAAGAAATCTTAAAAAATATCGGCATCAAAAGTGAAAAACCTGCCGATCTATCTGGAGATGAAGAAAAGGGAATTTCTCAATATGTTAAAGAAAAATATAATCATGAATTTGTTTTTGTCACAGATTACCCAATTGAAGGTCGTCCTTTTTATCACATGCGCTATCAAGACAAACCCGACACAACAATGAGTTTTGATTTATTGTGGAATGGTTTAGAAATAACAACAGGTGCCCAAAGAGAACATCGTTTTGATATTCTAAAAAAACAAGCCAAAGAAAAAGGTCTTACCGATGTCACCATTGGAGACTATCTAAACTTTTTCCGTTATGGCTGTCCACCTCACGGTGGTTTTGGAGCTGGTCCAAGTCGTCTGGTGATGAAAATGTTGGGCATTGACAATATTCGTGAAGCCACTTATCTCTATCGCGGTGTTAAAAGACTCACTCCCTAAAATGGAAAAACCAATTAAAGACGATACTCTTGATAAAATAATTTCACTTTCCAAACGTCGTGGTTTTATCTTTTCGGGTTCCGAAATCTATGGTGGCCTAGCCAACACTTATGATTTTGGTCCTCTGGGAACAGAGCTTAAAAGAAACTTAATAAATCTTTGGTGGAAAACTTTTGTTACAAATCGTTCCGATATGTACGGACTTGACACCTCAGTGCTCATGAGTCCAAAAGTTTGGGAAACCTCCGGACATACCGCTAATTTTACAAATGTCATGATTGATTGTCTTACCTGTCATTTTCGTACTCGCGCAGATCATTTAATAGAAGAAGCGGTAAAAGACCTTGATAATGTTGAAGGCAAACCTCTAAAAGAGCTAAACAAAATTATTAAGGAAAATCAAATTAAGTGTCCGAAATGTGGTAATAAAAACTGGACAGACGTTAGAAACTTCAATCAACTTTTTGAAACTCAAATCGGTATTATAACGGAAGGTAAAAGCACGGCATATCTCCGAGGTGAACTTGCTCAAGGAATGTTTGTGGATTTCAAACAAGTTCTTGATTCGCTTCATCCCAAACTCCCTTTTGGTTTAGCTCAATCAGGTAAAGTTTTCCGAAATGAAATCACCATGGGAAAATTTACTTTCCGCACCTTAGAATTTGATCTTGCTGAATTTGAATATTTTGTTAAACCTGAAGAATGGGAAAAACATTTTGAATACTGGAAAAAAACCATGTACGACTTTGCTATTTCTTTAGGTCTCCCCGCCAAAAAACTTCGTTGGAGATCTCACGCCAAAGAAGAGCTGGCGCATTACAGTAAACGCACCGAAGATCTTGAATACGAATTCCCTTGGGGCTTTAAAGAAATGTGGGGCTTGGCCTACCGCACCGATTTTGATTTAAAAAATCACATGGAAAAATCTGGTGTTGATCTTCGCTATACAGATCCTTACACCAACGAAAAATTTATTCCCCATGTTATTGAGCCCACCTTCGGTCTTTCTCGTCTTCTAACCATTATTCTCATGAATGCTTATTACCAAGATATTGAAAAACAACGAGTTGTTTTGAAATTACCCCAAAATTTAGCTCCATACAAAGCGGCCATCTTCCCCTTAGTTGGTAACAAAGAACAACTAAGTAAAAAGGCCAAAGAAATTTACGACACTCTCAAAAAAGAAATGTCGGTTGTTTTAGACGAACGTGGCAACATAGGTAAACGCTATTTCACTCAAGATGAAATCGGTACTCCCTATTGTGTCACCATCGACTACCAAACTCTGGAAGACAACACTGTAACCGTGAGAAACCGCGACACCGCCGACCAAAAAAGAGTCAATATCAATATACTCAGAGAGTCTATAGAATAAGTTTTACTGCGCCATCCACTCCAATCAGAATTTGTTCTCCCGTTTTCATATTTTTTATTGCTACTTTTTTTGCCACCATTTCATTATTTCCAATTATTGCCACATATGGTACTCCAATTTTGTTGGCGTACATCAATTTTTTCTTAAACTTATCTTCCTCGTTATAAAGCTCGGTCGGCACTCCCGCCTCTCGCAATTTACTGGCAACCTCTAAAGCAAATGACATATTTGCTTCCATGGGAACAACCAATACCTTTGCCGAAGTTGACACTGTTGTTTTCTCTATCCCCTCCGAAAGCACTTGAGAAAACAATCTTGTAAGTCCAATTGACACACCCACTCCGGGAAAACTCTGATTACTAAAGCTTTCGGCTAAATTATCATATCTTCCTCCACCACACACACTTCCTTTTATTCTTTCATCATCCAAAATTGTTTCATAAACCGTACCGGTGTAATATGACAATCCTCTGGCAATAGAAAGATCAATTTGTATATTATTTTCGGGGACGCCAAACTCAATCGCTTTTGTCAATACTTCCGACAACTCCCAAACTCCACTTTTAAATAATTCGTTTTCAACTTCCATATTCTTTAACGTCTCCAGTATTTTTGCATTACTTCCCGAAAGTTTTATAAAACTTATTATCTTATCCGAGTCCATTGACTTAACCCCCAAATCAATTAACATTTGTTTTACGCTATCCGCACCAATCTTTTCAAGTTTGTCAATAATTCGCAACACCTCGTCTCGTTTTTCCCCAATTCCCAAATTTTCCAATAATCCACTCAAAATTTTTCGGTTACTTATTCTTATTACAAATCTTCCCAGATTCATCTTTTCAAAAACTCTATTGATTACCGCAGGTATTTCTGCGTCATTTACAATTGAAAGCGAACCGTTTCCTACAATATCAATATCTGCTTGATAAAACTCTCTAAATCTTCCTTTTTGCGGTCTCTCTCCACGATATACCTTTCCAATTTGATATCTGCGAAAGGGAAAGGTCAAATTCTTCTCATACATCGCTACATACCGAGCCAAAGGTACAGTCAAATCAAATCTAAGGCCTAGATCGTCATCACCTTTTTTGATGCGATAGATCTCTTTTTTTGTGTCTTCACCAATCTGTGCAAAAAGAACATTTGCATTTTCCACTAGTGGAGTATCTTGTGGAACAAACCCATACTCTTCAAATGTTTCTCTGATTATTTTTTGATATTTATTAAATAGTATTTGTTCCGCCGGAAGAAGCTCCATAAAACCCGCTTGTATTTTCGGAATTACTTTAGCCATACCCTATCTTACAATTTTTAAGTATTTACGTTTTCCTATTCTCACCACTCCATTATCAACCGGTAAACTTGCGGTCTTTTTTTCAACTCTGACCTCATTCAAATAAACCCCACCCTGTTCAATCAGTCTTTTTGCTTCTCCATTACTCGCGACCAAACCAATCTCAACCATCATTCTAATTAATTCTTCAACCGTAACAATATCTTTATTCCATTTCACCTCTGGAGCATTTTCGTCAACTTTTTTTTCAACTACAGTTTTTTGGAAAAACTCTTCAGCAGCATCAACCTCTCCTTTTCCACTAAGTTCTTTTACGATTACCCTAGCCAACTCTCTTTTAATATTCATCGGGTTCTCGCCTCCTTCCAATCTTTTTTTGGCGTCATCGATTACATTTTGGTCAACATTTGTTCCCATCAAAAAGTATGTCATTATCACTTCGTCTTTTATAGACATAACTTTTCCAAATATCTCTTCTGGAGAGTCTTCAAGCCATATAGCATTCCCCCAAGTTTTACTCATTTTTCTTCCGTCGGTACCGGGTAAAAATCCGTTGGCAACAATACACGATTCTTTTCCATTCAGATCTTTCATTAGTGTTCTTCCGGCCTGCATATTGAAAGTCTGATCGGTTCCACCAATTTGAATATCTGTATCCATTGCCATACTGTCATATCCTTGCATTATTGGGTAAAGCACTTCCGGAAGGCTTACACTTCTCCCCTCCGATAATCTTTTTTTAATCAATTCACGACTAATAAAATCATTTAAGGAAAAATGTCTTGCAAGTTTGAGTATTCCCACAAAATCCAATTTGTGCAACCACTCACTGTTGTAGTGGATCTCAACTTTTGAAAAATCCAAAAATATTTTTGCCTGTCTTTTGTAGTTTCTAAAGTTTTCTTCTATCTGTTCACGAGACAGCATGGGTCTTTCACTATCCTTGTCCGATGTGTCACCAACTAGAGCTGTACCATCTCCAATTAAAAACGTTACATGGTGACCAAGTTCCGCCAATATTTGAAGTTTGCGCAAAGGAAATGCATGACCCAAGTGAATTTTGGTTGCTGTTGGATCAATTCCTAAATAAACATTAAGAACTCGTCCCGAGTTAAGCATTTTTAAAATTTCACCTTTATTGGGAATAATATTTTCTACGCCTCGCGTTAAAAAACTCTCAATTAGTTCTTTCTTCCTCGCTTCATCCATACAGTTATTGTAACTCATCATAGGCATGATAATTTATTCCCAAAACATTAAAGGTCACCGATTAAATCAAAAATACTGCTTATAGACTTTTCTCCTCAACTTCTTTTGTTACTTTCTTAATAAAGTCGTCAATTGACATTGTACCCAGGTCTTTCTGCCCTCGTTGTCTCGCTGATACTTGATTCGCCTCAGCCTCCTTCTCCCCGATAATAAGCATATAAGGAACTTTACTCGCTTCGGCATTGCGAATTTTCTTTCCCAAAGAATCGGAATCTCTATTTAATTCTGCTCTTATGCCATTTTTTTGAAGTTTTTCAAAAACGCTATCGGCATAATCAATTATTTTTTCTGATATTGGTAATACTTTTACTTGGATTGGTGACAACCAAACAGGGAACGCTCCTCCAAAATGTTCCAATAATATCATCATCATTCTCTCTGCAGAACCAATAATAGCCCGATGCAACATTACTGGATGCTTTTGTATTCCGTCTTGGTCGGTATAAACCAAGCCAAATCTTTCCGGCATTACAAAATCAATCTGTAAAGTTGATAGTTGCCAATCTCTTCCCAAGGCGTCGGTTGCAATCAAGTCCATTTTTGGTGCATAAAAAGCAGCTTCTCC
>Ga0172370_10009534_pt1 | contig 11331 bp, 2 predicted proteins | sample LakKiv5m_FD_114538 | JGI IMG/M metagenome (GOLD analysis project Ga0172370, IMG submission 114538) | Freshwater microbial communities from Kabuno Bay, South-Kivu, Congo - kab_022012_11.5m | ecosystem: Environmental > Aquatic > Freshwater > Lake | place: Democratic Republic of the Congo...
ATCGCGACCTCGTGCCCGTGAAGACGGGCACAGCAATGATAGCCCGCCAATTCATTGGCCGGGAAGGGGATCGGGCCTGGCGATGCGCCTTGACGGGCCCGGAAACTGGCTGGGGATGCGCCCTGGTGGCCAGGCCCAGATCGGGCAGCAAACCTTCCCCGGTAGCGGCACCGCGGCTTGAACCATCAAAACAGCCGCCGCAATGCCGAACGCCACTCCGGCACGTACCAGCCGAAGGCCAGCTTGACCTCATTCCAGTGTGAAAGCGCGTAGTCCGGAGCGACAACGTGATCGCGCCGCGTCGCGTAGCTCGCCGCCTCAAAGCGCAAGAACAGATTCTCGCTGACAAAGATCGTCCAGGCCGCGGCGCCCACGAGGTACAGGCTGCCGTCCCAGTCGACAAAGGCGCCGTCGCGCCAATGCCAGGTCAACGCGCCACCTCCGCCTGCACGCAGCGAAAACGCTCCCGCTGGCGTGTGCAACGTGCCCGTCGCGCCGTAGAGGACGCCCGCGTGCACCAGCGTCACGGCGGCCTTTTGCGGATTGGGATCCTTGGGTTGGCGACCGAGCGTCAGGATCTGGTCGTCCCACGCCGCGATGAGCTCGGGACCGAGCTGCAGCGACAGATCCCATGGCGCATACGTCCCTGGATGCTTGACAGAAGTCATCGTCCAGTTGCCGACGATGCCCGGCAGCCACGACGGCGCCTGCGCATCGCCCAGCACCTGCCAGCCGCCGCGCCCGGCAAAGAAGAAACGCCGCACCGACGGCGAAAAGGCAAAACTATCGGGCAAGAGCGTGACGTGCCGGCCGATCCAGCGCCGCAGCGTGGCGTGCGCGGCCGCACCGTCGCCGTCCAAGTCCAAGGTCTGCCGCGCCCCAGCCTGGCCCTGACCGGTGTGCAGATCGTACAGCATCACGTGCACTTGCAGCGGATGCGTCTGCGGCACTTCTTCCAGCACCACCAGATGCGTCGCCTGGGTGCGCCAGCCCAACTCGCCCCACTGCCTGCGCTTCCAGGCCTTGACCCGCAGCGGCGCATCGTGCGTGGCGCCCAGGCGCCGGAACACCGGCTGGCTGTCCTGCTGCGGCACGCGGGTTGCGCACGGCTCGCGCATGTGCTGGGACTCCCACCACAGATCTGCCATCCGAACGGAGGCTTGCTCGTCGTCGTGCGCGGGAGGCGCGATCACGTACTTTGGACAAGTCTGCGTCGCCGGCTCGGGCAGACTCGCGGAATCCGGCGGCAGCAGGACCTGTTGCGGACAATCGAAGGCCGCGCCGGTCCACAGATCCAGCCCCAACGCCGCGCCGTAGGTCAGGCCCATGCCGAGCGGCCCGCCCGACACGCCCAGCAGCGCCACGGTCCCGTTCGCGAGCATCGACGCAACTGGCCGATAACTGCAGGAGAGCACGAACGGTTCCGGCCGCCGCCGCGCGGATCGCCGCAGCGTCCACACGTGTTCGGGCTCGCGCTCGATGCGCGCAAACACCGGCGTGCGCCCGAGAGATCGCCCTTTTTCGTCCAGCACTTCGACGCCGCGCGGGTGGGAATCGAGCGACACGATTTGGTTGGTGCCGGCCATCGTGGCGCAGGCGGTCAGCGCGGCGTGCGCAAGCAGGATCGGGAACTTGCGCGCGGACATCGCCGTTTCTCGCTCCGCAATCGGTTCCAGCACCGCGCCGCGCCGGGCCCGGCCGGCGGATCGTGCGCCGCCTGCTGCCCAGCGTCAACACGCGTTTACGCTTGAATCTCGCCTGTTGCGTGAGCCGAGCTGTCGAGGCCCGCCGCGCCTTCGCTACCCACAGCTTGGCATACAGCTTGCATCGAGTCCGTCAGGCGGCGATTGCCGTCCCGTCGAGATTCGCCTAAGTAGAACAATGTATGGGCGCCTCGCCTCTACGGCAGAAGGACGACAACGACCTCGTGCCGAAGAACTAGGAAGCCGCATGAGCCGTCACGACGCGTGTTTTTTGCTGATCTGCCTGTCGCTTCTTGCGACACCGTTGCGGACCCACGCTGCGCCGCGGGCCAAGCCGCACGCGATTGCGCCAGCGCTGTCCAAGGCGCGGCAAGCCGAAATGAGAGCTGAGCTGGCCAAAACCGCTTACGTACAAGGCGCTTATGCAGAGGCGCTGGAAGCATATCGCGAAGCGCTGGCCCTCGATCCCGGTCGCGCCGTCTATGCGTATGGCATTGCCATTAGTGCCGAAGCGATCGGCGACATGGTCACCGCGAGAACCGCATACCAGCAATTTCTGAGTCTTGCGCCATCTTCGCACGCGCTCGCCAAGGAGGCACGCGAAGGCCTGGCGCGACTGGACGCGCCCGCGCCGCGGCCACCAGTCGCGCCAGAGCCGCAGCCCCAAGTGCCCGTCGCGACACCCGAACCGGCTGCGCCCGCGACGCCGGTCGCGCAAACGCCCGTGCCAGTTGCGGCCCACGTGCAGGCGCCGCGGCCTGTTCTGCCCGATCCGATCGTGGTCAAGCCAGCGCGGCCGCCCGCGCCATGGCCGACGCGGATTTCCTTTGGCATTGCAGGCGCTTTTGCCATCGCCGGCGCCGCGTTCGCCCTTGCGGCTCTTGCCACCGATGCCGACGCCGACAAGTACCGCCATGTGGGTTCAGCTGCCTTTGATCCCAGCAAGATCAGCGAGTCCGGTGCTCGCGAGCGCGTGCGGACCATCAACGGCCGCTGGACCTACGCGGCCGTGTTCGGCGGCTGCGCATTGGCGACCGGCGGCGTCGGCACCTGGCTGCACTTGCGCCAACCGAGCGTCGCCACGGATGGCAGAAGCGTAGTTGTTGCCTGGCAATTCTGAGGACGGCCATGACGCAGACGGCGACTACGCAAGCTGTGACACGCGCCGGTGCCGGAACAGTGGCGCGAGTAGGCGGGACAGTGTCGCGCTGCGGGCGGGACACTGTCCCGGTGCCAAGCCGTAAGAGGGTAGGGACGGGCTTCCATGCCTGTCCGTGGGGGAGGCGGGCATGAGGACCTGGCTGCAAAGTCTGCTGTGCGTGGCGCTGCTGGCGGGATGCATCAACGAAGACAAGGCGTTGCAGATGTTCGCCAAGCTCAAGGACGCCAGCGCGGCGGATGGGACGGTGGCGGAGCTTGGGGCGGGCGAGGACGCGGATGGCGACAGCGCCGCGGCAGAAGATGCCGACATTGCAGTGGATGCTGCGTCGGATGCCGTTGAGGTTGGTGTGGATGCCGAGGTCGGCGGCGACGCGAGCGAAACGGCAGACGGAGACGCCGTGACCGTGCCGCAGTGCGTGAGCGCCACGGACTGCAATGACGGCAAGCTCTGCACGGACGATGTCTGCAACATCGGGAAATGCAGCAACACACCCAACACAGCCGCCTGCGAGGACGGGAGCGTGTGTACGGTCGATGACCAGTGCAAGGACGCCGTGTGCGAGCCCGGAACACCGACCCCGTGCGATGATGGACACGTGTGCACGGATGATTCCTGTGATTCTTCAAAGGGATGCAAGCACACCGACAAAGGCGGTCCTTGCGATGACGGCGATTTCTGCACCGTGAAGGAAACCTGCCAGAACGGCGGGTGCTTGCCCAGTGCCTTCTTGGAGTGCAACGACAAGAACCCCTGCACGAGCGATTGGTGTGATAGCGCGCAAGGTTGCAAGCACGACCCCGACGGCGGCTCCTGCTCGGACGGCGACACGTGCACACTTGGTGATCATTGCGCTGCGGGCACATGCGCGGGGGGCGCTCCAGCGAACTGCGAGGATGGCAATCCCTGTACGGCCGACGCTTGCAACCCAGCGAACGGCTGCAGCAATACGCCCACGGACGGCGGCGACTGCGACGATGGCAATGCTTGCACCAGCGGCGATCACTGCGGCGGCGGCCTGTGCCTGTCCGGCGCGGTGACCGGCTGCGACGACGCAAACTTGTGCACCCTCGATGTTTGTTCCCCCGGCTCGGGCTGCCAGCATGTGCCAAACCCGATGCCCTGTCAGGACGGCAACCTCTGCACGATCAGCGACATGTGCGCTGCCGGCGCCTGCGTTCCCGGCGCCAAACTGTGGTGCGACGACGACGGCAACGTGTGCACCGACGACATCTGTGATGCGGCGAGCGGCTGCGAGCATTTCGCCAACTCCGCGGCGTGCGACGACGGCAGCAACTGCACCGTCGGCGAGGCGTGTTCGCAAGGAAGTTGCAAGTCCGGCGTGGTCGTCAGTTGCGACGATGGCAATGGCTGCACCACGGAAACCTGCGACGGCCTGGGCGGTTGCACGCAGACGAACAACGACTTGCCCTGCGGCGACGGCAACGTCTGCACCATCGGCGATCATTGCAGCGGCGGCGTCTGCCTGCCGGGCGAGACGACGGCTTGCAGCGATGGCAACCCGTGCACAACCGATTTGTGCCACGCAATCAAGGGTTGCACGTTCGCTGTCAACCTGTCGCCGTGCAGCGATGGCAACACCTGTACGACCGGCGACAGCTGCCACGACGGCGTGTGCCTGCCTGCGGTGGCCATCGCACCGTGCGACGACGGCCAGATCTGCACGACCGATTCCTGCCTGCCGCAGAGCGGTTGCACGCATGTCGCCAACAGCACGTTCTGCAACGATGGCAACGCGTGCACGGTCGGCGACACGTGCGCACAAGGCGTGTGCGGCGCGGGAGGCAAGGCGCTCTGGTGCGACGACGCACAACCGTGCACGAGCAACGGCTGCCTCGCGGAGTCCGGCTGCAGTTTCCCTGTGAGCAATGGGCCTTGCGACGACGGCATGGCGTGCACCCAGAACGACACGTGCGTGAACGGCGCGTGCCAGGCCGGCGGCGCGGCGAATTGTGACGACAACGACGGCTGTACAGCGGATTTCTGCAATGGATCAAAGGGTTGTATCCACATGCCTACCGATGCAGTGTGCGATGATGGCAACCCCTGCACGGACGAGGATTGGTGCAAGGATGGAGCGTGCAAGGGAACGGGAACGACTTGCGACGATGGGAATCCGTGCACGACGGATTCTTGTTCGACGACAACGGGTTGCAAGAACGCATTCAACAGCCTCGCCTGCGACGACGGCAGCAAGTGTACGGGCGGCGACACCTGCAAGGGCGGCAATTGCCAAGCGGGAACAGCGATCCAATGCGACGATGGCAATGCGTGCACGGATGATTCCTGCGACAAAGCAAACGGTTGTGTGAACGCACCCGGCGCGGCGACGTGCACCGACGGCAACGTCTGCACGACGGATTCGTGCGATACCGGCAGCGGCTGCAAGTTCGTCGCAAACACGCTTGCTTGCGACGACGGCAATGCCTGCACGCAGACCGACACCTGCCAAAGCGCTGCGTGCAAGGGCAGCAATCCCGTCGTTTGTACGGCCAAGGACCAGTGCCACGACGTCGGTACGTGCGACAGCCTGACCGGGACGTGCGGCAACCCATCGAAATCGGACGGAAGTTCCTGCACCGACGGCAGCGCATGCACGGTCGGCGACGCTTGCTCCGGCGGCGCGTGCCTGCCCGGCGCAACGACCGTGTGCGATGACGGCAACGTCTGCACGACGGATACCTGTGATCCCGGCAGCGGCTGCACATTTGACGCGAATACGCTTGGTTGCAACGATGGCAACGCTTGCACGCTGACCGACACCTGCCAAGGCGGCAACTGCGCGGGCAGCAGTTCCGTGGTCTGCACGGCGTTGGATCAGTGCCACGAAGCTGGGACGTGCGCGACAGCGAGCGGGCAGTGCAGCAACCCGCCAAAATCGAACGGGACTTCCTGCAACGATGAGAATTTATGCACCAAGACAGACACTTGCGGAAATGGAGTGTGTGGCGGCGCAGATTTGATCATCTGCCAGGCCAAGGACGCGTGCCATGTGGCCGGAACGTGCGATGCGACGACTGGGGCGTGCAGCGAGCCACTCGCTCAAGACGGGACTGCGTGCAACGATGGAGATCCCTGTACGAAAACAGACGGCTGCAAGAGCGGCGTCTGTGAGGGCACGAGCTACGCGTGCGAGGCGCCTGACCAGTGTCATGAGGCCGGCGTGTGCGCGGGCGACGGGACGTGCACGTTTGCCAACAAGGCGGACACGACTGTCTGCAATGACGGCGTTGCATGTACGCAGAATGACAAGTGCTCCTCGGGCGTTTGTGGTGGTGCGGAGTACACCTGCGCCGCGCCCGACCAGTGCCACGAGGCGGGTGTGTGCGCGGGCGACGGCACGTGTACGAACCCATTGAAATCGGATGGGAGTTCCTGCACTGATGGCGATTCCTGTACGCAAACAGATGCTTGCCAAGACGGCGCCTGCGTGGGTGGCAATCCAATTGTTTGCATGGCCAAAGACCAGTGCCACGACATCGGCACGTGTTCGGGCGGAACTTGCAGTGATCCTGCGAAGGTGGACAAGACGGCTTGCGATGATGGGCAGGCTTGCACGCTGGGCGAGGCGTGCGTCGGCGGCGTGTGCTCGGGCGGCAGCGCGCTCTACGACAGCCAGTTCTGGGGCGCGGCCGGCGACGTCGACATCGCGCTGGCCGTCACTGCCGTCGCAGACGGCGGTTTCGTCGTCGCCGGCACGTCGCAGACGGGGACCAAGGGCGCTGACGCGCGGCTGGTGCGGTTTGGCAGCGCGGGTGGCGTGGTGTGGGACCAGCGCTGGGACGACCAGCTTGCCGAGGAGATACAGGCTGTTGCCGCGCTACCGGACGGATATGCCGTCGCCGGGCGCTCGACCTCGAAGGCCAAAGGCGGCTGGGACGGCTGGTTCGTGCGCACGGATTTGCAGGGGAATCGCGTGGGTCCGGGCACGGTCGATGTGCGGCTAGGCGGCACGCAAGACGATGACCTTCGGGCAGTTGTGCCGCTCGCGGATGGCTTTGCGCTGGCCGGCCGCACGATGTCCAAGGGCGCGGGAAACATAGATTTCTGGCTGCTGCGAGCGGACTTGGATGGCAAGGCAGTCGTGGACGTCACCTATGGCGGTGCCGGGGAAGACGCGGCCAACGCTCTGGTGGCGCTGCCGGATGGATTCGCGTTGGTCGGCTATAGCTTTTCCCACACGAAAGGAGGGGCGGACCTGTGGGTCGTCCGGACCGATTCGGCGGGCGGGCTGCTATGGTCGCAGAACTACGGCGATCTAAATGGAGATAGCGCCCGGGGCGTCGTAGCGGCCGACGGCGGCCTGGCGGTGGCGGGCTATCAATCCAATGGCTCGAAGAACCAGCCCTGGCTGCTGCGCTTGGATCCGCAGGGTTTCGTGCTCTGGCAGCGCCTCTTTCCGATGACCGGTGATTACCTGGCGTATGCACTGCAGAAGACGCCCGGCGGCTTCGCGCTGGCCGGCGCGGGCAACACGCTGAACGCCGGCTGGTTCGCCGAAACGGACGACCGCGGCAACATCGTGCAACAACAGACCTATTCCGGCGGCAATGGCTTTTTCGCCATGGCGGCGACGGCGGACGGTTTTGCCTTGGTCGGCGACGCGGGGCTGGCGGCCAGCAAGGACTTCTGGCTCGTGCGCACCGACGCCTGGGGCCACGCGACGTGCGCGGATTCGGGCGTTTGCTTGGGTGCTGGGGCTTGCGACGATGAGAATGCTTGTACGTTGGATTCTTGTGATGCAGTGAAGGGTTGCCAGCATGTGAACTTGGCGGATGGGCTGGCTTGTGCGGCTCCGGGGAGTTGTGATGCGGGTGGGAAGTGTTCGGCGGGCAGTTGCGTGGCGACGGGAGATAGGCTGTTCAACGCAACCTACGGTGGAACAGGGAATGATGCTGCGAACGCGATCGTCGCGTTGCCGAACGGCTTTGCCATGGCTGGGCTCACCGCTTCCACTGGCGCTGGCCAGTTCGACGGTTGGCTGGTGCGCACCGACCCCGCTGGCAACATGCTGTGGACGCAGACTTACGGCGGGATTGGCATCGATGTACTCTACCCCCTCATGGCCATGCCCGACGGCTTCGCGATGGCAGGCTATACCGAATCTAAAGGCAACGGCGGCGCGGACGCCTGGCTGGTCCGCACGGATTCCAACGGCAAGATGCTCTGGGACAAAGTCTACGGCGGCAGCAGCGAAGATGTCGCCTACTTCCTCGTGTCCCTGTCAAATGGCTTCCTCCTTTCTGGCTACACGGGCTCCAAGGGCGCTGGCGATCTGGACGCCTGGTTGGTCCAGACCGATGCCAACGGCAATCCAACGTGGGACCAGGCTTATGGCGGCCCCGGGACCGATATTGCAAATCAGGCCGTAGCGCTGCCGGACGGCATTGCTTTTGCGGGTGCGACCAAGTCCTCGGGCGCCGGCGACTGGGACTTCTGGCTGGTCCGCACGGACGCAGATGGCAGCCTGATGTGGCAGCGAACCTATGGTGGTGCAGGGACGGACTACGCGATTCATCTCTTGGCATTGCCCGACGGCGGGTTTGCGATGGGTGGCATCACGACCTCGAAGGGCGCGGGCAAACAGGACTTCTGGTTGGTTCGCACCGATGCGGCCGGCGAGCTGCTATGGGAGCATTCATACGGCGGCGCTGGCGATGATCGCGAGAATGCATTGGTGGCTGTCAGCCACGGCGCAAAGGGCTTCGCCCTCGCAGGTTGGAGCACATTCACAGCTGCGGGGGGCCAGGACATCTGGATGGTCCGCACCGACGCGGTCGGTAACGAACTGTGGAATCGGACCTGGGGCGGAGCCGGTAACGATCAGGCAAATCGCCTTGCTGTGCTCGACGATGGGTTTGCAGTCGCGGGCAGCACGGCGTCCACGGGTGCAGGCGCCAATGACGCCTGGTTGCTCCGCACCGACCTCTTCGGCAACGTTACCTGCGCGACTTCCGGCACCTGTGCGGGCACTACCCTCGAAACCTGCGATGACCACAACGATTGCACGGCAGACTTGTGCGACGCGGGCCATGGCGGGTGTTACCACCAGCAGTTGGCGGATGGCTCGCCCTGCCCCGATGCGGAGGCTTGCTCGGCGGGGGGCGCCTGCAAGTCGGGCAAGTGCGCGTCGATTGGACCGAAGTTGTTCCAGGCGAGTTCGTTGTACAGCGGCAGCGCCGAAGACTCGCCATCGGCGCTACTCGGCTTGCCCGACGGCGGATTCGCCTTCGCCGGAGCGACGGCCACGAAATCCGCTGGCGGCCTGGATTGCTGGTTTGTGCGAACAGACGCGGCGGGAAGCGTCGTTTCGGATAAGCGCTACGGCGCCACAGGCGGCGATGCGTGTCTGGCGGTGGCTGCGGTCCAAGACGGCTTCTCTTTAGCTGGTAGTACGGCATTCCACCCGGACGGCTTTGGAAATGACGATGTATGGCTTGTCCGCATCGACGGCCAAGGCAACAAACTCTGGGATCGGCCCTACGGCGGCACGGGCTACGAGTGGGCGCAAGCCGTCGCGGTCCTGCCGGACGGGTTGGCGGTGGCAGGCCCGACGAACTCCAAGGGTAACGGCCTGTATGACTGCTGGTTGATTGTGGTTCATGGCGACGGATCTCCCGATTGGGACAAGACCTACGGCGGCGCCGGCGGAGACGTGTGCCGCGCGCTGGCCGCGCTGCCAGCGAATGCCGGCTTCGCCCTGGCCGGCGCGACGTCTTCCAAGGGCGCCGGAAACACCGACGCCTGGCTCGTCCGAACGGACCCTAACGGCGTCCACCTCTGGGACGCGACCTACGGCGACACGGGCGAAGACGCAGCGCAGGCAGTTGTCGCCCTGGCCGACGGCTTTGCCCTGGCGGGGTACTCGTTTTCATCAGCCGGACCGCGATTCTTCGTCGTGCGCACGGATGCCAGCGGCAATGCCCTCTGGACCAAGAAACTCGGCGGGACCGGCTATGATTTCGCCTACAGCATCGCGGCGGCTCCAGACGGATTCGTGCTTGGCGGGCTTGTGTCGCCCGTCGCAATTTCAGGCAGTTACAGTCTGGCGCTGACACGAACGGACACGTCGGGCAACGAGCTGTGGACCAAGACGTTCGCCAGCACGGCGGACACGAGATTCGCCCTCGCGACGCTCGACGATGGGTTTGCCATGGTCAGCCGCATGATTCCGCAGGGCAAGACCGACTATGACGCAGTGCTGCTCCGCACCGACGCCTTCGGCAACCTCACCTGCGGCGACTCCGGCACCTGCATCACCACCCCCACCGGCGACGACCAAAACCCCTGCACGGCCGACGTCTGCGACGCAAGCCACGGCGGCTGCTGGCATTCCGCGCTCGATCTCGGCACCGGCTGCCCGGACTTTGGCCTCTGCGACGGCAATGGCAAGTGCGTGACCGTGGCGGGCAAGTCTGGGATTCCAAGCGGGAGTTTCTTGATGGGGTGCGTTCCGGGTGACGCCGACTGCAAAGCCGACGCGAAGCCACAGCACGGCGTGATGCTCGATGCGTACTTTCTCGACATATACGAGGTGACAGTCGAGAAATACAAGGCATGTGTGGACAAAGGCAAGTGCACGGCGGCGGCGACCACGGCCAGCTGCAATTCGGGCGTTGCTGGACGCGACCAGCACCCGGTTAACTGCGTGACCTGGGATCAGGCAAGCACATTCTGCGCCTCGAGCGGCGATGTCCTGCCTACCGAAGCGCAATGGGAACGTGCGGCGCGCGGCGGAGCCGACGGAAGTCTGTACCCGACTGGAAATACTATCGATTGCGCGCTTGCCGTGTTCGACGACGGCAGCGCGACGACCGGCCAAGGCTGCGATGCCGGCAGCACGATGCCGGTTGGCTCGAAAGCGGCGGGCAAGAACGCCTACGGACTGTACGACGTGATCGGCAACGTCTGGGAGTGGGTCGGTGACTGGTATGATTCGACTGCATATGGTTCTGGACCGACGGTGAATCCGTCGGGACCAGCAGGAGGCAGTCTCCGCGGAGCTCGCGGTCTGAGTTGGTATAACAAGAGGGAGGCGGCGAACGACAACATGGCGACGGCCTTCAGAAGTTGGTCGGCGGATGCGGCGACGAATCTCGGCTTCCGCTGCGCCCGCCCCTTCACCCCGTGCACCGACAACAACCCGTGCACCACCGACACCCCAGACGGCAAAGGCGCTTGCACGCACACGCCGCTCGCGGTTGGCTCGCCCTGCCCGGGCGGCCTGTGCAACCTCGAAGCCAAGTGCGCCGCCGCGCCGCAAGGCATGAGCGCCGTGCCGGCCGGGACGTTCTGGATGGGCTGCAACAGCGCCAAGGATGCGAATTGTCAGGCGGATGAGTCGCCGCAGCACAAGGTGACGCTGACGACTTCGTATTTCATGGACACGACCGAGACGACGGTGGCGCAGTACCGGGCTTGCGTGCTGGCGGGGAAGTGTTCGGCGCC
>Ga0172370_10009537_pt1 | contig 11330 bp, 8 predicted proteins | sample LakKiv5m_FD_114538 | JGI IMG/M metagenome (GOLD analysis project Ga0172370, IMG submission 114538) | Freshwater microbial communities from Kabuno Bay, South-Kivu, Congo - kab_022012_11.5m | ecosystem: Environmental > Aquatic > Freshwater > Lake | place: Democratic Republic of the Congo...
AAACTCTGGTCTATTCTCTTCGGTACATTTTCGGTACTTGGCATCTATCTCTTAGGGAAAGAACTCTTCCAAAGACGAATTGTTGGCTTATTTTCGGCTTTTATGCTTGCCACTTCCTATTGGGCTATCAATTTTTCTCGTATCGGATTTCGCGCTATTACACTGACATTTCTCCTCACTTTCTCTTTCTATTATTTTTTTCGAGGATTACGTACACGACAATGGAAAGATTTCCTCATTGCAGGCCTCATATTCGGACTTGGTATCCATACCTATATCGCGTTTCGTGTCGCCCCTCTCATCTTTATTCTTCTCCTTCCTGTACTTTTCCTCTCATACGAAAATTTTTTTCGACGATATTACAAACACGCTCTCTGTTTCATTCTCGGAGCTTTCATCACTGCGCTTCCGATGTTCTATCATTTTTTCATTTCACACCCAGAAGATTTTGAATCACGATCCAGTGAAATATCTATTTTCTCTCCAAAAATAAATCACGGAAATCTCACAGGGACACTCACTCGTGCTTTCTCACTTTCTTTGATCAAATATAATTTTTTTGGTGATCAAAATTGGCGTCATAATTATCCTCCCTATCCGATACTCAGTCCCTTTGTCGGATCATTTTTTCTCGCTGGTTTTCTTTTTATCATTTGGCAAATTCTCTTACTATTGATTCGTCGTATTCGTTATGAGTATCGAGATACACGCCTCGTTGTTTACTGGTTCCTTCTCGTCTCTTTCTTTACCATGCTCATCCCTGAATTTCTCTCCGGGGAAGGACTCCCTCACGCTCTACGCTCTATCGGTACACAAATGCCCGTATTCCTCATTGCAACTATCCCAGCACTGTGGATTTTCCGACAAGCCCTCCGATCTCGCACTGGATCACGTATCGTTTTTCTTTTTCTTCTTCTTTTCACCTTTATCGGCAGTATGACCTTTGACTTTACCAAATATTTTGTTTTCTTTGCTCAAAGCCCAAATGCAGGAGGATCTTTCAATGAAAATTATACCAATATGGCTCGCTATCTTCTCTCACTCCCTCCTGATATCAAAAAATATGTCTTCTTTGATGAGCAAGGAAACGATGATTATACTCGACTACCTGTCTATGCTCATCCTGTTTATTATCTCACCTATCAAAAAGTAAAAAATATGGAAATTGTTGGAAGCCATACCGTTTTCCAAGGTCCAGCGATCATCCTTATTACCAATTACAACGAAGAAAGAGCAAAAAAAATATTTGAATTATTCCCTCGTGCACGAACAGAACTCATTGATATCAATGGACCACGCCGGACCGGAGGAGATTTTAATGTCATTATCATCCCAGAAGAATCAACTTCTCAAACAATCCAATAAACTCATTTTTATAAAAATATGGATTTTTTCAAAAAAAACGCATATCTCATAGTTGCAGGCATTCTTCTATCACATTTCATTCTTGGTCTTGTGATATCAAATCAAGAGTCAATGATCTATGACGAACGCGCGCATATTCCGGCAGCGTATAGTTATGTTCGTTATGGTGATATGCGACTCAATCCTGAACATCCGCCTCTCCTCAAAGATCTCGCAGGACTTCCACTTCTTGCATTTCACCTTTCTTTTCCTCTCACTTCTCCTGAGTGGCTTTCTGGTACCAATGAACAATGGTCTGTCGGAGATATGTTTGTCAATTGTTCTCGACCAGAACTCAGTTGCAACAATCCAGATACGATTCTCTTTTGGTCACGACTCCCTATTACATTTGTGGCCGTACTTCTCGGCATCGTCATTTTTCTCTGGACAAGAGAACTTGCAGGGACACTTGCTGGTCTCTTCGCTGTGACTCTCTACGCGTTTGATCCCAATATTATCGCACACAATCATTATGTAACGACAGATATCGGTATTGCTACATTTCTTTTTCTCGCATTTTATTTCTTCATTCGTTTCTTGAAAAATCCTTCTCTCAAAAATGTCTTTCTCTCTGGTGTTTTTCTCGGCCTTGCAGAAGTAACGAAATTCTCTGCTATTCTTCTTTTCCCTCTCTTTGGGCTCTTTCTCATCATCTATGCTCTCACCAAACAACCAGGGAAAGAAAATACACAGAGTAATTTTTCTTTCAAAATGCATACACTTCTCCGATACATCCTCAAATTCTCTGAAAGTATTCTCGTTTGTTTCCTCGTTATCTGGTCACTCTATGCATGGAATACCCTGTCTATGCCGAGCGAAAAAATTGTAGCTTCAGCAGATTTTTATCTCTCTCAACAAAATGCACCTGCTCAGTTTATTCACAGTCTCATCGTCAATACGAGTGAGAATGCTTTCCTCAGACCATTCAGTCAATATATTCTCGGCGCTGGTATGATATTTGCTCGTGTCGCAAGTGGGAACCCTCACTATTTCCTCGGTGAAGTCACTATGGAGCCTTCACGTTGGTATTTCCCTGTTGTATTCATACTCAAAGAGACCCTTCCATTTCTTGCACTCCTTCTTTTTTCACTCCTCTACACACTCTCACGTATTTTCAAGGCATTCACCAAAAGAAGAAATATTTCTCTCTCTACTCTCTTCTCGCAATCTCTCCAAGAACGACCTACGCAATATCTCATTTTTGCTTTTATTCTTCTCTATAGTTTCGTCAGTATCAACGGAAAATTAAATATCGGCTTCCGTCATCTTTTCCCACTTCTTCCATTTCTTTATATGCTTCTTGCTAAAACAGTTTTTGATTTCTGGAAACACTTGCGAGAAAACGGTCCGACTCGACAACTCTTCTCTCTTCTTCTCCTCGGTCTCGTTTTCAGTGTTATATCTATACCGATCCTCGCTTTCCCAAATTATCTTTCTTATTTCAATATCGCTTCAGGTGGGCATCTGAATGGATACAAGTATGTCACTGATTCCAATTATGATTGGGGTCAAGATCTCAAAAGAGTAGCCCTCTTCATACAAACACATAACCAGTGTAAGAAAGGAGAAGCAGATTTATTCGAGACAAAAAAATGTCAACAAACAATTGCCTATCCTCCTATTGATAAAATTCGTATAGACTACTTTGGCGGATCCAATCCGAGCGTTCTTTTCGGTGATATGTTTATACCTTGGTGGGATACGAGAGAACCCGAATCTGGATGGTATGCTATCTCGAGTTTCTTCTATCAAGAAAGTCTCTACAAGAAAAAGCCTCTCGGAACAAGAGATTATTCTTGGCTCAAAGAATATCAGCCAGTGACTCGAGTAGGTGATTCATTCTTCATCTACTATATCCCCGAGAAATAATAAACAAAAAAATCCCGTTTTTTAACGGGATTTTTTATTACCTCATAATATAAAACACTCCGGAAAATTCACTATTTTTTTCGATTCTCTTTTTTCTTCTTTATTTCAGGTTGCAATATTTCTTGTTTTTCAATCGACACCTCCTCAGGCGAAGCATCATGAAAAGCATAATAAATACGGTTTTCTACGCGAATATCAATATACTCGAGATTCTTTCGTTGAGAAAGTTGTTTCTCAAAAAGAAGTTGTAGTGTACGCAAAGATTTTTCCAATGGGAAAGAAGTACTAAAATATACCTCCCACCCTTCATCTGTCTTCACCCGTATCTCATCTGAAAATTTTGATGCTACCATATAATACGGTGAAAGTGTTCTCTTGAAATATTGGGGGAACTGTTTATCGATTTGCAAAAGAAATATTTGGAAATCCTGATCGATCACTTTTTCTCCTTGACTTACTGGAAGATGACTCCTATCGCTTAATATAATCGTGAAATCTTTGTATCTTTCTTCTGTTACAAAAGTATTCTCTCGTACCATCCCCTGTTCATCGATCATAGAGAGCTTGTCAGATGTTTCCCACAGTAAAATTTTATTTTTTTCACGAAGCGACACTGTGAGAATATTTGGAAAATGACGACTGACAGAAACTTCTCCGATCAAAGGAAAAGTATAGGTAATATCCTGTTTGAGAGTATCTAACGGCAGGAGAAAATATGAATTCTTCGGAAAAATACCAAAATATTTTCCTGAAATTTTCTCCTTAATAAATTGTTTTATTTCTTCTTGAGACAATCTCTGTGTTCCGGAAACAGTACTCTCTTCGACAAGTACAAAAGAAGAAAAAAAGAGGAGATAAAAAAGTGTACCAAGAAAAATAGCCCAAATAAAAAGCACACCACTTTTTCTTTGTACCGATGAAGGATATTTTTGTGAGCGTTTCTTCTGTTTCTCAATCGGTGCTCTTCGAAGAAATGGCGTATGCGTACTATTTTTTCTTTTTTGATTGTATTTTGACAAAAACCACATAAGAGAACATTACAATGAAAGAAAAAGTTTTTCGAGAAGTAATCTCGCATTACTCTGAGTATTTTTCAAAAGAAAAAGTGATTGTTCTACCATTTCTAATAACGAAAAAAAACGCTTTGTCTGAGAGGGAACGTCTTTTGAAAGAGCTTGCTTATAGAGTCCTGGCAACCACCATTCCAAAAGACGTATTGCCTCAGGAACATTTTTTGCTAAATCTTCTGCAAGTGCTAGTCTCTCGGCGAGAGAAAATGTTGTGAGACGAAACAATTTACTCAACTTTTCTTGATCCCGAGAAAACTTTTCCGGATGTAATAGAAAACGATTGATCATACCAGGACGACCGAGCGTGAAAAAAAATGGTGCAATGCTCTTTTTATTTTTTTCCGAAAACGATGCAAGTCCTGATTCAATTTCTCCTGAGGAAACGTATCCGAAACGTATCCTCTCAACACGAGAGAGAATAGTGGGAAGAATAGTCCCGATCTGATGCGTTACAAGAATAATAACGGAACTTGGATTGGGCTCTTCTAATGTTTTTAAGAGAACATTTTGTGCAGAGATCGAAAGTTTATGAGCATCTTCTATAATGACGACACGATATCGTCCATTCATCGGAGATTGTCCCAAAAATATAAGTGCTTCTCGTATTTCTTTGACGCTAATATTTTTTTGCTTCACCACACCACGCGTAACCTCCTCACAAGGAACAATGATCTGTATATCAAATGGATGTGGTTTTTCTGGAGTTGGAACAAACTCTGGTTCAGAAACGAGTGCTGACGCAAACATAAGCGCACACAAACTTTTTCCTACTGATTCTGGACCATAAAAAACATAGCCTTGCGAAAAGGCATTTCGTTGTATTACTGATTCAAAATATTGTCTTTGTTTTTGATGACCGATAATATGCATATGCATTGGCATTTCTTACTTCGTATATTGATCAACGAATTTTCGTATTGAATCTTGAAAATTTTGTTTGGTAAAATGAGAAACGGATTGTTTCATAAGAGATACATCATAGTGACCTTCATGTTCCAGAAATCTCCTGACACCTTCAGCAATAATTTCTGGCGTCTGTGCATGGAATAATTCTCCTGTTTTTTTCTCTTGTACAATCTCTTTCATCCCTCCATATTCATAGGCAATCACTGGCGTTCCGAGAGAAAGCGCTTCTACAGCTACCATACCAAAATCTTCTTCTGACGGCAAAATGATCGCTCGAGCGCCGAGATAGAGCGTGATCAATTCTTGATCCGACACAAACCCACGAAATGATATATTTTTTTCTGCTTTTTCTTCGAGAAGAGATCGTTCTGGACCTTCTCCGACGACAACCAGTGGCAGACCGAGTTTATTAAAAGCTTCAACTACTTTATCAATTTTTTTTGATTTGGTCAGTCTTGAAACAACAAGAAAAAAAGTTTTTTCTTGAGAAGATACTCCTGATGCATCATACTTCGAGGAGAGGTCGAGAGCACCCGGATAAGCAAGGACACTTTCTCGCCGATAATATTTTTTCACACGCTCTTTCGTAAATTGTGAATTTACCAAGATACAATCTGGACGATCTGCTGATTGTCGATCCCATATACGAAGATAACTCATGATCATTCTCAAAAAAATATTTCTGCGTTTTCCCCCACTCAATTCTTCCAAATAATGTTCATGGTAATCCCACACATACCGCATCGGAGAATGGACATAGGCAATATGCTTTGTATTTAAACGCGTAATGATTCCTTTGCTCCATGCTCCTGAAGAAGAGATAACTACATCAAAATCACGAAGGTCAAACGACTCAATCGCTACCGGAAAAAATGGCAAAAAAAATCGATATCTCTTTTTCAAAAACTGTGGCAATCGTGAAACCCATGAGACATGAATATCTCGTCCGAGAAAATGTTCCCCTATCTGTTTTGGTTCATACAAGAGTGTGTAAATTGGTGCTTGTGGAAAGAGTTCGGCTATTGATTCAAACACTCTCTCTGCTCCGCCATACGAAACAAGAAAATCGTGAACCAACGCCACTTTTTTTTCTTTTTTTACTTCTTGTTTTTCGGTTTCTTGTTCTTGCATATCAAAAAAATAATGAATATATAGCATCAGCACATTTTTGCCAACTGAATCGTCGTACATTCTCAGTACCTTTTTCTATTATAGCATCTCTCAATTTTTTGTCTGAAACAAGCGTATAGATACTCTCTGCAAGAACATCAGTATTTTGTGAATCGACATAGATTGCACCTTCTCCACCAACTTCTGGCAATGAGGAAGTACACGAGGTGATAAGAGGTACACCTACTGATTGAGCCTCAAGCAGTGGTATCCCGAACCCCTCATATAAAGAAGGGAATACAAAAACATCAGCATTTCTCAGAGCCTCCCATTTTTCTTTTTCAGTTACATATCCCATTTCTCGTATCCAATCCTTCTGTGTACTTTCCTGTATTTTTTGTTGAATAAGAGAATATTTATATCCAGGTTTTCCTACCAATATGAGCGTATGAGGAAGAGTATATTTTTCTTTCACTTTTTCAAATGCTCGGATAATTCCTGTAACATTTTTTCGTTCCTCTAATCTTCCAATAAAAAGAATATACGGTTTTTGTGATAAAAAATCTGTTTGAGAAAAAACAATTCCTGTTTCTAAAGAACGTTCTGAAATTTGAAATGTTTCTTCATACCCTTCATAAATCACTCGTATTTTTTCTTCCGATACGCCGTAGAGTTTCATTACATCACGTTTCGTATTTTCAGAAACACAGATAATTTTTTCTGAAAAAAAACAAGAAAAGCGTATAGACAATCGCATATAGAGTCGATCCAAAAAGGCATAACTCCCTTTACAGAATTCATATTCGAGTCCATGTATCGTCACGATAGTATGTCGAGGATGAAACAATGGTATAGTGTGAGCTGGCACAAACAAAATATCTGGACGATGAAAAAACATTTCCAACGAGAGTCCGATCTGTGTCCAAAAACGAGGCGCCCATATCCCTCGTACTTGCCAATTTTTCGGGAGAGAAAAATCAATATCTGGAGTAATCCATCGGAAATTTCCCTGCTTCCAAGAAATTTTTTTTCTGACATACAGAACAACCTCATTCTTTTGATCGATACTCTGTCGCAAATGTTTTATTGTTTGGTATGCGTACTCTTCAATCCCTGTTCTCTTTTTGAGAAAGGCTCTCGAAGCATCTATCCCTATCACCATAAAAGAGTTTGTCAATTTTTGAAATAAAAAAAATTTGAGAACGTTTTTGCTACTTGGCGAGCATAATACTTCTCTTGTAGAGTTCAAGGTTCTCCAACACGATACCCGTTCCCTTCACCACACAAAAAGCCGGGTCTTCTGCTACATAGCATGGAACATTGATCGTACGAGAAATTAATTGATCGAGATATTTGAGTTGTGAGGTACCTCCAGAAAGGATCATCCCTTTGTCCATAATATCAGCTGATAATTCCGGTGGCGTTTCCTGAAGCACTTGTTTGATAACATTGATAATCTCACGCAGTTCATCTTGGATAGCTTCTGTCACTTCATTCGAAGAAACAGAAATTGTTTTTGGTAAGCCTCCCATCAAATCACGGCCATGGATATCCATATGTTCTTCCTTCACTTGAGCAATAGCTGATCCAATTTTCATTTTTACCTCTTCTGCTGTTCGATCTCCGATAGAAAGACTGTATTTGCGTTTGATATAATCTGAAATAGCTTGATCGATACGATTCCCTCCCACGCGTGCACTATGCGCTGAGACAATCCCTCCGAGAGAAATGACTGCAATCTCTGATGTTCCTCCTCCGATATTGATAATCATATTCCCCTGCGCAGCATGGATAGGAATACCTGCTCCTATCGCTGCGAGAATTGGTTCTTTTACTACATACGCGGATTTTGCACCTGCTTTAAGAGCAGCATCGATCACCGCACGACGTTCTGTCGAAGTGATACCTGCTGGTATAGACAACACAACTTCTGGTCGAAAAAATCGTACACGCCCACTCACTCGATTGAGAAAATAACGAAGCATCGCTTCTGTCACACGATAATCTGCGATGGCACCATCTTTGAGAGGCTGACTCGCTGTGATCGTATCAGGTGTACGTCCAAGCATTTCTCGAGCTTCATTTCCTACAGCAATCACTTTATTTTCTATAAGAGAGATAGCTACCACTGATGGTTCATTGACGACCACTCCTTTTCCAGGAACAAAGACTAGTGTATTTTTTGTCCCTAAGTCAATCCCTATTTTTCGTAAAAACATTTTTTGCATATTCTTTTTATTCCTTTATTTCATTTCTTCGGAAAGCAGGCAATTTTCCACTGCTATTCTTTTCATTTTCGCTCCTATTTTTTGCAAGCGTTCTTCTATACGTTCATATCCTCGATCTACTTGATAAATATCTTCGATCACTGTCTTTCCTGTCGCACAAAGTGCAGCAATGATGAGTCCTGCTCCTGCACGCAAATCAAAACTCTTGATCAGTGTACCTCGTAATATTGTCTTTCCTTTAATAATCACTTGGTGTGGATTGAGCACTGTAGCATGAGCGCCCATCTTGATCAATTCTGAAATATAATTAAAACGCCCTTCAAAAATAGTATCGAACACCAGCGTCTCTCCTTCTGCTTGTGAAGCGAGCACTCCGAGCGGAGACTGGACGTCAGTCGGAATACCAGGATATGTCCTCGTATCAATTTTTTCTACGGCTTTCAATTTCTTGGCTGGAACAACAGTAATAGCATCTTTTTCTATCACAAAATCAGCACCGAACTCTCGTAATTTTTCAAGAACAATATCAAGATGTTCTTCCCGAGCATGTTTCACTGTGATCGGACTTCCTGTAGCAACACCCAAGATAAGAAATGTTCCTGCTTCATTGTGATCAGGAATGATTGTGTGTTTTGTTCCATGCAATGTATTCGACCCGATAATTTCAAGCGTATGTGTGCCGAGACCTTTAATTTTTGCTCCCATTTTTATAAGAAATTTTCCCAAATCTTCAACATGTGGTTCTGCTGCAGCAATTTTAATAATTGTCTTTCCTGACATACCAGCTGCGAGTATCATAGCATTCTCTGTCGCTGTCACGGAAAATTCTTTGAGTGCCATTTGAGCCGGATGTTTTTTCGTTGCATCTATGTGATACACCTTACCATCACTCTTCACATCAACTCCCATTTTTCGCAATGCATCAAAATGTGTACCGACTGGTCGCGCTCCTATGACGCATCCACCAGGATGATAGAAAACAAAATTTGAAAAACGAGCAGATAACGATCCGAGTAATAAAATAGACGATCGAATTTTTTTCACAATCTCAATATTGATCTGAGACGGATCGATATCTCGAGCGGTAATAGCGATTGTACGCTTTCCTCTCCATTCGATAATCGCTCCCATACTTTCAAGAATCTCAATCATTCGAAACACATCTTCAATCAGAGGAAGATTGGAAATCACACACGTTTCTCGAGTCAACAGCGTCGCTGCCAATATTGGTGTTGTAGCATTTTTCGAACCACTGACTTCAATTTCACCATGTAATTTTTTTCCTCCTTCAATTTCAAAAAGTTCCATATTCTGTATTTATATGCTAAAAAATAATATTTTCTCTCTCTTCCTATCTTTTTTGATGTAATACCTATACTCAGTGAGTATAGCTGAAAAAGGCCCAGAAATCAATAAAGACCAGAGGAATACGAAGTATCAATCTGGTCTTTCTATTTGCTTCTCTAAAGAAGCGAAAGCAAAGGAATTTGCTTTATTTGCAAAGAAGAAAACAATGTTTCTTTTTATTTTTGTTTTTGTTTTAATTTTTAAAGATCATTTCTTTTTTCAAGAGAAACAACATTTTTTCAATGCTTTTCTCTCCTAAAAAAAGAAGCGGGTATTCCCTCGAAAGGAAACACCCGCTTTACTTCACTACCTTACTAGTATAGCACACTTTTTCTTATTTGTCAAAGCACTTTTCTCACACTTCGCCAATAAAAATCTATGCTTGATATGTTTTCACATAGTCGTATGCCGAGAGCGCCGCGACAACACCATCTCCTGCAGAAATATTATTTTGTTTATATGGTGCATCAGTCGCATCACCCACAGCAAATATTCCAGACTTGGATGTAGATTTGTTTCGATGATCAAGAATAATCTCTCCTCGTTCGTTAAGATTGATAACATCTTTGAGAAATTCTGTGTTTGGAACCATACCGATCTCCACAAATACTCCGTCTGCCATCAATGTTTTTTCTTCACCGGTCACAGCATCTTTATACAACACACCTGTCACTGATGTTTCACCCAGTATTTCTTGAGGAACGGCATTATAGAGTGTTTGTACTTTTTCATTGGAGAAAATTCTTTCCTGAGTCACAGCATCCCCTCGCAAAACATTGGAGCGTACCATAAGTGTAATAGAAGAAGCATATGGTAAGAGATCTTCTACTGCTTCAAGTCCTGCGTTTCCCCCTCCGATCACAACAACATTTTTATTGCGGAAAAATGGGGCATCACAAGTCGAACAAAATACAACACCCTTTCCAATAAATTTTTCTTCCCCAGGTATTTCGAGATGGCGATGTCGTCCGCCAGTAGCCACAATAACTGTTTTCGTTTCGTACGAATGACCATCAGACAAAGTGACGGTGTAATGTCTCTCTTGTTCTGTCATTGATACGGCCTTTACGCCTGTAAGAATTTCAATCCCCTCTTGTGCTCTCAAATGAGTTTCGAGCATTTTTGCAAATTCAAAACCTGGCATTGTCACTGTACCAATCCAGTTCTCGATACTTGCAGAAACAGTCGATTGACTAAGAAAATTTTCTGTAACAAAAAGTGTTTTCATCTGCTTACGTGCAGTGTATACTCCTGCAGATACTCCTCCTGGTCCTCCACCAATAATAATGACATCATACATAGTTTTTCATTTTTACAAATTATTTTTTAAAAAGAAAGGGTTCTGCATTTTTTCAAACACAAAACCCTTGTCCAAATTACCCTCGATAGCCTCCAT
>Ga0172370_10009539_pt1 | contig 11329 bp, 5 predicted proteins | sample LakKiv5m_FD_114538 | JGI IMG/M metagenome (GOLD analysis project Ga0172370, IMG submission 114538) | Freshwater microbial communities from Kabuno Bay, South-Kivu, Congo - kab_022012_11.5m | ecosystem: Environmental > Aquatic > Freshwater > Lake | place: Democratic Republic of the Congo...
CTTTGCGAGGGCATTTTCTTAACCCATAACGGCATTAATTCGTTGGAAGAAGTTGTCGTAGCATCATTGGTTAAATAATAGCTGTCTGGATTATTAATATATCTTTGAGGCTTAGCATAAGGTAAAACGATAAATATAGTAATTGCCCCAAAAAAAACAACCAAAAACTTTCCCAAAGCTTGTTTTGACAAAAATCCTGCCAATATACTAATTAAGAATCCCAATATTCCCAACGCTATCCATGGATAATTAATTTCAGACAATAAAGGCATATTGCTCCACAAAAATTCTGAAGGCTTAAAAAGTAAAAAAATAAAAAATGCTACACTAACAGACAACAAGCATGCAATCTTTACAAAATAATCTTTAAAATATTTTTTGCTCTTAATTACAAAGAATAATAAAGATAAGGCAACAATAATAAGCATTGCAAGATGTACCAAACCTAACTGATAACTAAAACCATTTGAATCTATAGGCACACCGTATCCCCAACTTGGCAATATAAATTGCTTAAGCTTTACGAAATATAAGCTTCTGTCTGCAATAGGAATTTTTGAAAGTAAAATATTGCTTTTTTCAAAAAGAGCAGGAGCCCAAAAAAACGCAGATAATCCAAAACCTAAAATAATACTTAATAAAAAACCCTTTATCGCTTTTTTGTTTTTAAGAATTGCTTGAATTAATATAAATATTATGTAAAGCGGCATAAAAAGAACAGTCATTATGTTATGCGTCATTATGAGGGACGCTACAGAAATCGCAATCCATCCAATCAATAAAAACGAAGATTTATTGATTAATTTAATTGCAAGATAAAATAATAAGGGAAATAAAATAAATGAAAGAGATTCACCTATAGATCCTCTGACATACAGGTCAACCATGCGATAAGGAAAGTAAATATATAATATTGCTGATATTATCCCGGCCCAAGTGTTCTTCCATAAAAGTTTTGACGCAAGGAACATAAATAAAGCTGAAAAAATAACACTTCCTGCGAAAAGAATCTTTATCGTATTTACGAAACCAAAACCCAAAAAGTGTATCAAAACCCCTAAGTAATAAGGAAGAGGATATGCGAAATTAAACAGAGGATAACCATAGCCAAAGTTTAATTCACCGCTATATCTGACAGGAATTTGAAAATCACGAAGACTACGGAACATATCGGCAAGTCTTATTACTGCCCATTCTCCATCATGCGTTGGAAAATAACCAATATGGAAAAACGGCAAAATAACTAAGATACTGATGCAGAAAGAGAATAACAATGCCATTAAGATTTTTCTCATGTTTCAACGATTTTAAAGGCTATTTTTCCATCTGGAAATTTTATGGTTTTTATAACTTTTGCGCTATCCGGTATTTCCTTTGGAGTGCCTATGAGAAGAATATTTGGGATTTTAATATCTTTTGAATAATCGATATTTCTAAATATATATTTACCGATAACTCGCTTAAACCTATCAACTGTTCCATTTCCATTGTAATTCCAATTTTTCTGATACCAAAGCGGATCTATTTTATTGTAAAAAAGATAGTAAACATAAGGTTGATCATATTCGTAAGTCATAACAATATTCTTAAATTTTACCTCATTCTCTTTTGCGTAATTTATTGCTTCTTTATATCCATACTGCCAAAAATACCCATACTCAATTGGCGTATGCACATAATACTGATGAAAATAATAAACCATATTAAACGCAAAACAAATTAAAACAATAGCTGTTATTGCAATTCTTGCAAATAATTTTTTTAATAGCATTATTTTCTCCCAAAAAAATACTACTCCTGCTGCAACGAAAATATGAAATCCAAATACCATTCCTATTGCCCTCACGGGATGAGGAGTGCCGGTTGTTATTGCGGCTGGAATGGGAGAAAGTAAAAAAGATATAAAAATGATCAGAATAAACCGATTAAACCTTCTAAGAAGGTAGTATATTCCTGCCAGAATAAAAGGGATATCCCAAATATAGAGCATTCCCATTCCAACTGCATGATGTTGCACTCCTCCATCCCCATGAATAAATAAAAAATCAGGATTAAAATGATCCAAATATCCTTTTACAGCCGCAAGAGAATAAACCACGCGCCTGTTATGAATTAGCATGCCCAAATAATTATTATTGTTTTTATCGTATTCTAACTCCTTTATGGAAGACTCTATTACTGATGGATCAGAAAAAATAGTTACCATGGATAATCGCGAGCCTGTTCCGGCATTTGTTCTAATGAAGCTATTCCAAATTGGCAGTGAAAAAAGGATTAGAATAACCAAGGAGATTATTGCGTGCTTTTTCAAAGCAAAAATTGTTTTCCAAAAAATAATTAATAATGCCAAAAGTAATAATGGAATAAGAAGACGAAAACTATGATATGAATATAAACTCAACAAAAATAAAATACTGGAAAGATAAAGGAAATTTCCGTTCCTAAGGGCTTTAAAAAAAAACAACAAACCTGCAATTAAGAAGAAAAGTCCAATTTGACCTTCAAAAGCAGCTCTGGAAAATTGTAAATGCCAAGGAGAAACCGCAAAGAAAAATGCTGCAAGAAGAGAAATAAATACTTGTTTTTTCCTTTCCCATCCTAAAAAAACTTCTTTAGTTAAAAAGTAAACTACTAAAATTGTCAGAAATCCAAATATCGCAGCAGGAAGCCTAACTGCAAATTCATTTAAACCGAATAAATAAACAGGAATTACATCTAAATAAGTATATAGCGCCGGTTTATAATCATCAAAAGAACGAATACTTAAAGGAAATTTGTTTCCATATTCATCAGCTCCTGTTTTAGAAATAGAATAAGCATTATATCCAATACTTGCCTCATCCCAATCAAGACTTGGAGGATTAGTTCTTAATTGATAAAAACGCAAGAACATTCCCACCAAAACTATTAATGCTAAAACAATATAAATTGCAAATTTCCTAATTAAACTGTTAATCATAGGCAAGCCTGAAAGCTTTCGTTCCATCTTCTCTAAATATATCACTATAATCAATATCTTTTACATCTTTACAATCGGGACTATTAATATATAGCGAATGTCCTCCGTGCGGGAAATGGATACTCTTCTCAGCGGCCGGACAACCTTGAGGAACAAAGAAAAATTTCCCAAATCCAGAATAATCTTTATCCTTACTGTGCCCCTCCAAAAGATAAGTATTTGGATCATATTTCATATAGAAGAGTATCAAAGGATATGTAGTTCTAAACTTTGAAACTATTATTTTGTCATAATTATTATAGACTTTTCCTACTTCATTCATAAGCAAAGAGGCTCCGTTGTCTCTATACCAAGTCCTATGTATTTTCCCATGACCGAAATATTGATGAACAAAGTATGCAAAGTTAAAAACTAACGCAGCTCCCACAATGAAAATCCATATTTTCTTCAAAATATTTTTTCTATTCTCTATGAAAGATAAAAAACCATAGGCACTTATAATTTCTATTGTGGGAAACATAATCAAAGATCTTCTTATGTTAGGCGTTTCATCTACAGTAACTGCTGCCACCAATGGTGATAACAACAACCAAAGTATTAAAAAATAATTTTTCTTACCTTTATTTCTTAACAATTCCACTATCCCCCAACAAAAAAATGGCAACTCAACGATATATATATATCCTAAACCGGAAGTATTAAGCCATGAAGGCAATCCTCCTTTCAAAAACATAAAATCAACGGTAAAATAACTAAAATAATTAGATAAATAAGTTAAAGAATAGTTAATTATCTTATTGTGAAAAATTCTAGTTTCAACGATGCTTTTTCCTATCACTCCATCCTCTCTTATTTGCTCTTCCATCACGAGCTTTGTTTCTGGAAAATTAAAAATACTCAACTGATTAAATCTATCTTTTCCGCCCTTCATAAAAATAAGTGTATAAAAACTAAGAGAAACTAAAACCAAAAGACATCCTATGAAGGATAATTTATATCTCTGATCGTTTTGCTTTAGTTGTTTTAAGAAGCAAGCAATAAAAATTAGCAACATAATTGGAACAAAAACGCGAGGAGTAAAATACATAAAATAACTTATTGAAAGAATAATCGTTCCTGAAATAAGAAAAGTTAGACGGTTTTTCCTAGATAGACTAAATGTCATCAACGAAAATCCTAAAACAATAAAGAATAAAGAAACCAAAGTTTGTTCGCTGGATCTGGAAAGAATAATATGCCACGGACTAATTCCTACCAAAAATGATGCCAAAAGAGCTAATTTTTTATTGGAAAAAATTGCATAAGTTAATAAAAATATTGCTAAAATAGTTAAACTTCCCAACAGGGCGCCAGGAAATCTGGTAGCAAATTCTGTCAATCCAAAAAATTTAATTGGCAGAATTGCTAGGTATACATATCCAATAGGATTGTAATCCCCAAACATTTCTGTCTGTAAAGGAAATGCAATGTCATTCGAGTCTCTTCCTGTATGCAAAATGAAATTAGCATTTACACCATTTATAGCTTCGTCTAAATGAAATCCGACTGGAAATTTCTGAAGGTTATAAAATCTAAGCAATACTCCAATCAAAAATATTAACAAAAGAGCTATTAAGGTAAAATGCTTCTTAATGTTAATTTTCATACACCATACGGAATGCCTTCGTACCATCCTCTCTGTCTATGTATTTTATTTTTTTAGATTGAATACTACTATCATCAGGGCAATCTCCTTTGTCAACAAATAGCATACGCGCAACTTTTGGTAGATTACTTGCTCTCTGCACAGAGGGACAATCTTGAGGTACAAAAAAGAATTTACCGAATCCACTATAATCCTTATCTTTTGGAGAGCCTTCTTTTTGATAAATTGCAGGATCGTATTTCGAATAGAATAAAACCAAAGGATAGATCCCTCCCTGATACTTCGATATGACTATGGCATCATAGTTATCGTAATTTTTATTAACCTCCTGCATCATTTGAGAAAATCCATTATTACGATACCAAGGCTTATGAATTTTTGCATTCACAAAATACTGCTGTAAAAAATACGCCATGTTGAAAACCAAAAGCATTGTCCCAAAAGAAATAATGAAACGTCTGTTTATTTTGCTCTTTTGCTGTAACAATTGAATAAATCCGTATGCCGCGAACAATTCTAAGGCAGGGAATAATACCATAGATCTTCTTATATTAGGGCTATCGTCAAAAGTGATTGCTGCCGTAATTGGCGCTAACACCAACCAAAGAATTAAAATCTTAGGAAACACTTCCTTACTTTTAAGCATCTTATAAACACCAAACAAAATAAGCGGCAATTCAACTATATACAGAAGACCCATTCTCGGTATCTGAAACCAGATTGGTAATCCTCCTTTTGTAAAAAGAAATGTAGGGGAAAAATATTCAAGATAGTTGTTTGTAAATATGTAAATAATGTTGGTAATTTTATTATGCAATAATCTAGAAATTAGAGGATTTTCTCCTGCTTTAGCATCTTCTATTGTTTGCTGTTGATGTTCAAATCCAGTTTCAAAAGAATTAAAAATGTTTACTTGATTAAACCTTCCCGTTCCGCCATTTACTAAAAATATTAACAAAGCGTCCACAATTACCAAAAAAACAAAACAACCAAATAAAGTTTTCCAATTGTCTATTTTTATGCTCTTTTTGTAGAAAAAAAATAATGCTAATATTCCAAGAAACATACTTGGAACAAAAATTCGCGACATTGGATAAATAAAAAAACTTAAGCTCAAAATTAAAACACCAAATATTGCCCAAGATTTACCATTGCCAATGCTTTTAAGAATTAACGTGAATCCTAAAATTATAAAAAACAATGCTACGATTGTCTCAGCGCTTCCGCGTCCAAAAACAATATTCCAAGGGGCAATACCTATCAAAAAAGCAGCCAATAAACTTGTTTTTATATCCTTAAATAAAACTTTGGAAAGAAAGAAAAACACAATGATGGTCATGCTTGCGAAAAATGCTCCAGGGAATCTAGTAGCGAATTCCGTTAATCCGAAAATTTTTATAGGTAAAATAGTCAAATAATGATAACCAGTAGGATTATTGTCGTTGAACATAGATGTATAGATGGGTAGAAAGGTTCCACTGTCGTCTTTGCCTGTCAAGAGTAAGGAATAAGCATTGTAGCCCAAATTTGCCTCATCAATATGAAATCCAACAGGAAAATCACCCAACTTATAGAAACGCAAAAAAACGGCAACTAAAAATATCAAACCTAACAATAAATACGTTATTAATTTTTTACTTTTGATCATAATTTTTTCTTGTCTTTGAAAAAAAGACTAATGCAATAATCAATAATATTCCTGTCGCCAAACTTATTTTAAATCCTAAATCAAAAGATTTAGAATAATAAGTGAGAATAACTCTGTGATTACCTTTTACAACCGGCACTGCTCTGAATGAATAATTTGCTCTATATATCTTACCAAATTCCCCATCAATACTCACTTTCCATCCAGGATAATAATTATCAGAAATAAACAAAAGCATATCTGTCTTTGATTTAGATTGCAAAATAATTTCATTGGGGGTATATTTTTTGATTTCAACCTTAGCATTCTGGTCGTTTGACAAGCTAATTTTCAAAGAGATATTTTCCTCCAAAATTATGTTATTTCTCAAATCAAAATTTTTATCAAGAATCATTTGGATAATTTTATTTTTGTCTTTTTCCACAACATAATTTGAGGCCAGAAAAACACGAGGCAAAACTTCTTTATTTTCATAAATTTGCCAAGGAGCTTTTTGCCAAACTAATTTATAGATAGAATCGTAAAACGTTTGAATATCTGCTTTTACAGTTAACGTTTGTGAATCAATCTTATTAAGAACATATTTTACGCCCAAAAGATTTAGGAAACGTTGACGATATTTATTTTCCCGTAAATCACTACCACCATAGCCAGGAGCTATCACTGCATCTGCTCCCGGCACCAAAGCAGCGATCATTCCATCTTTTGAGGAAGATATCAATTCACCATATCTTTTAATATGCAAGGCATTATACCCATCTGTTGAGAAAATTTCTTCGTGTGTTTGCAGATTTGTCTCCATATACCCGCTTCCATATCCCCACGAACGATTTATTCCCTGAATTTTCTTAAGCTGATTCAATACTTCAGTCTGCGGATAAACAGTTTCTCTTGGAGCAAAAGGCGTGATTTTATGAAAAAAATAAAATAAATCAGCCATGCTCAGAGCTATTAAAAAAATAATAATAAATTTTTTATATTTGGAAGAATAAAAACCGATAAATAACGCAGCTACCCCCATCAAGAAAATTCCTGTTGGTAAAATAAGATTTCTTTTTGATATTTGTAGATTTTGAATCCAGGAAAAATTAAGAAATGCTGGTGCTATAAAAACAAAAAGCCAAAACAATAAATATACACCACTCAATATGCAAACTATTTTAAAAAATATTTTTTTATCCGGATTTTTTATAAAAGTTTCAAACCCAAATCCAGCGACTAAACTGGCTGAAAAACAGAATAAAAACATGACCCTGGTTGGAACAGCTGTTGAAACAAAAGGGATTTGGAAAAAATATATAGCATGAGCTATAAAAGTATCGAATGTCAAAAGCAGAATAACAATTGAGCTAATTACAAAAAACCAAAATATCGCAGATTGTTTTTTAAAAAAACTATAAAAAATAAAAATTAACGGAATTACTCCAATATAAGTAACCCTCTCTATGTACGTACCTTGAATCCAATAATTTCTTGTAGCTGGATTGCCAAAAAAATCAGGAACGAACATGCTTACGACATGAAAAGGAGGAATTAATAATTTTAGGAATGCTGAATGGGAATATGGTGCTCTTGCCGATTGAAAAAATAACTCAATCATTGGCAATAATTGTACTGCCGATAACAGTATGGGTAAAATAAAAATTGAACTAAATATCAATAACTTCTTAAGCTTATCTTGTTTATCAATAAGTAAAATGTAGAAAATAACAAATCCTAAAAGATAAACAAATACATAAAATGATGTTTGAATATGTCCGGCTAAAATTGCAAAAGCCAAAGACAAGGAGATTATTATTGATTTTATAATAGTTGGTCTTTTTAGATTTTTAAGCGAAACCCATAGGGCAAAAGGCATCCACACTATGGAATGACCAATATTTCCATATTCCATCCACACAACAAAATAAGAAGAAAATGAGAATATTAAAGCGGAAAAAATCGAACTTTTTATACCAAGTTTAAGTTCTCTTGTAAATAAAAAGCTGAATATTCCGGTTAACAGAGGCTGCAATAAAATAAATATTGTCCATGCAGTTAAATATGGAAATATAAAAAATATTATATTAAGGGGATAAAATGACCCAGACTGAAGACTTGCAATATGAGGGGTTCCGGAAAAATTATATGGATTCCAAAGCGGAAACTCAAAGCCCTTAAACATTCTAATAGAGAATTCTTTTTCGGGATACAAAAGTCTTAAAACGTCAAAATCCTGCCCCTTATTGGGGTATCCGCCAGGAGCATATCCCAAGAAATTATAAGAATTGTACGGAACATATTCCCCCACGAGAAGATCTCCTGGAAAAGGAACTTTGTTCTTAAAAATGGGGTAAAAAAAGATTAATGATGCAGTTATGAAAGCGAGAATAACAAAGATTGTTCTCCTCATTTTATTTTACCCTATAAATGCTTGTATAGTTATTTGTCTCGCTCTTAATTTGCAAGATAGGCTTTAGCCCCCAATGAAATGGAGCAATTCCTGTACCCTCACAGGAAGAACAAGGTTGATAGAAAAAGAAATAGGTAGGAATTTTTTTACTTTCTTCAATAACTTTTGCAGGAATTTTGTTCTCAATTGGCCAATATCCTTCAATTTTAATATTAGGATTATTAATAAGGTAAATTTCAAAAGCATATGGCATTAATCCGAAAGTTCCTTGGGTTGCAATATATATTTTTCCTTTCTTTGCTTCTTTTTCAAAAAATTCAATAGATTTCTTGATCCCTCCGCCCGCCGGCCATGCAGTCAGATATTGTTGGACATCGGAAACAGGAACAGGTGACTTAGCAAAGTTAGTCAAAATTAAATAGTCAACCTTAAAAGCTAATATAAAAACTAAAAAACAAAAGACAGCGAACAAATAAATTTTTTTAAATTTAGGATAAATATTTATAAGAGAAAATGAGACTAGGGGAAGCAAGGGAAGCATCATAAAAAAAACAAAACGAGGATACAGAGTTCTTCCGAAAAACCCAAGAGCTAAAATCGGAACAATAAACCACAATAAAAGAACTATTTTTTCTCTTAAAAAATTCTTGCTTATAAAAAAAGATAGAAATGCAAAAATAAGAAGCGGCCACGTCAAATAACGACCAACCCAATCTATGAATGCCCGCATATTGCCGATAAAAAATTCAAAGGGATGACTTAGCCATTCTCCAAAAGGATAAACGAATATTGTATTTTTCTCAGCTATGATGTGAAAAAAAGGAGAAAGTCTCAGGATAAAATAAAAACCATAGGTAATTATAACCGCGATAATCGCAAAAAAAATCCATTTAGCAAATCTATTTTTTAATCCTTTCTTATTCCAATCAAATAATATTAGGGAAGCTGGCAAGAGATAAATGCTAAAAAATGCATTTGTTTTTGTTAGAACACCTCCACCAACTATCATCCCTAGAATAAGGGCAATGTCCATTCGAATTTTTCGGACCAAAAGAACAATTAAGAATAAAGCCCAAACGGCAAAAGTACCAACAAGGCTATCATATAAAGCCATCTTGTCATACACTAAAGCCATCGGAAAAATTACGTATAATGCGCTTGAAATTAATCCAATTTTGTTACTTTTAAATATCTCCTTTCCTAAAAAATACATTCCGATTAAAGTAAAAAAACCCGCTCCGACCGAAACCGCTCTTCCCGCCAATAAAGGATCTTGGATAAAACGTAAAGAAATCATCATAAGCCAGATAAACATCGGCTGTTTACCATCTGTTAAAGAAATAAATCGCCAATTAGCATCTTGCTTGGCAATTTGCGCCCAGCGGATATAAATTGCTTCATCAGTAAAAATTGGCAGAGATAAAATACTGTAGAAACGGGATACAAAATATATTAACGCTAAAGCTATTAAGATAAAAATTTCAAATTTGTGTCTTTTGAGGAAACCCATAGCTTATTTTATCACTTTCTTAAGGGACCAGACTATAGTAAAAAATAAAGATAAAACAATGGCGCTAGTTGTCATCCAAAATAATATCGAAGGAACCGGATTATCCCAATTCCCTAAATACAAAAAAGGTAAATATTCAAACACGGCGAATAAAGATAATGTAATGCTAGGAATAAAAATATAATAATTCCCCGATACCAATGCTGCAAAAGGAAGAATATTTAATAAATACCACGGTTGAAAATTGGTCCTATATGAAGCCAAAATGATTGGAATAATCATGATAACAGTTGTTACTGTAAATAAAAGTTGCCAATTTATCTCTTTTTTTCTTTTTTGAAGAAAAATAATGAATATATAAATCGGAAGAGCAAAAGCAGTTGCAAATTTGACTCCAATTGACAAAATGAATAATATAATTGAACGAATATATTTTATGTTCATTAATAGATATAATGCCCATACCATAAGAAATATCATGACTATATCATTATGCGCAGACACTAAACTTTCCATAATAACAAGTGGATTTAGAGCAAAAAAAGCTATTCCAAAGAGTTCGTCTTTCAGTGAAAATTTTCGCAGAATCTTACTTATAAAAAATACTGTTCCTAAAAAACTCATTGAAATAAGTATTTTGAAAAGAAAAAATGTCGGCAGAAAAAACTGCAAGCCTACAAAAGATAAAGGGATAGTTAATCCAAGCCAAGTCGGTCCGTACGGATAAATCCTATGGGTCCAATGCATAAATGAAAGCATTGGATCTGAAGCATAATCTAAAGCTTTATGTAAATAAGGATTCTGATGATAAAAAGTAACAATTTTTGCATCAAAAATATAATTGAAAAGATCATAAGAAAAAGCATTATAAGAAAAAGTTAAGATAACTGTAGTTGAAATTATTAGAAACCAAATTATTTTCCTAGAAATTTTTTTTCTGTAGACACTGTTGAGAATTAACAAATAAAAAACAAAAAGCGCTAAAATTATTCCAACAAATAATAAACTTGAAAGTGGTCTTTGAAAATAACCAATATGCTGGAAATATTTCTGAATAACCTGCCACACTGACCACTGCGACAATGTAAGACTTAAATCTACCTGAGTAAAAGAATACAGAAATAAACAAACCGCTGATATTAAGTAACCTAACTGAAGAAATTTAAGCTTTAAAC
>Ga0172370_10009547_pt1 | contig 11324 bp, 8 predicted proteins | sample LakKiv5m_FD_114538 | JGI IMG/M metagenome (GOLD analysis project Ga0172370, IMG submission 114538) | Freshwater microbial communities from Kabuno Bay, South-Kivu, Congo - kab_022012_11.5m | ecosystem: Environmental > Aquatic > Freshwater > Lake | place: Democratic Republic of the Congo...
CTTTCTCCCATATTTCTACAGCAGCAAGTGCCATTGTTCCTGCAATTGGCCCAAGTAATCCACCGTTCCCCTGGCGATGGCTGAATGATCCGGCACAGCCGAAATTAAAAACGGAGCTCCTGTGAGTAGCCCCCGACCGCTGGCCTTTCCCACACCGACATGCTATACTGTGGCGTTTGCCGGGGTGCGCCGCCGATCGTTATGCCAGACATCCCGATCGCTTGGTTGGATGGCTGGAACTCATCCGTATTATGGCAACTGTTCTGCTGGAAATCGGCACTGAAGAAATGCCGGCGAGTTATATTCCACCCGCACTGGCGCAACTGGCCGCGCTGGCGCAGGCACAGATGAAGGCGGAGCGGATCGCCGTCGAACAGGTGCAGACCTGGGGCACGCCGCGGCGCCTGGCGCTGCACCTCTCCGGGGTGGCGCCGCGGCAGGAGACCGGCGTGCGCGAGGTGCGCGGCCCGACAGTCGAGGCGGCATTTGCCGCCAATGGCATGCCCACACAGGCGGCCATCGGCTTCGCCCGCAGCCAGGGCATCGCTCCCAGCGACCTGCGTATCAGACAGGTGAACGATGATGAATTCGTCTTCGCCGTCTTCCATGATGAAGGCCGCCTCACGCTAGAGTTGTTGCCGGCGCTCTTTACCCGCCTGATCACCTCGTTGGCTTTCCCGCGCACCATGCGCTGGGGGGCCGGCGCGTTGCGTTTCGCCCGGCCTATCCGCTGGATCGTGGCGCTGCTCGACAACCAGGTGATTCTCTTCGAGCTCGACGGCGTGACTGCTGGCCGGTTGACGCGCGGGCACCGCTTTTTGATGTCCGGTGAAGTGGCAGTGCCCGACGCCGCCTCCTACCGCCGCGTGATGGAAGAAAACCACGTGCTGGTTGTCCCGGATGAGCGGCGCGAGGCGGTGCGTGAGGGACTGAAAGCCATCGCGCAGCAGGACGGCGCCGTCATCGTGGACGACGGCTCGCTGCTCGAGGAAACCGTCTTCCTGTTGGAATATCCCACTGCTGTCCGCTGCAACATAGATGAAAATTTTCTCTCCCTTCCCGCGGCGGTGCTGGAACACGTGCTCAGCGTCGAGCAGCAGTTCTTTCCGCTGAAAGACCGCGACGGCGCCCTGCTGCCCGGTTTCATCGCCGTGCGCAACGGCGACAAGGCCTACCTGGGCGGCGTCCGCGCCGGTTACGAGGCGGTGGCGCGCGCCAAGCTGCTCGACGCGCTCTACTTTTTCGAACAGGACCTTCGCCGCTCGCTGTTCGACCGCGTCGAGGATCTGCGCGGCCTCATCTTCCAGGAACACCTGGGCACCTTGCACGACAAAGCCATGCGCATGCAGGCGCTGGCCGGCGCCATCTGCGAGCGGTTAAACATTCCCTCGCAACAGCGGATGCTTGCCGACCGGGCGGCACTGCTCTGCAAGGCTGACCTGGTGACCGCCATTGTTGGCGAGCATCCCATGCTGCGCGGCGTGCTGGGCGGCATCTTTGCCCGCCGGACCGGCGAACCCGAGGCAGTGGCGAACGCCATCGCCGAACATTATCATCCCGAGCATGACCGTGACGCCATCCCAGTTTCCGCGGTAGGCCGTCTGGTGGCGCTGGTGGACAAGCTGGATACCGTAGCAGGCTGCTTTGCCGCGGGATTGCTCCCGATGGATGGAGAGGATCCGTTCGACTTGCGGCTCAATGCGCTGGGCGTGACGCGCATCCTCGCCGTGGCAAATCTGCGGCTGCCCCTGGGTCTGCTTATCGACGATGCGCTCTCCAGACTCTCCGAAGCTCTGTCGGAAAAGACTCACGCCGACCTCGCGACCTTTTTCCACGCGGCGCTCGAAGGCGCGCTGGAGGTGGAGGGAGTCGCGCCCACGGTGCGAAAGGCAGTGCTGGCAGTCTGCGCGGATATGCCGGCGGACGCGCTGCACCGGGCGCGCGTCATTACCAGGCAGCTTGCCGATCCCACCTTCGCCGCCGTCACCCGCGCCGCCGCCCGTATCGCCCAGCATGCCCGTAACGCTGCCGATAACGAGCCGCGCGAGGAGCTGCTTACCGAACCGGCGGAACGCGAGCTGCTGGCAAAGTACCGGGAGCTCGCTCCCCGCGCCGCGTTCTACGCCTCACGCGGCGAGTTCGATGAGCTGCCCGCACTGCTTATCGAGCTTACCCCCGCGGTCGAGCGCTTTTTTGCCGAAATACAGGTGATGGCGGAAGACCACGCCCTCCGCGCTGCCCGACTCGCCTTGCTCAGACGGCTGTCGGAGCTTTACCGGTTGCTGGGGGATCTGTCGGCAGTGTGATAATGTAATCGCAAGGATGCTACATACCTTATCTTGCTAAAGGAGTATGAATCATGCATTGGCGCTATCTTTTATTAGCATTATTGGTAATAGCTCTTCTTGATATCGCAACTCATCTGGTGGTTAACAAACCATGTTTAGCAAATGACCCTAACAAATCGATTCCATTCGACAAAATCGATAATTGGGCATCAGGGTTTGCCGTGTCTAATATTGTAAAATTCACCATTAAATAATCCTGCTACCCCAGAAACCAACTCCCTGATTGAGTTCGTAGTGAGCTACGTAGCGGAACGAAATAGCGTTAGCCTTTCCACCCGGTTTGTGTTAACGAACGCTACTTCGCTCCGCTGTTTAACTTACTATGCACCGGCTTGCTTGTTTTTCAAGCAGGTTTTATGACCCGGCGTTGAACGTCCCGGCGAAATCCATCGCCTTCTCCACCACCTCCGCCTTCTGGAAGGTTGAAGTGCGGATTTTCTCCTGCAGCTTCGCGTAATACAGGTCTTCATTCGCCGGCACGCTGACCCAATCGTCGATCCAGGCGGACAGGTGCATGGCGTTGGCGATCTGCACGCCGCGAATGCCTTCGGCGCCGGCCGCCAGCAGGGGGGCGCCCTGCAGGATGGCGTTTACCCAATTCTGCGTGATGTCCGCGTGTCCACCACCCCCGCCGGTCGGAATATCGCACTTCCAGCATTCGGGCCGGGTGAAATGTTCCTGACTCGTCTTCAGGAACTCGCTCACCGAGACGCGCGTGCGCCAGAAGGTCAGCGTGCCGTCTTCGAATAGCAGCTTGCCGCGATCGCCGGTAATCTCGAAGCGATTGGTGCCCGGCGCCTCGCCGGTGGTGGTGAGGAACACGCCGGTGGCGCCGTTGGGATATTCGACGTAAGCCGTCACGTCGTCCTCCACCTCGATGTTGTGGTACTTGCCGAAGTAGCAGAAGGCGCGCACGCGGGAGGGCATGCCGCAGATCCACTGCCAGAGGTCGATGTTGTGCGGGCACTGGTTAGCGAGCACGCCGCCGCCTTCGCCGCTCCAGGTGGCGCGCCAGCCGCCGGAATCGTAATAGGCCTGGGGACGGAACCAGTTGGTGATCTGGTAGACGACGCGGCGGATTTCACCCAACTCGCCGGACTGCACCAGCTCGCGCATCTTCTGGAACACGCCGAGGGTGCGCTGGTTGAACATGACGGCAAAGGCCTTGCCGCTTTTCGTCGCTGCCTCGTTCATGGCCCGCACCTGTTTCGCGTAGACGCCCGCGGGTTTCTCGCTCAACACATGGCAGCCATTGGCGAACGCCTGGATGGCGAGCGGCGGATGGAAATAATGCGGGGTGGCGATCATCACCGCGTCCACCACGCCGGCGGCGAACAACGCGTCGGCGTTATCGAAAAAAAGGATGTCTTCGCCGCACTGCTGCCTGGCGTCGTCGCCGCGCGCCGGGTTGATGTCGCACACGGCGATAAGCTTTGCGCCATTCACCTTGCCGGTGGCCAGATAGCGACCGTGACTGCTGCCCATGCCGCCGAACCCGATGATGCCGATACGTACCTGATCCATTGGTGCTCCTTTGTGTCCGTATGACTCGTTATCCTTATTCGTATAGAAGGCAGCGGATTCCTTTTTGAGTTAGAGCAATGTAAACGAGAAGCGCAGTAACCGTTCAGAGGGCTTTCTCTTTCTCCCCCTCGTTGTCAGGAAAGCAGCGGAAAAGAACGGATAGAGTTATCGTGGCTTTATCCGTTTTTTTCAAAGCGATCTTATTCACGCTGGGAGAAAGAGAAACAGAAAGAGAAAGAGAAAGACCCCCTGAACGGTTACAAAGTGCAAAATGCAGGATGATTACTGAATAATCGAGCGGTTACCGGCATCCGGCAACCGTGTCCAAATGCAGCAATAATTTTTCATTTACAATTTCATTTTTCATTGTGTATTTCGTTCGTTAAACAGCCTACCAATGCCGGATGCTGTAACACCGCCTGTACCTGTTCCCACGCCTCGTGGGCACGGGGCTTTGTCATGTCGGGCAGGAAGCCGAAGTCCAGGTAGACTTTGATGGCGGGAAGGCGCTCGGTAGCGGTTCCCAGGCAGGCGCGCGTGTGCCACTGCGCCAGGCGGTTCATCGCGTGGGTCATCGCCGGCTTGACCAGCCCTTTGCCGCGGTATGCCCGCCGGATGGCCACCCAGTGGATGCGGCCAAAATCCAATCCGCCGTTGTCGCGGTCGTACCAGGCGCTGATCACTCCCACGGCGGCTCCCATCTCGTTGACAATGAAGAAGCAGCGCCACTGCGTCGCCTCCAGGTCATAACCGAATTCCCGCGTAAACAGCTCATCGTCCACCGTCAGCCAGTGTTCGGCGTCACGCTGCACGTCCGTCCACAGCGCGCCTTCGCCGGGCCGCATGGCGCGAATGCCGTAGCCCGCGGGAAAGGCGAACTGGAGGATGTTCTCCAGGTTGGGGCGGTACATATCCACGTGGATGCCGCCCGGCTCCTCCTCCGGCGGAGGCACGGGCATTCCGCGCCGCGCATGGAAGACCGCCCACACCGCCTCGTATGCCGGCTTGCGCCGCCGCTCGCGCGTCACCAGGCCGTAGGGGCTGATATGGATGTAGCGCAGAAAATCTTCTTCCGGCCACGGGTGATCGGCATAACACCAGACCGCTGCTCCGCACACATACGGCGCTCTCATGCCGGCGAACTCTTCGCGCATGACTTCCGCCTGCAGGTCCTCGCCCACCACGCTGCCGGCCACGTCCTCCAGCGCGGGCAGGCCGAACTCGGTCACCAGGATGGGCTTGTCAGGGTAACGCAGGTGCAAGACTTCCAGCTCCTCTTCCCACCATTGGCGCGACATGGCCGGCGTGTGTTCCGCTTTATGCCGCGCGCCTCGGACCGAGATGGTGGGGTAGGCGTTGACGCAGATGATATCGTCCGCGTCGAAGTTGGGGTGCTCGCGCCAGTGATCGGAGACGTGCACGGCGGGCCGCGTTGGGTCCACCGAGCGGGCGAGGGCGACCAGTTCGGTCATGCCCGCCGCCACCTCCGGCCTATCCTCCAGGCACTCGTTGCCTGCCGACCAGCAGATCACCGACGGGTGGCTCGCGTCGCGCTCGATCATCTCCGTTAACTGCCTTTTAGCCGCCAGCAGCTTGCTCGCGCACGCCCTCTTGCCTTCCCGCTGGCCGTTCCACCAGTACAGCGGAATCTCCGCCATCGCCAGCAGGCCCAGCTCGTCGCACAGGTCCAGCTCGCCGGGATGGTGCGGGTAGTGGCACAGCCGCACGAAGTTCATGCCCAGCGCCTTCATGTCAAGAAAATCCGCCCGCGCCTGCTCCAGATCGACGCACATGTCCGCCCGCGCCGAGTCCTCGTGGCGATTGCAACCGAGCAGCAGCAACGGCTCGCTGTTCAGCAGCAGCTCCGTCCCCCGCGTCTCGATCGTGCGGAAGCCGAAACGTATATCCCGTTCCTCTACGTCCGACAATATCAGCCGCGCGGTATACAGCGCCGGCGTCTCCGGCGACCAGCGGGTGACCGGTGAGACAGTGCCTTCGCAATGCAGCTCTACCGGTTGACGCGACTTCAAATCGCGCGGATTCAACCTGGCAACGGCTACTTCCGCGCCGTCAGCATCGGTGATTATCACGGAGAACGCTGCCGTCGCCGCTTCCGCGCGCGAATTTATCGCGAGGGCCTGCACGGTGAACCGGCCGCCGGCGTCCCCCTGCACGCTGGCCCATATCAGATGCAGCGGGTCGCGGGCCGTAAGCGTCACCTCGCGCAGGATGCCGCCGAAAGTCCGCCAGCCGCGCTCCATGCCCGGCGCCTCGCCAGGCCGCCGTTCGTTATCCGCTTCCACGACAATGGTTGCCGTTTCGCCGGGCGTGACATGTTTTTCAATGCGGAAAGAGAATGGAAGAAACCCGTATTCATGCTCATCAATGAACTGCCCGTTCACCCACACCCGCGCCCGGTAATTAACCGCGCCGAAGCCCAGCTCGATTCGCTTCCCCTGCCACTCCGCCGGAATAACCACCTCCCGCTGGAACCACCCCCGCCCCTCATACCCGGCCATCGCCGGTCCGCAGCGGTCGAAAACACACGGCACCCGCACCTCTCGCCAGAGGCGCACGTCACAATCCGGCGCCGTCCAGCCAAGTTCCTCACCTTCAGCATACGGGTCGGGCTGGAAGCGCCAGAGGCCGGTCAAATCAAGCACGGAAGACATGGCATTACCTCAACCACTTCGTTCGTTAGCATTAAAGGATTTTCCTGCTCACCAAATACAGGCATACCCGTTCGTAGTGAGCCTCGTAGCGGAGCGGAGTGGCGTGGTTGACAGGAAAGCTTACCTGTCAACCACGCCACTCCGCTGCGTTGCGAGGCTTACTACGAACCGGCTTGCCTGTTATCTATCAATAATTCCTTATCACCATCCCCACCGACCGCAACATTCCGAACCGCTCATAAAATGGCTGCAGCTCCGGGTCGCAGGTTAGATCGACACAGGGATAGTTTTTCACCAGCTCGAGCATGCGGCGGACCAGCTCGGTGCCGATACCCCGGTGCTGGTACTCGGGGAGCACTTCCAGGATTTGGATGAAGGCGGTCTGCATGCCGTCGGCGATGGCAGTGACGTGGCCGACCACCCGCCGGGCGGCGTCGTCGATGGCCAGCACCACGTAATCGCTCCCCTGCAGGATGCGCAGGTGGTCCTCCTGGTTATACGGTACCTTCCAGCCGACGAAGAAGCCGGATAACATGGCGGGGGTGATGCCATTAAGCGATGAAGTGTATTGGATATCCATCTAAATAATATCCTCTCGCGCTCTTACCGTTGCGAAGTATTGAGCTTTTCACGTGCGTTCCGGTTCCTGCTCTGACGTGTTGGGCGTGAGATTTGATGACAAGGTCAATAATTCAGCCATTTCAGCCTGACCGGTGAGCGGGGGAACCTGCGGATGCAAAGTTGCGATGGGGAGGAGCATGCGCGCCGGCGCACCTGGTAAGGCGAGAAAACCATGACGCGAATACCACTCCCTGGCGCGATCGCTGATAGGATCGACCACGACTGCATGATTGCCGACAATCTGTGAAAGGTAATAAGCTGTATACAACGCATGCATTAACAATTGTGTCCCAAAACCTTGCCCTTGCATGCGAACATCAACGGCCAGCCGGCCGAGAAGGAGCACGGGAATTCGAGGGAGTCGAATACGGGACGATTGCAATTCGTCTGCCAGCAAGGCATTCATAGCCAGCGTATAATAGCCGTCAATTCTGGCCGGCTCCTCCTCGGAGGTTGCCACCCAGGTAACGCCAAGACTCCCGATCAAAGTATTGGCGCGCATGGGCATGTAAAAACGCGTCGAGGGCCGGTTCGCCACAGGAAAATGCCTCTCGATTATGTCGATGAGGATCGAGGCGTTCGATTATCACGAGCGATATTGTCCCCCGTCAAAAGTGCCTTTGGCAAATTTTGCCATCGCTTCTTTCAATTCAGGTGTTGCTTCCGGCGGATTGTCGAGAATGGCCAGCACTGCTTCCCAGTCCGCCTGTGAGAGGCGAATCGGTTCTTCCGCGAGCAATTCCTCATGCGCAGCCTGGAGAGCGGTGCTGACGAGATAATCCGTCACACTCAACCCATGTCGTGATGCAGCACGCTCAAGCACGCGCTTGTGTTCCGGCGCAATCCGGCAGGAAAGCCTATCTGTTTTTATCGATGTGGTTGCCATCGGATAAAACCTCTATCATCAGTATACTAGATGATACGTCTTTCGATACCCATTCATTATCCATGGTGCCGATACCGTCCAACAATCTCCTGCTGCAGCTCCGCCGACAGTGTGGTGAATCGGGCGCTGTAGCCGCCAACGCGGACGATCAGATTCGGGTATTGCTCCGGGCAGCGCATAGCCTCTTCCAGCTCCTCCACGCTGGAGGTGTTGCCCTGGAAGATCATGCCGCCGCGGGCGAGGAAAACCTTGAGGATGGCTTTCATGCGCTCGAAATTGATCCAGCGGTGGTCCATGTCCCACATGGTGGTGGCGCCGCCGGAGACGGGAGTGAAGTCCAGCGATCCGCAGGAGTTGAGCGCGGCGGTGATCCCCTCGCGCATGCCCAGCCGATGCGGCGTCATGCCATGGCCGATGAGATCGCCGGCGAGCGAGCCGTCCGCCCGCGCGCCCAGCTCGCTGCTGATCCATGGCGTCCATACGAAGTTGAAGATCATCGGCTTTAGCTGCCCGCCGAAGCGCGCCTTGGGCCGCCGGGCAAGGTTGCACACGCTGCGCATCACACGGTCGCACAGGGCGTCCGCCTCCGCATCCTCCAGGCCGTAGCGGGGCAGGCGCAGCAGCCGCGCGCGCAACGCTTCGTGCCCGGCGTAATTCGCGCGCATCGCCGCCAGCAATTCAGTTGTCGTAACAAAGCCGTCGTCGAAGACCGCCCGTTTCACCGCATACAGCGCATCGGCGGCCGCGGTGATGCCCAGCGGGGCAATGCCGTATTCGTGGTAGCGCGCGCCGCCGTCCTGTTGCTCGCGCCCGCGGGCCAGGCAGTCGTCCACCAGGCTGGAGAGCAGGTAGCAGGGCCGCCAGCGGGAGTATGCCTCACTGTGAATGTCAAGCGCGCGCACCACCTGGGTGAACTCGCGCAGCAGCTCCGCCTCGAAGGCCGCGTACAGGTTATAGAAATCAGCGTAATCGGGCAGCGCGCGCTGGTGCGGGACTTGCCGTTGCCCGTCGCGCAGGTCGCAGCCGCCGTTCAGCACCAGCTCCAGCGTCTTCGCCACGTTGTGCGTGCGGCTGAAATTCATGTCGCTGTTCGCTCCCTGCACGCTTATCTCCATGCAGCCGCCGGCCATATACATCGCCGCGTCTTCATATGGCGTGCCGCTGTTCACGATGGCGGGCAGGCAGGCGTCATCGTTGTAAATCTGCGCGCGGTTGTCGCCGTGCAGCAGGTAATTGGCGCAGAGGTCGAGGTAATCCTCCGGGCAGTCTTCACATACGCGCGGGTAAATCGACGGGTGGGTGATCTTCAGCCGGCCTATCGCATGGATTATCATATACGAGAGCGGATTGACGGAACAGGAGCCGTCCGGTTGCGCGCCGCCGGGAACGATAGCCTCCACCCAGCCGTCGCCGGCGTTCAACCGCTCGTGCAGGCGAATGAACAGCTCGTCTACCAAATCTTTTGCCTCCGCCTGCGTGATAATGCCGGCGGCAAGGTCGCGCTCCAGGTACGGCCAGAGGAAGTAATCCACCCGCCCGGGGCCGTTGCCGCCGAAGGGGTTCTCGTACATCACCGCCAGGTGCTGGAAGTGGAAGCACTGCACCGCCTCGCGGAAGGTGCGCGCGGGAAAGCGCGGCACGCGGCGGCACAGGACGATCAGCTCCCGCAGGCGCGCCTGCTCTTCTACCGCGGCGCCTTGCAGCCGCTCCTCCAGCGCCGCGACGTGCCGGTCGTTCCAGCGCAGCACCGCCCGCCAGAGGATGAGCGCGCCGCGGTAGAATTGCCTTGCCCTGCGATCCTTCGTCTCCTTCAGCAGCGCCGTAATATGCGCCATCAGCCCATTCACACCCTCGCGCAGCAGACTATCCCACCGCCAGCCGATATGCCCCGGCGCGCCGCCGCCATAGGCGAGAAACGGCTCGATCTCCTGCTCGATGCGCGCCATGGCCCGCCAGTGCGGATCATACTGCGCCCAGCGCTCGTCATCCGGAGTGTAGCCGGGCGGATCGGGTGCAATCTGGTAAAGCATGCCCACCAGCCGTTCGTCCGGGAACAGATATATCGGCTCGCGCTCCAGCGCGTAGGCCAGCGCGCGGGTGCGGCGCTCCCAATAAGGCCGATCGGCATACATCTCGAAGAAGGCGCGATCGAGATTGGGTCGCCGCGGCGTGGCCGGCGGCGCCGCGCACCGCATACGGCTGCCCGCCCAAAACGCCTCGATGCGTGGGGACAGGGGAGTGAACGGCAGATCGATTTGCGCGGTTTTTATCATGTTATCGCGATTGTAACGGGCAGTCGTAAGTGCGTCAATGCATGCCGGAGCGCAGGCGTCTCGCCTGCGCTCCGGCTACGATGTAAACGCAAAATCCTCAATGCGCATTGCCGGCGCCAGGCAGAAAATGCCTTCGTTATTCACCAGCCGCTGCACATTTTCAAGGGCGCTCACGCGGCGGAGCGCCTCCAGGATGTTCTGCGTGAAGCGGAGATTCTTCACGGGCCCAGCGATGGCGCCGTTTTCGATCAGGAAGGTGCCGTCGCGCGTCATGCCGGTGATGATAGTCTCCTTGGGGTGAACGATATTGACGTAGTGGAAGCGGGTCACCAGTATGCCGCGCTCCACCTCGCTGATCATCCGCTCGCGCGCATGCTCGCCCGGTTCCAACACCAGGTGCAGCGGCGCCGGGCCGTAGGGATTGGGAGCCGGCAGGGCATGGCCGGTCGAGTGCTGCCCGCCGCCGGCCTTGTGCGCGGTGAGGGAGTCGTAAACCACGCCCTTCGCCACGCCCCTCTCGAAAAACGGCACCGTTTGCCTGGTCACTCCCTCGAAGTCGAAGGGCAAGCTGATCATCCCCGCGTGATAGGTGTCGTCGCGCAGGGTTATGTTCTCGCCGACGAGCCGTTCACCCAGCTTGCCGCGCATGAAGCTTCGCTCTTCCAGGTAGGAAGTGGCGCCCAAGCCCATGAAGGCGAGCATGGTGAGCATTTCCGCCACCGCCGCCGGTTCCAAGATAACGGTGTAATGGCCCGGTTCGATCGGTTGCGCGTCGCGCGCCGCCCGGCAGATGCCGCTCGCGCGCTCGGCCACCTCATCTACCGGCGCGTCTCGCAACACGGCGCCGTCCCATCCCGCATAACCGGAGGCGCCGCCCTCCGTCATGATGCACATCACCCCGCCGGTCGTCCAGTGATGGTACGCCCGCGCGCCCAGCGAATTGCCCACCGCCAGGGTATCGATATCGGTGGAGACGAACCCGGAGGCGGCCTGCTCCTGC
>Ga0172370_10009548_pt1 | contig 11323 bp, 5 predicted proteins | sample LakKiv5m_FD_114538 | JGI IMG/M metagenome (GOLD analysis project Ga0172370, IMG submission 114538) | Freshwater microbial communities from Kabuno Bay, South-Kivu, Congo - kab_022012_11.5m | ecosystem: Environmental > Aquatic > Freshwater > Lake | place: Democratic Republic of the Congo...
AGAGCTCGCGCACGGCGGATTTGCGATAATCATATTCCGACAGCGCGCGGTTGCCCATCGCCGAAGTAAGCGACACCCGGCTGTGCAGGTTATCGTAGTAAAACTGCTCCATCCATGGATGGAAGGGATGGTCCTTGTAATGGGTGTCGTTCATGCGCACGCTGGCGAAAATCTCCAGCCCCTTCTCCTTCGCCCGCCGCGCCACCATTTCCCACGGATCTTTGCCGGCGGCCTTCAGTTCCGCCAGCGAGCTCATGCACGGGTCTGTCATCGGGTGCTGATACAGCTCCGCTACCTCCGGCGCAAGCATGCCGCCCATTCCTTCGTCTACCAGCAAAAACAGCGAATCCACCTGGCTGCCCGGCACAATTATCTTATCCACCGCGTCGAAGATGTCCTGATCGGTCACCGGCGGCTTGACCTGGAAGATATTGTAATAATCGTTATTGACGATAATCCGCCGCTTGCTCATGAGTTGCTCCTTTAATCAAGCGGTGGTTCAGGAAAAAATGATTTAAAAGATATTAAAGATTTAAATGATTATATTTTATTTTTTTACAAAAAATAATAAAATTAATCTTCTAAATCTTTTAATATCTTTTTAATCATTTCTTTCTGAATCACCGTTATTTATGTTATTTAAAGGTGAACAGGTCCTGGAGGCGGATTTTCAACGGGGCGGAGGGTTTGGACAGCTTGCCGTCCCGGTCCGTATATACGACAAACAGGTAGAAGTCCATGGCGGGGCGGAGACCGGAGAGCAGCATGCCGGATTCCTTCCAGCCGCTACCGAGCTTCAGCGCTCCCGTGCCATCCGGGTAGGTGCTCACCCATACGTCGTAACTCTGCGCGCCAGCAACGGTGTCGAACTTGACGTGGCAGCGCGTGCCGTCCGGCTGGTAGCTGGGCGGGACGACCTCCAGCACGCGGGTCGGCTCGCCGACGCCCGTTGCCGCCAGCTCCGCGATGGGATTGCCCAACTCCGGCACGCCCGGCGGTACGGGCATGCGCAGGCGGGAGAGCTTAACCACCGCGGCGGTCTTATCCTCCGGCTTCTCGTATTCCGCATAAAGATCGCCCAACAGCACGTCGTCGGTTCGCGCTGGCCGCGGATCGTTTACATACATGACGTGGGTCCGTCGCTCGACGATGATCTTCTCCAGCGACAGCGGCAGGTCGATAACGCCGTCGCCCGCCTCGGGATGTCCCCACCAGGTGCTGCCCACTTCGCGGTAGATATCATATGGGCTGTTCGACGGCAGCTCGAAACGCAGATACCGCCAGCCGTCGAAGTTGAAGAAGCTCCAGGAGTGGGTGTCGTCGCAGTTATACTGTTCTTTGCTGCCGATGCTGATCCAGCGCTCGCCTTTGGCATCGCGCAGGCTGTAGACCACGCGCCCCCAGTCGCTGGCCGCGCGCACCCACAGGCCCAGGTGGCTGGCCTTGCCGGGAATGACGATGGGCTTTTTCGGGAGCAGCGTGGTGTAATACGGCATGCCCGGGCGCGGCTTGTTATCGTTTTCCAATCGCACGGCCAGCGCCTTGCCGCCCTGCTCCACCGGCGCCTCGACCGCACGGATGCTCATTTTTCCAACCTTGCGGAAGATTTGCATCGGATGGTTATCGGCATACGATTTGTCCTCCGCGGAGGAGAGCGTCCACGTGCCGTCGCCCGGATTCGCGATGCGTGTCGCTCCCGCGGCCGGCGCCGAATCCGCATGATCGGCATCGCCCAGGGTGATGCTCGGATTGTCTCCCAGCCCGTGCACATAGCAGGGCGACTGCTCGATCTCGAAGGTTACTCTGCCGTCCTTCACCGCCAGCGGCACGGCATTGTCCATCTGATCGTAGCGCACCACGCTGGCCCCCGCCGGCACGCGGACGCTCACCGAGCGCTTGCCGCGGATCGTCCACAGCACATGCACCAGCTCGCCGCTCTTGTAGTGCTTGAACTGCAGACAGTAGGTTGAGAGGCTCCCAACTGGGATCCACTTCTCGAAATTCCGGCGGTTGAGATGCCGCGTCATGGTGGCAAAGGCGGCATAACCTTGCTTGGGGCTGACATGCGGGATGCGCTCGATAATGCCGGCGTTCCCATAATGCTCGCCGCCGTAGTAGGAGGCATAATCGAAGGCCTGCCAGCTTCCAAAAAACTGATCGACCCCGTAGGCCATCAGCATCAGCGTATTGCGGGTATACAGATCCGCCTGCTCCTGGTAGGTCATTGCGCCGGGCAGCGTGGGGATGAACGGTCCTTCCGTCGAGATGAGATAGGGATGCGGGAGTCCGAATTTTTTATACTCCTCGCGCAGTTGATACATGCGATGAATGGCTCCCTGATGGAGCTGCATCTCCGGCATCCGCTCGAAGCCGTAGATGTCCAACGCCATGCCGTCCAGCACGTCGGGGGTGAGAATGCCCGCCCGCAGGAACGGAACAATGAAAAGCGGGTCGCCGTAGGGCATCAGCACCTTTGCCTGTGGCCATTCCTTCTTGATCGCCTTCGAAGCGATAATAAACGCATGACTCATGTCCTCCATGGTTTTTCGTTCGTTTTCATTCAACACATACGCCGGCTCCCCCCAGTAATCTGCGAATTGCCCGTCGGAAATGGGACCGAGATACGGCTCCGCCCAGAACTGGATGAACTCCGGCTTGTTGAATAGTCCCGGTTGCCACACCTCGTCCTTGATTATGTCGATCATGCCTCGGGCTGCGACATCCGGAGTCCATCCTTCCTTGTTCGGAGTCCAATATTCGCTATAATATCTGTTGCTGGGCCTCTGCGTGCCGCTCCTGATAAGATTGGTATTGGTCAATCCGGCCTTGATCGCGAGCTGATATGCTTCTTCATGATAAGGTTCGCTGACCAGGTCAGGCACCCAGTGCCTGGCGGATTCGGCTCCAGCGTCGAACATCAGTCTCATCCCGCGCAAGCCCCCGCCGGGTCCGCCGGGCCCGCAGTGATAGCCGGCGCCCCAATCGCAGCAACTGAACAGCGCGCCGTGATTGTGATCCCAATCGCCGCGCTCGCGGGTATCGGGGTGCAGCAGCACCAGGCTGCGGTTCTCCGTCCATGCCCGGCCGGCGTCCGTCATGGTCATGGCCACTTTTTGGTAGCCATATTTCTTCAGGTCGAGGGTGAATTTAACCGGCAGGTCGCCGTTCGCGGGGACTTCCACTGCTTTCTTATCCGTCGTTTTCTCTATCTCGTCGTTGCTGATGGTGGTCAGGGCAAGCTCTACCTTGCGCGGAAGCGCGGTTCTGTTGTTGAGGGTCACCGTATACCCGGGTTTATCCGGTGCGGTCCAGATGTGAGAGAAACTGTCGGGCCGAAAATCCAGTTGGACGGGTGGGCGCTCGAGGGTCATGGCGTAGATGTGCACGCCGCTCGGTGGGCCGCCCTGGTGGAAGTCGTAGCAGATCGGATCGGGATACTGGCGGTATTGCTTGACTTCCTTGGTCAGCTCGATCTCGAACCGCGCGCCGTTTCCGCCGTAGACAGGGTGCGTCGGCAGGTCCAGGTATTCCTCCCACCCGACCAGGCTGGACAGCTTGCCGCTGTCGATCGGGATGGTGACAAGGTACAGGTTGCCCTTCCCTCCCCCTTCCTGGGTAACCGGTAGTCGCTTCACCTCGCTCGCCTTCGCGGTGAACAGCGGGGCGCGGGCTGCAAAGTTGACCGGAAAGCCGATGGTGGGCATGTAAAACTGCGCGGTGACGATCGGCACGCTGTCCTTGTCGCCGTCCGCCGCGCAGATGAGATGGATGTTGCTGTAAACGTCGCATGGCACCGCCAGATTGATCCTGGCGGGATTGACCGTAAAGGCGCCTTCCCAGCGATCCATGGTCTCCATATACGTCTCGAGATCGGCGAAATAAGCCCAGCTCTTCTCCAGATCGATGTGATCGTTGCCGCGCAGGTCCGGCTGTGGGAATTCGAAGGGGATATTTCGCACCCGGATCGTTTTTTCCGGCTGCGGCAGCGAGTCGCGGCGAATTCGCTTTCCCTTGATCTCCGCCGCATTCAGGTATCCGCCGAGCGCGACCGGCTGAAACAGCGGATCAGGATCGATGTGCCGCGCGCTCACCCCGGCAAGCGAGGCATGGGGCGACAGCCGCAGCCGCGCAAAGCCCCTGACATCCAGGTCCGCTACCGTCTTATCCTCAATAAGGCGGTCGTCGAGGTAAAACTGGTAACCTTTCGGTTTCAATACAAGTCGTACCGTGAGCCATTTCTCTTCCGGCGAAATAAGCGAGGCCGAATTCTGTTCGACGGTCTTGCGCACGGTCTCCGGCCAGTTCAAGCGCCGCTGAAACTCCGGTTTGAATTTATACACTCCCGATATCGCTTTGTCTTTGCACCAGCAGCTATAATTGACGCTGCCGCGCATGTCGGAGGCTGTGATGTTCAGATACATGGCGCCGTTGGACGGATCATCCGGACTCGTTAACGCCGCATCCATTATCACCGTGGATGATGAATTAGCGGGGGGAGTTAATTTGACGCGGGCGGTGATCTCGGTATTCGGCGCATACCGCGTCAAGCCGGTTACGAATATTTCCTGGTTCGTGTGATTGCCGAGCGCGGCATACGGTCCGATCTTTTCCAGCACGGGATCGACCGGCTTCCCGGACGGATCGGTGATCTGCCAGGCGGCGGGATCGAGGATAGACAGGCCGTCCAGATCGCCGGAAGCCGGGGCGGGCTTTTCTTGCCACCATTGTGACCGCGCCTGCAGCACCGTGCCGCCAACCAGGGTCAGAATCATTGCCACCACGAGGCAAGCGATGAAGAAGAGATGAGGACGATACCGGAAACACATGATTTTATACCTCCCTAGAGAGAATGGGTTAGATCGTGATTCAGCAGTTCGGTATCCTACTATTTCACTATGAATGTTAATTCACCTCTTTTATGTAATTTACATTACCGAACTGTCGCTTTAACAGGCAGGAAGTCTCGCTGGTTGGCAGAAGATATACCAGTCAACGTGCCGGTGCAGACCGTTATCGCGCGCGCCGGAACAGCAGAGGAGAAAATCATGGGCAACTGGTTCTTGTGGGCCGTCATGCCGGCGATTCTGTTGACGGCGGGATGGGCTATCGCCCAGCCTGTGCCGCCACCCGCTCAGCCGGCGATCATCGTCGCTGAAGGCGAAAAATTCCAGCTTCAAGACAACAAGGGGTGGAAGATCACCCATCAGGACGATAGCTACGCCAGCCATACCTATGGCGGCATGTGGGTATCGAACGGCGGTCTGCTGGGCGCGCCCGCGACCAGCGCCGGTTCGGTGGCGACGCAGACGGTAATGGTCCCGGCCGCCGGACAGTACCGGGTGTGGAGCAAATACCAGTCTCCACCATACTTTAACTTCATGCACCGTATCGATGTCGTGCAGAATGGCAAGACGGTGTTCTCGCGCGTATACGGCAAAATCGATGCCGTGCGCCTGTACAGTTTCGGCGCCGCTCCCACGGCCCAGCTTTTCTGGATATGGGGAGTCGATCATGACGCCGCCGAAGGATCCGACCCCGTCGCGCTCGCGGCCGGCCCGGCGGAAATCCGCCTGACCACCGTGCAGAACGCGCAGCCGGCGGGCGATCCGATGGTCGATTTCGTGCTGCTGACGGAAGAGTTGACCGGCAAGTATACCGCCGGTTCCAGCCCCTTCACCGTAGATGCGCTGCTGGCGGGGAAACTATACCTGCGTTACCGGAACACCACGGCCGAACCGGCCCGGTTGACTTATCGCGTCGGCGGTCACATGCAGCCCGATTACGGCGGTCGCTCGGCGCAGTTCCCGGACGCCCCCGTCGCGCCGGGTGAATGGAGCCAGTGGTTCAACGTCGCGCCCACTTCGCGCCTTGCTCATGAAGAAGGCGCGTGGTTGACCCTTCCGAATGCGGCCACCTTCCCCGTGCAAGTGGCGCGCGATGCCCAAGGCAAGGATATCGTCGGCGATATGACGGTGCAGAACGGCGAGGCCATCGTAATACCGGTGGATATCACCTGGAACAACGCCAGCCGCGTGATCACCAGCCGCGAGCATGCGCAGGCGCTCATCGATCTGTGCAAAACCACCTGGCGCACTGCCAACGGCGGCAGGAAACCAAAGGAGATCCTCTATTACGGCGCCTTCAACGGATCTGCGCCGTGGGTCTGGCAATTGAAGGATGCGCTGGGCTACAACACGCAGTTGCCGGATCAGTATGAGCATAATCCGATCGACGGCTATTATCAGCATGCCTCCAGCATGGACGCCGTGAGAACGTTTGCCGCCGGCCTGGGTGCAAAGAAAGCCAACTTCCGTGTATTGAGCTTCGGCGACGAGATTGCCATCGGCGGCCCCAACCTGAACGACCCCGCCATGCAGGCGCCGTTTACCGCCTGGCTGAAGGCAAAGGGCATAACGAAGGCCGACCTGGGCATGGAACCGGACGCGGCCCGGCTGACCGATCGCGGCGCCAACCGGCGCATCGCCTGGTACGCGAAACTGTTTGGCGAGGAGCAGAGCTTCGGCCAGTTCAAGGACATGACGAGACTGGCGAAGGAGCTGATCGGCCCGCAGGTCGAGACCGGCGCCAATTACTCGCCGCACGGCGCGCCGCAATACTATGGCGAGCAGGGGCAGTATATCGACGTCTTCAAACAAAACTGCATGACGATGTATTGGACCGAAGATTACATCTTCAGCGTGCCGCAGCAACCGCAGATGATCTCGTGGATGTTCGGCATCCAGAATTGCGCGATAAAGTATAACAAGCAGAAGATCCACATGTATATCATGCCGCACGCGCCGGGGCAGACGCCGGAAAACTTCCGCCGCAGCCTGGTGTATGCCATCGGGGCGGGCGCGCGGCACATCGACAATTTCTGGGTCGCGCCGGCGGAGACGTTCACCGAAAACTCCATCGGGTGGACGTATCCGGAGATGTTCAAGGTGCTGCACGAGTCGATCTACGACTCCGCCGAAGTGGAGCCGTATCAACTGGCCGGCAAAGAGCGTCCGAACCGCGTGGCCATCCTGCTGAGCCGCGCCACCGACTACAACGAGCGCGAGGCGAATCCGTTTAAGGATAAGGACATCGCAAAGGACAAGTTCCTGACGATGTGCCCGAACGCGGAGCAGCAGGGCGCGAAGCAGATCATCTGCCACGTGGATCAACAGCAGCTCTTCATGGCCCTCAAGCACGCGCAGCTCGGCGTCGATCTCATCACCGATGACGACGTTGCCGACGGCTACCTGAAGAACTACGACGTGCTCTACTTCTCCGGCGAGTGGATGAGCCACCAGGTCGTCCCCGTCATCGAGAAATGGGTGGAGAACGGCGGCATATTCTACGCGGCCGGCGGTCTCGGTCACCGGAACGAGTTCAACGAGGAAGACCCGGCGATGGCGAAGCTGCTCGGCCTGCGCGGCATGACGGTGGAGAAGAACCTTTTCCACCCGCGCCCGTATCTGGAGCTGCCGTTGGCCGACCCGATCGACACCATCACGCTGGACGGCGCGCAAATCTCCGCCATCGGCATGAAGCAGGTGCTTACGCCGGATACCGCGAAGGTGCTGGGCGCCTGGAAGGACGGCACGGCGGCGGTGACGGTGCGCGACCTTGGCAAGGGTAAAATCTTCGCCGTCGGCACCCTCGCGGGCTGCACCTACATGAAGCCGGCCCTCCGCGTGACCCCGTGGGCGCGCGGCGGACGGAAAATGGTCTATCAGCCAACCGACTTCGACGCGGCGGCGACGAAGCTGGCGCTGCTCGGCGCGGAGGCGAAGCCGCTCAACCGCGAAGTGACCTGCTCGAACCCGCTCGTCGAAGCGCTCGTCCGCGACAGCGCCCAGGGCACCTTGCTCACGCTGGTGAACTGGGACAACAAGCAACTTCCCGGCCTGACGGTGTCGATCAAAATGCCCGCCGCGCCGAAATTCATCCGCTCGGTGCAGGGACAAAAGAACCTGCCCGGCGCGAAATATGAGAACGGCACGCTCACCTTCACCACCGACCTGGAGTGGGCGGATTACTTCATCCTGGCGAAGTAATGAAATGGGAAGTGGCTAGTGGCTGGTGGCTAGTGACTAGTGTTATAGGAAAATAATGGTTTTCCTGTCCCAGGTAAACCTGTTATTTACCGAAACACTCGCCACTAGCCACCAGTCACTAGCCACTAAACCCTTTCACTCCGCCGGCTTTATCCCGCGGAACGATTCCAGCGTGCTGACGAAGATATTACCCTTATCGAGGCGGAAGGGCGGGGTGGCGGGAAGGTAGGGAGTGCCGAGGAAAGGCTTCAGCGTCCAGGCGAGCTGCGCGCCGACCAGGCAGTAGAGCAGCAGCCAGGAGAACAGGACGAGCTTCGTGCGGCCTCCGGCGGTATAGGTCAGCGGCTCATCCCCTTCCGGCGCCTGTAAATTCACCAGGCCTTCGTAGAGAATGCGCACCCCGAACAGGCCGGAAATCCCGAAGACGATCACGTGCATGATCTTCATGAAATGGTAGTTGGTCGTCACCACGGTGAAGAGCAACGCGATGGGGGCGAAAACGACCAGCATGACTCCGGTGCCGGCCAGCGCGAAGAGCATCAGCGTCATCGACGGCGCGAAGTGCAGCTTCATGCCGAACGCCAGGTTGAGAATATAGAGCGCCAGCGCGCATACGACCAGCGTGAGAAGCAACAACAGGGGAATTTTGACCGCCACCAGCAGCGGTTGGGTCCAGCGGCCCGCTTCCGTCAGCACGGCGTCCGGCGCCAGCGTTATCTTGTTATATCCCTTCTCCACTCCCACTTCGACCACCCGATAAGCGTCCGAAGGGTTGGTGATATTGAAGCGGATTTCAGCGTTAGCGTCGGTGAGCGTCTCTGGAATCGGGGCGCGCGTATATACCGCGTGCTTCTCCGCCATTATGCCGGCGACCTCCCCCTGGATGGGCATGATACCGGCCGCGGTCAGCTCGAAGTCGCTGAAGAAAAATTCCGGGTGAAAGCTGCGATAAGCGCCCATCACCGCCCCATAGATCGCCGCGGACAGCAGGAAAAACACCAGCAACCGCGCGCAGAGCGAGCGAAGGCGCTCCCGCTGCCGCGCCTGCTGGTAAAGAGAGCCGCGGTCGCGCAACAGTTCGTCAACCATGCCGATCAGATTCATCCGATCTTCTCCTTACTCGAGATGAATCTATCCTATGTCATCCATGCGGTATCAGGCAATGCTCCGGGTGCGTTTTGCCGCGCACTCAAGTGCGCCGGGTGGGGTATTACTTCGTTAGACAGGGCGACCAGGCAAAGGTTGTATGCTCCTACCCCTGAGTGCTTATATCCGCATCCCTTTATAGGTGCGTGAGCACTTCATGAATAATCCCCGGTTTGGTATGGAAGCGCCATGAATTTCATGACCATACCAAATAAAAGTTTGTCATATTGTACAATCACCAACTCAGCCGTACAATATAGCCGTGGGACGCCTTGCGTGGGAAGTGGCGCCGAATCTCCCGCGCCACGTAACACAGCGGTGGAAATGGCGCATGCCGACATTTTTTAAGGATGACAAACTCGACTCTACCTTGACCTACCGAAGCAGGGCTGGCGGCGGAACATCCCTGCGATTACCCCTACTGCAACGCCTGCCCATCCGGGAGTCTGATATGAAAAAGCTGCGAATTCGGCGCTTGCTGATCGTTCTGGCGATGCTTGTGTTCTGCTGCGCGGGAATCGTCTGGTGGCGAAATGCTCGAACCACCTTGCGGGCAGTGACGCTGATCCATGGAGATACGCTGGTTGATCTGGCGCAAGCCAGCTTGCTGATCGTTGATGGTGAAGACATCGTGCATTATGACTGGAACGGCAGGCAGCAAGCAAGGTATAATGTTGATTCGCTCCCTTGGGTTCGAGATCTACCTGGCACAGGGTGGGACATGCATCAGGAAAAAAGTGCTGGAATATCCCGGAAGAAAGCGAGGGGAACGCTGGGGATTAACGAAACAATTTGTCGATCAGTCGTTTATTTTATTTTCTTTTCCGGGCAAACGGAATTTAAAACTGGATATCACCTCCCGACCTTACTTCTCTCCGGATGGCCGCTGTCTTGTTCTCCACCTCTCGTATGAGGAAGGATTCGGTATCTGTAAATTACCTTAATAAATGATGACTGGTACCTGGCGGGGAGGGATGAAGGGCTTAATTTATAATAGTTAACAATTTGAAGTGTTTCTAAATGTTTCACGTGAAACATTTTCTATCATACCAATCATTCCCATCACTTCCCCCCGGTTGTTGGCGTGAAATAACTTTCCATCGCCTGTAAATCAACGTGAAAACAAATGTTCAGCGAATAACTGTTTAGATAAAGGTGACAAACCCCTTATATTATTCCAGGTATGCCGTACCACGTAATCCGGCCCGAGAATCACCGGCAGGACGTGTTTCTCCGCGAGGAAGGTCGGACGTTCTACCCGGACCTGCCACGAGATCAGGCGGTGCGCTACAGCCTGCCGCTGCTCAGGTATTAACCACGGCATTCGCCACTTGCCGCTTCTCAGCGCTCCCCCAGGCTGTTGACGTTCCACCCCACACGGCTTATCATCCGGTCATCGCCTTTTACGCGGGGGATTACATGGAACAACGGCAACTCGGCGGCAGCGGGGTATCCGTCAGCAGGCTCGGGCTGGGCTGCGTGACCTTCGGGCGGGAGATCGACGAGGCGGCGGCCTTCGCGGTGGCGGACCGGGCGCTCGAGGCGGGAATCACGCTGTTCGACACGGCGGACGCTTACGGCGGCGGGGCGTCGGAGATGGTGCTGGGAAAGTGGATCGCGGCGCGGGGCATTCGCGACCGGGTGACGATCTGCACCAAGGTGGGCGGCCCGACGAGCGCCGATCCGGCCGACCGCGGCTGCGCCGGCGCGCGCATCCGCCGGAACCTGGAGGCCAGCTTGCGGCGGCTGCGGGTGGATGCGGTGGACCTGTACCTCGCGCACTGCTGGGACGCCGGCGTGCCGCCGGTGGAGACGCTGGAGGCGTTGAGCGAGGCGGTGGAAGCGGGGAAGGCGCGCGCCACCGGCTGCAGCAACTATGCGGGGTGGCAGTTGTGCCGCATGCTCTGGCTGGCGGAAGCGCGCGGGCTGCGGCGCATGGAGGCGATCCAGCCCCCGTTGAGCCTGGCGCTGGGCCGGCAGGCGTTCGAAACCGAGTTGCGCCCGCTATGCCTGGACCAGGGGGTGGGAACGATGACCTACAGCCCGCTGGGCGCCGGCTTCCTCACCGGCAAATACGGGCGCGGCGATGTCATCCCCGCCGGAGCGCGCTTCGACGTCATCCCCGGCCACCA
>Ga0172370_10009554_pt1 | contig 11321 bp, 10 predicted proteins | sample LakKiv5m_FD_114538 | JGI IMG/M metagenome (GOLD analysis project Ga0172370, IMG submission 114538) | Freshwater microbial communities from Kabuno Bay, South-Kivu, Congo - kab_022012_11.5m | ecosystem: Environmental > Aquatic > Freshwater > Lake | place: Democratic Republic of the Congo...
ATACAGAATGGCGAAAAAGTTTTCGCAGTGGCTTTATGTCGTCATCGCTGAGTTCCTTACAAACTCTCAAAAAGAGAAAATAAAGAATAAAAAGTATACTTCCTGAAACTATAAAACTATATGTTCCATGAGGGAAATAATCACTTGTTATTGAAATAAGAATTGCTCCGATATGGCAGAGGAAAAGAGTACGGAGAGAAAGGGTAGTGTGAAAGTGTTTTTTGGTTGATATGAGGATGCTTATCATGAGAAAGAGAGAAACAAGAGTAGTAGCAAGAGAAGCACCGATAAGTCCAAATGTTGGTATCAAAAGGAGATTGAGTACGATCATAGCAATAAAACCAATGAAAGAAAGTTTCATAGGTATTTTGACGAGTCCTGCACCATTTAAAGCAAAAGCAAGAACATAAAATACGGTAAGAAATCCAACTCCGACAGTGAAGATGCTCATAGGAATTACCGCTTCCATATATTGTGCACCATAAAAAATGTGAAGTACCTGTGGTGCATATATGATTAAGAGAGTGATGAGAGGGAAAAGAAGTAAAATAAGAAGACGCATTGATTTATTGACGAGATTTTCTGTTTCTTTTGTATTACGTTCCGCTGTTGTTTTGGAAATGGCCGGGAGAAGAATAATAGTAAGAGCATAAAAAAGATAGTATGGTATGCGACCGACAGTGATGGCCGCGTTGTAGATACCAGTGAGATAATCACTTTTGAGTAAGCTCTTCACGAAATAGAGATCGAGCGTCAAAATAAGCTCGTAAAAAAGAAGAAAGAGTGTCAAAGGACCTGCATAGGCAAGTATTGTTTTTCCCGAGAAAGATACGATATCTTTTTTAGATTGTTTGGTGGCAGGAAAATATTTATGAGTGATATACATATCACAGATGAGCGCGATGAGGAATACAAAAATCGGCGCAATGATGTATCCAGAGAGTGCTCCTTTTACCCCGAAGAAGTAAGCAAAACTAATAATAAAAATAACACGACTGAGAGCCCGTATTGTTTTTAAGAGTGCTTGTAAACGAAAGAAATGGAGCCCAGTATAATAATAGAAATAAAAAGAAGCCATAGCAAAGGATGGTATAACAAGTGATGAGAGTTGAAAAAGTGGAGTCAGACTTGTATCGCGAAGTATCCATGCAATCAATGGTGATGAAAAAAAGAAGAGAGCAGTTACTATAAAAATAAGTATCGCTTGTAGTTTGAGTGCTTTGTATTTAATGCCCAATATCTTTTCTGGAGCATTTTCAAATACTTCTGCCAAATATTTAGACATAGCAGTCGGAATACCATTACCGATCAAAATAATGATCATAGTAGTGAGAGTGACGATGAGGCTGAGTCGTCCATAATCAGCTGGTCCGAGAATACGACCGACAGAAGAGTGGATGATGTATCCTGAAATATTGAAAATAATTTCCGAGAGGGTAAGCCAAACAAGTGCGGTAGAAAATTTTTTCATATTTTTATCATTTTTTATAAAATCTTTTCAATTTCTTGAAAAATTATTTCTTTATTTCTGTCTGCATTGATAACTGTCATATTCCAAAAAGCAATTTTTTTCTTGAAGAGAGATTGCTTTTCTGTGAGATATTCTACTCCTTGTTCTGGCGGATTGGTGCGTGACATGATGTGTTCTGGCGCAATATCGAAATATAAGGCTGTATCAGGTCGAGGAAGCATTTTTTCGAGGAAAGACATTGTAAAATTCCAAAAAAGAAAATTTCTTCCTGCTCGGAGGTATTCAAAATTAATCAAGGAATCATAGAAATATCGATCAGAGAGAATATAGTCACAATTTTCTTTTTGTAATTTTTTGAGGAGAAAACGAAATCGAATACTATCGAGAAAAAGAAATTTCTGACGAACAATAAGAGTCATCCATGAGGCCACTGTCACTGCCTTCTCTTTTCCTGCAACAAATTGTTTCTGTCTTTTCAAGAAGCGAGCAATTTTGTTCGCTAAAGAAAATTCAACAGCGTGAAAATACGCAACGTTCCAATTGTCGCGTTCGAGCTTCTCTCGAAGGAGTTTGAGTTGTGTGGATTTGCCTGATCCGTCCACTCCGGAAAATGTGATAAACTTCATATACCGAAGAGTAGCAAAAAGTGCTATTCTAGGCAATATATGAATAGATCACAATTTTATTCTTTTTTCTTTTATACTTTTCTTTTTCTCCTGCCATTTCAGACAGTCTATTTGTTGCGTGAGCCATATATCCAAGGTATCAAGTGGCAATATGGAACGATAGGTATTTTTGTTGTGGATATTTTTCTCATAGGTATGCTCGGTTTTTTCTCTTGGAAAAAATCATTGAATGATTTGAGAACACGAAAGAGGGGAGACGGTTTTCTCTTCTTACTTCTGCTATGGTCATATCTTTCAATTTTCTGGTCAGAAGATAAAATACTGGCATTCTTTTTTTCTTTTCAACTTTCTCTCGCAGTGTGGTTGTATCTTGTTGTGCGTTCAAGTAAAAAAATAGATATCAAAAAAAGTATCTTTGTACTTCTTGTGGTAGGTGTTTTGCAAAGTGGTATAGGTATCACTCAATTTCTAACCCAACGTTCTATAGAGTCATCTTTCCTCGGTATGACTGCGTATCAGGTATCAGAAGCAGGCTCTTCGGTGCTTAAAATCGACGCAGGGAGGTTTTTACGTGCTTATGGGACTTTTTCCCATCCTAATATTTTAGGGGTATTTTTAGTGGTTATTTTGCTTCTTGGCGTAGGGTATTATGTCAGGCATCTTGACTACAAAAAAGCATGGAAAACAGTTTGGGAAATCTTTTTTCTTCTTTCAAGTATTATTTTTTTGTTTCTCGGAAGTATTCTCACTTTTTCACGTATGGCATGGATCGGTGGAATACTCGGTTTTTGTATATTGAGTTTATCTGTTTTGTATTCTCGAGAACACATCGTGTGGCAAAAATTTTTCAAAATACTGCTTCTTTTTGGAGGAGTAAGTATTGTATTTGGCACTCTTCTGGCAGAACAAATATTTCCACGTTTTGATTCTCAAGTGATAGCGCGAGAAGGATCGGTTACAGAGCGGCTACAGTCAGTGCATGATGCACAGCTTTTGCTCAAAAATGGAAATATTATTTTTGGTACAGGGGCAGGTAATTTTACTGCACGAATGTTTACTCTTGATCTGAAAAGGCCTGTTTGGAGTATTCAGCCAGTGCATAATGTTCCGCTCTTAGTAGTTTCAGAGCTTGGTATTGTAGGACTATTCCTTTTTTTGGGATTCTTGTTATCAGTATGTACCCAAGTATTTTCAATGTTGGACACTGCTCGTTTATCATTTATTTTTCTCGGAGCGTTCTGTGCTGTTATTCCCAGTTTCTTTTTTGATCATTTTTTGTGGTCATCACATTTCGGAATCCTCTTCTTTTTTCTTTTTCTCGGATTGATACAGCGAGAACAGGAATAAAAAGAGAGCGCATTTTTTTAGTACATAATAACCGATATTGGTTGTAATTTTACCACTGGTTTTACTATGTTATTTTCACTCACACTCGTGATAACATCTTCAGCACGTTTGTAGTGAGAAGAATCTTGTTCGATAACTTTGGAGGAACGGCCATTGTAGAGTTTTACGCCTCGTGTTTCAAGTTTTTTCTTTAATTCTTCTTTCGTTTCTGGTACGAGAGTATCTGTTTTTTTGGCTGATTTTCCTGCTCCGTGGTTACAAGAGAAAAAGCTCGATTCATTATTATCAGTACCGACACAGAGATATGCTTCTGTACTCATTGATGTTGGTATAAAGGCCGGCTCACCAGTTTGTCGGAAAAGGGGATGATCTGACATTTTGTTTGGACCATATGCTCGACTGGTTCCATTGCGATGCACCCAAACTTTTTCTCCGAAATGTTCTTCTTGAGAAACGAGGATGTGTGGCATATCGTAGAGAAGATCCATCTCTACATCACGTTTCAATACACATTTTGCTGTTTGTGCAATATTGTGAGTGATCACAGCGCGATTGGCATGAGCAAAATTGGAGCATGCATTGCGAGCATCCATATAGAGTTTCCCATCTTCGCCATCTCCATCAAAAGTGATGAGGGGTTCTTTCTTCCCAAAGTGAGAATCACGTATTTTTTGAGCGATTTGATTGACGATTTTTTTATGAGGAGTAGACCAGAAAAAACGTCCGATATTCATAAGTATTGCCGTAGAGAGATGCTCTCGTTTCTTGGCAGTATACATATACATCGTGTATTGACCCAATATGCCAGATCCACAATGGATCATAAAGAGATATTGTCCTTTATAGAGACCAAATTTTTTCGCAGTTTCTGGATCGAGAGTCTCGGTCACTTTCATGAGATCGAGAAAATGATTACCAGCTGCTCCGAGTATACCAGAACGGAACTGAGCGAAAAAAAGAAAAAGTTTTGGAAGAATATGAAAAATATCTTTTTGTGTCATTTCTCGAGTAAAGAAATTACCACGATCGAGAGAATGAAGTGCTTCATTTTTTGTTTGTATCTTTAAATATTTGATGAGAGGATCGATACCTAAACGACAAATATCAACAATAACATGAAACGGGAGATAGGTACCGAAGAGTTTTTTTGTTGGAACAGTTTTTGTGAGTTCTTGAAAAAGTTTTTCAATTTCTTCGGGAGTGATATTTGTCTCATCAAGATTGGTACGAACCAGACGCATACCACAAGCAGGATCACTATCGTTTAACTGTGGGAGAATATATTTTTTTGATGTGACGGTTGTTCCGGTGGCATTTTTGCGTCCTGGTTTACTGTGGACATCAGCCATCGCTGCGATATGATGAAAAATACTTTCATTACTCGCGACACTTTCGAGTTGTGTGAGGGTTGATTCTTCCGGAAGGAGTTCGTCTTGGACATGAAAAACAACAGGGACTTTCATCTTTTCTGTTTGAAAATTACTTTTATAATTTGAGAGTTTTGTAATATTTTTTTCTGACATATTTTTTTGACAAGCTATATTTTTTTAGAGTCATTTGTATAAGGAAAATCTTCTAAAGAGATGTGTATATTTCCTCGTATTGAAGAGCAGTATTCTTGAGATCAAAGGATGTTTCGACAAATTGTCTGGCATGTTTACCGATCTCCTTTCTTTTTATACTGTTTTGTTGCAGATCAGAGAGAGTTTCAATTAATTTTTCGCCTGAGTCTTTGGGAATGGTAACACAGATATTTTCGTTTGCAAATTCAGAAAATTGAGGAAGATCTGAAAGAATAACTGGTTTTCCACATGCATATGCTTCTACAATAACCAAAGGAACATCAAATTTTCCTTTCAGATTTTCTACGGGAAATATGACGATATCACTCATATTGTATAGACGAGGCATATCGGTAATCGTATCCGAAAAAGCGATGAAATCAAGGAGTCCGGCTTCGGCAAATTTTTTATGAATAGATTCTTTTTTCTTTTTATCGTCTTCATTTTTCACTCGACAAGCGAAGACAAAACGGAGCGAAGTATCTCTATGAGTATCAAAGAAATGAAAAAATGCTTCAGTAATCATGTCGGTTGCCCCGAGTCGTGTATATTCACCAGGATAAATAACCACAAAATCTTCAATCGTTAGACCGAGCTCTGTAAGGATGGCCTCATTTTTTTCTTGAGGCCGATAGCGATCGAGATCAATACCTGGATAAATACGGGTTACATTATCAAATCCAAGTTTTTGTAATTTTTCTTTTGTATGATCAGTATATACAACGAGTCGATCAGCAAAAAGCATTTTTTTCAGTTGGCGAGATGAATAGATATCGTCACGAAGCGTGGCTATAGTCTGAATTGTTTTTGTATGAGGTCTAGCAAACCAGCGTATAAGGCGGGTATTTTGTAGTGTAGGAGTGAAGAGATAGTGCGTGATATCGAAAGTATTTCTGTGTTTTCGTAAATAAGAAAAAAGTTTTCGTTTTGCAGAAAAATCAAAATGAGCATTCTCAAAGAGGGGTTCTGTATGAACAGTTTCAGGGAGATCGAGAAGGCCTTTTTTGGTTGTCAGGAGAGTGAGGGTGTGGTTTTTCACTGTTCTTCCGAGAAAATATGCAAAGTTTTTGGAAGCTTCGTCCCAAGGAGGTGTGAGAGGTCTCGTAGCTAAGAGTATTTTTTTTGACATAAGGACGAATATTTATTTATAAATCTCTTTTTTCTCTTTTCCGTTATCTACGATAATACGTATGCGTTCGGATTGTGGTTTGATAGATGGAACACGAACAACAGTTTTTTCTTTTGATTTTGCTATGAAATTGTCTTTAGCAATCATCTCTTTTCCAACATAAATTTCGTAAGAAAAATTATTTTGGTCACTATGATTTTCTACAAAAAAATCAATTTTTTCATCTTTATCAAGCGAGATGAAGGCCAATGTCCACCAATTTTTCCCCGCATCAGGATCAAGTTTATTTTGATTTTGATGGAAAAGAAAAAATGAACTGAAAAGAAAGAACAGGAAAAAAAATGAGAGAAGTGTTTTTTGAGACATAGGATTATTTACGTTCATAGATATGAATATCATCGGCTGAATAGATTCGAGAGAAACTTATTGATTTTTCGAATTGAGCAGTATCAAAATGAGGATTGACAACAATAAAACGAATAGCAAGATCTTCGTAGCATTTTTTTCCGAGAGGAGTATTCGGTGCTGATATGACGAGTGATGTGCATTGTTCACGATTGGGATTATCTTCATAACGTTTGAAATACCCTCGTGATAATGGATATGCATAATCACGATTGAAAAAAAGTTTTATCCAAGAATCAGCAGTGATGTAGTTGTGGTCTTTGACAATAATATCCTGAGGAGTGCTATTAATAGCAAGAAATCTTGATGCATTAAATGTTTGAAGAGTGCTTAAAGCTTTATCTTTGGGAAGAAGTGTTTGATTGTTATCGGACGATCCATCTCCTGTAATAAAAACGAAAGAGACAATGCTTACAAGAAGTATGAATATACTTGGGAAACGAAAAACAGTCGATATATTTCGAATACTGGAAAAAAGAGCCACTATTGAGAATGCTGTCAAAAGACCGAGAGGAAATGATAGATATGTAACGATACGGTTGGATGGAATATTGATAAAGAGCCATTCTGGATGAAGAGAGAGAATAAGAAGGATGAAAAACCATCCGAAAAGAAGAGAAAATGCATACCGTCTATGAAAACGAAGAAGGGTAAAAACAATCACTCCCAGAAAAGCAAAAGCCACACGAGCCTGTCCCGTAGCGCCATTTATCTGAGGAAGAGAAAGTCCTGTCCGAGTCGTTTTTGTCGGAGTGCCGAGTACTGTTCCGACAGCATGTGTTTCGATGTATGTCGGCATCGCGACAGCGAAGAAAAAAACAATAGAGCAGAAGAGAACAACAAGCGGTGCAGATGCAGTGAGAAGTTTCCACCAAGAAATAAGAAGAGGAATTATTTTTTTATAATGAGCAAAACAATAAAAGATAAAAAAAGAAACAAGACTGAATAATAAGACGAGTGTACTCAAATGATGTGTGTATGCCAATGTAAAAATAAGAAAAAAAGCGAGGGCGAGGAATGATGGACGTTTTTCTTTGAGTGCACGAAAAAGCGCAAGCAAAATAATCGGAATAAAAAAGTTACCAATGACATTGCCTACAACACCTCCGGAAACAAATTTGGCTTCTGGTGATGCCAATGTATAGAGTGGTCCAAAAACGAAAAGTGTAGCGAGAGCTATATTTTGTGGAGTAAATATTTTCTTTGAAAGAAAAGAATGTTCTATGCCTGTCGCAAAGCGAAGACTCAATGTGACGAGAGCAAGGAGGCTCAAGATATTTATGAGAAAAAGAAAGAGAACTGGAAATGCAGAAAAGAAATCAAGCTGAGAAAACATATTGATTGCTGAGAAGGGGATATGTTCTCCGATAATAAAATCTGCAATTGGTTGTGGTTCAGTCAGAACAAAAGATCCGTCTTCATTTGTTATGATGTTTTGTTTGGAATACTCAGGAAGAGATCCGGTGAGGCTCATCATTTGTGACCAATACATATGATGACCAAGGTCAGTAGCTGTTGGCAATACCGCATCTGAGAGATAGATAGTTTTGATCAAAAAAGTAAGTCCTAGTACAGCAACAAAAAGCCAACCCTGTTTTTGATGGAAAGATGGAATATTTTGTTCCTGAAAAAGAGGAGCTACTTTTTGTTGTTTTCTTCGAAGAGAACTGATCGTTCGGAGAATGACGATTGTCAATCCAATACAGAGGAAGAGTGAAAAGAGAAGAGAAAAAATATCGAGATGAATACCTATGGTACCGAGAAAAATAAAGAGAAAATCTATAATCCCGATACTTATTCCAAAAGAGAAAATTGTTGATTCAAAAGGAATAAAAGTATTTTTTTTCCAAAAAAGACGAAGAAAAATCCATCCAGGAAGAAAAAAAAGTATCCCAATTGTAAGAAAAAAAAGTGAAGTGTCTGTCAACGACATAGTTATTTTGTTTTGGCGATTAAGTCTTCCAATGTGTCTATATATGTATGGGCAATACTGTTCCAATGATAATGTTTTTCTGTGTATTGACGTGCCCGAATTCCTATATCTCGGCGTTTTTCTTTATTGGTGATGAGATCGAGTAAAGCATCTCGAAAAGCTTCTACATTTTCTGATGGAACGAGAATACCGTTTTCATTGTGAATGATTGCATCCTTTAGTCCTTCAATATCAGAAGCGACGACTGGTCTACCACAAGCAGTAGCTTCTATGACTGCGATTCCAAATCCTTCCATATCTCCATCGACATGAATATTCGGTTGAACAAAAATATCTACTGTATTGAGAAGAATATTGCGATCTGTATCAGATACCCTGCCGAGAAGGAGAACACGATCTTCACTGTGAGTTTCTTGTAGAGCAGATTGAATACTCTGTTTTTCTTTGCCGTCTCCAGAAACAACATAGAGGACAGACTTTGGAAGAGTAGGAAGCACATTTCGAATAAACCATTCTACGCCTTTGCGTTTCGCGAGACGTCCAGAAGTGAGTAAAACATCATTTTTTGAAAGATCTTTTCCGAGCATTTTTTCGAGATCAGTACGAGAATATTCTTTTTTGAGAGATTCTGTATCGACACCATTTGGGATGACAGTTATTTTTTCAGGCTGAATATTTTTTTGAATGGCAAGATTCTTCGTTTCTTTGCTCACTGCGATCAGTCCATCGAGAGATGGGATAAAAAGAGTAACCCACCATTTTTGATAGAAAGCATTTTGATAGGTTAGATCAAGGCCATGTACTATAGAAACAACTTTTTTTTGAGGAAATATTTTTTTAATACAAAAACCAACAAGAGAAAGTACTCCATCGCCAAAAAGAATAACATCATAACGAGAGGCAGAGAGAAGTGCTCGTATCGTTACATAAGGAAGAAAAAAAGGGAGAGCTTTTTTTCCAAAACGATTGGCTATGGTCTGTACTTCTGCAAACTGAGGAAGCCACACTGAGAGTTCATAATTCTGATTTTCGATACCACCTGTTACTGGTGGGTATGCACGAGAAATAAAAAGTACTTTCATAATTATTTTTTGAATTTCTCAACACGCATACGGTAGAGAATTTCTTCACTGAGCATTCTCGATCCCTTTACCATATCAGCAATGAGGCCGAAAATAACGAGTTGAAGACCAATGAGGAAAAATATAGCCGAAGCAAAAAGATAATTTCGATAAGGAGCTACTTTCATCTCTGGAAAATAAAGTCCGAGAAAAAGAGCAAAGAGAAGAAAGGCAAAGGAAATAAGAATGAGTCCTGGAGTAGCAAAAAATTTCATCGGACGAATATCTCGAAAAGCTTTGATAATAACTCGTGTACTGTTATTTACATACTTCCATACGGTTTTTACTACTCGAGATTTTCGATCAGTAAAATATGTGACTTCAACAGGAATCCATAGAAGTTTAAGATTTTTTCCGATAGCGTCAATAATGGTTTCTTGAGTGTAGGTAAAACCTGTTGGATCATTAAGTCGCAAAAGTGTTTCTCGATTGTGTGCTCGAAAACCACAGGTGAGATCAGTTACTGGTTTTCCAAGTGATTTACCGACGAGCCAAGAACCAAATCGATTGAGTTTTTCTTTGATGAGAGGAATATTTTTGGCGCTAATACCAGAAAAACGATCTGCAATCACCATATCAGCCTTGTGTTCGAGGATAGGATCAATCATTTTTTGAATATCATTCGGATCAAATTGTCCATCAGCATCAATATTGACCAAAATATCAGCATTATTGGAGAGTGCGCTTTCGCGTGCAGTGCGAAACATAACGCCGAGACCACGATTCCCATCATGTGAAACAATAATGTCTGCACCAGCGAGACGCGATTCTTCTACTGTTCGATCGGTAGATCCATCATCAATAATTTGTACGAGCACATCATTGATACCACGAAAAGTACGAGGAATTCTCTTGATAGTGTTTCCTATCTTTGCTTCTTCATTAAATGCAGGTAAATTGACGATCAGTCTCATAATTTTTCTTTATTGTATTAAAGTTTCTGGATTTCTTTGAGGTCATGATCTGGAAGATAGAGTATAATAAGACCTAGAAAAATACCACCGAAAGCAGTAATAAGCGTATTGCCATCGAGAAGATAGATATCGATTCCATCAAGAATATGCCATACTCCACGCCATATAAGGACGAGCCCGATAACGACAGCGAGATTTTGTGTAATATAGGCAAAGGTGAGTTTATGTTGCATAGTATTATATTATTCTGATTTTTTTATAAGTAATTTTGGATCAACACATTGGAAATTGCATCGATCTTTCGCTCCTTGAATACCTGTTTGTATGAGATTTTCCTGACACTCACTCAGTTTTTCTTGGCATGCAACTTTTCGCTCAGAAAAATAGTGTATATTGATTTCATATCCAAAATACGGGAGAGCAAAATATGCAATAGTAGAAACACCGGCCAACCAGATAATCAATTTAATGAGAGCAAACATATTTTTTATCGGCCTATGCCTTTATAAATAATTCCTGCTTTACGAAACGCATCACGATCGAGACAATTTTTTCCATCGACAATAACTTTTATTCCATGTTTTTTCAGAAGTGCCGGAGTAATTGTTTCTATAAATATTTGATGATTGGTAGCAAGTATAAGTGCCTCAGATTTTTTGAGAAGACCCTCTAATGATTTCATACTTGAACTTTCTTTGACATACGGATCAAAGGTTTCGACTTTTGCAAAATGTTTTTTGAGATGTTTGATAATTTCAAAAGATGGAGATTCTCTAACATCTTCAACATTGGCTTTGTAAGAAAGTCCGAGAA
>Ga0172370_10009560_pt1 | contig 11314 bp, 10 predicted proteins | sample LakKiv5m_FD_114538 | JGI IMG/M metagenome (GOLD analysis project Ga0172370, IMG submission 114538) | Freshwater microbial communities from Kabuno Bay, South-Kivu, Congo - kab_022012_11.5m | ecosystem: Environmental > Aquatic > Freshwater > Lake | place: Democratic Republic of the Congo...
CATAATTCACAAAAAGAAAAGGTAACCAAAAGAAAAAGGACTACGACTACTAATACTAACTTAAACCAAAAGCGGACACATCACTTGTTAGAAAAAGCGGACATCTTGACATGTTAGTTACAGGATGTAATTTTTTTATTGCTTTAAAAAGGTATATGTGTTATATATAATAATCTGTATGCATGGAGGATTAAAAGTATGGACAAAAAAACCATTAAAGATGTGGATATTAAAGGCAAAAAGGTTTTAATGAGAGTGGACTTCAATGTGCCGCTCAATAAAGACCTGAATATAGAAGACGATACAAGGATTACCGCAGCACTGCCTACTATAAAATACGCTATTAATAACGGGGCAAAACTTATACTGATGAGCCATTTGGGGAGGCCGAAGGGCGTAAGCGAGAAAGAGCGGCTTACGAGCGTTGCTAAGAGACTTTCGGAGCTTATTGAGAAACCTGTCCGGAAGCTGGATGATTGCATAGGTCCTGGTGTTCAGAAAGCTGTTTCCGATATGAAAGACGGGGATGTTGTGTTACTTGAAAACCTGAGGTTTCACGCAGAAGAAGAAAAAAATAATCCTGAGTTTGCGAAAAATCTGGCTTCGCTCGGGGAGATTTACGTAAATGACGCGTTTGGCACAGTTCACAGGGCCCACGCGTCTACAGAGGGCGTTACAAGGTACATAAAAATTTGCGTGGCGGGATTTTTGCTGGCAAAAGAGATAGAATATTTCGACAAAGCTCTTTCAAATCCGCCAAAGCCGTTTGTGGCTATATTAGGAGGCGCAAAGGTTTCTGACAAGATAATGGTGATAGAGAACCTCATGAAAAAAGTCGACGCTATCCTTATAGGCGGAGGCATGGCTTATACATTTTTAAAGGCCCAGGGAATGGAGATAGGCAGCTCTAAGCTGGAAGCTGACAAGATAGATGTTGCAAAATCTATTATGAAAAAAGCAAAAGAGCTTGGAGTTAAAGTTGTATTACCTATAGACCATCTTATAGCTGACAAGGTAGACGCTGTCAGCAATACCCGGGTGGTTACTGATAGCGTGCCGCAGGGCTGGATGGCATTGGATGTAGGCCCGAAGACAGTGGATGAGTTTAAAAAAGAATTAAGAAACGCAAAGATGATTATTTGGAATGGCCCATTAGGGGTATTTGAGATAACTAAATTTTCAAGAGGCACGGAAGATGTGGCGAGATTTATAGCGGGCCTTAAGACTATCAGCATTATAGGCGGAGGAGATACAGCGAGCGCAATTGCTAAATTTGGATTAGAGCATGCGATGTCGCATATTTCTACAGGCGGCGGAGCGTCATTAGAATATATGGAAGGCAAGGTTTTGCCAGGTGTGGCGGCATTAAACGATAGATAAAAATAAGAGGTTAATATTATGCGCAGGCCTATTATTGCAGGAAATTGGAAGATGCATAAGACAGTCCAGGATGCCCTGGATATAGCCATTGGGTTAAAGAGGAAATTTTATACATTCGGAGAAGCTGATATTGTCATATGCCCGGCTTTTACCGCTTTGAGCAAGGTTGGAGATGAGATTTCCGATTCAAGTATTATGCTGGGCGCTCAAGATGTTTACTGGGAAGAGGAAGGCGCTTTTACAGGAGAGATTTCTCCCAAGATGCTCAAGGATGTAAGGGTCAGGTATGTAATTGTAGGTCATTCTGAACGAAGAAATTTATTTGGAGAAACAGACGAAGCTGTGAATAAAAAGGTTAAGATAGTCCTTAGATATGGCATGATTCCTATAATGTGTATCGGCGAGAAATTAGAGGAGAGAGATAATGGCACAACGTATGAAGTTCTCGAGAAACAGCTTACAAGAGGGCTTAAAGACCTGACAAAAGACGATATCTCCAGGCTTATTATCGCGTATGAGCCTGTGTGGGCGATAGGTACGGGAAGGACAGCTGCGCCCCGCGAGGCGCAGGATGCGCATAAGTTTATAAGAAATTTTATAGAGAAGCATTTTGAGAAAGAATCTTCAATGAAAGTGCGGATCCAGTATGGCGGAAGCGTGAAACCTGACAATATTGCCAAATTGATGGCAGAGGAAGATATTGACGGCGCTCTTGTGGGCGGCGCAAGCCTGGATGTAAATACATTTGTCCAGATTGTAGAAAATTCCATACTATAAAAAGGAAGAGGGATTTATATGTATTCTATTCTGATAGTAATTCACGTAATCATAAGTCTTTTTTTAATAGCCGTAATATTATTGCAGGCCGGCAAAGGCGGAGGCCTTGCCGATACCTTTGGCGGATCTCAGATGCAGAATCTTTTTGGCACTAAAAGCACCACCGTACTTACTAAACTTACAGCTGTATGCGCCATAGGTTTTATAGTAACTTGTATCAGCCTGGCGATTATTTCCAGTAGAAAAGGGAAATCTATCATAGATAATGTACAAATACCAAAGGCTGCTACAACTGCGCCTAATGTCCAGCCTCCTGCAGCACCAGAGGCTCAGGTTCCGGTTCCTGCTTCGGCTGAATCAGCAGTACCGCAGGGAGGCACTAACGAAGTTAAGTAGTTTTATTAAAGATATGAGAAAATTTACTGACAATATATCGGTCGTCCGCCTAAGGCGGACGACCTTTTTATTTATAATTTTATTTTTACTGGGATTTATACCGGACTATGGAGATACTATAGTTACAGGGTCTATAGGAGAGCCAAGGACTCTTGTGCCGATTCTGGCGTCTGACAGTTCTTCGGGAACTATATGCGGCCTTATTTTCAACAGCCTTGTTAAATACGATAAAGACCTGAATCTTACAGGAGATCTTGCCAGTAATTGGGAGGTTTCGCAGGACGGGCTTGAGATCACTTTTTATTTAAGAAAAGGGGTCAAGTGGCATGACGGATTTCCATTTACTTCGAGAGATGTAGAATTTACATATAAAAGTTTGATTGACCCTGGAGTAAGGACTCCGTATGGCGGGGATTTCCAGATGGTTAAAAGCCTTGAAGTTGTGGACGATTACACGTTAAAGGTTTTATATAAAGAGCCTTTTTCTCCGGGGCTTGCGAGCTGGGGCATGAATATTATGCCTGCACATTTATTGGAAAAAGAAGACCTTAATACCACGAAATTTGCGAGGAATCCTATTGGCACAGGGCCTTATAAATTTAAATTATGGAAAACCGGCGAGAAAGTAGAACTGGTTTCAAACCGCAATTATTTTGAAGGAAGGCCCCGCATAGACAGGTATATCTACAGGATTATACCTGACACCGCTACAATGTTTCTTGAATTAAGGGCTCAGGCAGTTGATTACACATCTTTAACGCCGATACAATTCAGGCGCCAGACAGAGACGGAATTTTTCAAAAAGAATTTCCAGAGGTTTAATTTCCCGAGTTTTGGCTATACGTACCTGGGCTATAATTTAAATGATCCTAAATTTAAAGATGTGAATGTAAGAAGGGCTATAAATTATGCCGTAAACAAAGAGGAGATCATAAATGGAGTGCTTCTTGGGCTTGGCAGGGTTTCTACGGGGCCTTTTATAGCGGATTCATGGGCGTATAACAAAGACGTGAAACCTCTTGCATATAACCCTGAAAAAGCGAAGGAGCTTTTAAGAGAGGCCGGCTGGGTGGATCAGGATGGAGACGGCATTTTAGAAAAAGACGGGATGAAATTTATATTTACGGTTATTACCAATCAAGGCAATGATGAACGCAAGATGGCCCTGGAGATAATACAGAGGAGGCTTAAAGAAGTCGGGATTGAAGTCAGGATAAAGATAATAGAGTGGAGCGCGTTTGTGAGTGAATTTATAGATAAAAGGCGGTTTGAGGCTATTCTTTTAGGCTGGGGCCTGTCTCTGGACCCTGATATATATGACATATGGCATTCGTCAAAAACAAAACAAGGAGAGTTTAATTTTATAGGTTATTCCAATGAAGAAGTGGACAGGCTGCTTTTGGAAGGCAGACGGACATTCGATCAGGAAAAACGGAAGAAAATATATCACAGGATACATGAGATTCTATATGATGAACAGCCTTATCTATTTTTATACGCCCCGGATGCTTTGCCTATTTTACACTCCAGGTTTAAAGGCATCGAAGTAGGGCCTGGCGGCATAGGGCATAACTTTATTAGGTGGTACGTGCCAGAAAATGAGCAAAGATATACGCGATAAAGAAGCTAAAAAGCGGGTATATATGCTTTTAATAATATTCTTAGGTTTACTCGTATACGCCAATTCTTTAAACGGCAAATTCATATGGGATGACAATGCCCTGATAAAAGATAACGTAAATATACGCAATTGGCATAATATAGGAAATTTTTTTGTTAACGATTCGACCAATGTCGCAAAACCTGCTTTCTATCGCCCGTTTCAGATGGTTACTTATGCGGCAGATTATTCTGTATGGAAGCTGAATTCCAGAGGCTATCATCTTACAAATATCCTGCTACATACCTTGGCGGCTTTGCTGCTTTACTGGTTAATCAGCATTCTTTATAGGGATGCGCTTATCGCTTTGCTCGCAAGCATGTTTTTTGTTGTCCATCCTATTCATAGTGAAGCTGTTGCTTATATATCAGGCCGCTCGGATTCACTTGCCGCTATTTTCATGCTGCTTTCTTTTGTTTTTTATATAAAAAGAGTTCGCACGGGAAAGATAAGATTTTGCATACTTATGATTTTGTCATACATAGGAGCTCTCTTATCCAGGGAAACAGCCTTGATCCTGCCGCTTTTATTATTAACCTATCATTATGTTTTCGAAGATAAGATCAGATTCATGGAATTCTCTTATTTTTTAATAGTTACCTTTATTTATATTGTATTGCTTGTTTTTATTTTGCCCCCGGGAAATTTTTATACGGCTTTTTTTCAGCGCTTACCGGGTTTTTTTGTAGCTATAGCCAGTTACATAAGGCTTTTAATATTGCCGATCCATCTTCATATGGGATACGGAATAAAATTATTTAATTTAACCGACCCGAAGGCTGTCGCGGGTATTATGACGCTGGTTTTTCTTTTATTTTACGTTCTAAAAAATAAAGGCCGGAAAGGAATTACTATTTTTTCCATATCCTGGTTTTTGATCGCGCTTCTGCCGGTTTCTAATTTATATCCTGTCAATGCATATATGAGCGAACACTGGCTTTATATCCCGTCGGTAGGTTTTTTTATGATATTGTCAGGCAGCCTGAGCCGTGTATACAGGATCAAAAGGTTCCATGCTGCGGGCATGGCGTTGATCACGGGGCTATTGGTTTTTTATTCTTGTCTGACAATTAAGCAGAATGAATACTGGAGAACGCCTGTAGATTTTTATAATAGGACCATAAGATACGCTCCGAATGACTGGAGATTATATGTCAATCTTGGCAATGCGTACATAGATACCGGCAAAAATGAAAAGGCAGTGGCCTCATATAAAAAAGCTTTGGCCGTAAATCCAAATGCCTCTCCGGTATATGTCAGTCTCGGTATTGTATATAATAACGCAGGCAGAAAAAAAGAAGCTATAACTATGTTCAGGAAGGCCCTGAAGATTAATCCGGAATACGCAACTGCGTATTTCTGTTTATCTAAGGCATGTTTTTATGAAAAACAATATAGCTTAGCTATTAAATATTGCGATAAGGCCAAAGAGCTTGGATTTAAAATCCCTGCCGAATTCGCAGAAAAGTTAAGAGAATATAAAGATTATAAAAGCATGGGGCCGGAATGAAAAAATTTATCTTAAAAAGAATAATGGGACTGATTTTTCTTTTGTTTGGCATAACTGTCGTTACCTTTATCGTCATACATATTGCACCGGGAAAACCCACTGATCTGGAGGCGCAGTTTAATCCAAAGGTCTCAATGGAGGCCAGAGAAAGGATATCTCATTTATATGGCCTGGATAAGCCGCTGGGTATTCAATATATTGAATGGCTGAAAAGAGTTGTAAGGCTTGATTTTGGTATTTCTTTTATGGATTCAAGGCCTGTGATGCAGAAAATACTGGAGCGTATCCCTGTCACTCTTACAATAGAACTCGTTTCGATTATTCTGATACTATTAATCGGTATACCGATAGGAGTCATCTCAGCGGTTAAAGAAGGGAGTTTTTATGATAAATTTATGACAGTTTTCGTATTTATAGGTTTTGCAGCCCCGACTTTCTGGTTGAGCCTTATACTTATGGATCTTGTGGGCGTAAGATGGGGGTTTTTGCCGATATCCGGCATAAAATCCCTGGAATTTGAAAAATTCGGATTTTTCGAGAAAACCATTGATATATCTAAACACCTTGTTCTGCCGGTCGCTGTATCAGCTTTCGGAGGCCTTGCAGGGATCTCGAGGTATATGAGAAGCAGCATGCTGAATGTTTTAAAACAGGATTATATCCGGACTGCCCGGGCAAAAGGCTTGACAGAAAAAGAAGTCCTTTATAAGCACGCGTTGAAAAATGCGCTTTTACCTGTAGTGACTATATTGGGGTTATCTGTGCCAGGGCTTATCGGCGGCAGCGTTATTTTTGAATCTATATTCAGCATACCAGGCATGGGCAGGCTTTTTTATGAATCAGTAATGGCGAGGGACTATCCTGTTATAATGGGAGTTCTTGTTATAGGAGCTGTGCTCACGCTTTTAGGAAACCTGTTGGCAGATATTTCATATGCGGCAGTTGATCCAAGGATAAAATTAGAGGATAATCTATGAACCCCGTCCTTTCTTCGAAGATGAAAAATAATATAAGAAAGAGCGGGGTGAATAAATTAACCTTTTTTGGGATTTGTATAGTGGGTTTTTTCATGATGGCGGCTGTTTTCGCGCCTATACTTGCCCCCTACAATCCAGGGCAAATTGATATTGAAAACATACTTACGCCTCCTTCGAGTTCGCATATTTTCGGGACAGATAGCCTGGGGAGGGACCTATTCTCAAGAATGGTTTACGGGACCAGGATATCTCTAATGGTAGGTTTTATAGCAGTCGGCATTGCCAGCCTGATAGGCATAGCCCTTGGCGCAATTGCGGGTTATTACGGTAAATGGACGGATGTTATTATTATGAGGTTCATAGATATAATGCTTTGCTTCCCTACATTTTTTCTGATACTTGCCGTAATTGCACTGCTGGAGCCAAGCATAATCAATATAATGGTAATAATAGGCGCTACAAGCTGGATGGGTATGGCACGGCTTATGCGCGCAGAGATATTAAGTTTAAAAGAAAGAGATTTTATATACGCTGAAAGAGCGATAGGCGCAAGCGACCTTAGAATAATAGCACGGCATCTTATTCCGAATGCAATGGCTCCCGTATTAGTAAGCGTAACCCTCGGGATAGCGGGCGCTATTTTGGTAGAATCCAGCTTGAGCTTTTTGGGCATAGGCGTTCAGCCTCCTACGCCAAGCTGGGGCAATATCCTTAGTGAAGGAAAGGCTGTCATGGGAGCTGGCTGGTGGATGATGGCGTTTCCAGGCCTGGCGATTTTTATAACAGTATTAGGATATAATTTATTGGGTGAGGGAATAAGGGAAAAATTGTTAAAATCATAAACCTTTGGTCAACCTGCCAGGTTACCCAGGTGGGTAACCTATTGGGTAACCTGGCAGGTTGACCATGTAAAACATATGCTTTTACAGATAAAGAACTTGAAAGTCAGATATGGTGGATTGGAGGTGGTGCGGGGGGTTAATCTCACTATTGATAAAGGCGAATGCATGGGCCTTATAGGCGAATCAGGGTGCGGCAAAACCACAGTGGGTTTAAGCATAACAAAGCTTATACCTGAACGAAAAGGTAATATTGCTTCCGGGGAAATTTTATTCGAAGATGAAGATATATTAAAATTAAGCCCTGAAGAGTTGAGGCTTATAAGAGGCAGAAAGATTTCTTATGTATTCCAGGAGCCATTCAGTTCGCTGAACCCTGTTTTCACAATATATGAACAGATAAAGGAATCGCTGGAAGAAAAGGACAATATTGCTGACCAGGTAGCGGAGATTCTAAAAAGCGTCGGGCTTGAAAAAATTATAGGCAAGAAAAACATATACCCTCACGAACTTTCAGGCGGCATGCAGCAGCGCGCTATGATAGGAATGGCAATTGCATCCAAGCCTAGCCTTGTAATCATGGATGAACCGACTACTGCGCTTGATGTTACTGTGCAGCGGCAGATATTAGACCTTATCATGGAACTTAAAAGCAAGATGGGCCTGTCAATCTTGTTCATATCTCATGACCTCAGGATAGTTTTTAATATAGCTGATAAGATCGGCATTATGTATGCTGGAAAAATTGTTGAGTACGGGCCGAAAGAAAAAATTATTTCTAACCCGGCTCATCCTTACACGATCGGCCTCATGGATTCAATACCGTCATTTGAACACAGAAAAAAATTTTTTAATGCAATAGGAGGCAGGGCACCTTTGTTCTCTAATTTACCGGAAGGCTGCAAGTTTTATCCCAGATGTAGATTTAAAATAGATGCATGTAAAGAAAAAGAACCTATTTTAGAAAGAATAACAGACAATCATTTTTCCAGGTGTATAAGAGTGAAAGATATTGTTCGAGCGGGTTTTTAACCTTTGGTCAACCTGCCAGGTTACCCAGGTGGGTAATCTATTGGGTAACCTGGCAGGTTGACCATATAAAATATGGAATTATTGAAGATAGGCAATCTATGCAAGACTTTCAGGAAAAATAAGGTTGCAGCTGTGGACAGCGTAAGCTTTTCTGTTTTTAAAGGCGAGGTGCTGGGGCTCGTAGGAGAATCAGGATGCGGGAAGAGCACGCTTGCAAAATTAATATTGCGCCTTATTGACGCGGATAAAGGCAGCATATTTTATAAAGATAAGGATTTGCTGAAGATTTCTCATGGCGATATGAGAAAAGCACGCAAGGACCTGCAGATAATATTCCAAGATCCGTATGCGTCTCTGGATCCCCGTATGAGAGTAGGAGAAGTGATAGAAGAGGTTTATGATATTCATAAAAATGTTTCCCGGCGTGGAAGAAAAAATAAGGCAATAGAACTCCTGGAAACAGTAGGGCTTGGAGAAAGCTATTTAAACAGGTTGCCTCATGAGCTTTCAGGCGGAGAACGGCAGCGGGCAGGTATTGCAAGGACCCTTGCAACCGACCCGGAATTTATTATATGCGATGAGCCTGTATCAAGCCTTGATATATCTATCCAGGCGCAGGTCCTAAACCTCCTGATAGAGCTGCAGAAAAGAAAAAGTCTCACCTATTTGTTTATAAGCCATGATCTCGGGATAATTGCCAGCGTATGCGACAGGGTGATAGTGATGCGTTCCGGTAAATTTGTTGAAGAAGGGCAATGTGGAGCTGTTTTTATGAACCCCAGGCATGATTATACGAAAGAACTGCTGGCCTCCAGCGTATATCTTATCGATAAAAAACCAAAATGAAAAGCACGCCATTTTATAAAAATAATACCTTTAAAGCCCTCATGCTGATAGGCGTTGTTACCTTAATAGCGTATGCCGACTCCCTGACGAATATGTTTGTTATGGATGATTTTATTGTCATCGTAAAGAATGATTTTGTCAAAACTTGGAAAAATTTTCCAGCTATTTTTACCGGGGATTACATAACCTCGAGTTTACAGGCAAAATATCTGGGGATGTCCAATATCGGATCAGGGGAAATAACCTACCGCCCGCTGGTTACCATATCTTATTTTATAGACTATGCTGTCTGGAAGCTTAATCCCTTCGGATACCATCTTACGAACCTGCTTTTGCATATCTTAAATGCGGTACTGTTTTATTTTTTTATAAACTTAATAGCGAGGAATAAGAAAATAGCGCTATGCGCCTCTTTGTTATTTGCCCTGCACCCGGTTAATACGGAAGCTGTGAACTGCATAGCATTCAGAGAAGACTTACTGGCGTTTTTATTTCTTATCCTATCCTTTATTTTTTATATCAAGCTGGATGGCTATAAGGGGATCAAGAGATTTTATTGCTACCTGGCGTCGGTAGCCTCATACTTATTGGCTTTATTTTCCAAGGAAATGGCCATTATCCTGCCTTTTTTATTTATATTGTATGATTATTTTTTTGTTTCCAAAGGCAGGATAAAAAATATTTTCCATTCAATAAAGGCCCGTTACACAGGGTACATTTTGGCGGCTTTATTATATCTATGTATCTGGTTTTTATTCAGGATTTATACTAATGAGCCTTTTTTGGCGCAATTCCCGTATCAGGGCGGAAATTTTTATACGAATATCCTTACCATGTTGAGGGTGATTACGATTTATGCAGGCTGGCTTTTTTTGCCGGTAAACATACATCCGACCTTACCGGACATGCGGCTGGTCGTACGTTCAATAACAAGCCCTGAAGCCCTGTTTTCATTAATAATTCCGGCAGCCATTTTTGTTATCGCTGTTAAAATACGCAATAGATCAAAAGAGATTTCATTCGGCATATTCTGGTTTTTTATCGCGTTGCTCCCGGTGTGCAACATAATTCCCATAACAAATATAATTGCAAGCCGTTATTTATATATTCCGGCAGTTGGATATTATTTTATAGCAGCGATAATGCTGTCTAAATTGGCGCAGGCAAATTTTTCTTTCATTTCCAGGAATACTCTGCGAAGGGTAACAATAGAAACGGTTATATTGCTTTTATTATTTTATTTCACGTTTACCATAATAAAAAATACCACATGGAGAAACAATATAGTCCTGTGGCAGGAGCTTGTCGAGAGGTATCCAAAGAATTCAAGCGCTCATAGAAATCTGGGATGTTTTTTTATGGAAAACAATATGCCGGATAAAGCTATAAATGAATACAAGATTGCGCTGTGGCTGGATCCTTACGACGCCGCTAATTACAATGGGTTAGGGGTTTGTTATTATTACAAAGGAGATATAAACAAGGCTATCAAGATATTTAAAAAGGCGTTGATTTTAAGACCTGATTTATTGACGGAGGTTTATAATAATCTCGGTAATATGCTGGCATATAAAGGGTTGTATAAGGAAGCCGTATTTTATTACAAACAAGCCATAATAAACGATCCCGGATATATTTTATCATATAAAAATCTTGGATTCGCATATGTTAGAATGAAAAAATGGGATAAGGCGAGAAAAACTTTGCAAAAGGCCCTGTCAATAAATCCGGAGTATGAAGATATAAAAACTAAGCTGGAACAGTTGATCCTAATGCCTCAACATTAAAATTTGCATTTTATCCAGGATTATTGTATAATAAATTTCTTATGCGAAATGTTTTGACTTTTATAATGGCTGGAGGAAAAGGAGAAAGGCTCTATCCGCTTACCAAGGAC
>Ga0172370_10009562_pt1 | contig 11313 bp, 10 predicted proteins | sample LakKiv5m_FD_114538 | JGI IMG/M metagenome (GOLD analysis project Ga0172370, IMG submission 114538) | Freshwater microbial communities from Kabuno Bay, South-Kivu, Congo - kab_022012_11.5m | ecosystem: Environmental > Aquatic > Freshwater > Lake | place: Democratic Republic of the Congo...
CCCAATACTGGTACCAAACTCAATGCTGCAGATGCACAGGCTTTCAAATCTTTAAACATGATTTCTTTTTGTTTCGCTAGATGCGGTTTGACCGTTTCTTTCATTCCCTCCCAAAATCCCATCTCATTAATCGATCGGGAAACGACCTGCTGAGGATTCATTGCCTCTGCCTGCAGCCGCTCGCGAATAGCGAGCAATCGTTCCTGCTGTTCAGGAGCAAGCTTTTGAAACTCCGGAAGATCCTCCAACCGCTGCTGTGGTGGCTGCTGTTCTGGTTGTGGTCCCTGTGGTACTTCTCCAATTTCACTCATAGTCTCAGTATACCAAACTATATGTACTATAAACTCCGATCTGATCGGAGTGAACCATGAACTATCTTGCCTTCGCCGTTGCTTCAAATACCTGATTATCTTTTAACGACGGAGCTGCTTCGTTTGTCAATTTTTTATTGAGCACGCCAAGATTTATGGTCCGGTCAGCATACTTTGCAAAATCCTCGTCATGAGTCACGGAAATGATCGTTGTTTTGGGATATTTTTCACGGATAGTTTTGAGAATTCCTGCGATACGATCGACCGACGCAGGATCCAAATTCGCTGTCGGCTCATCGAGGAATAATATTTTAGGTTTCGTCAAAAGCGCTCGTGCAATACCTAAAAGTCGCAATTCCCCACCGGAATAATACTTCCCTTTTTTGTTAAGCCGTGGCACCAGTTTATGCATCCCCAAATCATTCATCATGGAAATGACAGCTTCATCGGATATATTATCCTTATTCCACAATAGTAAATTATCTTTCAGCGACATAGTTTCGATAAATCCGGGATTCTGATTGGCATATCCAAACTGACTGTTAAGCGACTGTTCGCCATACTTTTTGATTCCATCTACCGGCACACCGCCAAATGACACACTCCCTTTTTCTGGCTGATATAGTCCAAGCATCGTCCGAAGAAGCGTTGTTTTTCCCTCCCCTTTCTGTGCCCGTATAGCCACAAACTCACCCTGCTTTATATCAAACGACACATCATGAAGAATATTTTTTACATCTAGATTCCGAACTGAAATATCTAAATTGGGCAACTGTGACACGGGTTTTCGTGCGCGCTCACGCAATCCATCCGGCTTATCAAGTGCCCGCCAAGGACCCAAAAGTTCTTCCATCTCTGCTATATCCTGCAAATCAGGCAAGATGTTGTTGGCATACAGACTCCCTATATGCATCGCAAGTTGTGTATTTGCTTGCTGCACGTATTTAAACTCCCATTGTTTAGCGTAGGCATTGAGAAGTGACAAACCAAAAATTTTATCATTAAAATTTTTCTTTTCCGACTCCTTCGGAGGACTCCATGCAGGTGGCGGATTATCAAACAATGCTGCATCCGAAGTTAACGTTCGTGAATCGACTGGCTGCATTGCCTCCTTCGCCCCTCTATATACTTCCATGCCAGCAACGAACAACGGAGACACTTGATCAAATAATATATTGATCAGCTTTTCCTGCCCTTCTTTTTTCGCAATCCCTACCCGTTGCCCGGAAAACAGCTTTTCCCGTTCTTCCATGGTTCTTTGTAAATCCTTAGCAACCTCATCGGGCTTTCCTGTTGTTTTTGCTATCTCAAGATTAGATAACAAACTTGCGATCTTCGTGTCCAGAACTCCCTGTTGGGTAAAATTCTCTTCCCGCTGCCCCAAGACCGATTCAATCCGTTTTTTAGAGAATTTGTACAAAAATGGTAAACGCAACACACCCAAGGCAGTTGCTATCGGATTTATTTTCCATGAAGGAACTGCTGATGCTCCCATAGCTGCTAACGATGGAGCTAAATCGGCGTAGGTTGTTGAAATAAGATCGATCGTTGCCATCTTCCCCCGCTCGATTACATCCAAAACTTCTGCAGGTGACCGATCCTGCAAAAATGCATATTCACCCAAAAACAGCGACTCTGTCACTCGCTGATTCACGGAGTCGCTCACTTTGTGGATGAAGCCATCAAATTGTTTTCGTGCAAATATTTCCGCTTGATTGGCGGAAATATTGAGAAGAAATGGTGCCCATATAGGAGAAGTTTTTTTGAGCGTACCAGTAAGGAAAGATTTCTTTGCATCTTTGTCCATCCCGCCGACTTTTGTGACAGACCCAAGCACCTCTTTCATAATTTCCAGGTCATCTTTTCCACCGGTCAACCGATCGACTAAACCAAAATACATGTACTGTGCTGCCGCCTGCGCGACTTCAAGACCAACAAATGTCGAACCTGCGATATTCAGTTCCTTTTTGTATTTACTGATGCCATAGGTATCTTCGACATGTTTAAGGGATGACCAATATTCAACAAGACTCGGCAATCGCACTGTTTCTTTTACAGCTTTCTGAGGCTTCAACTGATCTTTCATGTCACGGCTTAGCCGCTCAGTTTCTTTCTCATCGAGTGGCACGCCGGATGAACGGACATCACGCACAACCTGTTTTGAAAGTTCTTCGATGTGTTCTTTGGATGGCGGCTTCCCTTTCTCAATATCTTGAGTAATAGCTATAGAGGCTTGAGCAGTCTCAGGAGACAGTGTGAGCGGTTTACCCACCTCCACTTCACTACGTGGCGCTGTATCCGGCATACGGAGCTTCACAGGCGATATCTTTGGTACTTCCCCACTCATATTCCATAATTGTACCGCATTTCTTCTATTTCTATCATTCAAACTCGTTAATCTTTGCTCGCTTTTGATATAATACTTCTCATATGACCGAATCCTCTCCTACTCCCGTTTTTTATGGCTCAGCCAAAGTTGAACAAGCAAAGGTACCCAAAAAGAATCCAAAATTGTTTCTGGGGTGAAAAAAGCCGTCGATTCCTGGCTCGAACGTGTGGGACCAAAAAGTGTCGAAAATCATTTTGTAAAAGCTCATGAAAAGGTTCTAGCAACGCTCAACAGCGACCAGCGCAAAGAAGTCTTTGCCAAAGAAGCAGAAAAATGGCGCAAACAAGGGAGACTTCTTGGAATTGCAGCAACAACTATCGATGCTATGCTTATAGGCGCCGGAGCAGGGCTATCATTTATTGGCTGGAATAAGCCCGAAATCGGAGCAAATCTTTATGCGGATCTATCCCTAAATCTCGCGTTTAGACTCGCACCTCACACAGATAAGCCATTTGTATCGCCTGTGCTACAATTTTTACTTAAACCATTTGAGGCTGCAGGAATCGACTTTACCAATGGCTCTGGAATTGTAGATAGAATAGCGATGAAAGATGATTACCATACGTATATTGGTCGCTCTGTAAATATGGCTCCGGCAATGGCTTCTCTGGGTATCCTTATGGGTTCCGGTCCTGGTCACTGGCTCGCCCACCTAGCCGCAGGAGGCAAAGAACAATTTGGTAAAATGAAAGCGCGGACAAATAATTATGTAGACTCCGGTAAAGCTGCCGAGCATGCAGCAAAAGTCGGAAACGCCATAGGAAAAGCCGCGACAGAAACAGCTAAATATGTGGCAGAACATCCCGATGAAATACGAAAAACAGTAGAAACTGTCAATCGCGTCAAACGCCAGAATGCCGAAAGTGCACAAAAATTAGCAGAAGCCAAGCAAAAAGCCGCAGACATAGCACTAGAAAAAGAATACCAGGATTGGGTTACCCATCACCCAGACAAAGCGTATTACGAACAGTCTGGCCAACCCTACCCTTCCAAAGCCGATTATGTAGAAATGAAACGGAAAGAAGAAGCGGCAAAACAAGCAGCGCGTGACGAAGAAAAACGTGGCATGGCAGCGGATTCCCCTAAAAGTTAAACATTCATTATCACGATCGTTTTTTGCGTTCTGCTTCTTCTCGTTGTTTCATCGCCACGAATTCTTCCTTCGTCGTATTGGGATGATTGGTAATCCACTTCTTATACTCCTCATCCAGTTTTGCTTCTGCATTTCGCTTATTTTCTTCTTTCTTTTTCACGTTTTCTTCAAATTGTCGTAGCACTTCATCCCCCCGCTTATCCAGTTTTTCATCTTTTTTCGGCGGGGTTCGTTTTAATGGTTCCGATTTTTTTGCAGATGTTTCGCTCGGCGTAGTATTCCCATACGTCGGCGGTTCTTCACGAGTTGATAGGTGCGTATTTATAAAATCTGCATGTTGCTCATACAATGGATTTTTCGTATTGATATTTGCCGCGAGAAGTTGCGCATTCAGCGACCGAATCATCCCTTCATTTGTCGCATTCGTCATTTCCAGCTGTCGGTTGGCCATCCGCAACTCACGAAGCGCATGCTCCATATGTTTATATTTAAGCCCTAAATCAACCTTTGCATCCTGAAGAGTGCTAAGCTGCGCTTCCTGCACAGTTTTGCCAATCGGTCGTTTTGCTTCCATCGTGTGGAGCACAAATACCCCATCCTCCTCCACCACCTGACCCGGGATGTTATCTGCTTTATGAAATATTCCACTTATTTGCTGAAAAATTCCAACTTTTTTCCACGTATTGGTCGCTCGATCAAACTGCACTTTCTTATCCTTTACGTTCCCAAATATATTCAACTCTTTCACATACGTTTTCCGTGAAGCAAACTGCACAACGCTCATGTCGGATTTTTCAGGAAATGAATAGTCGCTCAACACCCCATCACCTTCATTTACCTGGAACACCTCCTGGTTTGGCTTCCAAGTTCCTATTATCCGGTAGTGATATTGATTTTCCGGCTTTGGAATGAGATCGGCAAGTTCTTTCACCGTATCCACGGGGAGTGTGACTTCTTTTAACTTTGGTCTTTCTGTAAACATTGGTTTTTCTGACATATAAATATATCTATTGTTGTGCCATCGCCCTTTGTACAAAATCAATAAACGCATCCGTCGGTATAAAAGCGCTCAAACTGCCGGGCATATCGTGTTTACTAACCAAACCCTTTTCTAATAATACTGTTATAGCTTCTGTATTACTGTCCATCCCACTTTTTTTATATCCGATAAATTTGTCTGTCTTATTATCTAGTATCAATGGTTGCCATTTGTGATTCATGCGTGCTTTATGTACTAACTCACGAATCAAGTCTTCAGACTCCATCTTTCCAATCTCATTATTTAATCGACCGATAAAAAATTTCTTCTCGCCCACTATTGCATCAAAAGGATTTTTTACATTTAACGCATCAAGTTTTTCATTATGAAACTCGTTATAGATATCGGTTAACAGTGCGAATGGTTTAAATTCTTTTTTTTCTCCCAAATCTTTCCAATTGCCTTCTTGCAAACTGTGCCTGCTTACCCACCAATCCGATAATATTTTTTTTCTTTGCCAGTGTGTCGGCCCAGCCGTGGAAATTTCCGATAAGTAGCCCCTCCCCCACTACTGCAGCTGTCGCTACAATTGTCGCACCATAATTGCCAATTACCCGAAGTTTCGCGGAGGATTTGACATGCGCTTCAATTTTTTTCATCGCTTCGCCGCGTTTTTCTTCGGGAAGCGATTCGTTAATCGCCCGCATCATCTCCAGCTCTTTTTCATGACTCACCCGCCACGCTTCTTCATTCCCGGAAAAGGTGAAAGTTTTCTTCGCCCATTCCTTGAGCGTTTTCTTCTGCGGTCTCCCCTCACCGGTAAACACCACCTGTTCTGCCATATGCATATTGTATCATTAATCCTAACTCGCCTTCCCCTCTCCGTAACGGACTTGGTTGGGTTTATTTATCTCCCGCATGTCTACCACGCGTTCGGCAATCTTTTCAAAATTCGGATCGTGCGTTACGGCAACAACAGTCATGTCCGGCCGCTTTTTCCGCATGTCCTGGATAATGTGCACGACTTGGCGCGCTGATTCATCATCAAGATTTGAGGTTGGTTCATCCAAAAACAACACTTTCGGATCTTTGAGAAGCGCTCGAGCAATGCCAATTCTTCGTAATTCCCCACCGGAAAAATGTTTTACCGTGCTATCCAGCCGGTCAACAATGCCATCTAGTCGCAGTTCATGAAGAACATCTTTTATTCGTGCATCGGGAACATCCTTTTTTGTCCATAACAAAAGATTTTCCTTAAGCGTCATGTTCTCAAAAAACTGCGTATTTTGATTTGCGTAGCCGAATTTTGTATAAATGGAATCCGGTCCGTACTTTTTTATCCCGTCAAGCGACACGCCACCATACTGCACGGCGTTATCCGCACTCGTATAAAGACCCAGCATACTGCGAAGGAGCGATGTTTTTCCTGATCCGGACGGCCCTTTTATCGTCACAAACGACCCTTGCGGAATATCAAGTGAGGCGTTCGTCACAATATCTCGGTAATTCAAATCACGTACGAAGATATCGAAATTCCGAATGGTTGATGCCTCAACGCGCGAAGCTTCTTTTTTTCCATCAGGTTTATCCAGCTTGTCGTACGGGCCCAATAGTTCTTCCATCCGTCGGATGTCCTGAAGTGCCGGCTGGATTTTGTCGGTAAAAAGTTCAACCAATTCTTCTGCATTTTTCCGTACAATTGACTCTCCGATCAACGTAATAATCCCTTTTTCCGCAGCATGCGCCTTCTTTCCATAAATCAACCGTTCGAGCCCCGCTGTTACTGCAGGAATGCCCAAGCTAAACCCCATCCCGCCAATATCACGTTTAATTCCTTGTTTCAGCGCTTCTTTGGATTGCTGCGATTTTGCCGTGTCCCGTTCCTTCATGTACTCGGTTAATTCTGTTACTCCCCGATCCATACTGTCGGAACTTTTTACCACTTCAAGACTTCCGAGTGTTGCGTTAATCCTGGTATCGATAAAATCTTTTCTTTGAAGATCCGCAGCGCGATCTGTTAATACTGCCTTTGCATACGCCATCGAGGATTTATATAAAAATGGCAACCGCGTCAACTGAAGTATTCCGCCAATAGGATTAAATGGAATTTGTCCGGCGGAAGCAAGCCCGATTGCAAAAATTCTCGGGAGCACTTCAGAATATGTTGTTTGAAACATATCGAGTGTCGATTGTTTCCCTTTTTCCAAAATATTATTGATTTCAGCGGCAGACTTATCCTGAGTAAACTCCATATCCCGCATGACTAATGAACTTGCTGCGCGTTCGTTAATGGCGAGCCTTACGGTTTTCATCGCGTCCACCATCCGAAATTCTGCCATCACTTCAGCAATACCAGATGGAATATATGTGGCAACGATTGCAAGCGGCCATTTGAACTTTTTTGCCAATCCCCCTAACTCACCTCCAACATCAACAACATCATCTATTCCGGGAGCCATGGGTCTTTGATCCGGAAGTTGTGCATCAGGTACCCATTTTGACGCAACAAACCGACCGATCATCGATTTGGTTTTCGGAAGATTTTGTTTTTCTTGCCACAATGTCATAAGTGCGCTTGACGCACTGGTCCCGGCTAAATCTCCAATAACTTTCCCCTGAATAATAAGTCCCGCGAGAATTCCGAATTTTGCCTTGTGTTTATCCATTCCATAGGTGTGATAGAGATCCTGAAATGTATGGATATAATCAGTAAGATTCACTCCCTCAAGAAGCTTTGGATCAATGTCTTTGCCAAATGCCGTCTGTTCACCGAAAAAAAACTGTTTTACTTTACTTCCCAACGTCTTTTTTTCTTTTGGAGAAAGCGGGATGCCGTTTGCCGCAAGATCGTGTTCCACCCGCTGTGTTAAGCAATCAACAGATTGCGGTGTCAGCGTATTACTCACCGCATCGGATGCAGAAAATGTTTCTTTGGAAAAATGAATGGGGGTGGCAGTCGTTTCCGGCGTAAGTCCGGGTGGTTTCTCCGTCATACCCGTATTGTACTAAAATTATGTAATCAGCGTCTCCACCCCGCTTTTGATGGTGGAAGCGGCGTTTTTTTGGGCAATCGTATCCAGTACGCCGTATACGGATGTTTTGTACTCGGAAACGGCCGCGCGGTATGTTATATCAAACTCGTCGATGATGGCCTCTAGCTGAGTAGTTTCCTCCGGAGGATACCCGTCGATTGCAGCCAATATTGCAATCTTATCTTCATCAGAAAACAGTGTCGTCTCCTTAACTTTTTGCTTTAAATTTTGCATATTTTTCCTTTCCCATTTCATATAAGCCAGCCGCCACGTTTCGAAGACCACTTACTCCGATAGGATTAAATACCGTCTCAAATACCGCTACTCCAATTCTCCCTGCCTTCCCGATATCTTTTCCTCTTAATAATCGCCGTAGACCAAACACTCCAAGATTTCCAGCCGCCCAATCGTACCATCGTGCTTTACTCTGTTCTGTTTTGGCAATGGCTTTATTATATTTTACTCCCGCGGTTTCGTAGCCTATCAACTGCCCAATGCCCACCCCACTTAAACCACCCACCATGCCGCCAGCAACCCCTCCTAACGCCATCATTTCGCCTGGTGATTCAAGATCAGACATCCTATCCAACGCTAGCATAGCACCTCCAGCTCCTAAAGCGCCGACTGCGCCGCCTACTAATCCGCCGCCAACCGCCCACTTAATCCTTGATTTAAATGTCTCCCACGCGCCAACGGTTACTTGGTTCAACCCTGCCTTCACCAATTCTTTCCCATGAAGTTTTTGGAGTTTCTCGCCTGCCGCACCCCTCGCATCCACAACGGATTTTTCGAGCTTCTCGCCGCTTGATTTCATGGCGTCAACCACCTTTTGTTGTTCCGGAGAAAGGGCAAATTCCGGCTGCTTTGCGGTTTCAGAACTTCCGACAAACTGGGGATGTGATGGTGTTTCTGTCATTCTATGATGACAGTATCACACACACAGGATTTTCAACCAACGAACTCCATATAATTTTCCCGATGGATATGCGTAAACGTGGCTGAGGGATAATTGGTTTTCCACGTTTTTGGAATCTTCTTAGTTTTATTGCTCCATTTCATTTCAAATCCCGATATCTGCCCATTCCAGTCTTCCACCAGGTCAACCTCCTGCCCGTCGATCGTCCGCCAAAAATACTGATTTGGCCAAAGACCATGTAGTTGATTTCGTTTTATCCGTTCACTGATACAATAGTTTTCCCACAATGCACCCACGTCAGTACGCAATTCCAAAGGATTAAACGCGCCTAAAAGTGCATTCCGTATGCCGTTGTCGTAAAAATATACTTTTCGCTTTTTCGTTAATTCCTTCCGTCGATTCCGCATAAACGGACGAAGGGTAAAAATCACATATGATTGTTCAAGGATACGTAAATACGATACGATCGTTTTTTTGTCGACCCCCAAGAGGCTACCTAACTCTGTTGTTGCCACCTCACTCCCTATTTGTAACGCAAGCGCCTGGAGTAATTTTTCCAATATCTCAGGATTTTTGATTCGCTGATATTCCAGCACATCTTTGTAAAGATAGTCCTTCGTAAGTAACCGCAGCGCATCAACACTCTGTTCCGGATGTAGTACAACATCCGGATACGTACCGTACATCAACCGGCGTTCAAGCATTCGACTCATCTGAATACGATCCTCAACCTTAGAAAGTTCACCCGCAGAAAACGGATACAAAATAAATTCCCAGGTTCGTCCGGTGAGCGGCTCAGTAATGGTGTTTGATAAGTCAAATGACGATGAACCGGTCGCGATAATTTGCACCTCAGGATAGGTATCTACGAGAAGTTTCAGTGTCAACCCGATATTTCGCACGCGTTGCGCTTCATCTATCACCACAAGTTTTTTCTTTCCTATATAACTTATGAGTTCCGTTGACGTTTTGTTTGTGAGAGCAAGTCGGACGTCCGGCTCATCACACAAAAGATACCGCGTGTCAGATGGAGGAAGCTTCGCCGCTATTTCCCGCACAAGCGTCGTCTTCCCTACTCGTCTTGGGCCGTAAACAATAATAACCTTTCCATCATAAAGCTTTTTTTCTATTTGAGCCTGAATATCTCGTAAAATAATCATATTTAGGTGACCTTATTCACCTAATATATACTTATTTAAGGGAATTGTCAAGGGAGCATTTCTATCCGTTTCTCATATTTCAGCTCTCCCCGATCTTTATACCCCTGCACTACAGCGTTGCCGCTTTTCACCAACTCTTCATTCACTAATTTCCCTTCTGTGTATCCTTCAGGGTTATCAGTCAGTCCGGCCTTGTCCGCCGAAGCTTTAGCGAAGGAGGAGAATCATCACCATCGGAATGCCTAACGCGAGAAGTTTTTGTTTGGTCAAGGGATGACGCTTTATTCCCGTATGTCCCATATCTCCCCGATTCCCCTTACTCTTTTGGTTTTCCGCGAAGAATTTTATTGGTAATTTGCGCAACCTTCTCTCCGCCGACTCCAACAATATCCGCCATCCAACCGGAAGCTACTCGAGAAATGCGATTTTTTGCTAACACGTTTAATCCAATTCCTTTTCCAACATCAAGTACTCCCTCAGCTCTCATGCGACCAGTAGACATTTCGCTTCGTTTCTTCATTGAATCTATAGTTTTCTTGTTGTAAAAATATTCTTTTTCTCCTACTTTAGGAGTAAGTTTAAATTGTGAGGCTGAATCAATATAACGATTTGGAAAAATAACTTCTCCTACTCCTCCTAAAAACTCGAATCCTCCACTAAGACCTAATACATAATCGGTTACAGCTGTTCCTAAACGGTTCACTTTTGCAACCGTCCACGCAAGTGGTTTTACCATTTCCACTGCTTTCTTCCTCATTCCCGGATCTAAAGCGTCAACGGTTTTTTGATACGCGTCCATCCATTTCTTTTCAACGATTTCTCCGGTATTTTGTTTTAATCGGTTTTTAACGCGATCCAACACCTTATCAACAACTCGAGTTTTTGTTGCCTCTACTTTTGCTGATGATCCTTCAAATACTGGTCCACCTGTTTCTGACATATTAGACTCCCTTTCTTAGAAATTCTTTCCGATTCGTATCGGATTAGAATCTCTTAGACCCGCCAACAAACGCTCCGTGAGCCGCGCTACGAATAGTAGGTAAGGCGAACGGTAAGTTGTGGAGGGCTTATACTCCCTCTTCTGTTAATGCTGTATCCACTTCATTTAATACCGACTTCATCAATCCGTCAATTTCTTTTAATGCTTCGCCGTCTTTGATCGTGTCTTCGATCAGTTTGGCGTAGCTTTCAACGGTTACCCGACTTTTTGGGTCGGCGGAAAGAAATTCCAATTCTTCTTTCGGCATGTATTTTAGCAGAACCGGCCATACTGTTGCCTGCAATCCTTCTGAGATTGTGGCGTAGAGCTCTGCTTTATCGGACCCTGATAGCTTGCTTTGTTCAATCCTCGTCACAATTGCTTTTAATTTTTCTTCCATATCTTCTCTCCCTTCAATCACAGGAACCCCTTCCTGAGTTAAAATATCATTAAA
>Ga0172370_10009570_pt1 | contig 11305 bp, 3 predicted proteins | sample LakKiv5m_FD_114538 | JGI IMG/M metagenome (GOLD analysis project Ga0172370, IMG submission 114538) | Freshwater microbial communities from Kabuno Bay, South-Kivu, Congo - kab_022012_11.5m | ecosystem: Environmental > Aquatic > Freshwater > Lake | place: Democratic Republic of the Congo...
CGATGTCACTCTCCTTTCCAAGCGCTCGCACATGGGCGTCGAGGTCCTCGGCCTCGGCGATTTGCCCTCCCTCGACGAGCCGACGGGCGTGAGCGAGCAGGCCGGTGAGGTTTTGCTCATACGGAACGGCGGCCTCCGCAGCGGCGCTCAGAACCACCGGCCTGACCCTCGACGCAGCACCCAGCGGGATGGGGGCTTGTGGGCGACCGTCCCGCTCGATGCGCCCGGCGTACCAGAGCTCGCCGATTGTCTCCGGCGTCCATTGCCCGCTCGGGCCTCCGCCAACGGCCGTCGGGAATGAGCGATCTTCAGACCGAACGGTTTGAGCCAGCTTCTCCCCTTCCGCTCCCAGCTGGACCACGCGGGATTCGCGGCCCTTGCGCGCCGCGACCTCCACTTTGACGGCCACGGATGTGCCCGATCCCGCCATCGCGACCACACGCACGTCCTGACCGCTGATCTCCAAGGCACCGAGCCTCTGCGCCGTCGCGTCCTCGACACGCGCCCGGTAGACCTCGAACGACGGGCGGATCAGGTAATACAGGGAGTTGCCGGTCTCATCGCGGGTCATCGCGGCCACCGGTGCGCCAGCTTGCAGGAGCCTCGACTGTCCTGTCACGAGGTTGACGAGGTGGAGGCCTGTGGCGCGCTCGACTGCCGCCCAGGCGGGCGCCTGCGGCGCGAGTGGCGGTGGCGAGCAGCTCGCAATCGCGGCATCTATCGCGCGAGTACGCCAACCGACGGCGTCCGACGAGGAGAGGATGCCCGCGGAAACGAACCCGGCGAGGCACAGGGTGAGCCCAGGCGCCATGCCGCAACCGCCGGCATCGAGCTGACTCAGTGCTGGAATGACGGAACCGGTCGACTTCGACTTTTTAAGTTCATCGCATGCGCCCGTCTTGATGGCGCTCGTGACGCCCTCCTCGAACAGAGATCGGACGCGCTCGACGCTCAGGGCGATCACCGCCCGCCGCTCGTTCAAAGCCGGGTCCAACTTCCTGAGCGCAGCGACATAGGCGTTACCTAGCGCGCGGGAGGTCCACTCCAGAACCGCGGCATACTTCTTTCGGGGGTTCCACTTCGGGTCGACCGGCCCCGGCGCCGCGACGCTGGCCTTGCCTTCCGCATTGACCCCGCCGACTATCAGTCCCTTGGGCAACAGCGCAATCTCCAGCCTCACGGCGACGGTGCACGTCACGGAGGTCTCCGCCGCATCGCACCGAGCAACCGTCACCGACGAACGGATTTCGGTGTCGGCGACGTCCGCGGTGGCAGCCACGGCGGCGTGCCTGCGCACCAACTCGATGAGACCGGACTCTGCCAGTGCACCGAGCGGGACGGCGGCCTGCATGCCCTCCGGAGCCCAGGAGTAGGACGAGCCCGCCCGTGCCGCCTCGGCCGAGACCCGCACCAAGACGCGGCTTGACAGCGGCGGCGGAACCTTCGCGTCGAACGCAACCGTCGCGTGCGCCTCCACCGGTGGCGCCGGAGCCTCGCCGAACGCACGCGGCGCAGAGACGACGGCAGGCGCGAGCACGAGATACGGCGCCAGCCACGCGAGACGCCACCGACCGCGGGAGCGGAAGTACGCGAGGTAGCGCCGATCCTGGATTCCTAGAGCGACATCGTCCATCAATTCCTATCCTCCCTCTCTGCGGACGCGGATTCCCAGGCCGGTATCCGCTGGTTTCTCCCAATCAGCGTCAGTTCGACACGTCGGTTGCGCGCGCGATTGGCCGCGCTGGTGTTCGGGAAGAGCGGGCGGAGTTCTCCGTATCCCGCGATGAGAATCCGCCCGGCTTCGATAGCCCTCGCGACCAGAACGCTGCGCACACTGTCGGCCCTCATCAGGGACAGGTCCATGTTCTTCGCGTGGTCCCCGACGTCATCCGTATGACCCTCGATGCGCAAGCGCAAATCGGGCCGCCTGCGCAAGTGGAACGCCAACTTTTCGAGGTAGCCATGGAGCCCAGTGCTGACCGCCGCGCTGCCGGTCGCGAAATAGACGTTGCCGGAGATGAACTCGCGGTCCACGACGGGACTCAATGAAAACACCTTGCCTCCACGCGGCTCGACACCGAGCGCCAAACCACCGGAGCCGAGGGCCAGCAATGGCGATTCGGGCTCGCCCGTCCCCCGAAGCTTTGCGAGACGCAACCACGTCGCACCGCCGTCCCGGGATGTCATCACCCCGCCTTCGCACAGCAACAAGAGCCAATGTCGGCGTGTGGGGTCGAACACCATACGCCGTGCAGCTCCAAGTCCTGCCTCACCAGGCGAGTAGGAGAGTGTCCACGAACGGCCTCGGTCCCCGCTCCGCCAAAGCCGACCATCCCCCCCGAGCGCGAAGAGCGAGCCCTTCCATGCCGCGTGGGTGCCGAGGAGAGCTTCGGAGAAATCGAACCCCGGCTCGGGTTGCTCCCAGCGCGTCGGAGCCATAGTCGAACCGTTGTCGGTCGAGACGAGGACCCGCCCCCCGGGCAGCGCCAACCAAAGCGCGGCCCTTTCACCTGCACTCGCGACGAGGCGCCCGCGCGTGAGGCCGCCGGTCGGGAGTTCGCTCCGGTCCTCCCACGTCTGCCCACCGTCGGTCGACTCATGAAGACATCGATCATCGATGGAGAACAGGTGAGAGGGATCCCCGCTGTCTTGTGCAACGTCCAACACCGGCCGCTCCAGGCCCTGCGGCCGCCTCCACGTTCTTCCGCCGTCGGCCGACATCCAAAGCAAGCCTTTCGTGCTCCGACCCAGCACCCGACTGCCGTCGGCCGATGTGACCCAGAGCGCCTCGAACGCCGCGCTCCGGGGTTCTCCCGAGCTCCGCTTGGACCAAGTCGTCCCGCCGTCAGACGTCGCCAAAACGCCAGCGTCGTGCGTACACGCGAGGAAGCCCTCGGCGACGCCAGGAAGCGGCACCAAGCATCGCACCTCCGCGGAGGGCACAGAACTCTGAGCCGTCCATGTGTGCTCGCGGTAAGCACGTATCCGCAGGGGCGCGGCGGCGAACGTGCACCGCGTCGAACGAAACACGACGCGATACTGTTTCGCTGTCAGGGTCCCTATCTCGACGAGCAGATCCGAGAATCGGCTGTGTGCGCGTATCGGGTACAGGCGCCCGCCAAGCGTTCGAGCCAGGATCTCGTACGACCCGACGCGGGGTGCGACCGTGAAGAGACTGACTTTTTTCCCGATGAGGTGTCTGGCGGTCCGTCGCGCGTCGAGGCGCGTCACAGCGTCGTTCTCGTGCGGCGGTGCATCGGTCACCAGGATGAACACCACCTGCGCGTCCCGCCGAAACGCCATACCGGCGGCAGCGACGAGCGCGCCAAGCGGGTTCTCCGGCGTGTCGCCTCCACCCCCCGCTGTTTGACGGGAGACCCAACCTTTGAAAGCCTCGATGTTCGCGGTCAGCGGGCCAGACGCTGGGTATACGCCCCGCACCTCGTCGCCGAAGACCACCAAGCCGAGTCGCAGGTCGCGATTGCGGAGGCGCAAGCCCTGAGCGAACTCGACGGCTGACGCCTTGGCACCTTCGATGTAAGGGTCCATGCTGCCCGTCGTGTCGAGGAGAAACACAACGTCGGTTGGTCGCGGACTCTCCATCCCGAGAAACTCCATCTGCTCTGCCTGACATCCCCCTTCGAAGACCTCGAACTGCTGACGGCCGAGTCCTCCGACGGGATTCCCAGCCGAGTCGAAGACCTGGACGTAGGCGACGGCTCGGTCGGGATTGGAGACATCGATACTGGAGAGTTCGGTCTGGAACTCTTCGACTCCAGAGCGCGCGAGCGATCCCCACAGGCCACGCGCGCGCCTTGCCGCCTCCGCAGCGTACGGTGAGCGCGGATACTCGACCACGAACTGCTGGAACTTGTTCCAATCGGTCGTCTTTTGGATCACGTTCCACACGAGGGTGGCCTCGATTTGAGCCACCTGGTCGACCTGCGCAGCAGCTTCGGGCCAATCGGCATACGCCACCCGGAAGGCACGGAGCCGCTCGAGACTGGAATTGCCGACCGCTCCGCGAAACGCCACGTCGACCAGGGCACGACGAGCGCTAGCCAGCAGCGCCGTGGCCTCAGGCCAGCTCCGGTACTCAACAACGAATCGAGTAAACGCTTCCTCGGTGCCCGCCGCGGTCGCCTCGGACCATGCCGCCTGCACCTCGGCGCTCCTCACGTCGCCCAGCCGCGTCGCCGCCTCAGGCCACTGTCCGTACTCGGTTCGAATACGCCGGTAGCTTTCTGCGCTCTTGGTGGAACGCGCATCGAGCATGGCGCGCTCCAACTCGGCCATTCGGGCCTCCGCGACGCGCCCGGCGGCCTCAGGCCAGGTGCCGTATTGACTCCGGAATTCCTTGAACGCGTGGGTGGTGCCCATGCGGCGCGCGTCCGAAAAGGCGAGATCGGCTTCGAGCGCCTTCACCGCGGGAAGTTGAACCCCTTCGGGATACTCGGAACGATACGCGCGACAGTCTTCGATGCGCCGACCACGGAGGACGGTGTCCCGATAGAAGGCCGCCGTCTCCCGGCGGCGAGCGTTGTCGAGCAAGGGCCCGTAGCGCGTCTTGCCGGTGAATCGCTTGACGAAGGCTTGGTAAGCAGCGACCGTGTCGATCGAAGACGCGCGCCCCAGCGCTGCCTCGGCGCGGAGCTTCTGCACCACCTCGACTTCATCAGAAGGCCATTTTTCTTCGTGTTCCGACAGCCACGCCTCGCCTTTCTTCTCGGCTTCGTCGAACCTGCCGGCGGCGATGTCGGTGCGCAGCTGCTCCGCCATCGTGGCGCACGCTGCGACGGTGCTCAGGAGGAAGGCGATTGCCACCCCTCGGACGAAGGCAGTCGCCTGGCATCGCGGATTCCCCAAAAGAGTCTCTCCACCGCGCGCGAAACGAAATGTTGACAATCAGGCCCCCTTCTTCTGGAAGCTGCGCAAATAACGGAAGGTACAAGACAGGCTTGGTGGCGTAGAGTACAAGCGATTTCGTCCCTGTCGCGACCGCTTCACGCGCTGGGACGCATAGAGAAGACCGTCCCCGTCGCGCGTCTGTGCGCCTTCGGTCAGACCACGCTGAGGACTTCCGCAGGACCCAACCATCCAGATGGTCCTTCGGAGGTGCCGGTTCTGTCAAGGCGAGGTGGTCTCCGAGCTCTCGGTTCCATGCAGCCCCCGTCAGTCACGGGCGTCGTGGTCGAGTCGCATCCGGCGAGCGTTCCCGCCCCGTGAAGGCGCGGCGGCCGCCATGAAGCCCCACGTTCTTTGGTCTCGCTCCCGATGGGCACCCGCGCGCGAGGGGGGACGCCCAATCCCCTCCGCTCCAACCCTGCCCCTCGATCCTGCCACGCTTGTCGACGACACCCTCTACTCCCCCAACCCATCCCCACGTCGCACCGGCTGATCCACGACGACCACACGCGTCTCGCCCTCGGCGCCTTCGGGCGCCTTGGCGACGAGCTCCACGCCCGGCTCGATGGAGTCGCGGTTGACGATCGCGAGCGCCATCTTGCGCCCCTCGGGCCACACGACCGAGCTTCCGACTCGCCCTGCGCGCCGCCCCTCTGCCGTCGTGAGCAGCCAGCCGGGTAGCGGCATCGCCTCGCCTTGGACCTCGACTCGCGCCAGATGGCGTCGCAGGTGGCCGCGGTAGGTCATCATCGCGATGGCCTCCTGGCCGATGTAGCAGCCCTTGACGTAGCTGACGGTGTCCTCCAGGCCGGCCTCTAGCGGCGTTACGGCGTCGTCGACGTCCACGCCCCAGCGCGGCATCGCGCCCTCGATGCGCAGCGCCTCGAACGCCGCGTGGCAGCCTATCGTGGCGCCCGCCTCGACGAGCGCCGGCACGAGCGTCTCTAGCGCGTCCTGCGGCACGTCGAGGTCGATCTCCGGCAGGCCTGCGCGCTCGCACAGCCACGCGCCGCCCTGCCCTTCGTAGGCGCCGCCGAGCGGCACGATCTGCCTGCCTTCCGGCACCTGCGCGAGCACGCCGGCGCGCATGAGCACCTCGCCCGCACGCGGCCCTAGCACCGCGACGATGAGCCGATCCTCGATGGTCGAAAACGTCACGTCATCCGCCACGACGTAGCGCGCGAGCCCGGACGTGAGCGCCTCGGCGCGATCGTGGGCGACGTCCATCACCACGCGATCGGCCTCCACGCGCAGCACGACGTCGAGCAGCAGCTTGCCCTGTGCGCTGCACAACGAGGCGTGGCGCCACGAGCCCGGCGTCACGGTCTTGACCTCGTGCGTGAGCATCGCGTGCAGGAAGCGCCCTCGGTCGCGGCCCGTCACGGCGACCTGCGCGCGATCGTCGAGCCCGAAGAGCACCGCGCCCTCCCGTGTGGCGTCCGCGAGCGTCGCATCTTGGGGAGACAGGATGAGCGGGAATCGGGGCATGGTGCGCCTGCGAAGCTAGGGCGGTCCGTCGAAGGGCACGGCGTATGCGGCCCACGAACGCCACAGGTCGAATTCCAGGTCGAACGTCGAGAAGCCGTTGATCGAGAAGCCCGGGACGTAGCCGCGATCCACGCGTGCCCGATACTTGCCGGGATAGAAGGGGTTGACGCCGACGAGCGGCTTGAAGTCCGGCAGCGTGACCTCCTGCGTCGTGCCGTTCGCGTAGATCCACCAGATCGGGAAGCCCGGCTCGAGATCCAGGTGCACTCGGACGAACGAGGCGCCCGCGTCGGCCATCGCCTGCTTCCACACGACGTGCAGCGGCGCCGCGGTCTTGGCGTTGGCCGACGGTTGCGTGATGACCGGCACCTGCAGGAACGGACCGAGCCACAACCCAGGCTTGCCCGCCAGCACGACGCGGCCGTCGGGAAGCGACGCGATGGCCCTCACACCGAGGTCCGGCCGCTCGAAGCTCTCGTCGTCCACGCCCCCCGGCGAGGGTACCGTCGTGGGACCGAACCGCAGGATCCGCGCGTCCTTGTCGACGACGACCGCGTGCCCGCCCGCGTGCGGCGCGACCGCGGCGACATCTATCTTCTGCGCGAAGAAGCCCTTCGGCCACGCGTCGACCCAGTCGGCCATCCACCACAGGGGCTTCGGCCACGGCCCCTCGAGCTTGCGCACGAGCAGCACGCCCTTGTCACCGCCGACGAGGATCGTCCCGTCAGGACCGCGCGCGGCGGCGTTCAGATCGGCGTCGGTGGGCTGCTCCAGCTTGGTCTCGAGCTTGACCTGCTTGCCGCCGTCGAGCTCCGTCTCGACCACCCACGCCGTCAGGATCGTGCCGCCGGTCCCGACCGCGACCACCCCCTCGGGCGCGCACGCCATCGCTCGGAACTGCCCCTTGTAGACCGTCTCGACGAGCTTCCAGCCCTCGCCTTGATGGACCAGGAACGTGCCGTCATCGCCCGCCGCATAGCGCGCGAACGGCGTCTGACACGCGGCACGCAGCGTCTTCGTCACGGGCGCGGCCTCTTCCTTCGCGAGGCCGTCGGCGATGTGACGGATGAGGCCCGACTCGCCCACCTCCGTGATGTCCGAGGGCCCCGTCCCCATCACGCCGAGCGTCTTCGCGCCCGGGCTCGCGCCATGCAGCAGCGTCGGCCCATCGAGCGGTCCAACGAGGAGCGTGCCGTCCTCACCCGCCATCGCGATCGTCCCGTCCGGCAGCGTCGCGAGCGCCGACAGCGTGAGGTTCACGCCGAACGATCGATCGCCCCAGGCACCGTCCACGCCGCGCACCCACAGGTTCTTCTCGCCCGGCAGGTCGAGCCGCATGTGGAGCGTCGCCGAGATGGGCGGCTCGTCTTCGGCGCCCCATTCGACGCGCGCGTACCACGTGAAGGTCGTGTCCGTGACGTCCTTCGACAGCAGCAGTGGCAGCGTGTCGATGTCGTATTCATCGACGAGCGTCCCGAAGAAGGGCGGCGCCGGTTTGTGGTAGTTCGCGACCGGGATCATGCCGTCGGAGCCGAGATCCATCCACCCGTCGACCGTGAAGCGCCCGCCCTTCTCCTTTGTCAAATTCGCCGGGGGATGGTCGAGATGGACTGTCAGCTTGCGCGCGAGCGCCATGTCGAGCCGCACGTCCACGCCCTGCACGATGTCCTTCGCGAGGCCTGTGAACGGCTTCGGAAACACGTGGCGGTGCACGCCCATCTTCGTCATCACGAACGGCGAACCTGCCTCGTACTTCAGGTAGCCACCGACGCAGTAGACCGCGAGCTCGTCGGGGCGAACGGTGAGCTCGAACTCGCCCGTGTTGCCGTCGACCACCGCGCCCGCGCCAGGATCCGGGTTCTTCGTCCAGAGGTCGCGCAGCGAGGCCGAGCAAACGATGTGGCGCATCCCGGCGCTCGGCACGCAGCGCTGCGCCTTCGCGGACGGGCTTGGGTACTGGCACACGAAGCCGACACCGCACGCGTCGCTGGCGCTGCATTCGGGCAGGCATCGACCGACCTCCGTGCCGAGGTGGATGCACGCGAAGCCGGCGACGGGCTTGAAGTTCTTGTCCGTGCAGTCCGCGTCGACCTCGCACTTGTCGCAGGAAGGCGCCTTGAGCGGATCCTGCGTGCAATTGCCGGGCGGGATCTGCAAGTACTTGTCGATGTCGAGCACCTTGCCCCGCACGAGGCCGAAGGGGACGCTCTGCGGCGTCGTGGGCTCGCCTCCGCTCGAAGGCGGCGAGTAGGGCCACAACAGGACGGTCGCGTTCTCGGCATCGTAGCTGACGATCGACGAGGCCGTGTAGCTCTGCTTCGTCGCGCTGATCGTAAGCGGCGCCGACAGCGACGGGTCGGAGAAGACGACCTGGCCCGCGGCGTCGGTCTGTCCCTTGAACTTCGGGTAAACGGGGTTCCCGGGCGAGTAGACGACCACGTGCGCCTCGGGCAGCCCCTGCAGCGTATAGATGTCGAGCACGGACACGTTGAGCGTGCCGCTCGTGGGCGGTCCCCACGTGCCGCCCTGCGGGTTCTTCGGCGCGTAGTACGTGAAGCCATCGATGAGCGTGTCGCCCTTGCCGGCGGCCTCGACCGTGACTACCACCGGGCCCGGATCGCCGGGCGGCGTCTTCAGCGTCGCGACCGTCGGCGACACCACGCTCAGCGCCATGCCGGGCTTGCCGCCGAAGCGCACGACCATGCCCTCGCTGAAGCCCGTGCCGTGCAGCGTCACCGACGTGAAACCGCCCGTCGCGCCGGCCGGGGGCACCACGCCGTCGAGCAGCAGCGTGCCGTTCGTGTACGTGAAGGCGCCGCCGAGGTGGCTCTGCGCCAGCGTGTTCGAGATCTCGACGTCCGCCGGACCGGGGCTGCCCGGCGGGGTCTGCACGACGATCTTCGTGCCGTCGGAGGCGACCTCGACGACGAGCGCCTCGAGCGCGCCGACCCGCACCTTGACGTCCGGCGTGAAGCCGATCCCGGTGATGTTCAGCGTGGTTCCGCCGCCAGCGGGCCCCTCCTTCGGGGACACGACCTTCGCCTCCATCGGCGCGACGAACGTGAACGCGGCGGGTCTCTGGAACGTACCGGCGCTCGTCACGAGCCCGATGTCGACGGTCCCCGCGGCGTGCGGCGGCGTCGTGGCGACGACGAGGTAACCCTGGTATTCGACCGGGACCTCGACATCCCCGAAGCGCAGCGCGGTGGCCACGACACCCGCGGGGATGGCCGCGAGCACCTGCAGCAGCGCGCCGCCCTTCGTGGAGCCGAACGCGGGCGTGAGACCGTAGATCGTGACCTCCTGCGGATCGTCGGGCAGGTACGCGAAGCCGTTCGGCAACACGGTCACGCCGCCCGGCCCCATCGCCCGCACATCCACGGCGCCCGGCTCCAGGCGAGCCGGCACGTGCACGGATCGCTCGACGAGCAGCGCGGGCGCGTCCGAGGGCGTCGCGAGGTCCAGGATCGTCCCCGGCAGCGCGCCGAAGAGGAAGCTCGACACGTTGTTCGGCCCGAGCGCGACGCCGTGCACGGTCACGTTCGAACCGCCGAGGGGCCCCGCCGCGGGGACGACGTTCTGGATGACGGGCGCGCGCAGATACGTGAAGCCATCGGGCAGCGTCGCGAGCCCCGTCGGATGCCGCATGGCGACCTGCACGTTCGACGCGTCGGCTCCCGCCACGTTTGGCGCGGGCGGCGTGAGCGCGATGGCCGTGTTCGGGTCCAGGATCTGCGTGCCGATGGCCTCGCTCGTGCCGAAGAGGAGGCGCATGCCTTCGGTGAAGCCGTGGCCCGTGACGGTGACCTGCGTGCCGCCGCCGATCGCGCCGGCGGGCGGATCCACCGCGTCGACCGAGATGTCCGCGAGGTAGAGGAAGCCGCTCGCCAGCACGGCCTCGGAGCTGGTGACAGGCCCCGCCGACAGGCCCGCCCCCGCCTTCGACGCGGGTCGCGTGACCTTGACGTCCGCGAGGCCCGGCTTCGCGGACGCGGGGATCGTGACGAAGACGTGCGTCGATCCGGCCAGGAAGTCGACCGGCGCCTCGACGCCGCCGATGTAGACGCGCGCGCCCGGAACGAAGCCGGTGCCCGTGATGTCGACCTGCACGCCGCCCCAGATGGGCGCGCGGTCGGGCTCGACGGAGACCACGCTCAGCGGTGCGAGCGGCGTCGGGGCCGTGCCGGTGCCGGCGGGCGGCGCGTCGTTGGCGGTTGGACCCGTCGCGTCCGCGCTCTGCCGTGCTGGCGCCGCGCCAGGCGAGCACGACGCCACGGCGAGCGCGAGCCCGAGCAGCGTGTGCAGGAGCCTGTGGCCTGGACCTTCGGGCGCGGGGAGCAGGGGGGGTGTCATCGACGCTCCGGCCGCGCAGCCCTCGTCCACGCGGAGGTAAACGACATTTCTACCAGAGCGCGGCGCCCGGCGAAAGGACCGCGTCGCGCGAAGCCCGGCATCAGGCGCCGTGTCGCCTCGGAAGCAGGTGGATGCTGGGCGCTTTGACGAGCGCGATGACAGCTTCGTCGAGCACGATCGGCAGCTCCGAGACCGCCTGACGCGTGACTAGCGCGACCAGCGGCACTCCGGCGTCGAGCTCGATCCGCACGAGTCGGCCCTCGGGCACGATCCGCCGCACGATCGCCGGCAGCCGGTTGCGCGCGCTCGTCGCCGCGTCGCCGGGTCGCTCGAGGATGACCTCGTCGCCCCGAATGCAGGCCCAGACCTCGTCGCCGAGCCCCTCCTCCGACATCGCGTGCAGCGTGACGGCGCGCCCTCCCTCCTGCACGCCGATGGAGGCGAGCCCGTCGCTGACCTCCATGACGCGGGCGGGCAACACCGTCTCGACACCCACCATCCGCGCCACGGCGAGCGTCGCGGGCCGTCCGAACACGCCGTCGCCGGTCCCGACCTGCTC
>Ga0172370_10009575_pt1 | contig 11302 bp, 10 predicted proteins | sample LakKiv5m_FD_114538 | JGI IMG/M metagenome (GOLD analysis project Ga0172370, IMG submission 114538) | Freshwater microbial communities from Kabuno Bay, South-Kivu, Congo - kab_022012_11.5m | ecosystem: Environmental > Aquatic > Freshwater > Lake | place: Democratic Republic of the Congo...
CGGAAAAAGGGTGGCTCTTCCCGACTTCCCATGAAGTCGCCGAGCGGTTGTGTTCCTTCCCGCGGGCACGCTGCACCGCCCCCTCACGCCGCCACCGGCCACTCCCGGAAATTCGCCTCCGCGACGGCCATGACCTCCTGGAGGAGAACCTCTCGGATTTCGGGCCTGACCCTGCGCAGCACGAGCCGCACAGCGACGCGGACGGCCGCCCGGACATCGTCGCGGTGCGGCTCGGTCCACCCGACCTTGAGCCTGTTCTTGAGGGTCTGGACGACCTCGTGGACGAGAGCGCTCAGGAACGCGTCGTCGTAGAGCCTGCCGGCCTTCTCGGCGACGGCGTCGTAGAACGCGACCTCCTCGGGCTGGAGCCCGAGCAGCTTCGCCCGTCGCTCGTCGCCGTCGATCTGCCGGCTGATCTCGATGATCTTCGCGACGACCATCGCGGCGTCGAGCACGCGCGCGTGGTACTTCGCCAGGGTCTCTTCGAGCATCTGCCGGAACGACCGCGCCTTCGCCGGATTGGTCCGCGCCTTGCGGTCGATCTCGTCGTCCAGCAGCCGCTGGAGAAGCTTCACCCGCAGGTCCGGGTGCGGCCGGGTCTTGTGCGTCTGCAGGAAGCGGTCGTCGAGCAGCGAAAGGTTGGGCTGGTCGATTCCCGCGACCTGGTAGATGTCCACGACCGGCTCGGCCTCCAGCGACTCGTCCACGATCCGGCGCATCGCGCTCTCGACGGCCGCGGGCTGCTTGCGCACCGCGCGGCGGGTCTTCAGCAGCTCGCGCCGGACGAGCTGGTGGAACGCGACTTCGTCGATGACCTCGCGGAACACCACGCCGTCGACGACCTGCGTCGCCGGGTGCAGGTGCTTCACGAGCGTGAACGCGGCCGACAGCCGGGCCTCGGCGTGCAGGTACGCGCCGGTCTCGTCCTCGTGGCCGACGAACGTCCCGTAGACCAGCGCGAGCAGGTCGTCGAGCGCGATCTTCGAGAGCCTGCGCCATCCGCGGTAGGGCCGGTCGGTCGGCACGAGCGTCCGGATGACCACGAGCGCGGTCTTGAACTCCTGCCACGCGGCGGCGGCGACCTCGGCGGCGAGCTCGCCCAGTCCGCCCCCGCGCGCGTAGTACGCGGTCGCCTCGCGCAGCGGGTCGCCGATGCCGATGTAGTCCACCACGAGCCCGTGCGGCTTCTCCGCGAACACCCGGTTCACGCGCGAGATGGCCTGCACCAGGTTGTGGCCCTTCATGGGCTTGTCGACGTAGAGCGTGTTCAGGCACGGGATGTCCGTGCCCGCCAGCCACATGTCGCAGACGACCACGAGCTGCAGCGGGTCCGCGATGTCCCGGAGCCGCTTGCGGATGGCGTCGCGCCCCTTCTTCGTCGTGAGGTGCCCGGCCTCGTTCCATTCGGGCGGGTCCTCGCCGAGGTTGCCGGTCATGACGACCCGCGTCTCGGGGCAGCCGGGCATCCGCCCTCCGCGTGCGCACGCCGCCGACTTCATGCCACGGGCGCACGCGGAAAGGAAGGAGCGGCGGGAGCCTCGCCGGAAAGGCTCTCCCCCCTCCCCCCTCTCGTTTCGGACAAGAACAAGAGCGTCCGAAACGCGAGGGGGGTGATCGGCAACGCCGACCCGACCGTTGTGGGCAGTGCGATCTCCCCCCTCGCGTTTCGCGGAGCGAGGAACGAGCGGAGCGAAACGAGAGGGGGGCGGGGGGGGAGAGCCTGTCGGTCCGTCCGTCGCGTTTCTGGATTCGTCTCGTCCGTTCTGCTATGGCCACGGCACCCCATGTGGGGGAGAAGAGAGGAGAGCCATATGGTGGGCCGAGCCGTATCGTCGGGGCAGGAGGAGCTGGCGAAGAAGTGCGCTGGGTACGACGCGAGGGCGGCGACGCTCGCGGCGGATCCGAAGCAGGCGGCGGATCCCGACGAGCAGACCACTGCGGGGGAGAAGCTGCAGACGGTGCTGCGCGAGACGCTCAAGGAGAATGCGACGGCCGAGGTGCTGAAAGTGGAGGGCTGCAGCGGGCTGACGTGGCTGGCGGTGCTCGCGGCGCTGGGCTCCGCGACCGCGCGCGCGATGGTGTCGCCGGAGGCGAAGCGGCGCAAGAAGGCGCTGCCGGCACCGGGGGTCGCCCTGCTCAGCGAGGCCACCGAGGACGCCCGCAAGCTGCGCAACCGCGTCGCCACCGCCTGCGACACGAACGGAGCCGACCCGCAGGAGGCCGGTCATCGGCGCGACACCGTTCTCGGCGGCCGCACGATCGAGAACTCGCGCGCCGGCTGGGCGAAGGAGATGACGTTTGCTGCCGAGGGCATCGAGACGCTCAAGAAGGAGGGCAAGGCGAGCGCGGGACTGCTGCGGCTGCAACCGAAGGTCGTGGCGATGGCGCAGGAGCTGCGCGATGCCCAGGCGGGCGCGGGCGGGCGCCCGTCGCGCGACTTCGAGTGGACGCCCGTGGCGCTGGTGCCCGCGAAGGCGCTTCAGCTTGCCATCGGAGACTTCATCGACTGGGCGGCGGGCGTCGCCGACGACAGAGCGCAAGGGTCGATTCTCAAGGCGGTCCGGCAGCGACGCCGCGGCGACACGGCCGCGTCCGGCGACGGGCAGGCGGCGCCGGGAGCCGACGGCGCGGCGGCGGCGCCCGAGGGCGGCGAGACCAAGTCGCCGGAAAAGTAGACTCGCGGCGGGCCTGCGGGCGCGCGCCGCCGTGGGGCCGTGCGCGCGCCTGTCGCCGGGTTCCTGCACGAGGAAGTCCTCGATATTCCGGGCATCTTGAAGTTTGAAGTCGTTGTTCGGCGTTTCACGGCGGTGCCAGCATCCGATCCAGGACAGCCGGAACCGCGTCGGTCCCGTCCAGCCGCGCGACCACCCGCCCGTCGTCCGACAGCACCACGGCGGCCGGCAGCGTCGTCACGCCGAGGTCCGACGCCAGGCGGCGTGCATCCATCAGCACCGGCGTGCGCAGGCCCATCTCGTCGCGGAACGCCCGCACGCGCGCGGCGTCCTCGTTGTCGGCGTTGGCGGCGAAGAAGTACAGGCGGGGGCCGTAGCGGTCGGCCAACGCGTCCAGAGCCGATAGCGAACGGCGGCACGGGGCGCACCAAGTGGCCCAGAATTCCAGCACGACGGGTTTTCCCGAGAGATCCCATGAGGTTACGGTGCCGCCGTCCAGGAGACGGGCCTCGAAACGGGCCTGCCCGGGAGCGCCTCGCCCCAGGAGCAAGGGGCCGGCCGTCACGGCGATCGCCGCTGCCGTGAGGATCACGAGCGTGCGCTGATGCGGGACGCGTGGCATCCCCGCACGATAGCCGCGTCGCCGGATCGGCGCCGGTCGAAAACTGGAGGAGCAGCCGGCACCTTCGCCTTTCATCCTTCAATCTTCATCCTTCATCCTTCCCGAGGCGCCGGTCGAAAACTGGAGAAGCGGCCGGCGCCGTGCGACGCTGTCCGGGTCCGATGGCCCGCGCAGGGCCGGGACGGAGACGCGATGGCACCGGGGCGAAAGGCGGCGGCACGCAAGGGCAGGGAGCGCGAGCCGGCTCCCGCGCAGGCGTCGGGCGGAGGCGGCATGTTCCGGTTTCTGTTCTACCTCGCGATTCTGGGCGGCGTCGGGTACGCGGCGCTGCGCATCCCGATCGAGGGCAGAACCGCGGTCGAACACGCCCGCGAGTTCCTCGCGAAGCACCCGCCCCCGCACCTGGCACGGCGCCCCGAGGCTCCGCCGAAGGCCGCGAAGGCCGAGCCGGTCCGCGCGAAGGAGCCCGCGAAGCCCGCTCGCGCCGAGCCGCCGAAGACTGTGCGGGCCGAGGCGCCGCCCAAGCCTGCGAAGGCGCCTCCCGCCACGGCCGCGCCCGCGGCTCCCGTCGCGGCGAGCGCGCCGACGAAGAAGGCCGAGCCCCCTCGCGTCGCCGTGGTTCGACAGGCTCACCATGAGCGGGGCGGCCCGTCGCAGTCCGCACCCGGCGAGAGCCTCAGCGATCGCGAGAAGAAGGCGCTGGAGCAGCTTCTGCAGAGGTAGCGCCCGCGGCGGTCTCTGGCAGCGGCACAAGGATCTCCACCGGCACCCGCGTGCGCATTGCTCCCATCGCCACCAGCGCGTGCGCCCGTCGGGCTTGATGAGCATCGACAGCGCACACGGAGCGTCAAGCGATGGCCGGCTCGCGCTCCGGGCGCTACACTGCGGGATGGGAGGTGGCGCGATGGTCCGACGACTGCGAGTCTACCCGGACACGTCGGTGTTCGGTGCCCCGTTCGACGCGGAGTTCGCCGACGCCTCGGAGCCGTTCTGGCGCGCCGTGCGCGCGGGGCGCTTCGATGTCCTTGTGTCGGGCCTCACTGTGAGCGAGGTCGAGAAGGCGCCCGAGACCGTGCGAAGGCTGCTCGGCGAGATCCCCGCCGGCTGCCGGCGCGACCTCGTCTCAGGGCCTGAGGCTGAAGAACTCGCCGAGGCGTTTCTGGCGCACGGCGCGCTGTCTCGCTCGATGGCGAACGACGCCCTGCACATCGCCCTGGCGATCGTCGGCGGGGCCGATCTGCTGCTGAGCTGGAACTTCAAGCACATGGTGAACGTACGGCGAATCCGCTTGTTTCATGCGGTCGCCGTCGAGCTCGGCTACACTCCGATCGACATCCGCACGCCGAAGGAGGTGGGTGAAACATGAGCGAACTCCGCATCGATTGCGTGAAGATGATGCGCGAAATCCGCGACCGGATCGCCGCCGAGGAAGAAGGCATGACCTGGGAGCAGAAGCGCGAGAAGCTCAACCGCGAATTGGAGACGAGCGAGCTCTGGCAGCAGCTCTTCGGCCACCGCAAGTCCCCGGCTGGCACCGACAAGCCGCGCTGAACTCGGGTGTCGAAGGAACGCTTCGGCTCGTCGCTGCCCCGCCTTCGCCCCTACTTCGTCTTGAGCTGCACGATCGTCACGCCGTCGCCGCCCTCGCCCGGCCGGCCCGTGCGCCACGTCTCCACGTAGGGCGACGAGGCCAGCTCCTCGCGCACCGCCGCCTTGAGCGCCCCCGTCCCCAGCCCGTGAACGACGGCGACCTCCGGCGCGTCCTCGCGGAACAGCCGGTCCAGCGCCGACCGCAGCTCGCGAAGCGCGTCCTCCGCCCGCAGCCCCCGCAGGTCGCAGCGCGACATCGCCGCCGCCACCGGCTGCGCGCTCACCTTGTCCACCGCCGCGCGCTTCTCCTTCTCGGTGCGCTTGAACCCCGCGCTCGCCGCCTTGCCCGGCAGCGGCACAAGGTCCTCCACCGGCACCCGCGTGCGCATCGCCCCCATCGCCACCACCGCGTGCGCCCCGTCGATCTCGATGACCTCCCCCTCGACCCCGAGCCGCGCCAGCTTCACGCGCTGACCCGCCTGCACTTTCCCCGGCGTCTCCATCTTGTCCGCCTCCGCCGCGCCGCGACGCAGCGCGTCAGCCTGCTCTTCTTCGCGCGCCAGCGCCGCGCGCTCCGCTTCCTCGCGCGCTGCCAGCTCCTTCGACGCCTCGACCGCCGGGCCCGTGGCCGGCTTCGCCTGGAGCTGCGCGATCATGCGCCGCACCTCGTCGCGCGCCTGCACGATTTCAGCGACCAGCTCCCGCCTCAGCCCCGCCTTCGTGTCGCGCTCGCGGATCATCAGCTCGCGCCGCTGCCGATCCCACTCGGTGCGTGCCCGCGCCAGTCCGTCGCGCTCCTCTTCCAGCGCGCGGCGAAGCTGCACGACCTCGGCCCGCTCCAGCTCCAGCGCCCCGACCGCACGGCCCAGCGCGCCGCCCGCTCCGCCCAGAAGCGCGCGCGCCCGGTCGCACACGCGCGCCGGCAATCCCACCCGTCGTGCAATCTCGATGGCGCTCGACGACCCGGCGGTGCCCATCTTCAGCCGATAGGTCGGGGCCAGCCGCTCGAAGTCGAATCCGACGCTGGCGCAGGCGAATCGCGCGTCCGTGAGCCCCTTGGCCTTCAGCTCGTCCAGGTGCGTGGTGATGAGCACCTGCGCGCCGCGATCCGCCAGCTCGTCGAGCATCGCGCCCGCGATGGCCGCGCCCTCGCGCGGGTCGGTGTCCGCGGCGATCTCGTCGATGAGCACCAGCGTGCCCGGTCCCGTACACTCGGCGATGTCGCGCAGCGCCGTGAGGTGCGCCGTGAACGTCGAGAGCCCCCGCGCCAGGTCGCCCTCGTCGCCGATGGCCGTGAACACCGCACCGTACAGCGGCACACGCGAGCCGGCCTCCGCCGGCACCGGCAGCCCCGCGCGCGTCATGAGCGCGCACAGCCCGGTCGCCGTCAGCGTCACGGTCTTTCCGCCGGCGTTGGGACCGCTCACGACGAGCCCCGTCTTGCCCTCGTCGAGCCACACGTCGTTCTCGACCACCGTGGCGCCGCGCAGCACGAGCAGCGGATGGCGCAGCCCCTTCAGATGGAACGGCTCTTGCGCCGCGCCCAGCGCCGGCTCCTCGGCCTGCAGCGCGTCGGAGAGCCGCGCCGCCGCGCCCGTGCGATCCAGCAGCGCGAGCGCCGCCACGTCGCGCTCCAGTTCCCCGCCTCGCCGCCCCACGCCGTCCGTCAGATCGCGCAGGATGCGGCGCTCCTCCTCCTGTGCCATCGACTGCGCGATGGTGAGCTGGTTGCCGAGTTCCACGAGCTGATCGGGCTCGACGAACAGCGTCTGCCCGCTGTTGGAGGCGTTGTGTACGATGCCCGGCAGCCGCGCCTTGTGCTGCGTCTTCACCGGGACCACGTACCGGTCGTCGCGGATGGAGTAGTAGCGTTCGCGCAGCACTTCCTCGTACTGCGGATCCTCCAGCAGCGCGTCCAGGCGCTCCTTGATGCCGCGGTGCAGCGCGCGGGCGCGGGCGCGCAGGTCGGCGAGCAGTGCGCTGGCGCGGTCCGAGATGGCCCCGGACGGCTCGATGGCGCGCTCGATCTCCGCGGCGAGGGGCTCGAAATCGCTCAGCGCGTCTGCATCGGCGGCAAGTGCGGGCGCGGCGTCGCGGCGTGCGGCGAGGAATCGGCGCACGCGGCCCGAGGCGCGCATGAGCCGGGCGCATTCCAGCAGAGCGGGAGGCTCCAGCACGCCTTCGCGGCGCGCGCGCGCCAGGTGCGGGCGCGCGTCCGGGAGATCGCCCACCGGGATCTCGAGCTGTTCGCGCGCGAGCCGGCGCGCCTCCGCCACGCGTCCCAGGTGGGCGCGCACGGCGTCGTCGTCCGCGAAGGGCAGCGCCAGGGCCGCCTCGCGTCCCGGCGTCGATCGGCAGCGGTCGGCGAGCGCGGCCAGGAGCTGCGGCCATCCGAGCTCGCGGCAGGTCTTTTCGGGGATGATCGGCATCTGGTTCGGCTTTCGGCTTTCGACTTTCGGCTTTCGGAAAAGCCCGCGATCCGGTCCGCGATGTTCTTCCGAACGCCCGACGCCGAAAGCCGATACCATGCCGGCCCCATGGCGCGCCACCGGCCGATTCGACTCCTTCGAGCAGCGCACATTGCCCTTGTCGCGCTCGCCGCTTCGTGCGCGGGCGAGGTCCAGCCGCCCCGCCGCACCGCGCCGCCGGTGGCGCCGCCCGCACCGCCCGCGGTCGCTCAGCCGCCGCCGCTTTCCGCGGACGACCTTCTTCGTCGGGCGATCGACCGTCGCGGCGCGGGCGACACCGCCGGCGCGCGGACCGACCTGGACGCCGCGGTCGCACGCGAGCCCGGTCTAGCGGCTGCGCGACTGGAACGCGCGGATCTGCTGCTGTCGCTGGGGACGGAGTGGGAAGCCGCACAGGCCGACGCGCGCGAGGCCGCGCGTCTGACGCCCTCGGAAGCGCGCCCCTGGCGGGTGCTGGGCAGCGTGCTGGAGGAGGCGGGCCGGCCCGGCGATGCCGCGGATGCCTATTCCGAGGCCGTTTCGCGTGCGCCGGACGAGGAATTGACGCGCCGCGTCGCGTCGCTGGAGGCGCGGGCGGGGCGCGCGGATGCGGCGCGCGCACGCTGGGAGGCGATCCGCGACGCGCACCCGGACGACGCCGGGGCGCACGTCGAGCTGGCGGGGCTGTACGAGGGCGCGGGTCGGTTCGCCGACGCGGAGCGCGAGTACCGCGCGCTGCTCGCCGTGGCGCCGGAAAATCCTGCGATTCGCAGGCGTTTCGCCGACTTCCTTGACGCCCGGGGGCGGCGCGCGGAAGCCGCTGCCGAGCGCCGGAAAGCGGGAGATTCGTCCGCGGCGCCCCGCCGGCTGAGACCGCTGCCGCCGTCGAGCCGGTAGCCGGCTCTTCGACCGTTCGACGCCGCTGCCGGACCCGGGCGAGGTAGAATCGCCGTCCCATGACGGGACCACGGATGCTGCCGGGACAGGAAGAGCCGCGCGTGCGGGCGCGGGAGCTGGGCATTGCGCTGGGGCGCTTCCGGCCCGGACGCTGGAACGCCATCACCGACGTGGCCGGCGTGAAGGTGGGCCATTCGACGATCATCCGCGGCGCGGGGCGCCTCGTGCGCGGCGAGGGGCCGGTGCGCACGGGCGTCACGGCCATCCTGCCGGGCGAGAACGTGTTCATGGAGCGCTGCCTGGGCGGCGGCTTCGTGCTCAACGGCGCCGGCGAGCTCAGCGGCCTCACGCAGGTCATGGAGTGGGGCATCATCGAGACGCCGATTCTGCTGACGAACACGCTGTCGGTAGGCGCCGTGACCGACGCCGTGGTGCGCTGCATGGTGCGCCAGAACCCGGGCATCGGCGACCAGCACGACGTGGTGCTGCCGCTCGTGGGCGAGTGCGACGACAGTTGGCTCAACGACATCGCGGGCCGGCACGTGCGCGAGGAGCACGTGGTGCAGTCGCTGCAGACGGCGGCGGACGGCCCCGTGGCCGAAGGGTGCGTGGGCGGCGGCACCGGGATGATCACCGCCGACTTCAAGGCTGGCATCGGCACCTCCTCGCGCCGGCTTGCGCCCGCGCTGGGCGGCTACACGCTGGGCGTGCTCGTCATGAGCAACTTCGGCGACGTGCGCTGCCTGCGCATGGCGGGCTATCCGGTGGGCGAGGTGCTGGCGCCCTGGTTCGAGGGGATGCCCCGGCGGGTGGGAACCTACGGGTCGATCATCGCGGTCGTGGCCACCGACGCGCCGCTCATGCCGCACCAGCTCTCGCGTCTGGCGCGCCGCGCGGCGCTGGGCATCGGGCGCACGGGCAGCTACGCCGCGCACGGATCGGGGGAAATCATCCTCGCGTTCAGCACCGCCAACAGCGTGCCGCGCGAGAGCCGGCGCATGGTGTTCCGCGGCAAGTTCCTGCTCGACCCCAGCATGGACCCGCTTTACGAGGCGACCATCGAGTGTACCGAGGAGGCGATCCTCAACGCGCTGTGCATGGCGCGGCCCATGGAAGGCATCAACGGCAACTTCTCGCCCGCGCTGCCGCTGAGCCTGGTGCGCGAGTACCTGGCGCACGTGCGTCGGCCCATGCCTCAGGCGAAGGAGAGAATTCCGGCCGCGCCGGCTCTCGCGCTGCCGAATCCCCCGTCACCGCCGGAGTCCCCCGGCAACGAGAACGGCACTGATGCCGCCGGAGGTCCCCATACCGGCGCTTGACGCATCGCGTTGCGCGATATCCCGTGTCGCGCCGCTTCTGTTCTGCGCGGCCTGCGGTGCGGCGCCGCCGGAGCCGGCGTGCAACGGCTCGGCGGCGCTGTGCGCCCGGCGCTACGACGAGGTCGCCCAGCCGGGCGCGCACAACGCGATGGCCAGCGAGGAAGAAGGCTTCGACCTGGCGAATCAGACGTACTCCATGGCGCGCGCGCTCGAGGACGGCGTGCGCGTGCTGCTGCTCGACACGATGCACGATGTCGAGGGCGTGCCGAGCCTCTGCCACGGCCTGTGCGCGCTGGGAAGCAAGCCGCTGGTGCAGGGCGCGTGGGAGATCGCCGCGTTCCTTGCGGCCCATCCGCACGAGGTGGTGACGCTGGTGCTGGAGACGGGCATCGACGCCGCGGAGACGGAGGCCGCCTTTTCCGCGGGCGGGCTTCTCGCCTTCGCGCACGTGCAGGTCCGCGGCGTGCCGTGGCCCACGATGCAGGAGATGATCGCGTCGGGCCGGCGTCTCGTGGTCTTCACCGACCGGGACGGAGGCGCTTTCCCCTGGTATCTCCCGGTGTGGGACCACGTGCGCGAGACGCGCTGGCACTACCGCTCCGGCGAGGACATGGACTGCGGGCCCAACCGCGGATCGGAATCCAACCCGCTTTTCCTCGTGAACCATTTCGTCACCGACCCCGTCGCGAAAATCGAGTTCGCGCGCGAGGTCAACGCCGACCCGTTCCTGTCGGACCGCCTGCGCCGCTGCGCGGCCGAGCGCGGGCACATGGCGAGTTTCGTCGTCGTGGACTTCTACGAGGTGGGCGACCTCTTCGCCGCCGTGCGAACGCTGAACGGCGTCGGGCCGTAGACGGACCCGCGGCGCGAGGCGTTGGCGCTACTGCGGCTGGCACGTGCGCACGGACACGCCGAGCACGTAGCCGGGCGGGCAGCCCCAGGGATTCACCCGGAAGAAGAGTTCCAACACCGGGTCGCCGCCGGGGTAATTCGGATTGCCGCAGGCGGTCTGCACTCCTTCGTCCGAGTAGCCTGCCGGGCACGCAGGCGGATCGCCGAATCCCCCGTAGCACGCGGCGCCCAGCCAGCAGGGGCCCGAGCCCTGGTCGGCAGTGAGGACCACGGGCACCGTGAGCACCGCGGTGTCGCTGCGGACCGAGCCGAACGGATTGGATGCTTCCACGTCGTAGTTGCCTGCGTCGGCAAGGCGCACGCCGTGAACCGTGAACGTCGCGTCGGTGGCGCCGGAGACGGATTGACCGTTGAAACGCCACCGGTAGGTCGGCGGAGGGCTCCCGGTCGCCTCGACGGAGAAGGCGGCGTCCTGACCTTCCGACGCTGCGACGCCGGCCGGCTGACGCGTGATCTCCGGCGCGCGATCGGCCGCGCAGGCACCTTGCTCCGCGTGATAGCCGGAGCAGCACGCGACCAGGACGCATGAGCCCCATGCGCCCGACCAGCCCTGTGTTCCAGCTCCGCCGGGGATGTCGCATGCCCGCGAGTCGGCGACGCAGGCGCTCGCCTCGGCGTGGAATCCCGCATTGCACGCGGCGAGGACGCACTCTCCCCACGTGCCGGACCAGGCTTGCGTCCCGGATCCGTTCCCGATTTCGCAGGCTCGCGAGTCCGCGACGCAGGCATTGCCCTCCGCGTGGAATCCGGCGTCACACGAGGCAAGGACGCATTCTCCCCACGCGCCGGACCAGGAATGGATCCCGGACCCGTTTCCGATTTCGCAAGCCCGCGAGTCCGGGA
>Ga0172370_10009579_pt1 | contig 11300 bp, 8 predicted proteins | sample LakKiv5m_FD_114538 | JGI IMG/M metagenome (GOLD analysis project Ga0172370, IMG submission 114538) | Freshwater microbial communities from Kabuno Bay, South-Kivu, Congo - kab_022012_11.5m | ecosystem: Environmental > Aquatic > Freshwater > Lake | place: Democratic Republic of the Congo...
GCATGGCTTTCTCGTCTGTGTTTTGATGGTTCGTCGTGGAAACATCTTACACGGACTTGGCAAGCTATGCTCTTCTTTTTTGATTATCCTTCCAAAAAATCCCCGGATTCAGCGAAGGAGGCACAATATGATGTACCCGCTGCCCTGGGACATGTTCCGGATGTATGTCCACAACTGCATTCTGTTTGCGGGCTTTGCCGTGCCGGTCTATCTGCTTTTAAAAAAGAGCAAAAGCTGGACGCTTCTCTGCCTTGCGATTTTCCTCATGCTCATGGAAAACGGGTATATGCCCGGCGCCTTCAGATACTGCATGTCCCTGGATGCGGTACTGATATTTCTCGCGCTGCAGCGACTGCAGTCAGCTGCCGCTGTACCCTATGCGCTGTTCGGCCTGTTTCTCGGCTGGGTTGGCATACAGGAGCCGGCCCAGCTGCTGTATGCTTCGGCGTCTCTGGGGATTGCGGCACTCATGACCTTTTTGGGGAAAAAACAGCGCGCGGAGCGCAAGGGACTCATAAGGAATCTGGCCGTGGCAGCGCTCTGCTTTTCCACGGTTTATGCCGCGCACGCGGCAGTGCTCGCATATCGCGGGCAGCTTGCCGGATTTATCGAGTTTAACCGGTTCCTGCAGGCTACATCCGTGGGCTCGCTGATTCCGGCGAACCTGGCGAGCTGGTACGCGCTGGCGCCGTTCAACGAAAGCTTCGTGCTCTATTCACCGCTCTGGCTTATCGCCACGGGAATCTTTTTTGCCCTGCTGCCCAAAGGGCACAGCATACGGCAGTGCAGCGATATCATGCTGTGTCTGGGCGCTCTGGGCATGCTTATTTTCGAAAAGCACATGATACGTCCGCACATGGCCTTGCAGTTCATGTATCTCTTTGTCCTTGGAGATTTTATACTGCTGTACTACTGGTCCCTCTGCTGGAACAAGCTGCAGAATAATATATTTCTGCTGCTCATTGTCTTCTCATTTACCTGCACGTTTTCCTCATGGTACCGTATTGCCGTGTCATACGCGGACCGGGCGGGCAGCATAGCGGGCAATTGCGCGGTGCTGGCTCGCGGGGATGCTGCGCTTGCCAAGAACATAAGCGCCTATTACTCCCCGCAAGCTTTCATGGCATGCCCGGGGGCCAGGGATTTCCTTGCGTATTATGAAAGCCTTCCGAAGACGGAACGATCCGAATTTTACGTGCTCGGTGATGAAGGCTATTTTTATATTCTTGCGCGGCAGGCACCGCCGTATTTTGTCACCTTCTATAATGGCTGCGCCATCTTCTACCAGCAGCAGATACTATCCTGGCTTGAAAAGAAAAATATTCGCCGCATTATCTTCAACAGCGCCACCTCTGCATTCGATTCGGTGCCCAACCTGGTGCGTGTGCCCGTTATTTTCGACTATGTCATAAAGAATTTCGTGCCTGTCCGCCAGTTTTCAGGCTTTTACGTGCTGGAAAGAAAAAGACCTGCGGTGTCCGACAGTCTTTCTTTCTGGCTCGCGCGGCTCGGCGCTGAACTTGATTTAGGGTACATACCTGCCAACACCAGCGCTGCGCGCATGCGCCCCTGCGAAGAAGGTACTGACAGCGCGTCATGCCGGGATATGCTGGAGATTACCGTGCCTCCCGGCGGCAAATCGCTGAAGCGGCACGTGTCTCTGCGCTACGGCGATTACGCGCTCAAACTCTGCTTTCAGCAGGATGAGCGTGTCTCGCGCTACTATATACCGCTGGACCGGATATGGTTCTGGAGTTTTCTGAAAGCTGCCGGGCTTAAAAAAGCCCTGGTCATAGACTATGATGCTGACATGCAGGGCAGGCTTGTGCAGAAAAAGGACGACGCCGAAATCCTTTACTGATCTCTCAAAACGCCTGCGTTTATTGAAAATAATCATGAGAAATGATCAGAAAACCGCGTCCGGCAGATGGGAATACCCGTTGCAGTTACGGGAACTCACACCATAAATAGTGGTGGCTTTCACCGGAAATTCGTCGTAATATTCTTCTCCGTGAGCAGGGGAAATCGAATCGCAGCGATTTCTATCCGCTATCTGTGCGGGCAATAAGAATATGTATATCTGCAAAACCATTACACACGATCCTGAACCATGAAAATACTTGTTCTGAATCCACCATATTTTCAGCCAATCATCCGGGAAGGCAGATGTCAGTCGCCGCAAAACATGCGCAAGACATCAATTCCGCAGATGACCATGGCGTATCTCGCAACGGTGCTTGGTAAAAATGGCGATTCATTACGCGTACATGACTGCATCGCCCTCGGCATGAACGAGGACGATCTGTTCCGTGATATGGATTTGTTCGAGCCGCAGCTTGCCTTGATCAATACGACAACGCCGTCTATAAACGCCGATCTGGCGTTCGTAAAAACATTCAAACAGCGGTATCAGAACTGTTTCACCGCAGTCATTGGCACGCATGTAACGGCACTGTATGAACAAATACTTGAAAACAATCCCTGGGTTGACTGTGTCATACGGCATGAGCCGGAATGGAGCGCGGTAGAGCTGTCGAATATGCTTAAAAGTGGAAATGCGGTTGCAGCAGTGCCGGGGACAGCGTTGCGCGTAAACGGCAGGATCGTCGCACCAGACCGGGAATTTAACCCGGACCTTGATGTGCTGGGTTTTCCCGCATGGGAGCATTTTCCCTTGGATCAGTACATCCATCCTGTATTCAATAAACCGTATCTGACGCTTAATACCTCACGCGGTTGCATGCACAACTGCATATTCTGTGTGGGAAACATCTTCTACGGCAAAAAGGTGAGGTTTCGAAGCATCCCGAGCATTATCGATGAGCTGGAAAACCATATTATCGCCAAATATGGCATTCACCATGTCTGGTTCTATGCCGATGATTTTACCCGCTCACCCGAATTTGTAAAAGACCTGTGCCGCGCCATCATCCAGCGTAGGATAAAGATAACCTGGTGGACCAATACCCGCGTAGACAAGCCTGACGAGGGAATGTTCAGGCTCATGAAGCAGGCGGGCTGCTACATGCTGTCAATAGGCGGCGAAAGCGGCAACGCCCAGATACTGAAAAATATTAAAAAAGGCACAAAGCCTGAAAATATACAAAACACCGTGGCGCTGCTGCGCAAAGCCGGGATCAACTCCCTCGTCTACTTCCTGATAGGCCTGCCGGGAGAAACAAGGGAAACCATTCAGGAAACAGTCGATTTTACCAAGCGGCTCAACCCCGATTATGTCGAGTTCTATCCAGCTACGCCGTACCCCGGCACGGAGTTCTACGATATTGCGCGCAAACAGCATCTCATCATTGACGAAAGCTGGGACCACTATATGTGCGGCGGCGACCAGTTTGTGATAGAGATACCGGGCGTCCGCAAGAACGAGTTGGACTTGATTCTCAGGAGAGCCTTTCGCGAATTCTATTTTCGGCCTACCTATGCATGGCTGCTGTTTAAGCGCCTGCTGCACCCTGCGGAATTCACGCGTCTCATGCTTTTTGGAGCAGGGTATTTCAGGAGATTTATATCGCACGAAGCATGACAGCGCGCCGGGGTCTGCACGATATAATCACTGCACTGCATTACCGGGAGGTACCGTAATGATCTACATACTGCTGCCGGTATTTAACGAAGACAGCAACCTCGAACCCCTGTTTAATAAAATAAAAACAGGCATGGAACGCCGCGGGCTTGAATACCAGATCATCGCCTACAATGACGGCAGCACCGACAACAGCGCAGCCATTCTGCACAAAAGCCTCGATGAATATCCGCTGCGCATCATTGGCAAGGCTAAAAACGAGGGGCTTGGTTATGCGTTCAACAGCCTGCTGAAAGAGGTCGTAAGCATCTCAACGGATGATGATGATATTGCCGTGGTGCAGGATTCTGACAACTCGCATAACCCGGAGCATGTTTTCCATATGGAATACAAAATAAGGGATGGATTTGATCTTGTTATTGCCTCCCGCTACCTTACTGACAGCAGAATTGTCGGCGTTTCTACCTTCCGTCAGTTTCTCAGCTACGGAGCTTCATGGCTGATGCGCGTTATATTTCCCATGAAAGGTGTAAAGGATTATACCTGCGGATTCCGTGCATACCGGATTGAATTGTTGAAGGCAGCATTTCAAAAATTCGGCGACCAGCTAATTGAAGAAAAGGGATTTTCCTGCATGGCTGAACTTTTGGTTAAGCTGCGGAGCATGAATATTCTTGTTGTCGAGGTGCCGCTCGTTCTTCGGTATGACCAGAAGGGCGGTGAAAGCAAAATGAATATTATGAAAACCATCAAGAATACGCTGGCGATGCTTGTCCGGCTCAAAAGCCTAAAGTAACTCAGACATCAACGCACAACATAGGCACATGATCGAGCCCGTATGAATAATAGTAGCATTGTATTTATCGAGCCTCCAGTCTCTCTGGACGAAATATACGGAGGTCTGGCCAAGGTTGGCTCAGTGTCCCCGCCGCTAAACCTGCTGCTTCTTGCTGCCATCGTCCGCGAGCACGGTTTTACGCCCCACATTATAGACAGCCCTGCCCAGGGGCTGAGCTACCGCGATGTTATTACAAAAATCGTCGCCATCAAGCCGCGGTATGCAGGCATTACGGCGATGACTCCGCATATTATGCAGGCGGGGAGGCTTGTTGCGGAAATAAAAACAGAGGTGCCCGGAACCGTTGTGCTCTTCGGCGGTGCGCATATTTCCGCAGTGCCGGAAGCAACCATGGAACGCTTTCCTGCCATCGATATCGGTTTTATTGGAGAAGCAGACCATGCGCTGCCCGAACTGCTTACAAAGCTCAACGCCGGCAAGCCCGCAAAAACCGTGAAAGGAACCATCAGCCGGTGCAATGGAGAAATTGTTAACACGGGCCAGCGGGATGAGAAGGTGAATCTCGATGCGCTTCCGCTGTACGCATGGGACCTTCTCGAAGGATTCCCCCACATCTACAAACCGCCACTGTTTGCGGCTCACCACACACCAGCAACCCCCATAATCACGTCCCGTGGCTGCCCCGGCAAATGCATATTCTGCTACAGCGGATGCCATAAGACCCTTTCCACCTATTCGGCGGACTATATCCTCAGGATGCTAAAACACCTGAAACAACAGTACGGCATTAGGGAGTTCATGATCTACGACGACAACTTCGTCATGTTTAAAAAAAACATCCGGGATTTACTGGACAGGCTTGTTGAGGAAAAACTGGAGCTTTCCTGGAGCTGCAATGCCCGGGTGGATATGGTCGATGAAGATCTCCTGCGGCTGATGGCGCGTGCAGGTTGCTGGCAAATATCCTACGGCATCGAAACAGGCAATCAGGACATTATGGAACGCCTGGGGAAAAAGATAACACGGGATAAGGTGCGGGCAGCCCTTGCCATGACCAGAAAAGCGGGAATTCGTACGGCAGGCTATTTTATGATAGGACATTTCGGCGAAACGCTCCGCACAATCCAGGAGACCATCGATTTCTCAAGAGATATTGCTCTTGACGACTTCAGAATGAGTTTTTTTACGCCCCTTCCTGGAACGAAAGCCTCGCTGGGCGCGGAGCAGTACGGCAATTTTGAAAACGACTGGGGCAAAATGAACCTGTTTTCCCCTGTTTTCGTTCCCGCGGGCCTGACTAAAACAGAGCTTATCTCTCTGCAAAAGCGCGCCATCAGAAAATTTTTCTTTCGGCCGCGAACTATATGGTCGTATCTGAAGATGGTAAAAAATCCGGCAATTGCCCTGAAGGGCGCCTATTTGTTCGCAAACTATGTCATGCGACGCGGATAGCTGTCTATGAAAACCATAGCATTAATTTTCGGGACCAGGCCTGAGGCAATAAAGCTGGCGCCCGTGTACCTCGAACTGGCAAAGAGACGCGACACCTACCGGCCGCTTGTCTGGCTTACCGGGCAGCACCGACAGATGCTTGACCAGGTCGTGGATATTTTCGGCCTGCCCGTTGACCATGATTTTGACATCATGCAGCCGGGACAGAGCCTGACCTTTGTCACCGCTGCGGTCCTGAGCGCGCTTGAAAAGACCTTTGCCGCCACCAGGCCGGACTGCATTCTGATCCAGGGCGATACGACCACGGTTTTTGCCGCTGCGCTGTCCGCCTTTTATCACAAAATCCCCGTCGGTCATGTCGAGGCGGGCCTGCGTACGAACAATAAATACTCGCCGTATCCCGAAGAGATAAACCGCAGGATGGCGACGCGGCTTGCCGACTTTCATTTTGCGCCGACACAGCAGGCGAAAAATAATCTTCTTTCGGAAAATGCCCCAGAGCGAAGCATCTGGGTAACCGGCAATACGGTAATAGACGCCCTCGATGTAGTTGTACGCGAAGTACGGCGATCACAGCCCCGTTTTCCGGCCGATTATCCTCTGCAGGCAATTCAGAACACTGAGCGTTTAGTCCTGATCACCGGCCATCGCCGCGAAAACCACGGAGCCGGGTTTGAACAAATCTGCGAGGCCATCCGGCAGCTGTCATGCCATTATCCACAAGTAACTTTCCTCTATCCGGTCCATCTCAACCCCAAGGTGAAGAAGCCGGTCTTCCGTATCCTCGGCAGTCTTCCAAACGTATTTCTTATAGAACCGCTCGACTACCGGACATTTGTCTGGACCATGGATCGCTCGTTTCTGATTCTCACTGACTCCGGCGGCATTCAGGAAGAAGCCTCCCGCCTTGGCAAACCGGTCCTTGTCATGCGCGACACCACCGAGCGGCCTGAGGCAATCGAAGCTGGCACCGCCAGGCTGGTTGGAACAGATACCGCAATGATCATCCATGAGACCACCCGTTTGATGGAATATCCCGATACCTATCGCCAGATGAGCCTGGCCCTCAATCCCTATGGCGACGGTCATGCTGCAGAACGTATCGCTGAAATCCTCGCCGAAGTCCTCCTGGAGAAGTCAGTGTATCCGGAGTATCATCAGGATTAGGATCATACTAATGCCTTTGAGCTAAACACTAAAACTCACTTGTTTCCGCAACAGCCCTTGTAAGACACTATCTATGACCGGATGTAACCAGTATCTTGAAATGGCTGAAAGTATATAACAGCAAGTGCGTGCCTGATAACCGCGCTTATTGTCTGTGGTGTTCTGTGTGAGTCTGTGGTAAAAAAAAATGACATAAAAAATTATTGATTTTTGTAAGGATTCGCCAATAGAAGATATAGAAACGGAAGGCCCGGGGAAGTCGGAGAATCAAGAGTTGCATCAAGTATTGTTAAATACGGTGCCAAGACTTTAAAAATAATACTTCAAACCTATAGAGATTATGAACCTTTTAAGCTGTTTAATTTTATAGGCTCCATTTTTCTCTTGATATCTCTTGTGACCGGTACTTTTATGTTTTCTTATTATTTGACCTATGGTGTGTTTACTCCCTACAAATGGATTGGTGCTCTGTCGGGTGGCAATTTCATCATTTACTTGCTTTTACTTTTAATGGGATTTATTTTGGAAAGCCTTTCAGCAATGAGAAGAAACCAGGAGAAGATCCTTTACTTGCTAAAAAAACAAAACCTGGTTACGCAGAAAGCCCAAATAATAGAAAAAAGATCATAGCGTGTGACCGTATGTGACAAAAGCAGCTGTTATGATGGCCTCAAAAAATATAACAGGAGGCCAACATGAATGAATTTATCATTACCGAGGACTTTCCCAAAAACGAAATTGAGTTTGACCAGAGATTTTTAAATGCAACAGCCTGTTACCAGTACTTGTTTAGTATGAAATGGCCCCAAGGATTCAGTTGTGCTAACTGTGGCCATCAAGAGTACTGGAGCAGCAAGAAGTATATCTATATTTGTAAGCGTTGCCTGCACCAGCATTCATTGACTGCCGGAACCGTACTGGATAGCTCTAAAAAACCGATCACCTATTGGTTTAAGGCAATGTGGTGGTTTACCACCCGAAAAGCAGGCATTAATGCCGTCAATCTGCAAGAACTCCTGGGCTTTGGCAGCTACAATACCGCTTGGGCATGGCTGCAAAAGCTTAGACGCTGTACGATCCGCAAGGACCGTGAAAAGCTTTCCGGCACCGTTGAAGTTGATGAATTTTTCATCGGTGGCGAGAAGTCCGGCAAGCGGGGCCGGGGTGCTACGGGTAAAACCATCATTGCCACCGCAGTCCAGCGTAACGGCAACAAACTGGGTCGCATACGTCTCAAAGTCATACCCAACTGTTCTTCTGCGGCACTGTCAGCATTCGTTAATGACAGCGTTGCAGCTGGCAGTTCGGTGTATACCGATGGCTGGAAAGGCTATTATGGACTTGATAAGGAAATTTACACCCATTATCAGGTTTTCCAAAACAAATCATCTGACAAGGACAGCGTTCTGCCCGGGGTACATTTAATTGCTTCTTTAGTAAAACGCATGATCATTGGTACCCATCAAGGTCGTTTCGAGCCGCGCTATCTTCAGAACTATCTGGACGAATATGTTTTTAGGTTTAATCGCAGAACCTCACGATCAATCGGAAAAAAGTTCATGCGTCTTGTTCAGCAGGTTATACATTCAACCAAAACAACCTTGGCGCAACTTGTTAAGACTGCTCATAGCCAGAGTCCTTGTGAATGTTCATTTGGGCTTTCTGCATAACTATGAAACAAAATATTAATGCGTAACATCAAATAATAAGCGAAAATGCACGACACTATTGGCAGTTACCTGAAAAAGAAAAGATTAAATAAAGTATTGCCCTTCATTGAGGGTAAATTGCTTGACCTTGGTTGTGGCAACAATGCTCTGGTTAGGCAATATGGAAATGGCATAGGAGTCGATGTATATGACTGGGGTGATGTAGATGTAATAGTAAAGGATTCCTCACAACTCCCTTTTGATGACGAGTTTTTTGATACTGTTGCCATCATCGCAGCCTTGAATCACATCCCTAACAGGAACGATGTAATAAAAGAAATTCATCGTGTTCTTAAAAATAATGGTAAACTTCTTATTACCATGATACCACCAGGAATTTCAAAAATATGGCATCTTATGCGTAAACCATGGGATTCAGATTTGGCAGTTAGGGGCATGAGTCATGGAGAAGTGTATGGCATTTCTACGCTAAAAATTATACAAATGGTTGAGAATGGTGGATTTCAAATAATCAGAACAGAAAGATTTATGTTGAACATTAACTGCTTGTTCGTATTCAGAAAAAATAATATTACAATGCCAACTCGAAGTTTTGGAAGATAAACATGTGCGGTATATTGGGTATAATAAATAGCCAGCCAACTCAGTTAACCGGGAATAAATTAAGATCAATTCTGAATTCGCTGTATATATTATCAGAGTCGCGTGGCAAAGAGTCTGCAGGTTGCGCGGTCAGAACTAAAGATGCACTATATGTATATAAATGTCCTTTCAGCGCAACTCGGATGATAAAATCAAGTACATATAAAAACTTTTTAGATAACTCTCTTCAGCAGCATGACTTTGCAGATATACTGAAAGAGCCGGTTGCCATAATCGGGCATTCACGACTCGTAACAGATGGAACCAGCGAGCATGCAGATAACAACCAACCAGTTGTCAAGGACGGGATTGTCGGAGTCCATAATGGTATTATTGTAAATCACGCGCAACTTTGGGATAAATATAAAAATCTCAATCGCACATATGAAGTTGATACAGAGATTGCACTGAGCCTGCTCAGGCATTTCATTAGCATTAGTGGTGATATCGTTTCTGCGGTACAGAAAATGTTCTTTGAGATAGAGGGCGCTGCTTCTGTAGCGTTTCTTTTTAATAATAGCAATACTGTTTTGCTGGGCACAAATACCGGATCGCTATACACCTATAACAGCAAAAATAATAATCTGTTCATCTTTGCTTCTGAAAGTATAATCCTGGAAAATATTCTTAAGCGAAACCTTGGTAAATGCTTACCAGAGGATGAGATCTCTCAAGTAAAACCGGGGAATGCGCTTCTTATAGACTTTGAAACATTGTTAGTACAGCATTTTTCTCTGAAAACCCCGGCTGTAATGGAAAAATCTTTTAAGACCGAAAATCAAAGTGTTTCCATTACGGATTTATCGTCAAAAGAAGTAGCAGCAACGCCTCATATTATTAACAAAAATTTAAACTTCCAGAAATATGATAAGAAATATGATGAGTTCGAAGCAAGCATAAAGCAATTAAAACGATGTAAAGTTACTATCCTTCCAGAAACTTTCCCATTTATTGCCTTTGACGAAAGCGGGGTGTCGAATTACGTTACAGAATACAAAAAGCTTATTTTTTCAGGTGAGGATGCCCTCAGGAACGCAGTTTCACCCTACCGCAGAAAGGGCGGAAAGCCTGATTGTATTGTTGGCTTTAGCGGTGGTAGGGACAGTTGCTATGCCTTGCACTATATAAAAAACATATTGGAAATGAATCCGATAGCTTTCAGTTATGATTGGGGAATGCTGACTGATCTTGGGAGGCGCAATCAGTCCAGAATGTGCGGAAAACTCGGCGTTGAACATATTCTTATATCGGCTGACATACCCAATAAACGGGAATATATTCGCAAGAATGTCCTCGCATGGCTAAAAAAACCAGACTTAGGAACAATACCGCTTTTTATGGCCGGGGATAAGCAGTATTTTTATTACGCTAATAGGCTGATGAAAGAATACGATATCAAGCTTCTATTCATGGCGGAGAATCGGCTTGAAAGAACCCATTTCAAGCATGGCTTCTGCGGGGTTAAGCATCATGACAGTCACAAACCGGCCTACAATATGGATCTGAAGGATAAGCTCACATTAGCCAATTATTATTTAAAAGAATATATTACCAATCCCTCCTATATTAATGCCTCTTTGCTCGATACAATTGGCGCTTATATTTCTTTCTACATGATACCTCATAACTATAATTATTTTTTCAATTATATCACGTGGGATGAAAGGAAAATTGAAGATGTTCTGGTGAATGAATATAACTGGGAACTGGCTTCTGACACAAAAAGCTCGTGGCGTATAGGGGACGGAACGGCGCCATTATATAATTACATTTACTACACGGCCGCGGGGTTTACTGAAAATGATACATTCAGAAGCAACCAGATACTTGAGGGAATGATTGCCCGGGATGAAGCTTTGAAATTAGCCGAACGGGATAATAAACCGCGCTGGGATTCTTTGGTATGGTATTGCAATACAATCGGCCTTGATTTTATAAAAACCGTTGAAACCATAAACGCCATGCCCAAACTGTATCCCATGAGTGTATAATAAGACAAGAAGGCCCCCGTGTTTGATGATAAAAACGC
>Ga0172370_10009580_pt1 | contig 11300 bp, 11 predicted proteins | sample LakKiv5m_FD_114538 | JGI IMG/M metagenome (GOLD analysis project Ga0172370, IMG submission 114538) | Freshwater microbial communities from Kabuno Bay, South-Kivu, Congo - kab_022012_11.5m | ecosystem: Environmental > Aquatic > Freshwater > Lake | place: Democratic Republic of the Congo...
ACCCTAAGATTATAACAAAAAATATTTATTTTGACACGCCGGGCAAAAGGATTTTTCCATGTCTTTAACTTTAATACTAACATAAAAATAGGCCAAAAGCCTATTTTCATGAACGCACTCCGTCTGGGAATAGAACCCAACTTACAAGGGGTTTCAGAGGCTTCTTCCGAACATTCGCAGGGGTGCGGGTCGGGGGTAAAATGAAACAAATGAGACAATATAAAAGGATTTTTCATCTCAAAAAACATTGACAAATAACAAATAAAATGTCATTTCCTACAACTCTGTATTTGCCCATATTTTATACCTTTTTATTAAATGAGCTACAACATCCTTATGCAGCATTGAATAATCCCCTCTTCTGATCATAGTTGATGAACATTTCAAATATTCATCTTTATAGTCAACAAAAATTACATTTTTATTCCGATCGAACTCTTTTCTAATTTGGTCATACTCAGATTTATAACCAAATCTTTCTACGCATATACAATAACCATGCTTTCTAAAAACTCTGGCATAAGCGGCATTGTCGCTGCCAACTACAAAAAAAATTTTAATCTTTTTAAGGTCAGGAAAACGATATTTTATATACTTTATTAGTCTATCGTAAACCATTGTATATGTAATTGGATAAGGCACACATTCAGCCTCCCATGGATCAATCATGAGCCAATTATTATTCTTCACAGCAAGTCGACAAAACATCATTCTTTTAGGTAGATGCGGCCCAGCAAGACCATCATCCTTTATGCGCACATAATCACCATGAGATGGTGAAAAATACCCTCCCAAAACATCAAATCCACTTGCCTCTAATTCTTTTTTTGCAGCCTCCATAAATAAAATATGCCCTTTGTGGATCGGGGAAAACGCTCCAGTTGTCAATAATATTGCATATTTATTTTTGTGCTTTTTTTTGTAATTATTTTTTATTTTATAAACTGGCGTTCTGTGCCAAAAATAGTTCAAACTTCTATAATAAGATAGAGATAGTCCATCATCAAAGAAACCAGCCTCAAATATTCTTTTAGTTGATAGGTTATTTATATATTCACTAGCAAAATATTTATCTCTTAATATTTTCCATCCAAGTGAAATATTTTTATTTTTAATTTTACTTCTATTAAAAACCCTGTCAATTTTGGAAATTAAAAAATTTGAATTTAGACCCAAATGCTTCCATAAAGGAATTTTGTCTTTTTTTATTCTTTTTTCGTACTTACTCATAGTCGAAACAATTAATATTCAGACAAAACTGGTTTCCTTTTTTTATAATCGGAATAGGCCTTTTCCCAGCTTGGACTTATAGCCTCTTGTCGTGTCCTTTTTGAGTTGTGATTTTTTTTATAATGCCCACAATAACTACAAATAACTTTCTTTTGTTTTTTTAACTCCTGATGATTTACATCTTTTAATTCTTTTATTCCTAAATTAAAACCAAAGACCCTGTCAACACTTGCCCCTGCCCCACACGGATAATACCCATATCTGGTTAACCCCAGACCACAAGCCGTTGTTATCCAACACCCTTTGGCGTAATCCGATCCTTTGTAGTCACTTAAATCAATAGGAGCAACGTTATAGCTACAAAAATCATGCACTATTGATGTTTTGTTCGTACTTCTGATAGATATCCAACTTGGCAACATCGACAATACTTTTTTTACCTGCCCGCCGCAGCCATTAGTTGCAATCTCAACTATACAGTCGGGATTAAACTCTTTATACTTTTTGATTAATTCGACAATTTTTATTATCTCAGGATGCAATGTAGGCTCACCGCCAAGCAATGTAATCTGATTCCACATCCATTTTAAATTAATTGATTCCTCGACAAATTTCCGAACTTGTGACAGTGACATATGCTCATCACTCGGAGCCTGACGAGCCGAACGATCACAATTAAAACACCTAAGGTTGCAAAAAGTCGTTAATTCAAGCTCTACCTCTTTAATATTAGAAGACCATTTCACACCAGGCAACAAACGAACCAGCGGTTTTTTAATTTTTATATAATCAATTTTCATTTATATTATGGATGAAGATATGGATACCGACCAGCATTTAAAGGCATTCTCTTCGCTAAATATTTTATCGCCTTGCATGCTTCTGGCTTAATCCCAAACATACTTCCCGTTTCATTTAAAGCCTCACCCAAACATCCACCTGCACAATTTTTCAAAACATCACATTTCGCACACGCAGTCATGTTCGAACCCTTACGAGATTTAATATTATTTATCTTATCTTCATCATAAATAATTTTATTTTTAGCCCTATCAAATTCGCCATAAATAAGTGCCGACATCTTTGTATTTGAAATATCAGACGCCATATCACACGCCGATACATAGCCATCAATAGTTAAATGCGGATACGGAATACAAGCTCGGCATGCACACTCAGTTTCTTCATCAAAATTTACAGTTAATATGCTTCCATAAAAAATTCCTAATTTTTCTGCATATTTTCTAGCCTCAAGATAGTGTTTTGCATAATTTAATAAATCCGGAGATTCTACACGAGAAAATGATGAATTGCATTCATCGACAGATGCGAACATTGGGTCTGACATAACTGCCTTTACACCCAAAGAATTAAAATAGTCAATAATTTCAATCTGCTTGTTAATGTTTTTTTCACCAACAGTAACTCGACATCCCAAGGTTATTGGCAACGACGCTAAATACCTTATGTTTCTCTCAACTACCGGCGAGCTTTTCTTACCCCCAGGAGTGGGACGATAATAATTTTGAATCTCTGAAAATCCGTCACAAGAAATCCATACTATATTCATATTTTCTCCTATCCATTTTGCAGCGTTTTCTGAAAAAAATCCATTTGTTTGTAGCTCAAATGCGCTTTTTGAATCTTTATCTTTGGCAAATTTAACAATTTCTTCGATCAAACCAAGCTCAAGCGTTGGCTCTCCATTGCCAAAAAATCTAATCTCTCTGCTGGAATAATTTTTAAAATAATCAATTATCCCTTTCTTTACGAAATTAATATCAATAACTTTTCTAGTTTTTTCAGACGATTCATTTGCGCCATCATAACAATATCTACAACCTAGATTGCATTTATTGTTAAGAAAAATGGATAACTGTTTTTTACGACAATGCGACATAAATAAAAATCCTAAATATAATCTACATTTTTTCAACGGGGTCAATTCCAAGAATAATTAAACCATTTCTAATGACTTGCGAAACTGCCTTTGCAACTGCTAATTTATGAGGTTGCAATTTATTATTATCTAGAATTGTTTCCTTATTATACCAACTATTGAAGTCTGAACATAAATGCAGTAAATATTGTGCTATGTGATGCACTGAAAAACTTTCTACCGACCTTGCAATTACAGCATTATAAAGAGCCAACTTTTTTATTATTTCGTCAGCCACTTCTACGGCTTGTGGTTCAATGACCGCCTCTACTAAAGATGCCTTTCGCAAAATTGAATTAATTCTCGCGTATGTATAAAGCACATATACACCAGTATCGCCCTGCATCTCTGTGGCCTTTTCAATGTCAAAAGCTATGTCTTGAGTTCTCTCAACCTTTAATAAGCTGAATTTAATTGCAGCCAATGACAATCTCTCCGAAAGACCAATAGCCTCATTTACTTCTCTATCCTTTAACGGTCCTTCTAAAATTTTATTTTTCGCACTATCAATAACATCATCTATCAAAACAACAGTTCCATCTCGTGATGACATTTTTTTAAACCCGGTATCTGTTTTCAAGCCAACATAACCATAGGAAACATGGGTAAAATCATTCAATGACCCAATCCCCAGCTGTTCACATACGGCAAACAACTGTTTCATAGCCATTGACTGCTCCGGACCTATCACCCACACTAATTTATTCGCTTTGTACAAATCCTTCTTCATAGCAGTTAGGGCGATGTCCTGCGTTATATACAAAGATGTGCCATCTTTCTTTAATAAAATCGTATCAGATAAATTATACATTGAAAGATTAGTTAAAACCGCCCCATCTTCCAGTTTAATAAACGCACCCTTTAGTAAGCCCATCTCAACATATTCTTTGCCCTTTCGGTAATGCTCATGCTCATGCCAGATTTTATCCCAGCGATTTCCTATTCTGCTTAACGTTCGATTTATGCCATCATAGGAATACTTAAGCACATGTGCCCACAATTTATGCGTTAAGATATCATTATCTTCCCATTTAACAACCATATCCCGCACAACATTCTCAACCGACAAATCTTTTTTAAAATCTGCCGCACCCAGCACATAGCAATTTGTAACAAAAACATCCGGAAGTTGATTAATTTCTATTGGCTCATACCACTCATCTCCATGAGAATCCCAATACTCTATATCACTTGGCACCTGATCGCTTTTCTTCATGTGTGCCAAAAACCCCCACATAAGTTTGGCTATAGCAATTCCTCTGTTATTATCAACTGAATCACAAATCACCTCTGCTCCGCAGGACTCAAGCAGACGTGCTATACTCATCCCAATTAAATTATTCCGTAAATGCCCAAGATGCATTGCCTTGTTTGGATTTGGGGAAGTATGCTCAATAACCCATTTCTCTCCCTTGAATGATTGATTCTTTCCATATTCATCATTAAGGGCAATTACATCTTCCAAAACATTTTTCCTATATTCAGAATTTAAATAAATATTTACATATCCTGGTGCAGCAAACCTAATATCGGCTATTTCAGCAATCTCTTTTGTTTTAAGGTAGTTTATCAAGCCATCAGCAATGATGGCAGGATTTTTTCCAAGTTCTTTTGCATATTTCAAGGATGAATTACACGTAATATCACCATGATCAGCTAGGGAAGGCTTTTCAAGACCAACCTCTGGAAACTTAATGCCTATATCAGTAAAATATTCAACTAAATATTTTTTTAATTTTGCATTTAATAGATCATTTTTTGTCATAATAATTTATATATTACCAGCCCATATAAGCTGACCACCCACCATCTGTTTTAATTACAGAACCTGTGGTAAAAGAAGAGTCATCAGATGCAAGCCAAACACATGCTAAGGCCTGCTCTTCTGGTGTACTATATCTTCCAAGTGGAGTCCTGTTTTCAATATCATTAATTGTGTACCCACAACGACCAGTTAAAGCATCCTCCATCTCCAACGGAGTCATGATATTACTTGGACAAATTGTATTAACTCGAATATTGCTTGATGCCCACTCAACGGCCAATGCTTCTGCCAAACCGATAATACCGTGTTTTGCCGCACAATACGCCGCCCGTTGCCTAGAGCCACCAAGCCCAAGAACGGAAGAAATCATTATAATTGAGCCAGCTTTATTGCCCAACATCGATAGTTTTGCAACTGCCTGAGAACAATAAAAACTTCCCGATAGATTAGTATGAATTGTCTTATCCCAGTCAACGGGCAACACATCTTCAGAATTTAACACAATAGAATCAGTTGCATTATTAACCAAAATATCCACCCTCCCCCATTTATCGATTATTTTTTCAACCATAGAAAAACACTCAGACTGATTTCTTACATCAGCTTCTATGCCCGTTACATTCACGAAACCCTCTTTCACTAATTGGCCAACGGCTACATCAACCTCTTTTTGATTTCTGCCATTAATAACCACCCTTGCTCCTTCATTTAAAAATGCTTTCGCTATTGCATATCCTAAGCCCTGTCGAGAACCAGTAATTAATGCAACCTTTTCTTTTAATTTATTCATAGATTTATTTTATGTTAATAATTTTATTTGATTTACCAGCTTTCTCTATCGCCTCCATGGCTATAATTATATGATTAGCGATTGCAGCATTATCATAATTCAGTCGGTTGTTTCGCAATTCGTTAATCATCTCCATTATGAACAGACCTCTAACATCGCCTTTTAAATAATAACTGGTATTCCTTTTCTCTTTTATATTTTTCCACTTCATTGAATTACTATCATAAACGCGAGTATCACCACTATATTCCATTGGGGTTGGAATATTAATAACACCATTTGAGCCATATACTGCCATGACATCGGTATTTTTAGGATTAGGTGCTGTGTCAAAACTAATCATCATTGTCGCCGTTATACCACTTCGAAATTTTATTATTGCAGAATAATGAGTTTGCGACTCTATGGATATCTTTCTTATTAATTGACCTTTTTTATAAACCCTATTAGAAATATAATTGTCAGAATAACACCCGACACTTTTAATTTTACCAAATAAAAAAACTAATGATGTTAAATAATAAACACCTCGGTCGAACAAGGGACCAGCTCCTTTTTTATAAAAAAAATCAGGATTTGGATGCCAACTCTCTACTGACCTGCAAGTCGATATGATATTTACACTAAAAACATCACCAATACCGCCACCATCTATAAAATCTTTTGCAGACTTACAAGCGTCAGATAAATAAGTGTCTGGAGCGGCATAAAATAAAAGCCTATTCTTTTTTGCCAGTTTCAATATCATACCGGCATCTTTACTATTTATCGCGTAAGGCTTTTCACAAAATAAATGTTTTTTACTTTTCAAAACGGCAAGGTTTATTTTAAAATGACTTAGTGGATTAGTTAGATTCAAAACGATATCAACATCTTTATCTGCGAGCATTTCTGCAACGGTCGCAACCTTTTTTATCCCATACCGTATTGCTATACTTTTGGATAATTCAAGATTAATATCCGAACAAGAAAAAAGACATACCTCTTTTCTGGACGATAAATAATCAAGATACATTTCACTAACACTCCCACAACCAATAATGCCTAGATTTACCGTCCGTTTATTATTTTTTTGATATCTTTTTCCACTCATCATAGCTTTTACGCATTAATATGTAATCATTCTCCACTCTTGCCACAAACCCACCAAATACCATACTAGCCTTTTGCTTACTAAATACTTTTTTCAATTCTGGGAGCTCATTAACTAGAACGTCATCAATGGCCACGATTTTACTCAACATTTTATTTATATTTCCTTTAAAAAATTTTGGGTTTTTTATTCTTAAAAATATAGGCGCGTATCCAAGCCAACCCCTAAGAGCAAAACAAAACCTCTTGAGCTGATTAACATCTTTTATATTTCGCTTAATTCTATCAGGAAACACTCCGGTCCTTATCTCCTCATATTCACCAAATGCGTCATGAAAAATTCCAGCTGGAATTTGAACAACCTTGGCACTATCAAGACCCATAGACAATATAGTATCATCTGCTCTTGTGGCAGGGGGCGTATAAAAAGGTGGTACAACTCCATGCATAACTGACTTTACCTTAACCGAAAGATTGCCACCGCTAACCCATTTTCCGCCATCAATCATCTCAATTTCTTTAATATCAAAATTATCACATTTTAAACCGATAAATATTTTATGGACATCAATGAAAGTTTTTTTGTTCACCACATCACTTGCAACAGACAATGCATCGCCGAGGCCAATAGCCGTTTCTTCAGATAATCTAGAATTTAATATGGCCGGTATTGGAGATGCATAGCCAGTAAAAAATCCAAAAGCAACGTCTGCAGAATATTTTTCATACGCCAGCAAATGTGCTCCTAAAATATCGGTTTGCATCCAAGAAATACTTTCATCATCAACCACGCAAACATACGGATATTCATCATCATCCCAAAACAATACGATGTCATAACCTCTTTTAAAAGCCTCTAAATATACTAAATTTTTTTTGTTACTATAACCAGTAGACTGCGACAAAATATCGGCAATATTTTCATCAATTCCCTTTTTTTTCATAAAATCAACATATTTTGATACATGCTTCTGACCAATATATATTTTCTCCAAGAATTGCTTGGATAATTTTGTATCATATATAAAATCGTCATCTCTTAGGCCAAGAAAAGTACAATCATAATTAACAGCCACTCCAATGGAATTGGACTTAAAATGACCGAATGTTAAAAAATTTTTAACCAACAGATCAAGAGTATCCTTAAAATTGTCTCTTCCTGTGGTTATTGCTAATAATATCTTCATAATCGATTTAATATACAATATTTAAATATTTTGTGTCAAATTTTGTGTCAAATTTATTTTTCCAAATTTTGCTTAACCTAACCGCTCCTGGTTCATTAAATATTTTTCCGCTTCTTTCAATTTTTTAAAAAAATCTTCTTCGGTATTTAAAAATTTAAAGCCATATTTTTTTGTTTCTTTTAAAAAAAATTTACCATAGACCCCCACCATTCTTGACGCCCTCACCAATGATATTGACTTTTTAATATGCCCAATAATCCAATCCCTTTTATCCTTATTCAATTTTAAACCGTTCAAAATTTTATGTTCATCAATTTTTCCTAAATATATAATTCTATATTCACTGATTGATAATTGAATTTTTTTTATATAGCGTGGCAACAAATGAACTCCTTCGATTATGTAATCATTATTTTCGCTCAAATTTTGTTTTATAAAAAAAATAATTTCCTCTATCAAGCAGCCTGACTCTACCTTGTCGGCATTTAAAAAATCCTCTGGTTTATATTTTCTAAAACATTCATCAACCTTGTCACCATTAAACATTCTATTAAAAGGAAACATTAAATCAATTTTACTAACTGGAGTTTTTCTTGCTACCTGAATCCTTAATTTATCAGTCGAGTAAATCGGCACACTCAATTTTCTGGAAAGCCTTTTTGCTAATTTAGTTTTACCACTTCTCGGCGCACCACCAATAATATATATCATATATGTTTATTTTAAACCATTTTTCAGCTCCTTTTTTATATCTAAATAATCTGGCACAGCCTTTGCTACTAAATTCCAGAATTTTCTTCCGTGGTTGAATTCCCTACTGGGGTCAGGTCTTGTATTTTGAATTTATTAATTATTTTTAAAATTCTTTATTATCCTGCTTACTGGGGTACTGGGGTCAGGTCTTGTATTTTGAATTTATTAATTATTTTTAAAATTCTCTATTATCCTGCTCACAGAAGAATAATGCAAACCAAGATGACTCCCTATTTCCGTCTGTGTGTAGCCGTATCTCTTATACGCCTCAAAGATATGTTTATTCCTTTCTGTCTTCGCCTCAGTTTTTGGAAAGAAATCTGATAGCTGAGGACGGCCAACAAAACGTTCTTTCTTAGTGTTCTCACGTGATTCATTTTTACAGTATCTTTTGAAAATATCTCGAGCAAACTCTAGCGAACCTAATATCATGCCGGAACGCAAGTCATTCCAAGTGCTTTCCGATTCATTCTTCTGGTTCACGAAATCAATGTACTCCTGCCTGGCAATTTTTTTATTCTTATGAAACAAAGCCAATGTCTGATCTATATCCACGCAATCCGATTGTTTTCTTCGCCCGATGACTTCCTGATGGCTGGACCATGGCCACTGAGCCAATGACTTAACCAATTTGGCCTTAATAGGGTTCAGGGCGATATATCTCACAACATTTCCTTGATAGCCGTTATCTTCTACTAAGACCGATTTAAACCTTCCCTGGAAAAGATGGCCGTATCGGTTATGGCGAATATTCGACCGCTGCGTATAATTACCGTTCAGTTGACGCATCCCGATAGAGAGGTTCGGATCAAGGGTCTTAATGAATAAATGATAATGATTAGGCATCAAGCAATATGAATACGATACCCAATTATTATCTTCAATAGTCTTCTTCAGTTCGTCCAAAAAAATCTGGTAGTCAATCTTGTCCTGAAAAATCTTCTGCCCGCCATTACCTCGGGAAGTAATATGGTATAGTGCGCCAGAATATTGTATTCTTAATGGCCTAGACATATGTATGTAAACATGCGATCTAACTATTATAAATATATCACGAAATCTACAAAATTCAAAATACAAGACCTGACCCCATTACCATTACTTTAAACATTTTATCCAACATGTTTGTTATTTAAAAATATTATCTATTATTTTCTTTCGATAATGCAAGACCACCGGAATTACCACCATCAATTTCTGCAGTCATAAAACAACAACTTATTTTTGCACTATCTTTATTGCACACATTGTTTATAATTATTAATTGCATATTTTGTTGGCGCAATACTTATAATCCGATAAATATCTACAAAAATCTTAGACTCTTCATTGTCGTTCAAAATACCTCCAATGGCCGAGAGCCTCTTATCTGTTTGCGATTGCAAACTTAATGCGGTTGGATTTTTATTATACAATTCCTGCAATGCGCTACTTTCATCCTCAGAGTTACAAAATAGCTTCTTTGTTCCACAAACTTCATCTTCATGAAAGTCAACAGGCAGCTTATAAGCATCACTTATATAAATTTCAGAACAGTCATTGTTGGCATATCCAATATTATATTCTTTCTCGCTATCCCATTCACGTAAGAATGCCTTTTTATTATTTGGCAACAAAAATAGTACATTATAATATTTTGACCACTTAACATATCCATTTGTTTTCGCCAGCTTAAAAACTCTTGTATATGGAATGGACTTGTTTTCATTAACAACCAATGTAGCCCCAGGGCTATTTTGGGCAATTAAACTTTTCTCAATAATATTTTCATTCCCAAAATTTATGCTGTTGTTTATCAATTTTTCTTGCGGAAAAAATAGATAATATCCACCAGCAAGAGTAATGAGCGACAGCAAAACAGATGATATTTTTTTCTTAGATAACTTATAGAGAAAATCTATTATCTTACTCATAAACAAAAAACAAACCTTTGCGAGGCTTGCTTTTTGTAAGTCCCCGCTGTGAACGGGTTGCTATAAGAATGTAATTTATTCGCCGCCCTTTAGGTAACGAACCTAAAATTGACGGCCTCAAGGTCACTTTATGAAAAAAGTGTTAACGCACGGGATGAGGGAATCGAACCCCCGCCAGCGGTTTTGGAGACCGTTATACTACCACTATACGAATCCCGCTCACCGGAACTTTTCTATTATAATAATGAATTGTTTTTTTGGCAATATTGCCTGCTCTTCCCCGACAAATCTATTTTTCTTAATCCACATTGTTAAATATCTTTCCGGCCGGTATTAGACCGGCCGGATAATATTTTATTTTAATTAATAGGTTTCGACCCAGATCTCAAAGTAGCCCTGAGCATGCAGACAGGTCGGACAGACCTTCGGCGGCTCTGTCCCTTCGTAGATAGCGCCGCAATTTAAACATTTCCATTTTTTTACTTCCGGTTTTTTAAACACTTCTCCATTTTCTAGATTGGCTAATAATTTCTGGTAGCGCATTTCATGTTCTTTTTCCACCGCACCGACTTCATGAAATAATTTTGCGATATCCGGATGCCCCTCTTCTAAAGCGTCTTTTTCCATACTC
>Ga0172370_10009582_pt1 | contig 11299 bp, 11 predicted proteins | sample LakKiv5m_FD_114538 | JGI IMG/M metagenome (GOLD analysis project Ga0172370, IMG submission 114538) | Freshwater microbial communities from Kabuno Bay, South-Kivu, Congo - kab_022012_11.5m | ecosystem: Environmental > Aquatic > Freshwater > Lake | place: Democratic Republic of the Congo...
ATGATCGTTGGTATCGGCACATCGTTTCCCGAATTGGCATCATCCGTCGCGGCTGTCCTGCAAGGGGAGACGGAGATTGTGTCGGCAAACGTGATCGGATCAAATATCGCGAATATTTTATTTGTCGTTGGTCTCGTGTCTTTCTTGGGAGGACGGCTTGTTGTAACCAAAGACCTTATCGATCTTGATCTTCCCTTGCTTGCGATCAGCACAGTTCTTTTTTTAGGAGCCGCGCAGGATCGCATCATCACAGCCCCTGAGGCGATTATCTTACTTGTAGGGTATGGTGTTTATTTTCTCTCCATGGCGTTTCACACGGAGGAAGTAGAAGGTATAGAAGGCGGAGTAGCCGGCTTTTTTAGAAAACGTCCAAGCAGACCGGAAGCACTCCTTCATAAAAAGCCCGAAGACCGGCCGCAATTGGCGCCACGAGATATCGTACTGCTTGCCGTCGGTATCGCTGGATTGGCCTTTGGCGCAAAGTACTTAATAGATTCGGTTGTCATGCTTTCCACACTCTTTCACATCTCAACCGGAATGATTGCTATCACCGCCATAGCGTTGGGCACATCCTTGCCAGAGTTATTTGTGTCTGGGAGGGCTGCGCTCAGCCGCAAGGCAGGAATTTCTCTCGGCAACATTCTCGGATCGAATGTATTTAACATGCTCGCCGTTATTGGCGTATCCGGACTGCTGCGGCAGATTCACATGGACGATCCGACATTTTTAATCGGCATCCCCACCCTGATTGCCACAACGATACTCTTCGTCATTTCGGGAATCTCGCGGCGCGTGTATATCTGGGAAGGAGCTTTTTATTTGTTGTTGTATCTCCTTTTTCTTGGCAAGCTATTTCAATTTATCTAAAACTGCAAAAGGTATATCAAACCATGATCCGCCGAAAGAAAAATAAGCATCCTTCCATTTCACTCGTCCAGGGAAGCCTTCACCCGTCTTCCCATACGGCAATCCTTTTGGATGCCGCTGCGCGTATCTTGTCGGCGCGCGGCGTACATTTTACGATGCTCGATTTGCACACAGCGGATATCGATTTATATGACGGCCGCGCCGTTGAGAAATACGGAACCTCAACTCGCGATTGCATAGAAGTAATAAAGACATCAGATGTGATCATGTTTGGCGTACCTGCCTATGCCGCTCAAGCCCCCGGTCCTTTGAAAAACATTGTAAATCTTGCCAACGGATTTTTGAAAGAAAAAAAGGCGGGTTTGATCTGTTTTTCTGAAAAAGGAACGGCTTATGAAGCATCACTTGACTTCATTGCGTTATTGAGCGACGCTGGAACACATATCCTCAAGCCAGTGGTGCTTGCATCGCCGGACAGTTTTCGCGGCAACGCTATTTTCGATGATGTCGTATTACAACTCATCGAAGAGTTAGCGGATGCAGCCCTACGGGTATGAGGTTGCAGGTTTTGACATTTGACTTTTGCATTTTAAGTTATTTATCTGTATGGATACGATAAAAAGGCATGGCAAGCTGCGATTTTTTCGCCACCATCCATTCGTAAGCATTCTTGTCATCATTGGCATTGCCGGTGTTGGCTACTATTTCTATTCCTCTGCAACAAAAGGCCCCGAGCAAGTCCGCTATGTGCTTGCTCGCGCGGAACGTGGGACAATCGTTGCATCTGTTTCCGGTACTGGCCAAGTATCGGCACAGAATCAGGTTGATATCAAAGCAAAGGCATCCGGTGATGTGACTGCTATCGGCGTGAAAGAAGGCAGTGATATTACGAAGGATGCTTTGCTGTTCCAGATCGATGACCGAGCCGCGCGTAAGACAGTACGGGATGCCACACTGAATCTTGAGGCGGCAAAACTTTCACTTGAAAAATTGCAGAAACCACCCGACGCGCTTGCACTGCTGCAAGCACAAAACGCACTCGCCCAAGCGAAACGGGACTTAGAGGATCTGCAGAAACCACCCGACGCGCTTGCACTGCTTCAAGCACAAAACGCACTCGCCCAAGCGAAACGGGACTTAGAGGATCTGCAGAAACCACCCGACGCGCTTGCACTGCTTCAGGCGGAAAATGCAGTGCAACAGTCGCAAGATAGCTATACAGATACCAAAAAAGGCCTTGAAAAGGCATATGAAGATGGCTTTACAAGCGTGACGTCCGCGATCCTTGACCTCTCGACAGTTATGAGTGGCCTATCTGATATTTTATATACCAATACGATCGATCGGTCGCAGACCAATAGCGACTGGTACACCAATCGCGTCATGACGTGGGAGTATGATGCGGCGTTCGAAAAAAAGAATCTCACCAATACTGCTTATGAGAAAGCAAACAAGCGATTCAAAGCGGTAGATGCTTCCTACGAGCAGACGAGCCGTGTCTCGTCGAGCGAGACGCGCGAGCGCTTGATTGATGACACATTTGATGCGGTGACGTTGGCGTCAGACGCGGTCAAGGCCGCGAATACGTATCTTGATTTTGTGCAGGACGTGATGGAAGACAAGAGTCTTGCCGTACCTTCCGCGATGTCAACGCATCAATCTACGCTGGATACCTACACATCGAAGATGAACACTCGTTACTCGGAACTGCAATCCGCAGTACGATCAATCGATGACAAGAAAGGATCGATCGTGAATGCCGAGCGCACCCTTATTGAAAAAAATAAATCACTTGAAGATTTGAAAAACGGTCCCGATGAAGAGACAATGCAGACGGCGCGCGAGCGTGTCACAGAAAAAGAAGAGTCGCTTGCAAAACTGCAAGAGCCGCCAGATGCAAGCGCTCTCGCGCAGGCTCAAGAGAAGGTAAAAGAAAAAGAAGAGTCGCTTGTAAAACTCCAAAAGCCTGCAGACGAACTTGATATTCGGGCACAAAAGATAACGATCAGGGAGAGGACAAATGCAGTAGAGGATACAAAAGAAAAGCTCGACGACTACCGCATTACTGCCCCCTTTGATGCGACGCTTGCTGATGTTGCCGTAAAGAAGGGTGACTCCGTAAGCGCTGGCACCATCCTTGCTACAGCAATTTCGAAGACGCGTATCGCCGAGCTTTCATTTAATGAGATTGATGTTTCTCGCATTGCTGTAGGGCAGAAAGCTACACTTTCATTTGATGCGCTTCCTGACACGCAGCTCACGGGATCAGTTGTCGAGATCGATACCATCGGATCGTCGTCGCAAGGAGTGGTTTCCTATACCGTAACAGTAGCATTTGATACTGATGACGAGCGCATTAAGCCGGGTATGAGCGTAAGTGCTGCCATCATCGTTGATACGAGCGTTGACGTGCTTCTTGTTCCCGCAAATGCAGTCAAACTACAAGCCGAAAGCTCCGCCGTTGATGTAGTCAAAGATGAAGGGATTCAAAATGCCCTCTCGCCAAGCGGCGTCTTGCTTGCGAATCCGCCGATCCGCACTCCCGTGGAGGTTGGAATCTCAAATGATGAATCCACGGAAATCCTATCCGGATTGGATGAGGGAGCACTCGTTGTTGTCCGTACGATTGATCAGCCTTCGTCCAATCAAACTCCTGCGCAAAGCCAGAATCCATCGTTTCGCATACCCGGCTTGCCCGGGGGCGGTGGCAGCAGCGGGGGAGGCGGCGGCGGATTCCGCATGCAGACACATTAGTGTAACGAAACACTCGCATGATCGAATGCCGGAACATTGAGAAAGTATACCAGTCTGGCGAAGTTGAGACGTATGCTCTGCGCTCCGTTTCCCTTTCTGTCGCCGATGGAGAATTTATTTCCATTACCGGACCGTCAGGATCAGGGAAGTCAACGCTGATGAATATTATCGGCTGTCTCGACACTCCCACAAAAGGCGAATACTTGTTGGGAGGCGAGAATGTATCCGAGCTTGGTTCAGATGAACTCGCCGAGATTCGAAATCGAAAAATCGGATTCGTGTTCCAGTCATTCCATCTTTTGCGCCGCGCAACAGTACTGCGCAACGTTGCCTTGCCGCTCGTATACGCTAGCGTCGCAAAATCCGAGCGACTTGAGCGGGCAGCGGCGGCATTGCGTGCCGCAGCGTTTCCGGAACAATTCTGGAATCATTTGCCCAATCAGTTGTCCGGCGGCATGATGCAGCGCGTCGCGATTGCCCGTGCGTTGGTGAACGACCCGCTTCTTATTCTTGCTGATGAGCCGACCGGCAATCTTGATACAAAGACCGGCGATGTAATATTGGATACGCTGCAGCGCCTTCACCGCGATGAAGCTCGGACGATCATTTTGATCACTCATGAATCATACGTCGCAGAACATGCGCAGCGCGTTATCCAAGTACGCGATGGATCGATCGTGGGCGATATCCCCGTAAAGGAGCGACGTATCGCCAATAACCACGACCACGTATGAGATATTCTGACATGATAGAGGAGACACGAGTCTCGCTTACCGCTAATAAAGCGCGGTCAGGGCTTACGATTTTGGGCATCGTGATCGGTATTGCGTCAGTGATTGCCATGGTTTCCATCGGCGAGGGTGCAAAAGGAAGTATTCAGTCGAGCATTGAAGGGCTCGGCTCGAATCTCTTGACGGTATTGCCCGGCTTTGTCCAGCCAGGGCGGGGGATTGTATCTTCCGGCAGAGGGACTGCCCAGACGTTGAAAAATGAGGACATCGATGCGCTTTCTTCTCTAGAAGGAGTAAAAGCAGTATCACCGGAACTGCAACGACGATTCCAGATCACTTCGCAAATCGGCAACAACACGAATTCTACCGTAGTCGGCGCGACAGATCAGTATGCCGCAGTCCGCACCGTGGAGGTAGAAAACGGAGTGTTTCTTTCTCCAACCCACGAGAGAAGTATGTCGCGCGTTGCCGTGTTAGGGCCGACTGTTGCTAAAGACCTTTTCGGCGAAGACATAGATCCATTGAATAAGACAATTCGTATCAACAAGGTAAACTTTAAGGTAGTCGGCATACTAAAATCAAAAGGCGGATCCGGTTTCATGAATCTCGATGATATGATTCTTGTGCCGCTTTCAACCATGCAAAAGATTCTTTCCGGCGTGGATTATCTTTCCACAATCGCGCTTGCCGTGGAGGATAAGAATCAGATGCCTGCCGTCCAAGAAGCGGCGAGCGCTGCTTTGCTTGTCACGCATCGAGTGAGCGAACCCGACTTTTCCATCATTTCGCAGGCCGACATTTTAGGTGCGTTATCGCAAGTGACGACGACCTTTACCCTCTTTCTTGCATCGATCGCCGGCATCTCACTTATCGTCGGAGGGATTGGGATTATGAATATGATGCTTACCACTGTCACCGAACGCACGCGCGAGATCGGGCTTCGTATGGCGATCGGCGCTCGACGGCGTGATATCACGTGGCAATTTCTTATGGAGGCGGTGATGCTTACATTTCTCGGTGGACTCATCGGAGTCTTGATCGGATGGCTTATTGCTTTTGCTGTTGCGCGTTTTGCAGGCATTGCGACGTCCGTCTCCTGGCAGTCAGTGCTTATTGCCTGCGGCGTAGCTGCCGGGATCGGCATTGTATTCGGGTATTATCCGGCGCGCCGCGCAGCACGACTGAATCCCATTGACGCACTTCGTTACGAATAATTCATACATAATTTTCTATGAAAAAATCCGTTGTCATTTTCATTATCGGCATTCTTATCGCACTCGGTGCTGGATTTTATGGAGGGCAGCAGTATGAACGCAGCAGACAGGATGTCTCCCGTAGCGCTTCTGTCGAAGGGCGCTTCCAGGCTTTTCGCACCGGCAACGGCATGCCAGGGCAGGGGGGAGACCACCTAAATGGACGGCAGCGAGGAAATGGTAACGGCTTTGCGGCTGGAGAAATCATTGCCAAAGATGAAAAGACGATCACTCTCAAACTGCAAGAAGGAGGATCGAAAATTGTTCTTTTGTCGCCGTCCATGTCTATCGGCACATTCCAAGCAGGCACGTCAAGCGATTTGACCGTAGGAACGCCTGTGGTGGTGATGGGGGAAGGGAACTCGGATGGAAGCATGACGGCACAGTCAATCCAGGTGCGGCCACCGCAAGATATGCAGCGAGTGCAGTTCCGCGGCCGCGGCGAATAACCAGGAAAATACTCTAACGACCGTAGGGATAGTCCCTTTTGCTACGCCAAAACCCCAACGTGGTTTTGGCTGTACGTTCACTCGCTCGCCCTCACTAACGTTCGGGCACCATGCCCGCTCGCTCCACATTCCGTTCAAGGGGACTATCCCTACGGTCGCTTTGGAGTTCAGTATAAGTCCTTGACATCCTCGGCGTTTCTTTGCTATGGTACCAATCTCTAATTCTTCCTAATTTGGTATGAATAGGAGGTGCCAGAGCAAAAAGTCGAAAATACGGACAGGCGCGTTCCATCTTACGCAGATGGTGGATTACGGCCTTTTTTTCCTGTCCGTTCTCGCCCATGTGCAAGAGCCGCAGTCGATCCGTTCAGTGGCAAAGAAACACCATCTTTCCTTTGCTTTTTTGCAAAAAGTTGCGAACCGGCTTAAACGCGCCGAACTTGTGCGGGCATCTCGCGGGAAAGAAGGCGGTTACTTTCTTGCGCGCCACCCTTCCGATGTCACCATGAAGCAAGTAATAGAAGCGCTTGATAATCCGATCGCGCTCATGGATTGTCTTCTCGAGACCCACCAGCGCGCGCGCACCTGTCCTCGGGAAAAATTTTGCAATGTCCGGCGTGGTCTTGCGCGTATGAATAACCAAATCCGAGAGATCTACGGATCAAAAACCCTTGCGGAATTTATCGTACCTGAAACCATCAAGCAATCATGAAAAAAAGAACAGCCAAAAAAAATCCTTCCCTACCGCATTCGTTCCGATGCCACGCGTTGTCAGTGCAAGTCGGAGAGAAGCACGTTGTACATGCCGTATCACTCTTGCTGCGTCCTGGCGAGACGCACATTTTGATGGGTCCAAACGGTTCTGGGAAAAGCACACTCGTGGGGGCATTCATGGGTTTGCCGCAGTACAAAATATCGGGCGGCTCATTGCAGCTTGGAAAAAAATCTCTTACAAAAGCGCCACCGGAAAAACGAGCGGCCGCCGGTTTGTTTTTAGGATTTCAAAATCCTCCTGTTCTTCCCGGTGTTTCCGTGCTTTCGCTTCTGCGCCATGCCAGATCGATGAAAAGCAGCCGCACAGCTCCGTTCGACCTTAAGGAATTTGCTGCGGTTCTCAAACGGGCTGCAGCCCAGCTTGGCATCGATCAAGCATTTCTGACTCGTTCTCTCAACGAAGGCTTTTCGGGAGGCGAGAAAAAAAAGTCTGAAATCCTGCAGCTGCTGATGCTTCGGCCATCCTTTGCCTTTCTTGACGAGATCGATTCCGGTCTTGATATCGATGCACTGAAAGTGTGCCTCGATGCGTTGCGCGCATACCAAGAACAGCAGAATGCAGGTCTGCTGTTTGTCACGCACAACCCAAGCCTTCTGCGTTATATCGCGCCGACGCATGTGCATATTATGATTCGCGGCCGCATCGTGCGTACCGGCGCGAAGGACCTCATGGATCTGGTGGCAGACAAAGGTTTTGCTCCTTTTTTGTCTAAGACGTTGTAATAATGCCAGTTTCACAGCAGACAAAAACGCGTATCAGCCGTACGATCAGTCCTTATCGATTGGGGTTTCGCACCAAGACTCGTGAAGTATTTCGCGCGCCTCGCGGTTTGTCAGAAGATGTCGTCCGTCTGATATCAAAACAAAAAAACGAGCCGGCATGGATGCTTGAGAAGCGCATGGCTGCTCTGCAGGTTTTTTATACAAAGCCGCTTCCGACGTGGGGTGGCGATGTATCGGGAATAGATTTTGACACCATCTATTATTACGTGAAACCAACCAAAGGCGGCGCCAAACGCTGGGAAGATGTTCCGCCAAGCATCAAAGAGACGTTCGAAAAAATCGGCATCCCAGAAGCGGAACGGAAATATCTCGCGGGCGTCGGTTCCCAATTTGAAAGTGAGGTTGTCTATCATTCACTGCAGGAGGAATTGCAGAAGCAAGGAGTGATTTTTCTTGGCATGGATGATGCGTTGCGCATGCATCCGGCCATCGTGCGCAAATACTTTGGCACTCTCGTGCCGGCAAGTGACAACAAATTCGCCGCATTGAATACCGCAGTCTGGTCAGGCGGATCTTTTATCTATGTTCCGCGCGGCGTGCATGTCGCATTGCCATTACAGGCATACTTCCGTATCAATCGCCAATCCATGGGGCAGTTTGAGCGTACGCTTATCGTCGCCGAAGAGGGAAGCTCTGTGCATTATGTGGAAGGCTGCTCCGCCCCGCAATACACGACTGATTCCCTCCATTCCGCTGTTGTAGAAATTTTTGTGAAAAAGGGCGCAAAAGTGCAGTACACCACTATCCAAAATTGGTCTGACAATGTCTACAATCTCGTGACGAAGCGCGCCTCCGCCGACCAAGACGCGCGTATGATCTGGCTGGACTGCAATATAGGGTCGAAATTGACCATGAAATATCCATCCATCATCTTGCGCGGCCGCAACGCGCGCGGCGAGATCCAATCACTTGCTGTTGCCGGATCAGGACAGCATCAGGATGCGGGGGGGAAAGTGATCCATGCCGCGCCGGACACCAGTTCAACGATTGTGTCGCGGTCGATATCGCGCGACGGAGGCAGGACATCATACCGTGGCCTTGTGCGCGTCGGGAAGACTGCGCGCAACGCGACTGTCCGTGTGGTATGCGATGCTCTTATCCTCGATCCGTCATCGCGTTCCGACACGTATCCTACTATGATCGTAAACGACGCAAGCGCAAAGGTCGCGCACGAGGCAACCGTAGCAAAGATCAGCGAAGAGGCTCTTCAGTATCTGCAGGCGCGAGGTTTTAGTGCAGAGCATGCCTCCTCGCTCATCGTAAACGGATTTGCCGAGCCGATCGTCCAACAGCTCCCGATGGAATACGCGGTGGAGCTGCGTCGCTTGCTCGAGCTTGAAATGACCGGCTCTGTCGGCTAGCTATATGGTAAAGGCACGCATAAAAACAGTATTTTTTTCCCGCTTTCGCAACGCGTCATACACCGTTGGGCGCAACGAAACACTCATCATTGGCGCGTATGTCAGCAGAGCGGCGAAGCGCGCGGCTGAACTTTCCATCGATCTTGCCGGAGACGGTGGTCGCGTGCTGATGTGTTATGCTTATAGTGGCTGCGGTACGGATGTGCATGCTCTTCGCATCTCGGTTACGCACCGTGCGCCGCGTACCGTTGCCAACATTTTTGGAAGGGGAGCATTAAGCGGCAATGCTTCGAGCACTATTTTGGGCATTGCGCGTATTGAAAAAAATGCGCAACAGGCTGACACGTATTTTTCCCACCATGCGCTGCTTCTTTCAGATGCTGCACGAGCATCGGCAACGCCATCACTTGAAATAGAAACAGATGACGTCCTGGCCGGCCATGCGGCTAGCACGGCTCCGCTTGACCAAGACAGTCTCGCCTATGTGCGTACTCGCGGGATGTCAGAATCGGCCGCTACCGCGGTGCTCGTAAATGGATTCCTTTCTCATGATGTTAATCGGTTGCCGAACGAACTCGCAAACCGTTTTTACCGATCATTTCGTTTATGCAAAAGCTTGGAGAACACATAAAAAAACAGTTTCCGATTTTCTCTCGCCGCATCAACGGCCATCCATTGGTATATCTTGATAATGCCTCGACGAGCCAAAAGCCGCGCGCAGTTATTGATGCGCTTTCGATGTATTATAAAACCATGAACGCAAATATCCATCGCGGCATCCACACTCTCTCCGAGGAAGCAACCGATCGATATGAACAGACGCGCACGCGCGTAGCACGCTTTCTGAATGCGAAAACGTCCGCCGAAATCATTTTTACCCGTGGCTGCACGGAAAGCATTAACCTAGTAGCAGCATCATGGGGCGCTGCTGCTATCCGCCGCAACGACCAGATCATTGTTTCCGCGCTTGAGCACCATGCAAACCTTGTACCATGGCAGGAACTTGCACGGAAGAAAGGAGCGCGCCTCGATATTATTCCGCTCACCGCAGGGTTTACGCTTGATGAAAAAATATTTCATTCTCTTCTTTCCCGAAAGACGAAACTCGTTTGTCTTACCTCGCAATCCAATGTGCTCGGCACCATTCCGCCGTTGCGGCGCATGATTAGGGCGGCACACGCGGCTGGGGCTCGCGTGTTGGTCGATGCGGCACAAAGCGTGGGGCATTCGCGGACAAACGTGCATGCGCTTGATTGCGATTTTTTGGCCTTTTCTTCCCATAAGATGCTGGGGCCTACCGGAGTCGGTATTCTGTATGCAAAAAAAGAGACCCTCGATACGATGCCGCCCTACCAGTACGGTGGGGATATGGTTGAAAGCGTTGCGCAGCGGCGTTCTACGTATCGGCCTGCGCCATGGAAGTTTGAGGCTGGCACGCCTAACATTGCTGATGTTATTGCTTTTGCATCGGCGATCGATTTTCTCGAATCAATAGGATTTGACGCCATTCAAAAACATGACACTGATTTGTTGTCCTATGCGCGTTCGGTGTTTGCGAGCTATCCCGGGGTACGGCTTTTTGTTCCAGAAGGCGAATCGAACAGCGTGCTCTCTTTTACCGTAGAAGGCGTACACCCTCACGATGTTGCTACCGTATTCGATGTCCAGGCAATTGCGATTCGTTCCGGGCTTCATTGCGCAGAACCGCTTGTTCGTCTGTTAGGCGTGGAGGCAACAGCGCGTATGAGTTTTTATCTATATAACACGCGAACTGATATTGATCGTGCTGCTCGAGCTCTTGAAAAAGTATTCAAAGTTTTTTCCCTAGCGCCTAGCGCCTAGCGCCTATTGTATGGATCTTTATTCAGAAACAATTCTTGACCACTACCGCCATCCGCGCCACCGGGGATTATTGTCACGCCCTTCAGCGCGCGTGGTGCAGCATAATCCGCTCTGCGGTGACGTCATCAAGCTCGACATCTCTGTGAAAGACGGCACGGTTGTTGATGCCCGTTTTTTAGGTGCCGGGTGTGCGATCAGCCAGGCAGCCACTTCGCTGTTATTGGATTCCATCCAAGGGAAGAGTATCCGTTCTCTCGAACGTCTCACCACGCAGAATATCATTGATTTGCTTGGTATATCGGTCAGTAAGGCTCGCGAGCAGTGCGCCCAGCTTGGATTGACCGCACTGCAAAAAGCGATTACAATGCTCAAACAGAAACGGAAACGATGAAAGAGACCGCATCAAAACGTGTACCGTCCCAGCCGACGCAACCTGATGAGAGGAAGGCAGAATATTGGCGGGTACTGAATAATGTCATTGATCC
>Ga0172370_10009583_pt1 | contig 11294 bp, 3 predicted proteins | sample LakKiv5m_FD_114538 | JGI IMG/M metagenome (GOLD analysis project Ga0172370, IMG submission 114538) | Freshwater microbial communities from Kabuno Bay, South-Kivu, Congo - kab_022012_11.5m | ecosystem: Environmental > Aquatic > Freshwater > Lake | place: Democratic Republic of the Congo...
AAAACATGACTTACGAAAGCTATGGGATAGATTAAAAAACAAAATTTTTCGATTTTAGACCCAAGAATTGACACTTAAACTAAAAAATATTATATTGTTATTTTCATCCGTGTCCAAATTTTGATGTTCGGTTTTTGAGGTAATGACGATATTGTTGCATTCATTTGTTGCGGATGATCCGTTCATAATAATTGCGTTGCCAAATGATTATTTCGTCAACCCCTCCTTGCAAGGAGTCGCCTTACGACTTTGAATATTTATCCCCCCCACTCTTTTAAAATGGTAAGTTTTAGAGTGCTTAAGATTTGACTGGAATGATATTAAAGGATATTGTTTATAGTTTATAGTTATTGTTAAATCTACTTGAATAAATTTTTTATCTTGATAAAATTTTGGCAAAGTTAATATTATTTAATATTCAATAGTAAAAATATGGCAGTAGGCAAAGTGGAATCACCTGTCAGCGTTTATTCTCCGGGCAATATTATGCAATTGTCGCAAATGTTTGACAGGGGAGCAATTATTGACGCCATGGTTCGCGCCGGAGCACCGCAGGAAAGTGCGGACGGAATTTTTACCAGTGAACTACGGCGTTTAGGCGGGGTGGCGCCATATCATGGTGAAAGTTATGAATGGGGTCTTCGCATGTTGGAGCAGAGGGGTTTGGTAGGAGCGGATTCAAAAAAAGTCGAACTGGCTTCATCGATGGGAATGCAAATGCTTTCTTTACCGGTCGAACTTCGGGGGCATAATTATCTGGGAATAGATTATAATCCGGTAAGGGTAGCCGCCGGCGGGACCATTTTTGAAGAGTCAAAGGCAAAAGGCATATTAAATCCCGAAGATAGTTTTAACATCGTACGCGGGGATGAGAATACTCCTCTGACCGAGGGAGATGTGGCAATGGTGGTTTTAGGTGCGCAATATATCGGTCCCATTGGAACAGCCGGATGGACATTGGAACACGGCCGGGTCGGGTTGATCGGCGATATTGCCTGCGGCGCATCGCCTGTTCACCCGAAAGAATTTGCACCGGGCGGCAGATTGGCGGTGCGGCCGACTCAGTCGGGATATCAAAACGAACAATCGGGAATGACCTGGGTGGTTGATGAAGAACCGGTAGGGGTAGGCGATCGTGACCTGAAAGTTGCCCGCGCCCATCTCGAACTTGATCCGAAAATTCTTGACAATGGTGAATCAACCGTTTTGCTCCGCGACCCAAAAGATCAATTTAACGGCCACGTGACGATGATTGGGCTTGACAACGGCCAATGGGTATTTTTTCCTTACGCCTGGGTATCTAAAAATGGAAAATATACCCCTGAACAAGCCAAATTAATAGACAATTTCCTCCAAACCTTTTATCAACTTTATGAACAAAGCGGCTGGGACGGAACGTTTGGCACCGTTTTACCCAAAGAAATCGAAAGGCAGGGAGGAGTATCGGCGATAAGGATAACGACGCTTAACGATGATGCAACCGGCACATCGCCTGCCGTTTCTTCAATGTTGCCGGCAGCCTCGGTTTTAAGCAACTCAAGAGAAGTTTTGACAATAGATAGGGTGCGAGGTTTTTCGCGTATCGGCAATGGTCATCCTGACGGTTATGGTGAGATTGGTCAATTTTTTGCCGATTTAAAAGCCTGGCCACAAAAGATGGCCGGTTTGTCATTTGCCAACTGTCAATTTATAACCGCATTGGTTAGTCGGGACGCGTCTTTTCTACAACGGATGCGGTAATGATTATACCGCTACGCAATAAATTACGGTTGTACGTTTCTTGATCTTTGATACAATCATAATTAATGGTATCGGCAATCCTCGTTTTTATTATTGTTTGTGTAATTGCGGCTAATCTTTTTTTAGGGACGCTCGTTTTACTGCGCAACTCTAAAAGCTTAATCAATAATGTATTTTCTTGGATTGCTTTTGTCTACGCTCTTTGGTCCGTTTTTCTGTTGCTGTATGAATTTCCGATTGTTTTTTCCAGTCTATTCTGGATAAAAATGACTTATGGTATAATTAACATCCTGGATGTTTTGGTTCTTTTGTTTTCTTTTATTTTTCCGAAACCTTCCTTTAACCGCGGGCGGATTCCTGCTTTCGCTTTAGCGATTTTTTATTTGATTTTCAATTACTGGCTGCTTTTATTTACCCCATATTGGATAAAAGATGTGGTAATAAATACAGATGGACAACGGCAAACAATTCTCGGCGGAGGTTACCTGATTTGGGTAGGAATGACGTGGTTGGTATTGGGTGTTTCACTTTCGAATTTTCTCATAAACAGCAGGCGCTCTGTCGGTATTCGTAAAATGCAGCTCGTTTATCTCATTTACGGTTTTGTCCTATGGGGAATTTCCGTCAATGTTTTTGACGTGATAATTCCGATAGTTTGGCATAATACCGGTTACTTTGTTTTAAGTACGATTACCAGCTTGTGCTTCAGCTCGGCTGTTGCTTATACGATTCTTAAACACCGGTTTTTGGATATTCGTTTTGTCGTGGCGCGGTCAGTGGCCTATTTATTATTGGTTATAGTTTTGGGTTTTGTTTATGCGGGCGGATTGTTTGTCGTCAGCACCCTGATTATCAAACAACCAACCAATTACGTCAATCTCATTACGTCAACTATCCTGGCACTCATCATTGCTTTCACTTTTCAACCCTTAAGGATTTATCTGGAAAAAGTGACCGATAAGATTTTTTTCAAGCAAAGATACGATACTAATAATTTGCTTTCGCATTTGGGCGGAATTATGGCTTCAACGATCACGCTTGATGATCTGGTTCAGTTGACGATCGGAGAATTGTGTTCAAAAATGCACATTGTTCACGCCGGTATGGTTTTATTGAAGGACGGTTCCATATTCTGGAAAAAAAACAACAACGGTCGCGGTTGGAATTATAACGAGGAGAAAATTGAACTGCTTGCCAATGATTTAACGGCAAACAATATCGGCAGAATATCGGTTTTTGAAGAAATGGACGAGTCTGCCGAAAAGTCGATCATGCGGGAAAATAATATAGACGTGGTCGTGACTTTCGCAATCAATGCGCAAATGAAGGGAGCTTTGATGCTGGGGGAAAAATCATCGGGCGATATCTACTCCAGCCAGGATATAAATATGCTGGAAATCATTGCGCCGGAATTTGCGGTCGCGATCCGCAACGCTTTATCTTACGAAGAAATAAAACGTTTCAACGTGACTTTAAAAGAAGAAGTAGATAAGGCAACGGCGAGTTTGGAGCAGGCAAACGTTCGTCTGAAGGAGCTGGACCATCTGAAAGACGAGTTCGTGTCCGTGGCGTCGCATGAGCTGCGGACGCCGATGACCGCCATCCGTTCTTATTTATGGATGGCTCTGCAGGGAAAAGGCGGGCCTTTAACGGAAAAACAAAAATACTATCTTGACCGCTCGTATAATTCGACCGTCCGTTTGATCAAGCTGGTCAACGACATGCTCAACGTTTCCCGGATCGAGTCCGGACGGATGAGTTTTGAATTCGGACAGGTTGACATGCTTAAACTGGTCGATGAGGTGATTGGCGAGGTCAAGCCGAAAGCGGACGAATTGGGAATAAGAATAAATGTAGGGGCATTGCGCGCAATGCCCGTACAGGATGCATTAATGGTAATAGCCGATGCCGATAAAATCAAGGAAGTGATGATTAATTTAATCGGCAATTCCCTGAAATTCACACCTCAAGGCGGAGAAATATCAATCGGTTTCAGCGTCAAAGACGGATCGGTCGTGACGAGCGTAAAAGACAGCGGCCAGGGGATTGAAAAAGACGACCTCGGCCGGCTTTTCCAGAAGTTCGGCATGATTAAGGGTTCTTATGTCACCAACCAGAAAGCTTCCCAGGGGACAGGATTGGGATTATATATTTCCAAAAATATTGTGCAAAAGCAGGGCGGGCAGATGTGGGCGCAATCGGATGGAAAGGGGAAAGGCAGCGTATTCTCGTTTTCGCTCAAGGTTTTTGATCGGGCGCAAATGGAGAAAATGACGGCCGGCTACCCGAAGGAAGGGCTGGGGATAATTCATTCGGAAATATGAAAAAAAGTTTTACTTTTGTGGAAATGCTTATCGCGATCAGCGTCATCGCGCTTATTTCGGTGGTCGCCATTTTGCTTCTTGATCCGACGAGGCAAATAAAAAAAGTCTGGGACGGACAAAGAAAACACGATTTAAGCACGCTCCGGCGGACTTTTGAAGATTATTACAACGACAAAAACCATTATCCCAAACCCGATGACGTTTGCTTTGATCCGCCGGAGACCAAAGAAGAATATTGCATCTGCCGTATCTGCGGTTTGAACCGCAACAATATCGTCGGTTATCTTTCCCGGCTTCATTGCGATCCGCAGCATCCGCAAAGGGATTATCTTTACCAGTTCGACTGCGACGAGACAGAGGGGCCGACCTGGTACCGGATCTGGGCGCAGCTTTCCGAAGAAGGCAAACAGGGCGCATCAAGCTATGGCGCGCCTTACAACGTGAGTGTCGCAAGCCCCAACGTCGATAACCCCGAGACGCTGGAGCAGCCGCCGGCATGCCCGGCCGATCCGGGCAACAAGTATTGCTTAAAAAGCGGCTATTGCAACAACTGCGGCAGTTTCGCAAACTGCTCAAACGGCGAAAGCTGCGACAGCCCGGTACAGCTTTACACCGACTTCATGTGCACGACTGTGTGCAACCACTAAACAGGGAGAATCAGTTTAATTTGAAATTTTTAATTTTTAATTTTTAATTTGAAATCAATTTGAAATGAATCAATGATTCAATTTGAAAATGAATTCAATTCTTTTTAAATAAGTTTTCAAATTTCAAATTTATAAAATTCAAATTGATTAAAAATTTCAAATTTCAAATTAAAAATTAATTTGTTAGTTAACAATCAGCCAGTTGAATTTGATTTCAGGATGGCTGGTTTGATTGCCGCTGATTTTGAAATAGGGCCGGCAGGATGGGCTGAAGGATGTGCATGATTCTTTTTTCACGACCGTAAGCTGGATTGAGGAATTGGCCGTGGTCGGGGTCAGGTAAATTAACGAGTCGTCGGTAATGCTTTCGTTATAAATGAGAATCTCCGGCTGGTTGCTCGGCAAAACCGCGATGCCGGCAGTCTGGTATTCGGTTTCGATGGCCGGCGCATAAATGCCGTTTTTGGTGAAATTGTCGGCCGCGGCGATGACGGCCGCCGAGGTGGTCGCTTCCAGATATTTTTCGACGGCAATACCGTTTTTGAAGAAGGCCGAGCCGGAGGCGTCAACGCTGGCGACTTCTGCCCCCAATTGGTTTGTGATTTGGAATTTGGAGTTTGAAATTTGTTTGGTATTTGGTGCTTGGGATTTGGAATTTAAAACGACAGATAAATTATCATCAGATGTTATCGGTTGGATCGTGTTGGTTTTTACGCCGCCTTCGGCAATGACCGCGCCCTTGGTGGTGATGGTGCCGTCGCGGGCAATCGTCACGGCCCCGTCCATAAGATCGATCTTCGACAGGGCGGAAAGCTTCAATTCCCAGGTAAGCGAAAGGATGGCATTGTCCTGAACGAGCAAATTGCCGACTGCCAACGAATTGGAAACGGAGACGTTGTACATGTTGGCATTACCCATGACGGTTAAATTAGTTAAATCAGTTGAATCAGTTAAATTGGTTGACTTGGTGGGGGAAGTGGTAAAAATACCGACGTCCGTATCGATTGTTTGATAATAATTAGCGTCGGGCAACGGTTGCGAACGGATGTCTGCCAGCTGTTTTTGGATATCGTTGACATTATTGTTAAATTGTTCCATGGTCAAATTGTTGCCGTTCACTTGTTCTTCCAATGCTTTGATATTTTCCGCATCGACTTTTTTGGCAACCAATGTTCCGGAAACGCTGGCTTCGCCGGCGGCGAGGGTGCCGGAGATGGTCGCATCACGGGCGGCAAGAGTGCCTGATATGGTGGCTGCATTTGCCGCCAACGTGCCGCTGAAGGTGGCCTGCCTCGCCTGAATGTCACCGGCAAGGCGGGCATTGCCGCCGGCGTCGATGGTCGCCGCGGTTTTGCCGTCCAAACCTTTAATGATCAATCTGGCCAGATCACCACCCGGTTGTAGGGGCGGGGTATTCCCGCCCATGTTCGGGTCGGAAGACCCGACCCCTACATTAAGGTCGATGGTTAAATCCCCATTTTGCGGGGAAATTTCGTTGGTTTCGATTTTGTTCAATGCGGCCGTGCCGGTGGCCACAATATCGCCGGTTTCGACGACGGGTGAGGTGATTTTACCGGTGGCGATAAAGTTTTTAGTAATTAAATCGTCAATAGAATGTTGTAGGGACTGAATATTACTCTGTCCTAATGCCGATAATGATTTAATTGTGGATTTTAAATCAGAAACGGTTTTTTGCAAAGAAGAAATATTGCTTTCGTTGGCTTTGATTTTTTTATCGGCTTCCTGTAAGCCCAACCAGACAGCCATTTGCACTTCCTGGCTGTTGATTTCCTTGTCGGTGCCGCGGCCGAAAACAGTGTGGAAATCTTCTGCAACGAGCCCTATCTGGTCTTTTGGCCCATCGATGAAATTGTAGGTGTAGACGGGTATATTGGCGATTTTTTCCAACATATCCGTGCCGTCAACAAACTCAAAATTTTCCTTCAGTTTACGGCTCGACGAGTAAGTAAAGTTTTGGGAACCGGCATTGATATAAGAATAGGCGGCACCGTTTTTGAGATAAAGTTGAGCTGTCGGATTGGTCGTGCCGATGCCCACGTTGCCGGCAAAATATGATTTACCGTTTACAGTCGAAGCAAAAAGATCATAAACACCGCCCGTAGCGTAGACGCCGATGGTATCGCCGCTGCCATAGACGCCGATATCGCCGCTGCCAAGAACACCATAGGCGTTTCCTTCGCCAACAACGCCGTTAGTGGTACCGATGCCCCAAACCCCGGTATCGGTGCCGCCGCCATAGATTGCATAGTCGCTGCTGCCGGTGCCACCGACACTCAGCTTGGAGAGAGGGCCCGTAGTTCCTATGCCCACATTACCGCTCGAGTTAACAAATAGTCCGGACGTCCCTGTTCCTCTGAGCCAGGCGGTGCCGTTGACATCGAGCTTGGCCGCGGGCGCCGCCGTGCCGATACCGATCGCGTTGGCCGAGGCGTCGGTCAGGAACAGATTGGCGTCGGTGTCGCCCTCAACCCGGAAATCGGTGTCCGCATCACCGCCTTCGTTGAAGACGATTTTGCCGGCGTTGGTAACCATGGCAAAATTCAAAGTATCTCCGCCCGTTTGGTCTTCCAGATACAGCCCGTAATTATTGGTAATGATTCCGGTGGAAACCGGTGACTTTACGTATAAACCAAAACCATTGGTGATGGTGGCGGTGGCATTGGTGGCTTGAAGCATAAAGCGGCCGGCATAAGTATTGGTAAAATTACCGCCGGCGACAGTCGGGCCGGCTAAAAAGTCACCGGCAACCGCGTAGGAAATTACACCCGTACTGCCCACGCCATTGGTATCGACGCTGAAGCCGCCACCGATAAGATTGTTGAGAGGATTGACACTTGCCTGACGGCCGTAGAAAAGCCCGCCGTAAACTTTGGTGTTGCTGTTGGTGCCGTAGCCGCCATACCACTGGGATTGGGCATAAATACCAATGCTGGTTTCCGAATAATGACGGGCATAGTTGAGTGTATAAATAGAGTAATCATAATTATTGGTATTGTAATCATTGACAACGCTGATACCGCCGTAGGCGGTGGACGTGCCGTAATTGAAAGCACCGGTATTTTTGATTCTCGATAAAACGCTAGCGCTCGAGTTCTGCCATTCCTGAATGTCCGCGGTCTGGCCGGAGGCCGCTTTAATTATCTGGCCGATGGCGCCGCTGGTGCCGATGCCCACTTGCAATTTTGCTCCCGGGCTTGGCGTGCCGATGCCCACGTTGCCGGAATCAAGCCCAAGCAAGGCGCCGCCGGTCAGTTTCAGGGAATAGCCGCCGAAAAGGCCGGTGCCGGCCGGATCGATTCCATAATCCGTATTACTGTAATCGACCAAATATTCTCCCTTGATGCTGCCGTTGACGCTTAGCCTGTCGGCCATGTTGGTTGTGCCGATGCCCACGCTGCCGTCGTCGCGGATGACGAAATTATCGCTGCCGATCGAATCCTGGGCGCGGAAAGTAAAGCCGGTGCCGGTGCCGCTGCCTTTGATATCGAGCCGGGCAAGCGGAGCAAGGTTGCTGAGGCCAACATTGCCGCCGGATAAGATAGTGAGGAGATCACTGTAGCCGGCGTAAGCATTGGTAGTTCTTCCGATCGTGAATTTATCATCGCTGGTGACACCGGCCATATAACCGTTGGTTGGGCCGCCGATTCCCAAATATTCCGAGTAATTCGGGGCACCGCCTCCGGTAATTCGGAGATTGACATTACCCGTGCCATCGATATGCAATTTTTCCAATGGATTGGTCGTGCCGATGCCGACATTGCCGTATCCCTGGAAGCCGAGGTTGTAATCGTTCAGATTGACCGCGGTTGTCCGCTCCAAAGTGCCGCCCAGTTCGATATCCGTGCCCGTCAATGTCAAACCGTTTGAGGCGGTATAGGTTGTTCCCGAAACCTGACTCCAGGCGGTTTTACAGTCGCCTCCGATACACAGGCCGCCGCTTACATTCATCTGTCCTCCCTGGACATCCAGTTTGTAGCCAGGACTGGTCGTCCCAATTCCGATATTGCCGCTTGCTATAGTCATCTCCGGTGCCGTCCAATTATTATTTGAAAATAAATATAGTTTCTTACCAGTACCAACACCATTTACCATGTCATTGGTGTTAGCAAACAATCCTGTAGCACTTGCGAGTATTCCTGGTGCAGTGGAGCCATAAGCACGAATCAATAAATCACTGACAGAATTTTTTAAATTTATTGTGGTCGCTCCCGTTCCAGGATCAGTTGTATCTTCAACTTTCAAAAAGTTACTATACCCAGCCAGGTCAGCTACTACATGTAACGGTGCCCCCGGTCCCGTCGTCCCGATGCCCACGTTGCCATCTTTGCTAATGACAAACTTTGCTCCTGTTTGTGTGCCTCTGGCGACTTGGGAATAAAATTCATAAGCGTTGGCTGTAGCACTACCATTTTCATCATGATAAAACCTAATGGGGCTATTTGTATTTTGATTAGTAATTCCTCCAGATGATACAAGAGCTAAATATCCATTGACTTCTAAGTCTCCTGCAATGCCAACGTCGTTGGCTCCGTTAGCAACATAGTAAGTGCCGCCTCCAATGTCTAACTGGGAGGTCGGATTCGTCGTCCCGATGCCGACGTTGCCGTCGAACCGGCTGACGCCGCTGTCGACCCATAAGGCATAATTGCTGTCGGCACCGCTCCATGCATTTTCTATATACACCGTTGCCGAATTTACCGGAGTAACTCCTCCATTGGTAATCGTACCGGCACCGGCATAGATAGAGGTGAATAACTGATGAAGTCCGGAGGCGGAGCTTGTGAGCGCCGGTTCGACATATAAACCGCTTAGGTTGGTGCTGTAGCCGGCCGCATAAGCGGTCAGACTGGTTGTGATAGCCATGGCGTGACCGCTGGCGTTGACGGGCGTGAACGAACCTCCGAGGGTCAGTTTGGTGTTGCCGTAACCGGCCGGGTTGCCGGCGCCGATGACCATGTTGCCGTTGCCGCTTGCGGAAACCAGGGCGACGTTGCCCGCAACATCCAGTTTGGCCGTGGGGGAGGTGGTACCAATACCGACGTTGCCACCGTTTTTGAAAGTAACTAACGGGGTAGTGTGCACATCACTTCCTGTTCCAAATACCAAAGCTCCAGCAGTTGGACTGTAACCCATTGACCAAGCATCGGACGTATAATTTCTGAATGTTAACAGCCCTTCACGACTATCACCACCAGCACCATCCGCATTACCAGTAATACGCAAAGTTGGATTATTAGCATAGATGTTCAAAAGACCTACTGGGCTCGTTGTCCCGATACCGATGTTACCGAGGTGATTGATGAAAAGTGCTTCTAAAGGCGAGCCGGCGCTGTAAACTCCCAGTGAAAGATGACCATAATTTACACCATACGAAGAACCTCTGGAAGCAATAAATCCATGCGGATACACTACGCCATTATTTGATTCATTTTGAAAAATAAGCTGTGAACCAAAAGAATTGAGCGTCGCTGTTCCTGTTGTTTGAGATGTCAATGAAAGTAGAGTTTGATAACCAGTGGTGGTGGAGTATGTTTTGTCCACGGAGAGCGGATACCCAGGACTCGTCGTCCCGATGCCGACGTTGCCAGTTGCTTTGATAGTTAACCTTTCAATCGGAGCAGTTGTGCCATCTGGACTAGTCTTAAAACCTATTTTTACCGGCACACGAGATGCTCCTGCCGCACCGTCTTGAGTAAATTCTAATCCACCACCATATACGAAAGCGGCATTCCCACTATTAACACCGTAAACTCCAATTAAACCTAACAATTGCGTATCTACCGTTGCTGCCAACGTTCCTATTGTGTTTGAATTTGACTTTCTTAGAGCCAGAACAGTTTGATACCCAGCTGTTGTTGTGTAAGTATCATAGGCCACTCTAAGTTGTGTCGATGCTCCGCCATCTACTACAACCAACTTTTGGTCTGGCGCCGTCGTCCCGATGCCCACATTGCCGCCGTTTAATACTGTGACCAATCCCGTTCCAGTCGTATCACGAAGTTTAATACCATAAGAAGCACCGGAACTGTAGATAGAATTAAAATTATCGGAAGCTGGAACATCTTGCATGGTTACCGCAACGCCGTCTGTCCTTCTACCAACTAAAGAGCCATTTACACCGACAGCAATATTTCCGTTTACATCCAATTTGTAGCCCGGCGCCGTCGTCCCGATGCCGACGTTGCCCTCTATTATTGCATTATTCGTCCCCGGATCTGTGCTCCAATAGTTAGCTCCTAAAGATAAACCGCCTGACCCCCATAGTGACATTCTGTTAGTTTGTGTCCCAGAGCTTGGTCTTGTTTGAAATCGCAGGCCGACTTCAGTGTCCCTGTCCGTATCACCCGCAACAATATATCCCATTGGATACGTAGCGCTATATCTATTTACATATAATGCAAAGTCAGAAGAATTATCTCGTCCGAGAATGGTACTGCCCGCAACTTCCAACTTCTGTCCCGGCCCCGTTGTCCCGATCCCGACATTAGTTCCATTGTCATAAATAACTCCGGTTGTTAAATTATTGGCATCAGACCATCTTGCCACATAATTGGCAATCCCG
>Ga0172370_10009587_pt1 | contig 11289 bp, 13 predicted proteins | sample LakKiv5m_FD_114538 | JGI IMG/M metagenome (GOLD analysis project Ga0172370, IMG submission 114538) | Freshwater microbial communities from Kabuno Bay, South-Kivu, Congo - kab_022012_11.5m | ecosystem: Environmental > Aquatic > Freshwater > Lake | place: Democratic Republic of the Congo...
AGATTCATCCCAGGATTCAATCTTCAAGAAATTCATAATCGGAAGAATAGATTTATACAGGTCAGAAGGGTTGAGGCTAGTCGCCTGATTCGCTTTCTCCAGTGAAACTCGGTACTGTCAAGTGAGGAGATATAGACGCCGACATTAAAAAATAGAAATTTTGCTTTCGTTTGGATATGTCAGACATTCAGTGCACTCGAAACGAGACATATCTGCCATTATCCCACTTTCTACGGCCTTACATAAATACCCTCTTACTCTCGTAACTGTACGGGCCGATCGGATCTGGTGCATACTGGAAAACTGACGATAGGGAATTTAGAAATACGACTCCGACATTCCCTGTCTGACTTCGATATCAGGCGTTCATCTCGTATTCACCATTCAGAGGAAACACGTGTTTTTCCCAGACGCTCCGATACTGGGCATCGTCCGGGACAGCTTTGATCAGCATAATTTCCTTGCAGAAGGGGCGTTGATCGTCTCTGGCTTTATGGTTGCCGTACATTTGAAGCGCGAAACCAGCGAAGTCACGCACCATGAAGTCGAATACCTGGTTGATGATCTCAGGATCAATGCCTTCCAGCTTGGCCTGTTCAAGAATGAGCTGGCCATAGACAACAATAGAAAACATCTCGCCCAGGGGCAGAGAGAAGGAAGGATCCATGTCCTGCGTCTTGCCTGGACCGGCCTTTTCCAGAAACTCCTTGAAGATCCTGACCTGTTCACTGAAGGCTCTCACATTGGGCAGATCTTTGTTTGCCTCGAAGATCGGGCCGTAATCATGAAACCGGACCTGGCCCAGACCCTTTGTTGGTCCCTGCTTGAATAGGAACAGGTCATCATTCAGTGAGAAGTCGGGATCAACTGGTCCGTATTTGGCCGGGTCGAAAAAGTAGTTATTCATAAACTTTCGGATAAGCTGGACATTCACGTGCACTGTACCTTCAAGCTTGGACGGTCCGCGTATGTCAGCCGCTCCCATGTGAAAGTAGGTGTCTTTTTCAAATCCTCTGGCAGCGATGACGTCCCATAGCAGATTGATGACATCCTCAGCCTGGAGTGTCACCTTCATCTTGCTTGTGGGATTATAGAGCAGGTAGCGGCGATCATTCTCGTTGGCACCCCTGAAATAATCGGTTGCCCTCCGCTGGTATAGCTTCATTGCCACAAGGCGCAGCCAGGCGTCCATAAAATTCTTCCGCACATGCGGCATATCGGTAACACGCAGACCGTAGAGAATGCGGTTTGCGGCATGCGTGATGGCCTCATAAAAGCAATGTTCGGCCACTCCGAGAGATGCGGGGCCGATGTTGAACTTGCCTATGTTAACGGTATTGAGCGCGGAATCCCAGGCATGAGGGCCACGGGAGAGGATATCTTCCCGGGTGATGGGGTAGTTGTGAAGCGCAAAGTTGGACACGTATTCCTGATGGGAAATAACGTTTTTTTTCAGCTCATAGGCCTTGTGTCGGTAGTTGGTAACGAAAAAGACATAATCATCGGTGCCATCCTTGACCTTGCCCAGCGTGGATACCATCTCTGCCTCATTTCCGTTGCCGATATAGTACTTCTCACCATTGGCAATCCACGTGCCATCGCCTTTCGGAGTGAGCGCAGTCTCGGTGGAGTAAATATCTGCACCATGCGTCCTCTCGGAAAGCCCGAATGCAAAGATCGCCCCTTCCTTCAAGAGCTTGGCCGCCTTCCTTTTGGCGTTTTCGTTCGGGCTCATCCAGATGGGCCCCAGGCCCAAAATGGTCACCTGGAAACAATACCAATACCCTAGACCATAAAACGCCAGTAACTCGCTGTACTCGCTGTTTCGCGCCGTGTCCCAGCGGCAATCCGGGTCGCCTCCTGAATATTGCTTCGGGGTAAGAAGTTTGGCAAATATCTGCTCTTTCCCGATGAAATCGACAAATTCTCTGTACCAGACCTTTTTGTTGAAGTCGTCAAGAAGCCTTTCTTTACCCATATTTTCGAAGAAATCAATGGTCTTTTCCATAATGACGCGAGAGCCCTCATCTGCCATGAAGCCCTCATACTTTTTGGGATGAATTAAGAAATTCATACAAGAACGATCTCCTTTCAGAATTTGCTTTAAAGAAAGCTAAATGGATCCAGCTAACTTGTTTTAAGTTCTACCATCTGGACATCTCCGGTTTTCAGCACCATCGAAATTGACATATCTGCGATCCTACAGTTCGTCCTTGTTTCTTAAGGCGTGTATGGCCAGGAAACTGTTCCATTCAGGCTGTGACAGAGACCACGTCCCATCGGCTCTCTGAGTATCGTATAAACGGTTGAAAGCCAACGCAAGCTGGCTGTCCGCTTCAGTAGAATTCAAATGGGCCAGCGCGTTGACTGTCTGATAAAAGGGAACGCCCGCCCATATCCCCGATACCTTCTGAACGTCTCGGAGATTCTTCACGGCCCTATCCACGGCCCCGCTCCTGGAGTAAACAGGATGAACCACGACGGCCCTTAGAAAATTATTGTAGGAGGACCAGCCGCACCATCTACCGGATCCTCTAGATCCTTTGACTCGAAGCCACTCGTAGATCCTCAAAATGCCAGGATCATCAAGACGTCCGAACACGGTAAAAAGAAATAAAGTTGCACAGGTAATCCACAGAACAGAGGACCCCTTCGTAAAGGGGAGCCCGAATAATTCATTCACGCGGATTTTTTCCTCTGGATGAATTCTATCTCTTTCAAAAAAGGTGGATGTCCGGCCGAGAAGCCAGTCGAGTCCCTTTTGAACTAATTCAGTTCCTTCTCGAACTGTAAGATGAAGCCCGAACAATCCTTTTACAGTCTGAAGAAAAGAATTCCCCCATGAGCCATCTGATAATTGCCCTGATAAAAGGGAGCAAACGGTCTCCTCAAAATCCTTCTTGAAAGTTGGATGATAGGACTCCTTTAGCCATCTCTTCCGTGCATAAAGGCCGGCAGGCGACTTGCTGTACCGGAAGATCTGATAAGGATCTGAGCGCAACTTCATTATGGGTTCATCCCTTTTCAACACCAAGGAAAGGCGTTTTCAAAGACATTCATTTGGCCATCATTGACTTCCAGGCGAAGCGCATGAGAAAACTTTCCGGTACATTTCCTTCCATCTCTTCAAAAAGATCCCAGGGCACGGTAAAGGACAGAATATCATCGCCCAGGATTTTACGAAGATAAAAGCGGGCCGATATATCGGCTAGGCCAATGACAGCACGTGGGTTGGCCTGTTCGGTCTCGTAAAGAGGGATAGAGCGCTAAACTGGCGCAACCGGCGGCAAAAGGAACCCTCACATTATCAATGCCTGGTCGGGCAAAATTGGCAATGACCACCAAGGAGGACAACTGATGTGGGTCGACCAGCAGGGCTACGACCTTTGGTTTTTCTCCTGATTTTATGGAGTTCAGCGGCTTTATGACGACATAGTGTCCTTCCGGTTTGACAGCAGGCACTTCGTCGAGCCACTGAGCCACCAATTCCGGAGTTCTCTTGAAACCTTCACCCTCGGCGAATTCTTGAATCATGATTTTCGGTGCGCCGCATTCAGTCATTTTTTGGATCATCACACGGCCATGATCCCAACCCTGGTTGCCGATGGAAAGAAAACGCAAAAAACAATCGCGCCCGCCTGGGAAATTCTCTGGGCAAGCCGGTACCAGACCGAGGCCTTCCCCGGCACCGGGACAGCCACAAGTCCCTTGGGATATCGCCACGGTTTTCCCCCTGGCCGCTCGGACGACCAAAAGCATGGAACATAACGGTTTGAATTCTTTGGCTTCAGATGGAGGCTCCTGTGCATAAAAAATCGCCAGTGGTGGAAATCTCAGGGACAAAGCCTGTGCAATATTTGAATGCATAACCTCTCCTCTTAAATGATTTCCATTTCGCATCCTCCTTGTGTTGTGGTTAATAACATCGCGACAAAAGGGATCTGGAAAATAGAGATGGCCGTATTACATGGCGGACGACACATTTCATCTGGAAAGCTTAGCACTGATAAGCCGATTTAGACTTACGCCTTCTTCAGCCGCCTGAATGGATAGCTCTCTATGAACTTGCGGGGGTATCCGAACAGAAAACTTGCCACTGAAGGTTTTTTCGGAGAAAGGGGACGGGATTTCTTCGCCATCGGCCTCCATAATCTTTATGCCCTCTGCGACGACTCTGCGGATACCTTTCAGCGCAGCCTCCGGCGTTCCAGCCAGCCAACTAAGTGTCGGAAATTCCGCGCAAAGGCCAATATACGCCTTGTCATTATTTGACCATATCACCCGATAGGCATATCGATCATTTTTTAAGGTCATTTTTCCTCCTTCGATCCCTCAATGGCACCCAAGATTTGCCTTACCTGAAATTCTGGATGCTTATCAACGGAGTGGCAATCCAGGGGACTTTAAATATTCTATGGCTTGTGCTCTTCTGTCTCGGCTCACCGAAATAATGCTCGCAGACCTTGCATACATCTACAAATTTCACGTTAAAGGGGCTATGCCTCATCTTCTACAGTATTTTGTCGATGTCTGTCATGCAACTTATGATACCACTATTGGTGTCCTTTTCAAGGTAGAAGTTCAAGCTGAACCCAGCAGCAATGGGGATCCCCCACCTGAAAAGGTGCGACTCAAAACTGAGAGATTCTTGCGACCAATCCTCTGCGAGGTGCGGGCAACCGCAAAACAGTGGATGGGACTATGGAGTTGTAGTTATGATGAGAAAAATCAATTGGGAGGGGTATCAAATAGATTGTCCACGTAACTACTCATCCAAACTCCTACAAATTGGAAATGATCTGAGATTTTTCCCTGGTTTGTACAGCCGTGATGGTGACTCGCCGCCACACAATGTGGCTTATAGGCGCTTGTCTTTTTCACCTGACCGTCGAAGAATATAATTGCCGGTTCCTTTTGAGGCTATTGGCCGTTCCTTTTTGGTTTGAGTTTCATCAAAATGGTTAAGCATTTTCCTCAGTTTGTCTTCTAATTGAAGACGGGTATTCTCGTTCATTCTAACTCCTTATCAATTCTGTTCTCGCGAGAGAATAGTCCAGATGCATCTGGAGGAACATTAAGATGCCGCATATGGAAGACTATCTCTCAAATATCTAAACTTATTTGGCAAACTTGAGCAAAGGTATAACTTGCTCGAATACTACAATTAGGCTGAATGATATGAAAATATCCAAAGATAAAGCGATTTAAGAGGGGGGGCAAACAAGAACAACCGCTTTTTTTAACTTTGAGCTTTTATACAGGCAGCCATTTCGCCACGATCGTTGAATTTATAAGCCATTCAACACGCTCTGCTTGGGGAACACTTAAAGCATTAGGGAAAATTATTCCATGTAATGCCTTAATTAACCCTGGTAAAATTTTAAATGAAAAAAATCTATATGTCAAGCTTTTTGGCGCGGCGGTTTTGTGCGCTTGAATTTTCCTTGCTTCTGTGTAACATTAAAATAAGTTTTCCACAACGTACTGATAGTGTCGCCAAGATCTCAAGCTGAGCGATTGAGGCTATAATATGTTGAGCTATGTTTTAGACCATATCAAATGGCCCTTAGTCTTCTGCGTGCTCGGGCTTGCTTTCTGGGGATGCGGAAAGCAAGAGAATGAATCTGCCCAAATATCAAGGGTCCCTGAATCATTCCAATTTATGAATATTGGCGCCAATACTATAATCGATTCTGCGGTTAGGAACAGACTTAGAGCCGATCTGGGATCAGATGCAGTCGATCGGAACGCCACCATAGATATGGAATTGAAATACGATGGATTCCTGAAGGCATACTATCCGGATTTGGCGAAGTTGAATCAGCGTCTCAATGTCAACGATGTTGTGCGAAAAGAATATCCGGCCACCAAGCTGGCTTTTCGAAATGCCCAGCAACGAAGCGCACTTTTTGACTACGTGGAGTTCATCTTCGATCACACATCCGGATGCCCGCTTCTAATCAAAATGATTGCTAAAAAGGAAATTTCTGAGCTGATCAAAGCCATAAAAGATAAATATGGTCCACCTAAGAGAATCGCAATTTCTGAGGGGAAAGGTTGGTCTATGAGTTGGCATAAAGATAATGATGTGTTTCTCATTGCCAGGATTGTTGGCCGTAATAATCAGCCTGAATACCACATGATGATCGTTTTCAGTAACCGTTTGGAACAATTGCTGGCCCGTTCAGATAATGTAGAGCACCAGAGGGTTGAACCCAATAAAATATTCTGAAGCGACGTTGACATGAACAATGGAGCTCAGCACATGCTTCATCCCGCAGGCGACGGAATCAGCATGATTTTCATATGCGTACGCAAAATGAATACTAGTCCCTTTTCAATTTCCACCCTTTTCTGATTATTTTCCACACAGATGTTTTCGATCGATCTACGTCCAGGAGGTAGTGTCTTTCCTAAGGCTGTTATTCGTTGAAGCTTTCGTCAAATTTCTTTTGCTCATTTTCAGAGATGCGGAGTGTCACCTTCTGGCCTTTATGAAAACCTGCCTGGTCCGTTTTAGCCCTGCCCTGTTTATGTTCAATCATTACCGTTTCCCCGGCAATAGCTCATCGTCGGTCTCGACATCTACCGAGTTTCCCTTAGAATGGTTGTGTCTTCAGTGTTATCGACCTCAACCGATTTTTTTTCCATCTTGCGTTGTTGCTTTTCTTCCTTTTTCTTTTTTTTGGCCAGTTCTTTCTGACGTCTCTGAAACGCGTAGTTGGACTTTGCCATGACGTTCCCTTTCCGGTCGCTTGACGGCCCAAAGCATCCGCTGAACGAAGGAGAAAACCTGCCTATATAACTCCGGTTGGATGCGCGATTATCATAAAAAAGGCATCTCCGTTTCAACGAAGATGCCTTTGATTGCCTTGGAAGCAGGTTATGCAGCAGTTACATTGACAGCAGCAGGACCTTTAGCCCCTTGCTCTATGTCAAAAGAAACGCGATCACCTTCTCTGAGGGATTTAAAACCGGTTGCATTGATTCCACTGTGGTGGACAAATACATCCGGTCCGTTTTCCTGCTCGATGAATCCAAAACCTTTGTGGTCATTAAACCACTTCACAGTTCCGTTCGCCATGATATCATCCTCCTTTCGAAAAATTTCAACGTCGCAGACTGAAGGATGATAGCGTATGGTAACGGATAATCCCTACAGAAAGAAACCGCCCTGCCAAATCCAGTCAGGGCTTAATTGATTGATCCTACTATAAGCATCCTTCTCCTCAATAGCAAGAGAATTTATTTTTGACATCATCGACAATTCATCTTGACAACTCAAGACAGTAATGAGTTCTAAGGGCCGATCTCAAGAAATTGAAATCCTGCTTTCATCTGGATATCTCCCGCATTCAGCACCACCAGGAATGGCAGGCATCTGCCACTGACGACTTGAACCTGATGATGCGATCCTCCGTCAATGGTTGGGCAAATCAACTATCCTCCGCAATTTGTCGCTTTGAGATGGTCACTTTAAGAACTCTTCTCAAGTTTCGCACCCCTGATGGGATGATTTGGTTCCTGAATCCAATGGGATCGGCCCGTGGGGAATGGGGACCACCCCTTGCGCCTCCCCACTCCGATCATGGGGGTGCGAAACTTGAGAACCCTTGTAAGGACTGCCGACAAGATCCGTTCCTCATTCAGGAGAATATGGACCCGTGTTCAGCCCATAGATCATAAAGCCAGTGAATAAAGCGACACCAGCGACCAAGAAGAGGACCTGGAACCCGCCCCATTCCCCAAGATATCCCAAGATAATGGACCCGGAGAACACACCCGCATCAATGGCTCCCGTAAATATGCCGATGATTTTGCCCCGGATGGCTCTCGGCTCTCCTCGAAGGGCAAAGGCATTCATGGACGGAAAGAGAAGACCATGGCCGCATCCGGACATGAGTCCGGACAATAGGAGGATGCTCTCTCTTCCCAAAGCCACAAGAACCAGAAAGCCGGTTCCCGTAATAATGAAAGCATATGGGATAATACGCTCCTCCCCAACTCTGTCTGCGAGCCGTCCTCCGAAAAACCTGGTTATTGCAGCGGCCGAAGAGTAGGCCACGTAGTAAAGGGAGATAAACGAAATGTGCCTTTCTTCAGCATAGGGAGATACAAAATTGCTCGAAGCGGCCAGGCCAAAGCCGAAAAGCAGGGCCAAGACCGCCACCAGCACCATCTTCTTTCTCGCCAGGACAGAGAAAAAGGACAGTCTTGATCCGCCTAAGCGGGTATCATACGAATCCCGCAGCGCGAAATGAAGACCGAACCCGACAAATGACATACCGGCCGCCAGGAGGAAGAAAAACTGAAAACCCAATTTTGCGATGACAACTTCTCCAATAACAGGGCCAATGGCCATTCCCACAAGCGCTGTTACGCCAAACATCCCAAGTCCTTCGTTGAGGCGTTCTATGGGAACAATGTCTGCGACGTAGGTGAATCCGGCTGTGAAACAGATCGCCAAACCAATGCCATGCAGAAGCCTTGCCAGAAAGAGAAGCAGATAAAATGTTGACAGTTCTCCGCGAAACATGAGATAGCTAAGCGCCACGAGACCCGTTATCATGCATCCAATACCGTAGCTCCGTTTCCGCCCGATCTTGTCCAACATCTCAGAAATCCACGGACGGCAAATCACCGAAGAAAGAACGGTTGCCCCCATGAGAATACCGATGTCTGCCTTTGATCCTCCGTGGCTCATAATAAAGATAGGAAAGAGGAAAAAGCAGCCGAGGCTGGATACCGTAAAAAAATTGGCAGTGGCTAACAGAACAAACGACGGGGTGTAGAGGGCTGGTTCAGGCTTTGATTCCAATTAGGCACCACAATTCAGATTCATCCGGGATTGACCTCTTTGCTCTTCAGAACTCCGGTCTGCACATAAAGTTCAACTGAAATGAAACCCCGGTCCATTACCAATTTACCACATAGCGGAGGTGGCGACAAATGGAATGGTTTTCACACATTATCGGCCGTATCCTTTAGAATTAACACGGGACCTTCAAGCTGAGCCTAATAAACAGCAGTCAATCGATCGACTGCTCCTACGGGCGATCGGCTCTTTAGGCGGTTACCGATGGGAGTTGTGTTTCGATCTCTGGGCAGAGGGCGTCGATTTTCTCCTGAGTGTCAAGGGTAAGTTTGAGGGCTTTGATGAGTCTGCAGGTTGGGATGGGTACGGGTCCAGAACTACCATCCGAAAAAGGCGGCGACGTATTTCAGCGCGGTGAAGATGATAATGCCGGCCAGCATCCCTTTGATGGCATTCGCCGGCACGAATTTCTGGCACCTCGCCCCGAGGTACATCCCGGCCATGCCGCCGATGCCGAACAGGGCCCCCAGGGGCCAGTCGGGGGCCACTGACATATGGGGATAGAACGGGGCGATTACCTGGTAGAAGGCGACCCCGGCCACAGAGGTGACAAAGGTCCCCATGAGCGCAGCGCCTGCTACGGTATAGACCGGCAACCCGAAAAAGGTCACAAAAAAAGGCGCGATGATGGCCCCGCCGCCGATCCCATAGATGCCCCCCACGATCCCCACGATCAGACTGAGCGCAAAAATGCCCCAGAACGACACCTCGAATGTCTCGTCATAAAACGTGTATCCCAGGCGTTTCAAATTAAAATGGGTGACCTTCACGGTCGCCAGGGCATGGTCTGAGGTCCCCCCACCCGCTGTTCTTGACCGGTGCTGGCGCACCATGTCTTGAAAACGCTTCTCGCTGCCGGCCTTGCCGTTGCTCCTTTTGCCCTTTTTCAGCAGATCCAGGACCATTCTGACGCCAATATAGAGAAGAACGGCCGCTGCAAACAGCTTGAAATGTTTGGGATCCGGGAGATACGCAACCCGTACGACGGCGCCGATGAACACACCCGGCAGGGTGCCCGCAATCACGATCCAGGTCAGGGGCCAGACCATGCGCCCTTCCTTGATGTAGCGGTACACCCCGCTGGGAATGGCCACGATGTTGAAGAGCTGATTGGTGGCGCTCACCGATGGGTGGGTATAACCTAAGAATGTCATCTGAAAAGGGAGCAGGAGAAACGCGCCGGAGACCCCGCCCATAGACGTGAAAAAGGAGATCACGAAGGCCACTGCCGGTGGCAGAAACACCCATGTGTCAACACCCGAGACATCGAAATGCATTAGAAGGGCATCCATATTTCTCGTCGACTCCAGGCGGATACCATCAAAGGACCCAGCGTTTGCCAATGTTGCGCAAACTGATCAGGAAAAGGACTCCGCAGAAAAAGGAAAGGGCCGCAAAATCGATTGAAAACGCCATCAGGTGGTTGCCGTGAAAGGCCCCATGGAGGATGTCGGCCCCGTAGGTCAGAGGAAAAAGGTAAGAGAGGGGCTTGAGAAAGAGCGGAAGCCGTTCGATGGGGAAAAAGAGACCACAGAGAAAGACCATGGGAAATCGGAAGAAATTGGAAAAGGTCTGGGCCTCGAAGACTTCGCTGACCGATACCGCCACGAAGAGCCCCAGGAAGGTGGAACTGGCCGCGATAAGGACAATGGCGGGGATGACCGCACTCCAGGCGACCTGCGAAAGATCAGTGAGAAACACCGCCATGAGGACTGGGACAAAGGCATTGACCACGCCGAAGAGGATGGCCCCTGATGTCTTGGCCAGCATAAGAAGCTCCAGGGGGATGGGGGCCAGAAGGAGCCGGTCGAAGGATTTTCCCTTTTTTTCAAAAGTGATGGTGACAGAAAGAAGCGAGGTGGTGCCGAAGAGAATGGACAGGGATATCACGCCAGGGACCATGTGCAGGACGTCTGCCGTGCCGCCGGATTTGATGAAAAACATCCCTGTCCAGGCAAACGGAAAGATCAGACCCCAACTGATGTTGGGTGGTTTGAGATAGTAGGCCCGAAAATCCTTTAAAAAGATGTTCCAAAAGGCGATCCAGCGTTTCATGGTTTGCCACCGCCTTTCTCTTTTTCCTTTTTCAGGGCGTCGGCCTCGATCCCCGTTATCTGCACAAACACGTCCTCCAGCGACGGGCGCATGCGACGGGCCTCGTTAACCTCAACGCCCAGATCTTCTAGAAAACGCACGAGGGGACCCGCGTGGATGGGTTTATCTGACTCAACCCGGATCAGCCCCAAGTTAAGGCACTGAAAGGTCATATGGGGGAAGGCTACAGTCAATTTATACTGCAGCTTCGGACCCCCATTTGAGACAGCAATCTGCATAACGTGTTTATCCTGAATCGGCTGAACCAGGTCTGCCACCGTATCGATCCGGACGATCCTTCCCTTGACGATGAAGGCGAT
>Ga0172370_10009588_pt1 | contig 11288 bp, 7 predicted proteins | sample LakKiv5m_FD_114538 | JGI IMG/M metagenome (GOLD analysis project Ga0172370, IMG submission 114538) | Freshwater microbial communities from Kabuno Bay, South-Kivu, Congo - kab_022012_11.5m | ecosystem: Environmental > Aquatic > Freshwater > Lake | place: Democratic Republic of the Congo...
GCCGTGGTGAGAGGCACCGCCGCGATCAATCCAAGCGACCCAACCAGCGTTCGCACGATTTCCTCGGCGATGAAGGAAAAATTGACGAGGTAGCCATAATCCCCGCGGGCGAGGGAGAACATCAGGAGCATGGGCAGGGATGCCCCGGCGTAGGCCAACACCAGTGTATTGACGGTGGCCGCGACATGGTCCTGGCCGATGCGCATGGCAGAGTTGTAAATTTCACGAAAACCAAAGGTTGGATTCGCGTGATGCAGTTCGAACACAGCCGAGGCCTGGGTCGTCACCAGGTCATCCAGCACGCCCAGCGCGCCGATGATGTATCCCCCCAGCAACAGGCCGCGCATATTGATGGTGGTCTGCAAGGTCTGCATCAGGAACATGCTGTTTTCATCCCCCGAACCGTCCAGTTTTGCGAACAGCACAAAGACCCACGAAAGCGCGCCCGTGATCAACAGGACAAAGATCATACCAATCACGGCAGAATGGGTCTTGAGATTCCAGCCATAGGTTAAGTAGAGCGTCACGCCCAGCAGGATCACCGAACCGATGATACTGACGACCAGCGGGTCTTCGCCAGCCAGGATGTGCGGAATGATGTAGCCAATAATCATCATAAGGCTGAAAACCATGCTAAGCAGGGAACGCAGGCCCTTCCAGCGGCTGATCAACATAATGGATACGGAAAAGATCGCAACCAGCCATAACAGCGAGGGCGTGCGGATAAAATCCACGAAATACGCCGTGATCACATTGTCCACCGTAATACTGATGGAGACCATGATCCTGTCGCCGGGCGAAAGCAGGTAATCATTGGTGCGCACCTGGCGTTTGCCGTAATCGATTTGCATCGGCACGCCTGCAAATTCCCCCTCGAGAATTTTCACGCGCGCGATCTGGTATGTCTGCTCATGCCCGCCCAGGTCTATTTGCCCCTCCTCGGTGATTTCAAGCACCTCTGCGCGGACGGTTTCGGAGCCAAAGGACGACAACTGGGCATCCGGCAATTGTACGTTCGTAAAATAGGGCCAGGCAAAAAAGGCGGCTGCCGCCGCCAAGATTAATGTGATGATCCAATATTTTTTCATGCCCAAATTATACACTTCAGCGCGAGGGCTGGCCGCATCCCGCGCAATTTCCCCCGCTGCATGAACCGCAATCATAACTGTTCGACGTTCCCGAAACGGCGTGCCCGCCGCTCATGGCATGGGCCAATGCAAGTTTGCGCTTCACGTGCCTGCCACCGCATTTCTCGCACTCAGTTGGCTGGTCGGCATCCTTCATCGGGCGTATCGTCTCGAACTCATTCCTGCAATCAAGACAGACATATTCATAGATTGGCATATCGAACCTCTTGCAATTTACGATTTGTGGTTTACATCATACACTTCACAAGACACTCCAACCTCGACGACCCGACTAATCCCCCAATTCCCTTGCGGTTGATTCCATCTGCGCCAGCACTTTTGCCACCTGTCCGCTGGTCAGGTCGGTTTGGCGGAACATATCGGAAAAACCGTCGCCGAGCATCACCTTTACCGTCCGCCATGAAGCGAGCTGCGGCTGTAATTCACCCTGGGGCAGGAGGTTAACGGCTTCCTCCCATTGCGGGTGGGAACCTTGATAATCGCCGAGCAGGCTCAAGGTCGAGGAGCGAAGCGGGAAAAGGTGGGTGGTCTCCACCCAGCGGGCATCCTGCTCCGGCTCCAGCATCCAGCGGATGAAGATCCATGCCGCCAATTGTGCCTCCGGCGTGGATTTCAACACAGCGTAGGATGAGCCGTACACAACGAGTGCGTCCTCATTTTCGCCGGGGAAGGACAGCGCCGTCCATTTGTCTGTGTTGCCCGCGGCGGCAAAGGCGCGCGAGATTGTCGGCAAATCCTCGAGGCCGGCTGTGATGAACAGCGCCTGGCGCGTTGCAAAATCCGTCACAGGATCGACATTCGCAGGCGCCTGCCACGCGCAGTTCTCTTCGGTGAGGCCCTTTAGGAATTCAAAGGCCTTGATGTTATTGGGCGTGAGGAAGCGGTAATCGTTTCCCTCGAGCACGCCGCCCTCGAAGGCCAGCAGCCACGCGTAGGCCGTCATGGGCTTCGTATCCAAAACCCAGCCGCCCTTGCCGTCATTTGCAGGCGTATCGTCCGATTTCATGGATTGATGGGCCCGGCAGGCCTGCTGGCGAAATTTGTCCGGGGAAGCGGGGGGTAAGTCAAAACCAAGTTCGCCCGCCCACGTTTCATTCCAAAGCAAAACGCGCGCGGTTCGTTGCGCGGGAATTGCCACACGCTGCCCGCCGCTCTTATCCTGGTCCCAAAATACGGATGCAAAATCCCCGCTGTCAATTCCGTATAAAGGATCTTCCACATATGGCGTTAATTCGGCCAGCACATCATTGGCGGCCCAGCCCAACGCGTGTTCAGGCAGGGCAACGACCACGTCGGGACGCGCCCGGGTCGGCAGGGAGGCCATCACATTTTCATAAAGGTAACTGAAATTGACCTGACTCTCCGCGCTGACTTTGATGCCCCACTCATTCGTCCCATTGAAATCATCGACCATGGCATTGAACAGGCTGGACTCGAGTCCAAACCACGGAATCCAGGCTGTGATCTCCATCCCCTTCAAGGCATCTTCCCTGACCTGAAGCCTGCTTGCCGTTTCGACGGCGGTTCCCACGGCTTCCACAGTTTCCGTTGCCCCCGGCGTTTTCTGGGCGGCCGACAGGGTGGGGTGTGGCTTTGCCGTTCCGGGCGGCGCGCCGCAGGCGGTGAGCAAAGTTATGATGACAAGGAATATGGAAAGTGATTTTCTCATCGAGCCAGCGTCATAAATGGAACGGGAATGAATACAAGCAAAAATACAAGGATTACCAGCACGGCAACTGCGCGCCGTTGGAAATCGAGAGGTGTGATCTGGTCGAGCAGGTCTGCCTGCACGCGCCCAAGCCAAAGCAGAAGCGCCGCCCACAGCCACCATCCGCTCCAGAAAAAGCCAAGCAACAGCAGCATACCAATGATGAACGGAAAAGCCTTCTTCGCCTTGTCGCCAAACACGGAGTAGATCACATGGCCGCCGTCCAGCGTGCCAGCGGGGATCAGATTCAAAGCCGTGACAAGCATCCCGGCCCAGCCTGCGAACGCGACCGGATGAATGAATACGTCCGTGGCGCCGAAGGGAGCCGGTTGCCCGGTAAAGAAATATTGAACCCAGTAAAGAAAGGTTTGCGGCCCGACCGGCGCGGGAAGCAGCCTGCCGAATACGGCAAACTTGGCAAACAGATACAGCAATGAATTGCCTTCGATGAAACTGTTCGGATTCGGCTCAATTGTGCCCAGCGAGGAAAGCGAAAGCCCGAGGAACAATACGGGAATTGCCGCCGCCATTCCAGCCAGGGGCCCTGCAACGCCAATATCGAAGAGAATCCGCTTGTTCTTCGGGACACCGCGCATTAGGATGGCCGCGCCCATCGTCCCCAAAGGGCTGAATGGGAAGGGAATGAAATACGGCAAAGTGGCGGGTGTTTTGTGATGGCGGCTCATCAAGTAGTGGCCGAACTCATGTGCCAGGAGGATTCCCAACAGGCTCAAGGCAAACGGCCAGCCGGTGAAAATATTTTTAACCAGCGCCAGCATTTGCCCGGCAAAATCATTGGGGATCGGGCCGTCCGGTTGCGCGCCTGCCAGCATCACACTGAAAACCGTCAGCACAAATAAAATGATATTCGTGGACACTTTGCCGGCCTTGGGTTCCGGCTTGCTTGGCGCAAGATGGACCACCTGGCGGCCATCTTCAATGCGGAACAGGGGCGTAATCCTGTATGGCGCAAGTGATTCAGCCAGTTGATCGTACGCGGCGGCTGAATCCTCGTTCAGCAACTGCCCGCGATACCGGGCAACCGTCCCTTTTTGGGGGTCGCCGAGAGTCACATCTTCAATTCGAAATACACGTGAGACAAGGTTGTTTAGAATTTCAACTTCAGGGAAGGTCATTGAACACCATTAACCCAGGCTGCAAATAATCGACGACGGACGGTGGCCTGTGGAATCGTCCGTCGTTCAAGATAGGCGGGAGTGGATGGGAGTCGAACCCACCGCGGCCCGCAACGCGACCCGCCACAGGTTTTGAAGACCAGGAGACCCACCGGGACCTAACCACTCCCGCCTGCAAGGATACACGAGAGAGGGAGTATTTGCAAGTGAGATAAGTCAGATTCGACTTCCCGGTCACGCCTGCCTGATTGCGACAATGATATCGGAAACCATGTCGTAGCGATGGAATTGCGGCATGATGTAAATTCCATTCGCCCAGCCCTTGATCTGTTCGACCAACTCCACGGACAATTCCACGCCAACCTTCGAACCATTCTCCCCGGCGGCTTCGATCCGTTTGAGAGCCGTCTCAGGGATGAAGACTCCCGGCACCTCGTGATGCAGGAAACTGGCATGTTTGGCGTTGACGAGCGGCAGGATTCCCGCAAGGATCGGCTGGTGTAATTTTCCGTGTTTGGCTTCGTACGCGGCAATCAGTTTTGGGCCGTCGTCAGGGCGGTAGATCGGCTGTGTCAGGAAGAAATCCGCGCCCGCTTTGATCTTGCGATGCAGATTCTTGATTTCCGTTTCCATATCCTGCGGACATAAGTTCAATGCCGCGCCGACGAAGAAATTTGTCGGCTGGCCGATGCTCGTGCCGGAATGATCCACGCCCATGTTGAAGCCCTGTTTGATGAGTTTTATCAAACCGGAAGGGACGAGGTCGTAATTGTCCATCGCTTCGGGGTAATCGCCAATCGAGGTGGGATCACCCATTACAACGAAGACATTCCGCAGGCCAATCGCGTGCGCGGCAAGCAGGTCACCCTGCACGCGCAGGAGGTTGCGCCCACGTGTGGGGAAGTGCAGGGTGGTCTCGACTCCAACCTTGCGTTGCACCACGTCGCAAACCGCCCAGGCAGACATCCTCATGCGCGCCATCGGCGAATCCGCCACGTTGATCACATCCGCGCCCGAATCGAAAAGCAGGGACGCCCCCGCCAGCAGTTTGTGAGTCGAAAGCCCGCGCGGCGGATCCATTTCAACCGAGATTACGAATTTTCCCGCCGCCAGTTTTTGCGCCATCTGGGTGGGTTGTTCGGCAGGCTCCGCGGAGACCTCGTCCACAGGCAGGACGGTGATGTCCGCCACGGACAGGACGGGGGTGGAATCCAGCGCTTTTCGCATTGCGGCAATGTGCTGCGGAGTCGTCCCACAACAACCGCCCACGATATTCGCGCCCGCCTCGCGCAAAGAAAGCGCGTATTCGCCGAAATATTCCGGGTCGGCAGGATACATGATGCGCCCGCCGACCTGTTCCGGCCAACCCGCGTTCGGCTTTACCCAGAATTTCGCGGAGCGGTCTGGTATGGCAAGCCGCATTTGTTTGAGGAGGCGCAGCAATTGCGACGGGCCGCCGGAACAGTTCACGCCAATGACATCCGCGCCCGCTTCCTTCAAGGCAAGCGCCACCTTTTCGGGGTCGTCACCCAGCAGGGTTCGGTCGTCGCGCGTGAAGGTCACCGAGGCGATGACCGGTAATTGGATGGGGGCAAGCCCAATCCCAACTTCGCGCGCGGCGCGAATCGCCTCTCGAATTTCGTACAGGTCGCTCATCGTTTCGATCACGATCAAGTCCGCGCCTGCATCGGCAAGCGCCTTGATCTGTTCGGCGAATGCCGCGCGCGCCTCTTCAGGTTTTACACGCCCGAACGGCGCGATCCTCACCCCAAGCGGTCCAACATCGCCTGCAATCAGCACATCCTTGAAGGACGAGGCCACAATGCGTTTCGCCAGTTCCACGCCCGCGCGGTTGATCTCGAGTACGCGGTCTCCCAATCCATGCCTGGCCAATTTGAAGCGATTGGCGCCGAACGTATTTGTAATGATCAATTGCGCGCCCGCTTCGATATATTCCCGATGGACTTCCGCAACCGCGGCAGGGTTTGCGAGATTTAACTCGTCGAAGCATTTGTCAAAGCCAACGCCGCGCGCGTGGAGCATGGTTCCCATCGCGCCGTCGGCCAGGATTATCCCGGAAGCAAGTTTTTCCAAAAGATTCATGTTACCTCTGTAATTTTTTGATCACGGCAAAGGTCATGCCGTCACATTTGATTTCATGCACCACTGCGGCTTCGGGATAAAACTCCGTCTCCCAGCCGTAGCGGGCAAGGATGATCACGTAGTCGAATGCCCTGCCGGCGCTATCCGCCTCCGCGATGACGGTCAGATCCTCGCGGACATAATTCCCGGCAATTTGAGCAGGCCCAATCGCGAGGATCGCGGCGTTGGGAGGCAGGTTGTTATTCAACCAATTCGCAGCCTCGCGGTACGAAGTTCCCCAATAATCCAGTTCGAACCTGCCGCTGGGATTCCCAACCAGGCTGTTGTAATACACATATTCATACGGGTGCAGGCGGACTCCCGCAGCCAGGCCGGGCAAAACCAGCAGGCCAACGATGCCCGCCCGGAAGAGCGGCCTGCTCACGAGTCGAAGGACACGGTCCACGCCCAGGCCTGCAACAAGGAATACCGGCGGCAGGATAAAGAAGACCTGGCGGGTATTGTCATAAAGCGGGGCGCGCGTCACAATCAACGCGGCCAGCGGAAGGATAAACCACAGCAAAGTGGAAACAAATATCAACTTGTTTTTCCGAAAACCAAAGAGACCAATTATAAACAAAGGCCAGACTGTTTCGGTAAATTGAACCAGGAGCAGGATGGGCAAATATGAAACCGGCAAATTGCCCGGCGAATAATGGCCGCCATTGAAGAGGACCTGCCCTTTCCACGGATATCGCGACATGACCTGAAAACTTTCAAACAGGCGCGCCGGGGGATTCGGCCACAGGTAGGGCCAGGTGAGGTACATGGTGATGATGGCAATGATTGCGTAGGGAATGAACAATTGCAGGATATTTTTGAATGCAGTGGGCCTGTCTTGCCGCATACCATGAAACGCGTAATATGCAGCGATCAATCCTGCCAGCGGGCCGAGGATGCGGATGGAGGCGGTCAACCCGAGCAGGATTGCAGGAAAAGCAACGGTTGAAAGGAGACGAAGGAGGAAGGGCGAATGACGCTGATACAGATAAACAAGCAAGCCGGTGAGCAGGTAAAAATAGCAGGCTCGAATTTGGAGGAAAAGCACGAAGTATTTTCGAATGTAAACCTCGGGCGCGGCGGTGTGGATATCGGAGGCGACGAGGGAGATGATATTCGTCTCACCGGATGCCGCGGATCGAACGAGATTCGCGATGACGGAATGAATCGGATCGGTGGCCGCGAATAATGCAATAACGGAGGCCAGCCACAGGGCGGCCAGGAAGGGGAGAGGCCGTTTGACGGATGGAGTTTGAGGGTCGGACAAAACCGGTTTGGCGGAGTCAACCATTCGCAATCCAAAAGCAAGACTGAGCAAAAAAAGACTCATGAACGGAATGTCTTTGGGACTGAAAAAGGCGTGTCCCCAAAACAGCGGCTGTGTGACGAGGAGAAGCGCCGCGGCAAATGCAGCAAGTTGGGTCATCCAGCGTTTGGCAATGTCGTGGAAAGCCCACACGCCCGCGAGGAAGGTCAGGAAATAGACCAGGTGGCGCAGGTCCGAGATGAGCCAGTTGGGATTGAGCGCGTGCAGGCCGCTTGCAATCCCCGAAGCAAAGATCACAAACGCGGGGCCGTAATTATCGTACGTGTTGCCCGTGACAACGATTTCACCGCGATGAAACCAGGCCGCGTAGGATTCGAGCGCGTGACCGGCATATTTGTAGAATTGCAATTCGTCCCACGATTCGCCATAGTGCGTAAGTGTCAGGACGCCCGGAATGGCAAGGACGAAAAGCAGGATTTTTAGCGCGAGGTTACCGGATGCCCTGCTCATTGGGTGACAAGGAGTTGGAAGGAAATGGGAACAACCGTCATGTTTTCGTTTGGGTCGTTAGGGATGAAAGTACAAGCCGGGGTCGTAACCGCTTGTACAAGGCGAAAAACTGGCTTAGGATAAACACGTAATATACAGGCTCCAGGAAGAATTTATAACGATTGTTTTCGCCCTTCTCGAAAAGCACGCACAGGCTGAAGACGTACAATGCGGGCAGCAGCATGGCAGCACCGGCGGCAAAACTTTTCCCCCTGAACATCTGCACAATGGAAATCACGCCTGCGAGGATCAATAACGCAGGCTGCATGGGGGCGGAAAACAACCATTCATAGAAATTTCTCCAGGGCAGGCGGTCCACGATGACGTGCGGGGTGGTATACCTGCTGGATGGTTTGAAATAAAGTGTGAGATTTTCGAGGTAATTCCCGACCAGATAGCGCACGGGAAATTTTTCCACAAACTTGACAAATTTATTGGTCAGCCGCTTGTTATAGTTCAGGTATTGGTAGTTGTTGTAATTGATCGCACCATTTATCTTTTTTGTCCGCCCGAGGACGGAGGGAAACGCTCCTGTTGTATCCTCCTCCATGCCCGCTATGGCATAGGGATGATCGTAATTGGTGATGTCAATCGAACTGACGAGGTTGATGCCCGTAAACGATGAAGTGGACGTGAGGTCGAACCGGGTCTTCTGCTTGAAGAGATACAGCCCGAATACGGTTGAGATGACCGCCAAAAACAAGGCCAGTTTTCGCGCGGGCATTTTCAGCAGGAACAACGTCACTCCGATGACGGGAATAAACTGCCATTGAAAGAGCGAGCGGATAAAGAAAAGCAGGAGTGTTGCAACGATGAGGGATGGGAGAGGAACACTGCCCGTCCGAACCTTCCACATCAAATAAAACAGCCATAATACCAGCAGGGAGGACAACAAGGTCGTGTCCAAAAACGTCGCGTAGTAGATCCAGCCGGGGTGGAGGAGAAATAACAGGGCCGCGGCAAAAGCGAATTTTATATTCGTCATTCGCGACAGCCACAGGAAAACGATCGCGCCGCCGAGTCCGTATACAATGGCCCAGAAATAGTAAATGGTCATATCCACATTTTTAAGCGCAGTGTAAATATCCAGGGAGGGCCAGAATTGAACGAGGGCGGCCCTGAGCGCATCGTATCCGGGCGGCTGGATGTGGATGTTGGCAAGCGATTCAAGGGGGGCGTTGCGCAAGTCTTCGATGGAGACGGTCTGCATGAAATATTCGGAACTCCACATGTGAAAATAACCGTCCGGCGCGCAGGGGCGCATGATTGCCTGCAAGCCCAATTGAAACAGAAGTCCAATGACGGCAATGATGGCTGCCAAAAGCGAACGTGGATGTTTTTTAAAGGCGTCCATTTTTCAAGTTGCGCACGAAGCATTATTTCAACAGGGAGAAAAGCCGCACGATCTCGAACCGCGCGTCGTTGATCGAAATGGCCAGCAGGATGCTGATAAACATGGATACTCCCGCGAGGGCCGCGCCCAAAACAGCGAAGCGTTTCCGTGCTGCGGATTCGGGCGCGAGTGCCGCGTATCCCTGCCAGAATCCAACCACACTCAAAGCAAGCAGGGACGGCATGAAATCCTCGAAATAGCGCATGGCCGACCAAAAGAAGAACATCAGGAATAGAAAAGCCGCCATAAATGAGCCGCCAAGCATCAGCACAATCCAGTAAAGGGTATTTTGCCGGCCCTGCTGATCCATATATTTACCTGTGCGCAATAGTATAAATGGAATCGATGCAAAAAGCACAAAAGGCACGGCTGCCAGCAGTCCCGTAATTTGCTGTGAACTGTACAACCTGGGCAACGGGAGGGAAGGCAGAATGGATTGAATCTCCCCGTATTCCACACGGACAAACGGGAATTGCGCATCAAACACGAAGGGATGAAGAAGATAGTTATACAGGTTTTGGAAAAAATAAACCGGGAGGATCAAAATATCATAATTTTCCTGGAGGTTGATCCCGGCCAGTTGGTAGTAAAGGCCCGATTCGGTCACCTTGCCGAAGCGCGCCCAGTTGTACCATCCCTGGGCGAAAAAGCCCAAAACCAGCGGGATTGCAAGGGCAAACAGGTTTGCGATCTTTTCAAGCAGGCGTCCTTTCATCACGATCCATGAACAGGACATGATAAATGCCATGACACCAATGGGCAGGACCAAGGTGAGGCGCGCACCGATGGATAAAGCCCAAAGGCTTCCCGCCAGCGCCAGTTTCCAATGGGAGGATGGCCGTCCCAAGGCTGTGATCGCAACCAGCAATCCGCCGACGAGGAAGAACTGCCCGCCCGCGATGGCGGCTTCATAAATCCTTGCGCCCTTGTAATTATTGAGCATGAACAGGACGGGATTGGCCGTACCGGCCAGGAAAATGGAGGTCCCCAGCATCCACCTGGGCAGGTTATGAAAAAAACGATCCCATATAAAAATGATCAAAATGGAGAGCAGGATGAATATGCCACAAGTGAAGCCGAAGGTCAATTGCAAATCGCCCACCCTGCCATGGAAAACAGATTGAACAGGAACAAGCATCAGGGCCGGGACAGGTCCCCAATAAAGATAATACCTTTCATTGAAATAGGTTACATCAAATGGCGTTTCAATCTCCTGTTCTTTGCGGGCGGAGGGGTCGTAAGGGTTGGGAAGTTCAGCCAGCATGGGGTCGGGAGTAATCGCCATAAAGAGTTTGCCGCGTTCGAATCCCCGGGCAAGGTCGGCATAATAACGCGTGGGAGAAACCCAGGTGGTCCACGTGCCTGAACTGACCAGCCAGATATAGATCAGGATCACGAATGCCATGATGGGAAATGTAAACGAATACTCCCGCGCGAACGCAGCCAGACGGCTTTTTCGCAAACTCGATACAAGCGGGTTGAGTCCAATTCCGGCGCGCAGTTTGGCCGCAATCTGCTCCAACCAGCCGGGGAACAGCAAATAAAGCGCGGCAAACACCATGACCGAGAGACTCGCGGTGAAAGCCATGATCCGCAGTCTCCCCCAGCCTGAATGATCATCCAGGCCAAGGGCATCTGCAAATAAAATCATCCCGGAGAACGTGAATCCAACGATCAGGAAGATAATTGAGATGATCTTTCCATTTCGCATTAAAAAAGCCTTTTCCAAGTTTCAAGATTAACAGGCGCACAAGTATGTAAAATTTCGATGCCTGTTTATTTTTTGCTTATATGCTTTCTCACCTCATCAACTGCTCGACGCGGCTCTCGCCGACGCTGTAGTATTTGGCATTCTTGTGGTGGACGATGATCGCCGCGGTGGATTGTTCGGGGATCAACTGGTAGGCGGGGCTGAGGGTCATGCCGAGTTCCTTTTCGACGGGCA
>Ga0172370_10009593_pt1 | contig 11285 bp, 6 predicted proteins | sample LakKiv5m_FD_114538 | JGI IMG/M metagenome (GOLD analysis project Ga0172370, IMG submission 114538) | Freshwater microbial communities from Kabuno Bay, South-Kivu, Congo - kab_022012_11.5m | ecosystem: Environmental > Aquatic > Freshwater > Lake | place: Democratic Republic of the Congo...
AGGAACACCGTGATGTCGTGCCCCTGAAGGTTCTTCTTCAGCTTCTTCTTCAGGTTGTTCTCGATCTGGCGGACGCGCTCGCGGGAGATGGCGAACTTGTCGCCGATCTCCTGCAGCGTGCGGGGATCGTCCTCGAGGATGCGGTGCTTCAGGATGAAGCGCTCCTTCTCGGAGAGCGTGGGGCCGATCTCCTTCAAGGCGCGCGCCAGCACGTCGCGCAGCTGGCTGCGGGCGTAGGCGTCGTCCTGGGCCTCGTCGTCGGCGGCCAGCGTGGAGGCGTAGGTGCGCCCGGACTCGGAGTCCATCTCCTGGTCGAGGTAGAAGTCGCGTGACGCCAGGATCATCTGGTCGAGGATGCGCCGGACGTCTTCCTTCTTCTCGTACTCGCCCGCGAACACCAGGTCGTCGACCAGCTGACGACGGCCCTCTTCGCTCTCGGCGCTGCCGTCGCGCCCCTTGCGCATGATCTCGGCAAGCAGCATGCGGTTCTTCCGCCCGAGCGGGATCTTCGACATGCTCCAGTTCTTGATGATGTAGTTCTGCATGTACGCCTTGATCCACCACACGGCGTAGGAGATCAGGCGATAGCCGCGGTCGGCGTTGAACTTCTTGACCGCCATCATCAAGCCGATGTTGCCCTCCTGGATGAGGTCGACCAGCTTGACGTTGTAGTTGCGGTATTCGTACGCGATCTTGACCACGAAGCGCAGGTTGGCCGTCACCATGGAGTGGGCCAGCTTGGGATCGGCCGTGGTCTGGAAGCGCTTGGCGAGCTCGAACTCTTCTTCGCGGGTGAGCAGCTTGTAGCGGCTGACCTCGTGCAGGTAGCGGTCCAGCAGGTTGACGCGCGCCAGGGCGGCCCCAGTGAGTCCCTGCGCCGCACGCCGCGTACGCGTGGGCGGCAGCTTCGTGGCCATCAGATCGGCGTCGGAGATGTCCTCGACGATGCCGGGCCCCTCGTCGACCGCGTCGATCTCGACCTCGTCGTCGGTCGCCGCGTCAGGCTGGGCTGACGCGACGGACGGGGCCTCGCGCGCCTCGTCGTCGACGGGGTGGAGCGGTTCCGGCGTCTTGGTGCTTCGTCGTGCCATGCGACCTGTTGAACCCCGCGAGCCCGGCCTTTGTTCCTTGGGGTATACCGGACCGGGCGCCGGAGGTCAAGGCGGCGACGGGATCGGCCTGTCAGAACGAGACGTATAGCGGAATTCGACGTCCGGTTTACAGGAGCGAGGTGAGCACGTCCTCGGCCAGGCGACGCAGCTCAGGATCCCCTTCGTTCTTCACGAACTCCTGCAAGGGCTTCTCGGCGCTCGCGTTGTGCAGGGTGCGCAGCGCCTCGAGGGCGGCCTTCTTCACGTCGCCGTCGAGATCGAACAGGCCCTGCACGATGTACTCGACGGCCGCGGGGTCGCCGGTCATGGCCAGGGCGGCCAGAGCGCGCACCTTGATGGTCTTGTCGGGGTCCAGCACCAGCGCCGACAGCGTGGGGGCCACGCGCGGATCGCCCTTGATGCAACCGAGCACCTCCATGGCCACCGACTTGACCGCGACCTCCTGGTCGTAGAGCGCCTCGGACCACATGTCGAAGCTGCGCTTGCGCTCCTCGAGGTTCATGAGCTCGGCCAGGGTGGTGATGACCTCGACGCGCAGATCGGCCTTGGGGGTCTGGCGCAGCCACGAGAGCTTCTGGATGGCCTCGACGACCTTCAGGAGGCGGATGCCCTTGATGGCCTGCAGGCGCACGGGGTCGTAGGGGTCGTCGAGCTTCTTCAGGAAGATGTCGCGCGCGGGGCCCACGGGCAACTGCGTCAGGGCGACCAGCACCTGCTCGCGGATCTGGTCGTCGGGGTCGTCGGCCAGGGCCGCCAGCTTGGTGACGATGGCCTCGTTCTTGGCGCGGGCCAGCGCGTAGACGGCCGCGCGCTTGATCTCGATGTTCTGGTCGAGCATGCGCTCCTCGAGGATGGCCTGCACCTTGGGGTCGAGCTTGGGGCTGGTCTTCGTGAACTCGGCCAGGCTCTTGGTGGCGAACTTCCGGAGCGTGAAGTTCTCGCTCTTGGCGAGCCCGATGACGTCGGGCAGGCGCATGGAGCCAATGATGGTGATGACCGCGGTCTCCATGTCGCCGGCCAGGTCGGCGCGCGACTGCGCGGTGGCCACCAGCTTCTCGAGCGAGCCCACGTCCTTGAAGGCGGCCAGGGTCGCGGCGGCCTGGCGGGCCACGGCGGCCGACGGATCGGCCAGCTTGTCCTGCACGCGGGGCAGCAGGGCGGTCTCGCGCTGGGTCGCGATGGTCTTCAGGGCCTCGACCTTCTTGTCTTCGGTGCCGTTGGCGAGCACCCAGGCGTAGGCCTTGGCGCGCAGGTCGGCGAAGCTGCCGGCCACCAGCGCCATGGCGAAGCGCTCCTTGATGGCGTCGGGCACGTCGGTGCGCTCGAGCACGGCGACGAAGCCCTTGGCGTCGTTGAACTTCAGGATGCCGTCGGTGGCCTTCTGGCGCACGGTGTCGTTGTTGTGGCCGAGCACCGAGGCCAGGCCCACGGTGACGCGCGGATCGCCCGAGGCGATGAGCTGGTCGATGGCATCCAGCACCTCGGTGTCGTTGCCGGACCGGAGCTTGTCGAACAGGATGAACACGCGGTACTTGGTCACGCCGAAGCCGTCGAGCACGACGACGGCTCGGGTCTTGACGGTCGCGTCGGTGTCGTTGTCGACCATCTTCTCGAGGGCGGCGATGACAGCGGGCGTCTTTGACGAGCGCAGCAGGTCGATGGCCTTCAGGCGGATGGCGGGGCTCGGATCGGTGAGCAACCCGATGAGGCTCTGGTCGAGGTTCTCGAGGGGCACCTTGTCGAGGCGCTCGAGGAGGTACGTCTTGACGATGGAGTGGACGCGCTTGAGGGCGTCGCTGAAGATGCGCTTCAGCTCGGCGGGGTTCTTGCGGCGCAGGTCCTCGAAAGCGTTGCCGGACAGCCAGCGCTCTTCGCCGAGGCTCACGACGGTGTCGGGGAACGGCACGGGATCGAGGGTGCCCAGGTAGCTGACCACCGGCAGGAACACGGGATAGGGCTGCACGCCCCAGTCGACGCGCCCGCCGTTGTTGTCGACCCACGTGACGTCCCTGACGCCGTTGAAGCGCAGGCTGTAGTGCAACTCGGCGATGACCGAGAAGAGCTCGGGCGTCGGCTCGGCCACGAACTTGACCTCGGCCTTGCCCTCGCCCGTCCAGCTGACCAGCACCTTGCCGTACAGCGCCTCGCGGCCCTTGGCCATCTCGGAGACCAGGCCGTTCACCAGGTCGCGCTGCGCCAGCGCCGCGTCGAAGTGGATCAGGTGCGGGAACAGCACCGATGACTTCACCCCGCCCTTCTCGACCTCGAGGATGCGGAAGAACAGGTAGTCTTCGGCGTGCAGCGCGGCGGCGCCCCAGGCGAGGACCAGCAGCGCGACGAGCGACCGTACGGCATGACGCATACGAACCCCCAAGCGAGGCGAACCCTAGAATGCGCATGGTATTGCGCTGACGCGGAGTGTCAACGACAATACCGCTGGCAACCGCTCGGGTTCATCTCATGCCGCGATGGTCGCTCCTGCTGGGTACGTTCCTGCTCGCGTGCGGTGGGGAAGGCGCGTCGGACGCGTCGGCCCCGGAGGCGCGCGACGTCGCCGAAGCCGAGGCCTGGACTCCGCCGGAGCCGGAGCCGTGGCCGGAGGGCGCCGCCTTCGAGGTGAAGGGGGAGATCGCCGCGGCCCTGCCGGACCTGGCCGCCGGGCGCTGGGTCAGCCACGTGACGGCCGACGACCGGCCCGGCCCCGGCGGCCTGGCGGCGTTCGGCGTGGGCAACGGCCGCGTGTTCGGGCTGCTCGGCTACCCCAAGAAGGGGCCGCTGAACACCCTGCACGGCCTGACCGGACCGACCTACGAACGCGGCGAGCGCTTCTTCGGCGACTACGCCATCGAGCTGACGGACGAGGACGGCGCGGTGCTGCCCTTCGACGAGGAGTGGGTGGCCCGCGACGCCACGGGCGCGGTGGTGCTGACGCGCGGGCGATGGGGGGACGTGGAGCTCGAGACCATCGACCTGGCGCCGCCCCCGGGCCACGAGCACGCCAACTGCCTGGTCCGGCTGGTCACCGCGCGCGCGGGGGCGGCGCCGGCCACGGTCGGATTCCGGGTGCGCGCGGCCAGCCCCCAGGCTCAGGCGGAGGGCGTGCTGACCGAGGCGTCGAGCGAACGCGCCCTCACGACGGCGGTGTACGAGGCCACCCTGTCCGAGGGAAACGCCCTCGTCGTCCCAGCGGGTGAGATCGTCGGCGAGGTCAGCGAGGCCGTCACCCATTGCACCGCCGAGGGCACGACACCCCCCGCGGCGTGGCGGCCGGACGAGGCCGAGGTGCTCCAGCTGATCCGGCAGGCCCTGGAGCGCGAGCAGCAGGCCCGGAGCGACGGTACGCGCCTGACGATCGATCCGCAGGATCCCCGCGTGGCCGGCTTCCTCGACGGCATGCGCGCCACCCTCGCGGCCCAGACCGCCGTCACGGGCGCCGTGTGCCCCATGTCGCAGTACACCCGCACCTGGGCCCGCGACAACATCGGCCCCATGCTCTATCTGCTCGACGTGGGCGACTTCGAGGGTGCCGGTCGCCTGCTCGACTACGTGTGGGGCGCCACGCTCATCAAGGGCGACCTGCAGAACAGCTACGACGCCGACTACGACCTGTCGACCCTGCCCGCCGAGCCGGACTGGACGGCCCTGGACCCACTGGCGGTGCGCGTGGGCGCCGAGACGCCAAGCTACCTGGTGATCCTGTACGGCCTGTGGTACCGCGCCACGGGCGACCTCGAAAGGGCCCGCGAGCGCTGGGGCCTGCTGCGCCGCTCCATGCTCGACGTGCGCTTCGACGAGGATCTCCTGTTGCCCTGGACGGGCGACGAGACCTTCCGCGCCGCCATGAACGTGTCGTTCGGCCTGGGCCTCGACGCGCCCCACCACGAGACCTCGTTCTCGCTCAACTCGAACATCCTGTGGCTGGCGGCGGCCCGGCAGTTCGTGGACCTGGCCGAGGCCCTGGGCGAGCACGACGACGCCGCGACCGTCGAAGGCCTCGCGGCCGAGATGGAGGCGAAGGCCATGCCGCGCTACCTGCTGGCCGACGGCTGCTACTCGGCGCTGATCGACCGCGCCACGGGCACCACCTGGCCCGCACCCTTCGAGGACGCCTCGCTCACGCCCACCTGGTCGGGCTGGCTCGACGGCGACGACCCGCGCGCGGTGGCCAACGTGACGTGCCTGCTCGATCGCATCGGGGTCGCGCCCGGCGTCGTGCAGAGCCCGCTGGACCCCAAGTACGTCAACTTCCCGCTGCTGCCGTCCGAACACGGCGTGTTCACCGGCATGAAGCCCGGGTACACGCTGGCCGCCCTCACCGACGTGGGCCACCCCGACGCCGAGGCCGCGTTCAACGAGCTGCGCCGCAGCCTCGACGCGGGCGGAAACGCCGACGAATACCTCCTGTTCTCGTCCGAGCCCGGCGTCCCCTACCCGGGCCTCACGCTCTTCTACAACGAACAAGGCCTCGAGCCCTCGGACTACACGGCCAAGTTCCGGCCCTGGGAGGGGGGCATCGTCGCCGACGCCGCCTTCCGCTACCTGATCGGCTGGCGGCCCGACGTGCCCGGGAGGCACGTGGCCCTGCGACCCCACCTGCCGAACGGCTGGAGCTCCGCGAGGTACAGCGGATTGCGGGCTGGCGACGCGCGGTTCCGGCTCGACCTCGTCCGCCTCGACGCGGCCACCGTCCGGGTCACGCTGGCACCGGTCTCGGGGACCCTCGCGGAGTGGGGCGCCTCGCTCCGCTGGGACGCGGGGGGGCCCGTGGTGGTCGAGGACGCCGCCGGCGACGAGCTCCAGGCCGCGAACGAGGTGCACCGCTTCGGGCGCGTGTCGACGACGTTGCCCACGGCAACCGTGGGCGCAGGGCTCACCTGGACGATCGGCGAGTAGAGGCCGGCGGGCTACGTGGCAGCGGGCTTCTTCGCAGCGGGCTTCTTCGCAGCGGGCTTCTTCGCAGCGGGCTTCTTCGCAGCGGGCTTCCTGGAAGCAGCCTTCTTGACCTCGGGCTTGCTCTCGACGTGCGGGTACGCGGCCCGGGAGATGCCGGTGGGGTGCGCGGGGGGCATGGCACCCGTGGCGCCCGGCGCGGGCTGACCGAAGCCGTCGCGCAGGATGGCGGCGATGCCGGGGACGACGTGGGCGATGTGGTCGGTGGCGCCCTTCCGCAGCTGGATCAGCAGGTTCGTGACCAGGCCGCGCGCCATGAAGCGCACCGCGTGGGCGCGCGACGGGTCGCCGGCGATCAACGAGCCGAAGTGCCGCTCGAGCAGCCCGCGGTGCAGGTTCCACACCTCGCCCACGAGCTCCTCGACGCGGCGTTGACCCGGGAGCTCCTGCCCGTTCAGGAGCGGCAGGAACAGCGTGAGCAGGTCGGGCTTGCCGTTGAAGAGCGTGACCAGGGCCTCGAGCAGGCGCGTGAACGCCTCGAACGGGTCGGTGATGTCACGGATGCTCTCGGACAACTCTTCGAAGATACCCTCGAGGCTGTGCACCATGACGGCCTGGTACAGATCTTCCTTGCTCGGGAAGTAGTAGTACAACGTGCCCTTGGCGACGCGCGCCCGGTCGGCGATGTCATCCATGGACGTGGTGTCGTAGCCCTTCCGCGCGAACACCTTGAGGGCCCGGCGGACGATCTCGTCGCGACGGGTGCGCCGGTACCGTTCTCCACGATAGCGCCTGCGAATCTCGGTCATGTTGACTGACCCACCGGTCGAATGCGTGCTTCGACCCTAGCGAATGGCTGGCAGAAGTCAACAGGGATATTCAAGGTTCCCTTGCGTTCTCGACTGCTGCGCCAGAAACGGTCAACCGAAGAACACCCTCACGCCGCCGAAGCAGTCGCCGCCGCCGTCGTAGGCGTCGTCGAAGACGTGCTGGTAGAGACCCTCGAGCACGATCGAGACGAACGGGGTGACGAAGTAGGCGATGCCGAGGCCGCCCGAGACCGTGGTGGCGTCGGGCATGGCGCGGTCGAACGAGAAGATGCGGCCGGCGCGGGCCACGACGTAGGGCGAGATGTTCCACAGCACGAGCGGCGTGAAGCGCAAGACCGCCTCGGGCAACATGGTGCGCGGATCCCACGTGTAGCGCGTGGCGAGGCCGAGCGACAGCCCGTCGACCACGAAGTAGTCGACGTCGGCGTGCAGGAAGAAGGTCGACGAGTCCTGGTTGACGGTGGCGCCGAACCCCAGGCCGAAGTCGAGCTGGCCGCGACAGAAGTGGAAGCAGCGCGCCGACGCCACCTGGGGCAGCAAGACCAGGCACGCGAGCAAGACGAGGACGGGTTTCACGATGGGTCCGCTCCTACAACGTGAAGGCGAGGCCGCCGCCGAAATCGAGGCCGCTCTCGTAGGTGTCGCTCATCACGAACTGGTAGGCGATGTACAGCTGGAACGCCAGGCGCTCGCTGAAGAACGTGGCCACGCCGCCGCCCACGGTGCCGATGTTCGCGTCGGGCCAGCCGGATTGGAGGCCGAACAGGCGCCCGAACTTGGCGAGCAGGAAGGGCGTGGTCTCCCAGCGCGTGAACGGGTACCAGCGCGCGTAGGCTTCGGGCAGCACGTACTGGCTGGGCTTCGACTGGTAGACCGTGGAGGCGCCGAGCACGAAGCCGTCGAGCACGTAGTAGCCCACGTTGGCGCCAATCGAGAACATGAACCGCCCGTTGGACGTGCCGCCGCCGAAGCCGAGCCCCAGGTCGATGCCACCCTGGCAGAAGTGCCGGCAGGGCTCCGAGGGTTGGACCGCCGGCTGGGACGCGACGGCACGCCCGGGCCGAGCCCGAGCGACCAGGGGAACCAGGAGGGCAATCAGTACGACCGTCAGCCACGCGCGAGGACGCATCGGAGGGCTCGCTTGCAGGGCGTTGGAGAGATGATGCGCGACCGCCCGGGGCCCGTCAAGGCGCGACCGCGCCGTTTTCAGCGCATCGCCAGGTTGCGCGCGAACCTCGGCGCTGCTTCAATGGTCGAACGCACGCGGGAAATCGGGAGCCCATGGGAGCACGAGCCATCCACAAGTTCGGCGGAACGAGCGTGGCCGACGCGACGCGCCTCTGCCACGTGGTCACGATCATCCAGGACCAGCGACGCGAGGCCCAGGTCGCGGTGGTCGCTTCGGCGGGCGCCGGCGTCACCGATGCGCTGCTCGACCTCGCGCGCGAGGCCGGGGCGGGCCATGCCGAGGCGTGCCGCCAGCGCGTCGAGGCGCTCCGGTCCCGGCACCTCACGGCGATCACCGAGCTCGGGGGCGACGCCGACACCACGGTCGAGGTGGGACGCCTGCTGGGCGAGGCACACGACGTGGCCAGCGGCGCGGCGCTGCTCGGCGAGATGACGGCGCGGGCTCGAGACCGCCTGGTGGCGGTGGGCGAGAAGCTGTCGGTGCGGCTGCTGGCCCTCGCCTTCCGGCGCGCCGGGGTCGACGCCGTGGCCGTCGACGCCGACACCTTCCTCGACACGGACGAGCACTTCGGCGAGGCAACGCCCCTCGGCGAAGTGGCCGACCGGGCCATCCGCGTGGCGCTGACGCCCTTGCTCGACGCGGGGCGGCTGCCCATCGTCACGGGCTTCCTCGGGCGCGCCCCCGACGGCGCCACGACCACTCTCGGCCGCGGCGGCTCGGACCTCACGGCCACGGTGTTGGCGGCCGCGCTCGGCGCCCGCGAGGTCGTGCTCTGGAGCGACGTCGAGGGCGTGCTCTCCGCGGACCCGCGGCTGGTGCCCGAGGCGCGCGTGCTGGCGCAGCTGCACTACCGCGAGGCCGCCGAGCTCAGCTACTACGGGGCCAAGGTGCTGCACCCGCGCACGATGATCCCGGTCGTGAAGCCGGGCATCCCGGTGTGGAGCCGCAGCACATTCACGCCCGAGCGGCCGGGCACCGTCGTCGACGGGCGCTTCACGCCCGGCTCGCACCCGGTCAAGGCCATCAGCGCCGTCCGCGGGCAGGCGCTGCTCTCGCTCGAGGGGAAGGGCATGGCCGGCGTACCCGGCGTGGCCGCGCGCTGCTTCTCGGCCCTCGCGCGCGAGGCCATCAGCGTGACCATGATCAGCCAGTCGAGCTCCGAGTCCTCGATCTGCCTGGCGGTGCCCGAGCTTGACGCCGATCGCGCCGAGCAGGCCTTGAAGCAGGCGTTCCGCGCCGACCTGGCGCGCGGCCTGGTCGAAGAGGTCGTGACGACGCGTCGGGTGGGCCTGCTGGCCGCCGTCGGGCTGGGGATGGCGCACACCCCGGGCGTGTCGGCGCGCATCTTCGGGGCGCTCGGGAAGCGCCGGGTGAACGTGCTGGCCATCGCCCAGGGCTCGTCCGAGCTGAACGTGTCGCTGGCGGTGAACGAGCGCGACATCGTGGCGGCGCTGCGCGCGCTGCACGGCGAGTTCGGCCTGGGGCTCCGCGACACGGGCGAGGACGCGGCGCGCTCCATGGACCTGATCCTGCTGGGCGTCGGCAGCATCGGCCGGGCCCTGGTGCGCCTGGTGGGCGAGCGCGGCGCGCACATGCTCGAGCGCTTCGGGGTCGCGGCGCGCGTGGTGGGCGTGGCCGACCGCAGCGGCTACCTCTTCGAGCCGCGGGGGCTGGCGCCCGAGCGACTGGAGGCCGCCCTCGCGTCGAAGGCCGGGAAGGGCGCCCTGGCCGACCAGCCGGGGGCGGTGGCGACACGCGACGCGGTCGATCTGCTGCGCGAGGCGCTGTCGTATCGCCTGGCGCGCCCGGTGGTGGTCGACGTGTCCGACTCCGACGACTCGCCGCGTTTGTTCCTCGAGGCCTTCCGCCTCGGCGCCGACGTGGTCACGGCCAACAAGAAGCCGCTGGCGGGCGACGCGGCGGTGTTCCGCCAGCTGGTCCAGGCGGCCCACGAGCAGGGGCGCCTGCTGCGGGCCGAGGCCACCGTGGGCGCCGGCCTGCCCGTCATCGACACGCTCGAGATGCTGCTCGGCGCCGGCGACCGCCTGATCCGGGCCGAGGGCTGCCTGTCGGGGACGCTGGCCTTCGTGGTGTCGCGGCTCGAGGCCGGCGAGCGCTTCTCCGACGCGGTGGCCGAGGCCGCGCGCCGCGGTTACACGGAACCCGACCCGGTCGTCGACCTGTCGGGCGCCGACGTGGGGCGCAAGGCCGTCATCCTCGGCCGCGTCTCGGGCGTGGCCGCCGACGCGTCGGTTCGGCTGACGGGCCTGGTCGATCCGGCCCTGGCCGGGCGACCGCTGCCCGAGCTGCTCGAGGCGCTGAAGACCTACGACGAGCCCCTGGCCGCGCGCGTGGCCGAGGCCCGCTCGCGCGGCGCAGTGCTGCGCTACCTGGCGCGAATCGACGCCTCGGGCATCGAGGTGGGCCTGGCCGAGGTGCCGGCCGACTCGCCCTTCGGGGGCCTGCGTGGCACCGACAACATGATCGTGTTCCGCACCGAGCGCTACGACGAGCGCCCCCTGGTCATCTCGGGCCCGGGCGCGGGGGTCGAGGTCACGGCCATGGGCGTGCTCGGGGATCTCATGCGCACCGCGGCCGAGAGGAGGTAGGTATGTCCCGTGACGTAGGGGCGCCGCTTGCTGCGCCCCTGTACCGTGAGGCCCGCGCGTTCGCGCCCGCCACGCTGTCGAACCTGGGCACCGGCTTCGACGTGCTCGGGTTGGCGTTGAATCAGCCCGGCGACACCGTGGTGGCGCGCCTCGTACCCGGCACCGGCGTGCGCGTCGTGCGCATCGACGGCGACGACGGCAAGCTGCCCACCGACGCCGCGCGGAACACCGCCGGCATCGCCGCCGCCGCTACGCTGGCCAAGGCCGGCCTCTCAGGGGGCATCGAGCTCGAGCTCGTGAAGGGCCTGCCCATCGGGTCGGGCCTCGGGTCGTCGGCCGCCAGCGCGGTGGCCGCCGCGTTCGCCGTGAACCTGGCGCTCGGCTCGCCGCTCCGCCGCGCCGACCTCATCGAGCCCTGCCTCGCGGCCGAGGAGGCCGTCTCGGGCCGGCACGCCGACAACGTGGCCCCGGCCCTGCTGGGCGGCCTGGTGCTGGTGCGCTCGCTGGAACCGCTCGACGTGGTGCGCCTGCCCGTCCCGGAGGGGTTGGTTTTCGCGCTGGTCACGCCCGACATGGAGCTGCTGACGCGTACGGCCCGCGCGGTGCTGCCGCAGGTGGTGCCCCTGTCCGCCATGACGCGCAACTCGGCCAACCT
>Ga0172370_10009595_pt1 | contig 11283 bp, 17 predicted proteins | sample LakKiv5m_FD_114538 | JGI IMG/M metagenome (GOLD analysis project Ga0172370, IMG submission 114538) | Freshwater microbial communities from Kabuno Bay, South-Kivu, Congo - kab_022012_11.5m | ecosystem: Environmental > Aquatic > Freshwater > Lake | place: Democratic Republic of the Congo...
ACCCCGGTTAGACAAGAGACCAGGAAAGGTTTAACGGGGCAGGTCCCAATTAACAAACGCGGAAGGTTGGAGGACAGAAGAGAAGGGAGGGCGATGTTATGCCGATTTCGAGTGAATATGCAAGTCTTTCTGATGATAAGAAGGCCATTCTGTTGCCGGATGATGTTCAGCGTTGGGTAAGCGACGCTGCCCGCTTTGTGGTGGTTATGGAGCGTGATGAGCTTATTTTAAAAAAGACGCGTATTGTTCGCCCTTTGGATGAGTTGGTCCAGAGAGAATCGATGCCTATATCTTCAGAAGAGTTGAATGCCTTGATCCACGAGACCAGAGAATGACGCTGAAAGCGGTTCTGGATACGAATGTGCTGATTTCAGCGTTGGGAGGGTCTTGGCCTTTCAACGATTGATTCCGGAAATCGTCAACGCGTTTACCAGCTTGACCCCCCCATTTATCCGCACGTTCGTGAATCCCTTTGGCCGCTTCATCTACCGCCTCAAGCACAATGCCTCTTTTTGAATGAAACAACTCACCCAAAAATTAAAAGACGGCTCGATGCGCGTGACCGAGGCCCCTGTGCCGGCCGTCGGGCCGGGCATGGTCCTGGTGAGGAACCGATTTGCTCGGAGGACAGAAGGCGGAGGACGGAAGTCAGAAGACGGAGGGCCAGTCCCTCAGCCTACAAGCCTCTTTGTTATTGGGTCAGAAACGGCGGGGTCCATTGCAGCCGATGTAATCACACAGGCATCTAATAACCGAGAGGAGCGATTCCGGACGTAATGATCCATATGTTCTCGCGATGATATCAGAGCGTAGCGTAAAAAGTTTATCATATCGGATCCAGCTCTTTTTCGGCAATGTCCCAACTGCCATGTCCCCGGCGTCTATGGCCATTGCGGATTCTTTGGTCACAACAGATGTAACTGCCAATCCCATGAAATCGCCATGACGGTCAGGGGCCGTCACAACCAAAACCGGACGTCTTTTTGTGGTGGTCATGTCGGAATAGGGGAAAGGTATTCCGACAAGATCACCGGGGTTATACATCATTCCAAACCTCGTCGTCCGGGTTGTCCCAAACATCATTCATGACCGCTTCCTGGGCCTTTTTAAGGCCATCTTCCCTGTGTACATTCAGACGGTGCCTAACGGAAATATATCCTATAAAATCAAGCACTTCTTTCGCAAGAAATTCTGGAAGCCGTTGTGCTTCCTTGTAGATTTGCTGCCTAATGTCCATGTGCAAGACCTCCCCTGTAAGGCATTGGGTGTATATAGATATTGACCTATTGTTTTCCAAGTGTCAAGCGGCATAACCGGGAATGGGACAGGGTCCAGGGGAGGGAGTCGGGAGTCGTCAGAGAATGGAGGACGCAGGCAACTGGTAAACCCGTTCTGGTTCCCTCGCCAAGACGCCAAGGCGCTAAGAAAAGGCGAGATGATTCGCTACGCGAAGGATGACGCCTTTGGCATTGGATGATTGGATGAATGCCTTCGGCGGGGAAGATTAGGATGAGTCCCTGTGGGACGGATGATTTGGATGAATGGGATGATCAGCATGGATGACGGCATGGCTATTGAGCCTCGCAGTTACCTATTTCTCCGCCTTTGTGGTCTCATTGTCTCTGTATCTAAAATATACGGCAGCACCGATAGCCATTATGGCCACAGTAACCATGATAATCACGAAGCCTGTCATCGTTTAATCCTCCTTTTTGGGGCTGATGAAAATTCCGAGAACAAACACCAAAAGGGCCAGAAAGGCCGCAATCACAATCATACCCGTCGAGAGGTTCTTGTCTGTAAAGAGCACCGTAGCGCCCAAGGCAGTCAGGAGATATTTGACCAGGTCAAAAGCAGATTGGCAACTTTCTCGCGTTTATAGAAATACTTATCCACCATGCAGATAACATTATGGCGCTTCAGGAGAAAAGTCAAGGTCTCATTGTCTGTGGCTGCGGGACGTTCTTCCGGAATTTGGTATTCGCGCAAAGACGCCAAGGCGCAAAGAAAAAAATAGGATGATTCGCATGGGTGGCCCAGTGAAATCTATGGGAAGCAAGCATCAGTCTTTATAGGCAGAATCATGATCCGGGTGCAGCGACAGAATTCGCAGCCAGTTCCCTTCTCGATAAGCTACGCCACGAAACCCCTTTCCAATCCGAAAACCATAAAGTCTATTGCCATGAGGGCCTTTCCGAGAAAGAATCGCCTCCCACTTCAGACCGTGATTCAATGCACTTATGATGAAGAGGGCGCTGACGTCTCCTTGGCAAGCTTTTGGGAGACAATGGCATTCAGCGACACGCCGGCCCTGGCGGCCTCCAGTTCTTGCAGGGCCTGTTCGGGCGTTTCCATTCGTAAGCGGATTCCTGGCAGCAAGCTGATTCTGAGCGGCACAAGCTGGATTGAAGGAGTTATCCCGGTGGCTCAGCTCATGGCCGATACGGCCAGGGAATGGGGAGTGAGGCCGGAGGATATGGTGGTTGAGGCGGCCATTGGGATGCGTCACGCCGATAATTGTTTTATTGTGGGCATGATCGGGAAGAAAAAAATGTCTCACGCAAAGGCGCAAAGTCGCTAACTATTTGTTTTTATTGGACTGCCTGGAACTCATGCACCCGGATAAACATTTGTCAATATCCCACGTCACTCGCACTTCTTCATCAACTGTGCTTAGCGCCTTTGCGCCTTTGCGTGAGGCATATCCATGAGCGATTTTCAGTTTTGGATCCGGAACATGAAAAATGGGGTGTACGCGTGAATGATGAATTGATGAAGGATATGTACCGGATGATGGTGCGGATACGGGCGGTGGAGGAGGCCCTCGTGGGGCCGATCCTGAGCGGCGAGGTCAAGACGCCATGTCATCTGTATTCCGGGGAGCGACTGGACTGCGGGACGTTCTTCCGGAATTTGGTATTCGCGCAAAGACGCCAAAGCGCCAAGAAGGGCTTATTCATGCAGGGTGGTTGGGGGTGCGGTATCGGAAGACCTTTTCAACAGGGGGCTCTGCCTTCCCTCGGGTTCCAACATGACGGAGGCGGACATGGAGCGGATCGAGAAGGCGCTGATGAGGATTTTTGGGAGGTGCTGAGGGCAAAGCGCAGGGAGCAGGGAGTCGGGGATCAGGAATCAGGGGTCAGGGGGTAGGGACAGAGGTCCGATGTCGGAGGTCAGAGGACTGACGAGAGGGGATGATTAGGAGGACGCCTGCGGCGGGATGAATCGCCCCGGTGAAATGCGCGCCGCCTTCGTTAACCGAGACGATTCATAAGTTTGTTATATTCCTCGTGGGTACCTATCCAAAACCAGATCACATTTTCATCCTCACGCCACGAAATGGCGCGGTAATGAAAACCGACATCAACCGTCCAGACGTTCCCTTTAAGGGCAAAGCCCAACGATGGATGGAAAGGATCTGAACGAAAAAGGGCGAATTTTTTGTCAGCGAGTTCCTGTATCTCTTTCGGGAGCTTTTTGTAGCATTTCCAGAAGGATGGATGGGTAAAAGAGGCTACTTCCATCGCTCACATCTGCCGGATCGGAAGTCTTCTTTCACCTGGTGTAACAAACGGACTCCCTGACCTTGGCCGGAAAAGTCTTCTTTTAATTCCCGATCCCAATCGCGCTTGTCCATATCAATGAGCCACTGGAGCAATTGGCCCCTTTTATCTGGCGGCAACGACATGATATCTTTTCTGATTTGGGTCTCTGTGGCTATGGACGCATTCATTGTTGTTTATCCTCTGGTGATGATTAGCAAACAAATCACTGTTAATTTACAGCCAAGATAACGCTGTGTCAATAAGGGAGATTGGGGAATGGATTCTTGGCGGGAGGTATGCTTTGGATGAGAGCCCGGAGGGAAGGGACAGAGGGCCGAGGACGGATGTCGGAGGTCGATGTCCGAGGCCGGAGGACGGAGGACAGAAGACGGAGGACGGAGAACCGTGACTCAGAAAATAACCGTTCAGGGAAACAGAGGTATACTTGACAACCTCGGCTCCGAAGTATTTACATTAGGTGTATACGAACGTGAAAGAGAGGTGAGGCGACGATGAAAACGGCAAGGGTATTTAAATCGGGAAATTCGCAGGCAGTCAGGCTGCCCAAGGAATTCCAGCTCGATATTGCGGAAGTTCACGTCTTCAGGAAAGACGGGGATTTGGTGCTGCGGCCTTTGCGAAGGACCTGGCAGGATTATTTTGAGCGTGGAAAGCGGTTCAGCGGCGACTTCCCGGAGACCATCGAAGATCTGGAGTTGGAGGAGAAGATCCCATGGTGATCCGTTACATGCTGGATACCGACGCCTGCATCGCCCTGATCAAGAATCGTCCGGAAGGGATGCGGGTACGGCTGTCCCGGCTTTCTCCCGAAGAAGTGGGAATTTCCGCGATCGTTTCGGCGGAACTCTGGTTTGGCGTCGCTCATTCGCAGAAGAAAAGGCAAAATGAGGCCGCACTTAAGGATTTTTTGGACTATGCAACCCTTCTGGACTGGCCGTGCGAGGCTTCTCAGCTCTATGGGAAAATCCGGGAAGGGCTTCAAAAAAGGGGGACGCCCATCGGCGCCATAAATCTCCTCATCGCGGCTCACGCTATCTTGCTCCACGCCGTCCTGGTGACGAACAACGCGAGAGAATTTGAACGGGTCCCCGGTCTAAAAATTGAAAATTGGTTCTATGAAAGAGCTGATGAGCGAAATCAGTCGAAAGGCGAGGGAGATGGGGCTTACACCGGAAATCCTGCAGGAAATACTCAATGACCGGTACCTTATGGTGGGGCATTGGAAATAACGAACAAGGAACTCAAAGAATATATTGATGAAAATGGCAGAAGCCCATTTCGTGAATGGCTTTTGTCCTTGAAAGATATGCACCTGCGGGCAAGAATGCGTATCAGGATCAATCACTTAAGGATGGGGAATTTTGGCGACTGCCGTTTCATAGGGCAGGCAACTGCAACAAAGGTTTCACAAGGCAGGCAACGGCGCGGAGGCCCTGAGAAAAGAAGGGACAGGAGTCAGGAGTCAAGGGGTCAGAGGTCGGGAATCAGAGGTCAGAGGGCGTTATCAGGCCTGTGTGGAAACGTTGTTGGCAAGTTTTTCTTTCACCCACATCCTGACGAGGGTCGATATCCCGAGGCCCTTGCTGTCCGCAGCCTCTTTCAGTTCATCAAGGGTGGGTTCATCCAGGCGCAACGTCAACACCCTTTCCTTTCGGAACACCAGGTTTTCCGGCCTTGGCAATACGTCCTTCACGATTTTCCCCGTCTGCATAGGCTCATCGGTGTACTTGATTCTCTTTGTCATAGATCTTCCTCCCTTTTCTCCAGTACCCCGCCCCGATGATCCGGATCTTTCCTTCCCTTTCGGTAAAGCGTACGGTCATGATGCCGCCTTTGACCTCGCCGAGGCAAAAGTACCGCTCTTCGTTTGCGCTGTGGTCCAAATCCTGTATAATGACGCGGCGGGGATCGGCGAACGCATATTGGGCATCGAAAAACGACACCCCATGTTTTTCCTTGTTTTGCTTGTTTTTTAGAGCGTCCCATTCAAAAGTCGCTGTCATGTGGCAAATGTATTACGAATGAAGCCTGTTGTCAACGGAAAGAGACGTATTGAGGGCGGAGCAGGAAGGACAGGGGTCGGAGGTCGGAGATCAGAGGACTGAGAGACAGAGGACCAAAGGGAGAGGAAGTCCTGGGGTCCTGGGGGACGTAGTTACCTTATGACCTTATGGGAGCTGGGGGACGTTCTTCCGGAATTTGCGAAATGGCTACGGGACATTCTTCTGGAATTTGGTTTTCGCGCAAAGTCGCAGAGGCGCAGAGAAAAGACGGGATGATTTGGATGATTCGCCCCAGTTGAATCCTGCTTCGCAGGGTCGCTCAGGCGACATTCAACGGGGTAAAGATGATTGGGATGACTGCCTGCGGCAAGGCTGGACGACTTCCCTGGATGGTTAGACGTGACTATTCAAACAACTCAGCGTGCGAGCCCACGCGGGCAGGCCTGAGTTCAAAATCAGTGATCGAATAAATCAGAAGCCAATCCGGCTCGATATGGCATTCTCGAAATTCCCGCCACTCCCCTTTGAGCTTATGATCCTTGAACTCCGCGGGCAGTGCTTCTGGAATAGCAGGGGTTTTAAGACGTTTTTCAATTTGGGAAGATTGCGCCCCTTTCTGGCGGCTCTTTTCAAGTCTCTTTTGAACCGTGAGGTGGGTCGAATCGGCAACATCAGAGCCCGCAATCCTTGAACAGCTCTGTTACGCTTTCATACCGTTTGCCTTTGCCCATGCGCGCATCATGCATGGCGGCGACAGTCTCTCGGTTTGGTGTGCGAGCATCAAATGGGAGACCACGGTGTGCAATGATCTGCCTGTAAAACAGTTCATGGGCCGAAGACATAGGAATCTTCAACTCCTTTAGAATCAATTTCGCCCTTTCTTTCGACTCTGGTGCCCGGTGGCTGCTTACCCTTGTACCGACCATTGATCATTTCTCCTCAGTCCGTTTTTGGTTAAACGATACAATTTGGATCTAAAAGTGTCAATGAGAAAGGCAGGGGGCGCAAAGTGCAAAGAGCAGAGACGCAGAGGATCGGAGGTCAGATGAAGGACCGGGGTCAGGCGGCAGAAGACAGTGTTCAAAAACGAATGGTGGAAAAGGGATTCAGGATTCCGTTCTTGTTTGTACCAGGCTGTAAACGTCTTTTCTGTGCACGGTGCCAAGGATTTGGACCATTTCCCCTGACGGCTTCAAAACGATTCGGTAGTCTCCCACACGCAGCTTCCAGTACCCTTTCAGGGTTCTTTGCAGCGGTTTTCCATAGACTTCCGGTCTGGCGGCAAGCCGTTCCTCAATGGCCCTCTTGATGTTTTCCCTGATTCTGGAGTCGATCTTTGGCAGGTCGGTTCCCTTCACGTCGGGATGGTATGTGAGCCTGTAGGTCATGTTAAGACCATACATCGTGATGGGTTAGGGCCTCTGATTCATTCCATGACGCTTCCCTTTTTCCTGCAAACTCAGCAAGGCCGATATCCTGCTGAAGTTCAACGGCCTCTTTCAGCAAATCCCTTACCTTTGCCGACAAAGAGACATTTTCCTTTTCAGCCAGAAGCCGGACATGTTGGTAAACAAGATTGTCCAACACGATATTGATACGCGGATTTTGAGTTGGCATGGATGCGACCTCCTTTCTGATGACACTTATATTAAGAACTTATCCGTAAATAACTTTACATTTCCCATGTCCTATCCTATAGTGGCCATCGTGCATATTAACCATTTGCAATGGAGGCCTTATGGGAAAAATCAAGTCCTGGGAAGTGTCTGACTCCTTTTGGGGAAAAGCGGAACCGCTTGTTCCGGTGCCAGAACGTGATCCGAGCAGGAAATATAAACGCAAGGCCGGGGGAGGCAGAAAGCCGATGCCGGCACGGCAAATTTTCGAGGCCATCATGTATGTGCTGCGAACGGGTTGCCAATGGAAAGCCCTGCCCAAAGAGCGGTTTGGGAGTCCCAGTGCGATTCATGCTCATTTTATGGCGTGGATGCGAGCAGGATTCTTTGTCTCTTTGTGGCGCGCTGGACTTGCAGAATATGATGACATGGAGGGAATTGCGTGGAGCTGGCAGAGTATAGACGGGTCTGCGGTCAAGGCCCCGCTTGCCCAGGAGGCAGTTGGTCGAAATCCGACCGACAGGGGGAAAAAAAGGAACCAAGCGACATCTGTTGGTGGACGGCCGTGGTGTCCCCTTATCCCTCGTCGTGACCGGAGCAAATCGACATGATGTCACCCAGTTAAAGCTTGTGCTGGAAGAAATTATCATTGACCGACCTCAGGATGCCACACAACATCTGTGCGCAGACAAAGCCTATGATGGTAAAGACGCCTTGAAGATCATAGTCTCCAAGGCATACATCCCCCAGGTGAGTACACGAGGGGAAGAGATTCAGCAGAAAAAGACGAATCCCACCTGGAAAGCCAGAAGGTGGGTGGTTGAAGTGAGCCATTCATGGTTCAACCGTTTCAGAAAACTCCTGGTCCGTTACGAAAAACTCAAGGGCACCCATATGGCCTTGTTACATATGGCAGCTGCCATTATCGCCTTCCGTAAGGTCGGCGTTATTTACGGATAAGCTCTAAGGGTAACAACAGTGTTACACCGTGTCCATAAAAATGCGTAGAGGGACGCCCGTTTATATTCTTACTCACGTTTCGCACCCCCATGATCGGAGTGGGGAGGCGCAAGGGGTCCGTGGGGGTCTCTCCCCAAAATGCCGCAACAACTTCTTTGGGAGGACGTAGAACGCCCCCTCGGCGGTCAACAAAGGTTCTCGGACAGGCAGTGGGTGCGTGCCAGTTAAAAAGGCTACCCAAAACGGCTTTGAGCAGTTTCGGGTAAATCCCTACCTCTCTCACAGAGCTTCGAAGGGCCACGGAGGCCGGAATCGGCTTCGAAAAGAGCTTCTCTCCGATGACAAGGGGCAGAAGGAGATGGTGCGGCGTTTCCTGGATACAGTACGGAAGGGGAAGCCCCGGCTGATTGGGTCCCACAAAATAGAAACGGCGAGCCTGATTACCCTCGGTATACTCGAGTCCCTGCAAGAGCGCCAGCCAATGGATAGATGAATTCTTTGCCTAATTTTCAAAATTTTCAATGGAGGTTGGCATGAGGACGTTTACCGCTGTTATTGAAAGATGCCCGGATACGTGCCTGTATGTGGGATATGTCCCCGGTTTCCCAGGAGCCCATTCTCAGGGCGCCAGCCTGGACGAACTCAATGGGAACCTGAGGGAGGTCATTGAAATGCTCCTTGCGGAAGCAGAGCCCAAGTTCGAATCAGAATTTGTCGGCACACAAAACGTCGCAGTTGGGTAACCATGGGAACACTCCCGGTTCTGAAACCACAAGAGGTCGTTGCCATTCTTGAGAGATTGGGGTTTGCCGAGTCATGTCAATCGGGCAGCCACAAACAGTACAGGCGTCCGGACGACCGTGGAACGACCGATCCGCTTCACAAGGGGCAGGACATCTCGCCGATTCTCCTGCGTCGGATCTGCCGAGACATCGGGATAACCATTGAAGAGTTCCTTTCCCACAGAAAGTAGTTGGTGGAACAGGTCCCATTCGCATGCCTGTCGCGATATTCTTTTCAAAGCTGATTTCCGTATTTGTGTTGCCGCTGTGGGCAGGGGACGCGGTAATGTTTTTAAGTTTTGGGACGGCGGGCAGAGCGCAGAGGGCATGGGGCAGGAGACGGGAGTCGGGGGTCAGGGAGGGATAAGCGATGGGTGTGAAGTCGGCGAAAGAATCGAGGGTGTATCAGAAGGCGTATGAGCTGGCGACGGAGACCTTCAGGGTAAGTGAGGGATAGGCCATAGAGGAGAGGTATTCTTTGGTAAATCAGATTCGTAGATCTTCGCGTCCTGTATGTGCTAACCCCGGCCCTGTTAAATAGCTTGAGGAGGTCAGTGTGTGTTCTACACCCACCTGCTGAGAAGTGACAAAGATGGGAATTTCTATGCTGGGTCCACCAAAGACCTCAAGTTACGATTTGAACAACATGAGAAAGGACTTGTAGAATCAACCAGAAGCAGGGGACCCTTGAAACTGATTTATTATGAGGCATGTTTGAGACAGGAAGAGGCGTTGCAAAGAGAACGGTATTTCAAAACTTACAACGGCAAGCGATTTCTTCAGCCATTGGTTCTGAAAGAAAGCTGACCAGAAACATCTCTCTGTCCTTCGTCTGTCCTCTGTCCTCCGTCCTCCGTCATCCATCCCCTACCCTCTCTAACCATGGAGCCCTTATGACGACCATTCTGACCGCCTTTTTATTGGCCCTGGTGATCTCGCTCGGGATAACCCCGGTAGCCGGAAAATTGGGCAAGCGGCTGGGGGCCGTGGATCTGCCGAATCCGAGGAAGATCCACAGCGTGGCCATGCCCCGGACCGGCGGGCTTGCGATCTTTGTGTGCTTTCTGCTCGTTCTGCTGCTGACAAAATTCTGGGACACCGATGTGACAAGGCTTCTTGTGTTGGGCCCCCGGAGGCAGGCGCTTCTGCTGGGCAGCCTGCTGGTCTTTGGGATCGGGCTGGTCGATGACTTCCGCAGGCTCCGTCCCGGCATCAAGTTCCTGTTTCAGGCGGGTGCGGCCACGGTGGCCTTCTGGGGGGGCCTGAGGATCGAGATCTTTGGCGTCATGTCGAGTTCACCAGTCAGTGTGCTTTGGTCCTACGGGCTCACCGTCCTCTGGTTTGTCCTCATCATCAATGCGGTCAACCTGGCGGACGGCATGGATGGGCTCGCCGGGGGCATTGTGCTGTTTGCGTGCGTGGTCATGGTCGTTCTCACGACGATGCGTCACGAGTACATGACGGGCCTGCTGTTCGCCATTCTGGCCGGTGCGGTCCTCGGATTTCTGCGATACAATTTCAATCCGGCCACCATCTTCTTGGGGGACGGGGGGAGCTATTTCCTGGGATATGCCATTGCGGGCCTGTCCATCCTGAGCGGGGCAAAAACCCAAATGGGTGCGATCCTGCTGATCCCTGTGCTCGCATTGGGCTTGCCCCTCTTCGATACAATCCTGGCCCCCATTCGCCGGTTTATCCGCGGAAGGGGGCTGTTCAGCCCGGACCGGGAGCATATCCACCATCGGCTCAGGGCGATGGGTCTCACGTCGAGAAACGTGGCGCTGGTGTTCTATGGCATTTCCGCCGGCCTCTGCATCCTTGCCCTGATTGTCGTCAACCTCGAGGATGAACAGGCCGGTCTGTTTCTAATCCTCCTGGGTATCGGGGCGGTTTTTTTTATCAGGAAGCTGGGCTACTTCGAGTATTTTGCCTTGGACAAAATCTACGGCTGGCTGCGCGATGTGACGGACGTGAGCGGGTTGAGCCATGAGCGGCGAACTTTCTTGAGTATCCAGATGGAGATGGCCTCGGCCGGGGACCTGGAGGGGCTGTGGGAACATACGGTGGCTGGAATGGAGATGCTCCGCTTCGATGTGGGGGAGATGAGAATAGATCGGCAGGGATCCATGAAGGCGGAAAGGACAGAAGTCAGGGGACAAAGGTCAGGGGCCAGTCGGCGAGGGTCAGGGGTCGGGGGTCAGGAGTCAAGGTGCGGAAAGACAGAGGGTGAAGACCCGCCCAAGCTGGGGTTTCCGGACAGGCGGAAAAAACCTGCCGGGAGGAGGAAAACGGACAAAGATCGTGCGTCGTTTGAGGGCTGTGGGAATCAGGGGCCAGGGCGGCCCTGTCCGATATG
>Ga0172370_10009598_pt1 | contig 11278 bp, 7 predicted proteins | sample LakKiv5m_FD_114538 | JGI IMG/M metagenome (GOLD analysis project Ga0172370, IMG submission 114538) | Freshwater microbial communities from Kabuno Bay, South-Kivu, Congo - kab_022012_11.5m | ecosystem: Environmental > Aquatic > Freshwater > Lake | place: Democratic Republic of the Congo...
CTGCAGTTCTGGCCAATCTCGCCGGTCTTACGATGAACACCACGTATCATTTCCGTTGTGTCGGTGTGAACAGCACTGGTACCACCTACGGACTTGACCAGACCTTCACCACGAGTTGCGTGGAACCTGTTATCACCATCAATGGTCCGGCCATTGTGTGCCAGGGAACCACCGCCAACAACTATACCACTGAAAGCGGGAATTTCAGCTACACATGGACGGTCTCTTCCGGCGGAACCATCACATCCGGTGCAGGCACCAACACCATCATCGTGACCTGGAACGGATCGGGAGCGCAAACGGTCAGCGTGAACTACAATAATCCTTACGGATGTTCAGCGGCTCTGCCAACTGTATACAATGTGACGGTCAACGCGGCACCGGTTCCGACTATCAACGGTTCGGCCACGGCATGCGTTTCCACACCCGGCAACGTCTATACCACCCAGACAGGTATGGCCGGATACTCCTGGGCAGTCTCCTCAGGCGGGACGATCACCTCCGGTCAGGGTACCAGTACGATCAATGTGACCTGGAACACCACCGGAGCCCAGACCGTCAGTGTGAATTACAACAATGCAAGTGGTTGTGCCGCCATCACACCGGCGGTTCACAATGTCACGGTAAACAGCATTCCGGCTCCCACCATCACCGGTCCAACCAATCTCTGTGCAAATACCGGGAGCTCCGGTTATACTACCGAGTCCGGGATGACCAATTACACATGGACAGTATCCGCAGGAGGAACGATAACCTGGGGACAGGGAACCAATTCCATCAATGTGACCTGGACTATACCGGGTGCCCAGACAGTATGGGTGAACTATTCCAATGTCAACGGTTGCCAGGCCCTCTCACCGGCTAACCTGAACGTGACGGTCAACCCGCTTCCCGGTCAGGCGGGTGCAATCACCGGTAACAGCTCGGTTTGCGCTGGTACCCAGGGCGTGGTTTACAGCACACTGCCTATTAACAATGCCCTGACATACGTGTGGCAGGTACCGGCCGGGGCGGCCATTGTTTCCGGAGCAGGAACAAACAACATCACGGTCGATTTCAGTGCAGGTGCCACCTCCGGAAATGTCACGGTATATGGCAACAACCTTTGCGGAAATGGCCCGGGCTCTTCCCTGGCCGTGACCGTGAACGGATTGCCGTCTGCTAGCGGCATTATCACAGGTATGAACAACATCTGTGCTCCTTCCTCCGGGGTTACCTATACCATTGGCCCGATAGCAGGTGCAACCGGTTACTCTTGGACTGTCCCGCAGGGCGCAACCATCGTGACAGGTGGAAATACCACCCAGATCACGGTTGATTTTCCGGTTACCGCCAGCTCAGGTAATGTGACCGTAGCCGGTACCAACAGTTGCGGTACAGGCACCGCTTCATCGCTGGCCGTTACCCTGACCCCGTACCCCGAAACCCCTGTGATCACACTGAATGGAACGCTCCTGGCCAGCGACGCTGTCGAAGGCAACCAGTGGTTCAAAGACGGAGTGCTCATCCCTGGTGCCACCTCCCAAACCTATGATGCAGTTGAAGGCGGAAGCGGAGACTACTGGGCTGTTGTAAGTGTCAACGGCTGCAGTTCCGATAGCTCCAACCATATTTATGTGCTTATCACCGGACAGCAGGAACTTCGGAAGGATCAGGTCTCCATTTTCCCGGTGCCCAACGACGGCCGCTTTACGGTAATGCTCCAGGGTACCGGTAAAGAAAACTTCAACATCCGTGTCCATAATCCCCTCGGAGAGATAGTCTGGGAAAAGAAAGAGGTGCAGGGTGGTGTGGCTACAAGTACAACAATTGATCTTCGCCCGGCTGCCAACGGACTTTACTCGGTCATGATCCTGGGCGATCAAACCAGTACAGTCCGGAAAGTCCTGATCATCAAATAACCATGCCTGTTGGCAGATAAAAAGGCGGTTGGTCCGGAAAATTCCGGCCAGCCGCCTTTTATGACTTTCACGGACGCATCTATCGGAGTCATATTATCATGAAAACCTGCCTAATCACCGGAGCCTCTTGTTAATCGCCTCCCGGGCTGTAAAAAAAACTTCCTGATTAGTGTGAAACTACGCATGGAATGTTCCGTAGCCTGTAAGATTAAGGGATAATCTCTTAACTTTCGGAGGTGCAGAAACAGTTCAATGGAAAGCTGGAACTTTTTTAGATTGAAATTCATAAAGAGGAATTAAACGCAAACTGGAAACTTGGAACTGGGAACTGCAAACTTATTGCCGGATCGTTAACAGCTCAGAAAACACTTTCTCTCCTGCGATCACCCTAAGCAGATAAACTCCTCCAGGCAGCGGAAGATTCAGTTCACATTCATGATCTTTTAGCATACGATTCAGTACCTGTTTGCCCTGCATGTCATAAATGGTCGCGATCATCTCATCATTATCATTCAGGCCGTTTATCTCCACAAATATTTTCCCTGAACATGGATTCGGGTACACTGAAAAAGTGATCTCTTCCACATGCCCCGGAATACCAATGGGGATGCAATCCGGGTAGTCGGGATCGGCAAAGATTTCCACGTTGTCAGTAAAATCCCAGTCAGGAGGTACAGCCCCTCCTGCCACGATCAGATGATCCTCTGCTCCCCCTGCGGAGAACAGCAGGTTGGACGAAGTAAGTTCATCAACATACCACAGATCAAGGTTGGCATCATAAATGTCGATCACATTGAAATAGGTGGTCCAGTTATGGTTGTACAGATCAAAATGGCCGCCCGGAAGGAAATAAGCCTTGTTATCGCAGGTTACGGCGCTGCCTATCGGGAATAAGGCACGGGCTTCCGTGAGTGATGCCGGCTCCTCCCATTGGGCAGTCACCACATTGTAAATATCCACCCGGTCAGACGGGGTGTTGTCTGCCCTTGTCCCCCCGGCAAACAACACCTTGTTGCCGACAGTTGCTGCCGTCAGGAATCCTCTTGCTTCCGAGAGGGTTTCCTGGGTCCAGGTATTGGTGGAGAAATGATAGATGTCCACCCGGTTGGTGACGGTACTGGTGGGGTCCAGGTAACCTCCTGCGAAGAATGCCAGATCTCCGGCCACGGCCGCACCCATGCCGCTTCGTGCCTGCGAAAGGGATGAAAGGGTCCAGTTCCCGGTGGTCCGGTCGAAAATGTCCACCACATTGTACGCGGCTCCTGCAAGATTATTCCCTCCGGCAAAAAGGGCCTTTTCCCCGTTGCTCACAGCCGATAAGAACACCCTCGGTGTGGCCAGGGAGGCGGTGAACCATTGTTCCGTTTCGGTGTTCCAGATATCCACCTCGTCGAACATCTGAAAGGTGGAAAAGTCGGCTCCGCCTGCAAACATCACCAGCGGACCACACGATACCCCTTCGGGATGCATCCTGGCAACCGACAGTGTGAATTGAGGCGGGGTCACCCAACTTTCCGTTTCCACATCATAGACCTCGATCCCCGAAAGAGGATTATTGGCATTATCCGCTCCTCCGGCAAAATAGACTTTCGTTCCGTTTACTGCAACGCCCATCCGGCCTTTCGCCTGCGAAAGAGTGTTGTACGTCCACTGTCCGTTCGAGATCAGGACAGCGAAGAGAAGGATTGCTGAAAGTAGAAGTTTTGTTTTCATCTTTTCCGTTTTTAAGGTTACACTTTTTTTTCACCACATTAGGCACATCCCGATAGCTATCGGGAGGGGACATTAGTTTGCAAATCCTATTGTGACCTACTGTGACTATTGTGGTTCATTTTATCTGATTTGGAACTTATGAAAGCAAACGTACAACTCCATTAATGCCGGAATGAATTCATTAAGAGAACGCCCGGAACGATTTAGAAAACGCTGACAGGAGTTTAGTGAACGCGGGCTTTCGCAAACCCGATCCTGCTCTTTTCATTGATGGAAGAACCGTAATCATAATAGAGAAGGGCGATGGTATCCAGAAAGAGCACAGATGGATTTTCGACGGTTATACCTGAAACCGGTTTTTTATAGCAAGGATCGTCTTTGACACGGTAAACAGGATTCCGGGAATATTTTATCCAGTGAATCCCATCCTTGCTTTCTGCGTATCCTATGGCAAGTTCATGATCATATGTTTTTGATCCGGCCCCCGTATAATACATCCTGAAACCTTCCTGGGAGTTTGTCACATCTGCTATCCAGATATACGCTTCATCCCAGGCACCTTCATCTCCATTCAGTAAAACCGGATCACTTTCTGTAAAAGGATGTTGTGTGGTTGAGGGATCATTATACTTTTTCCAGTTTATTCCATCAGATGAAGTGGCCATACCAATGTAAAAGTCTTTCCAGGTAGTAAATTCTGTGCCACCTAAATAATAAAGTCTGTAAATGCCATCATCCAGTTTCAGAACTGAACATGGAATAATAAAACCGGCATCCCATTCTCCCTTACTGCCTGAATAAAGTACAGGTGTTTCACGTCTTTCCCATGGTCCTGTGGGTATTAATGCCGTTGCCCTGCCAACTGACCTACCCGGAGAAAATCCTGCCAGTTCCTGGCCATTATAATACATCACCCAAACAGAATCATCTATCAAGACCCTTCCGGGACCGGCTGTAAATGCATCAAAACCATTGTCATCAGAGGATAATACAGGATTACCTTCAAACTTCCTGAAAGAAACACCATCATTGGAGGTAGCGAGACCAACTGCCATTCTGCATGAGGCACCGTAACCCATATAAAACAGATAAAACACGTTGTCATGGCATATGATCTGAGGAACGCTGACGGATAATTCATCCCATGAACCCGAATCACCAGGGCTTAGTACCGGATTGTTCTTGTAACCTGTGAATTCAGGAGGTGTAATAGTTGTATTCTGCCTGCAACCGGAATATGTCAGAATTAAAAGGATAAAACCGGGAATTATTTTTTTCACCAAAGGAGATCTTTGTACAAATTTAGCGAATATTATGGTGCGGATAGGAGATTTTTCACATACTTGATAAGGTATACTACCACCCATATTTTGCATTTTTATAATGATTCAGTACTTTTGTAACAAACAACACCTGTATGCCAACTCTTTCAATGTTTTTCGGGATTATCATCAGAATGTATTTTTCTCCATAAGAACATAATCCTCCGCATATTCATGTATTCTATCAGGATTTGAAGTCGGTGATCGATATTAATACCTGTGAAATTCTTGAAGGTCAAATTCCACCAAGACAGCTGAGACTGGTTTCAGCATGGATTGAAATTCATAAAGAGGAATTACAGGCAAACTGGAAACTATGTCAGAACGGTGAAAAACCGTTTCCCATTGAACCTTTAAAGTAGAAGAAATGTATTTATCGGTAAAAGATGTAAAACCCAATCCTGATTACCTCCTTCATTTAACTTTTGAGAATGGGGAGGTTCGCCGATTTGATATGAAACCATATTTAAACGTGGGTATATTTCAAGAGTTAAAAGACATCTCGCTCTTTAATACGGTCCATATTAGTTTTGATACTATTGAATGGGATAATGAAGCGGATCTGGATCCTGAATTTTTATACAGGGAAAGCCAGCAAATTTAGCCATCTCTCCCTTTCTAACAAGAAACTGCCGACTAAGGACTGCTGTTGCTTCGTTTCACTCGCAATGACATTACTTTGGACTTATTCTTTTATGATCTTCCCGACCCTCACCCCCCATGCATCTACCACCTTAACAATGCAAAGGCCGGCATTCAGGTTGCTGATATCAATAGTTGTTTTGGTTTCTGAAATATTTTGTTTTATGATCTCCTGGCCGTTAAGGTTATAAACTGACAGGTAACTTTTCTGCGATATTTCTGAGGTTTCAATAGTGATCTTATCAGATGCAGGGTTGGGGTAGATGTTCAGCGTGGTTAAGGTTTGATGATGATCATTAACTCCGACATACCCGCCACCGTTTGTTGTTTTAAGGATGGCGCCATTCCAACCAACGATATAGCCGGTATCCGAAACAGGAAAATAGACAGAACGGTTAATCCCATAGTTGCCTCCATTAACAAATTGCTGACTCCAGCTAGATCCACCATCAGTAGTTTTCCAAATTCCAGAACCAACACTATATCCAGTATTTGCATCTGTAAAATAAATGGAATATTGTGCGTGAAGATTCCAACTAATATATAACCAAAACCAGTTAGCGCCGCCATCTGTCGTTTTAGCAACACCGCCATCACCTTGTGAACCCTCACCAGTAACAAAACCTGTTTCTTTTGTGGTGAAAAATACTGAGGTTAAATTTTGACACTCAATAGGTAAGAGTTCCCAGGATGCGCCCCCATCATTGGTTTTTAGAGAACAATTTAAAGTAGTCCCCCAATCACCACCCACTGCATAACCTGTATCGGCGACCGGGAAATGCACAGAATTTAAAATGATCTCCAATCCTGAGCTTTGTGATGTCCAGTTTATACCTCCATCAGTGGTTTTACAGATCAAAGGATGAAGACCAAAGGCATCACTATATCCACCAACTACATACCCTGTGTTAATGTCTGTGAAATAAACAGAATTAAAGGCACACTCAATTCCACCAATTATTGTATCCGATGTGTGTACCAACGACCAATTTGCTCCTCCGTTTATCGTTTTAAGAATAAAGCCAAACTGTTGTACGCTTCCACCTACAGCGTAACCTGTATTCAAACTTGTGAAAAACACAGAATACAGATTATCTGTTATTCCAGAGTTTTGTTGAATCCAACCAATTCCGCCGTTGGTAGTTTTCAAAATTATTCCACTATCCCCAACAGCATAACCCGTATTTACATCCGTGAAATAAACAGAATGAAGATTGTTAGTTGTGCCGGAAATCATCGGTTCCCATTGCGCAACAGCATTGTTGACCACAAGCAGGACAATCACGTAAATGTAAAACTTTTTCATTGTGATATTTTTTAAGTTGGCAGTCGGCAGTCTGTGACTTTGAACTGCAGATTGCAGACTTGTTATAACAAAGGTACAATCCCTGAATACCGGAAATGAGTTCATTAAGAGAACGCCGGGAAGTGTTTAGTGATCGTTGCAGGGAATTAAGAGTAAGTTCGCAGATAGCAAAGGGCGGTTGTTAATCGGATAAAATAACCGGAGGAATGTAGACTGGGGACTGCCGACTGCGGACCTATTTTACTGCCGTTGCTACTCTGATGTCTCCTCCGGAGGGAGTGCCAGTTTCATGGTAATAATAAAGGAAACGAATTGTATCAAGGTCGAGAAAAAACGGGTTTGAAGTCACCTTAATTTCAACTGAATGGCTTAGATCCGCATCATCCTTCCGTTCATATACCGGATTCCCGCGATATCTTTCCCAGTGGATGCCATCCCTGCTCTCTGCATATCCGATGGCTTCACCTCTCCCTGTGCTTCCGGTATAGTACATCCTGAAGCCATTGCCAGATCTCTGAACATTTGCCATCCATACGGTCATTCCATCCCAGGAACCCTCTTCACCCGATATAAAGACCGGGTCGCTGTCTGCATAAGGATGGTCCGTAGTTGAAGGGTCATTGTATTTCCTCCAGGAAAAACCATCCCGTGACACAGCCATCCCTATATAAAAGTCATCCCAGCTGGAGATCTCCCTCCCGCCTGTATAATACATCCGGTAACTTCCATCGTCCAGTTCCATGACAGAGCACGGGAGGATGAATCCGTCATCCCATTCCCCCTTTTTCCCTGAAGTTAAGACCGGCATATTCTCCCTTGTCCAGGGGCCGGAAAGCTCTTTTGCTGTTGCCCTTCCGACAGAGGCGCCGGGAGTATAAACCGCCAGCTCCAGGCTGTTGTAATACATCACCCACCCGGTATCCTCTTTGAGGATGATACCGGGGCCAAGAGTAAATATATCAAACCCGGTACTGTCAGGAGCCAGAAGTGGATTCCCTTCAAATTTTGTAAAATTGAATCCGTCACGGGAGGTTGCCAGTCCGACAGCCATCCTCCCGGCTTCGTTGCCTCCCATAAAGAAGAGATAGATCGTATTTTCATGAAAAACAACCTGAGGCGCGGAGACGAACAGGTCATCCCATGATCCCGGTTCTCCGGGTGTGAGGATCGGATTGTTTTTATATCCCTCAAATTTTGGTGGGGAAGAAGAATCATGCTCCCTGCAGCCTGCTGTAAGCAAAATGAGAAGGAGAAATAACAGGGGTTGACGCATGTTTGAGGACATTTTGTTCATCGTACAGATTCCCGGTTTCCAGTTCCCACCACCGGCACCCCAAACTCCACCCTGGTCCCGCAGCCATTTCCTGACTCATCCTTCAGATCAGTGATCTCCAGCCGGATCTTCTTTTTCAGCTTTTTATTCAAGGTATTCAGACGGTCCCGGGTTAGGGATGTGGCCATGGAGCGGTGGCGGCTGCTTTGTTTTGATTCGATTTCCCCTGCTTTTTCCCTCCCAACTCCGTCATCCTCCACCGTGAAACAGATCAATCCGTCCTGAAGGAGAAAGCGAACATCGATATGACCGGGAGTCTCTTTGTGCCTGATGCCGTGTTCGATGGCATTTTCTATGAACGGTTGGGCCAGCATCGGCGGGATCAGCAACGATTCGGTATCTATCCCTTCATCGATGGATATCGTGTAATCAAATTTCCCTGCATACCTTACTTTCTGTAATTCAAGGTAATTTTCGATGGTATTGATCTCCTTTTCAAGCGGCACATATTCTTCCACCGAATTATCCAGGATATTTCGAACCAGTTGGGAGAACCGTGAGAGATAGATGCTCGCCTGGTCTGAATTCTCGTTGATCACGAAGTTCTGGATGCTGGCAAGGGAGTTGAAAATGAAGTGCGGATTCATCTGGGCCCTGAGAAGCCTCTGTTCCATCGAAACTGACCGTTGGTCTGCCCTCAGTTTTCTCCTCTGGAGAACAAGCAGAAGGATCATACTGATCAATAATATTCCCGCCCCGAGCCCTATAAACAAAAGTCGTGTCCGCGAAAGTTTTAAGCGGTTCAGTTCATTGTCTTTGGCCAGGGTCTGTAACTTCTGCTGCTGTTTCTCGGCATCATCTTCCGCCATCATCAACTCAAGTTGTTTCCCCTGCTGCGAGGCGTACATCGAATCTCTTGCCTCATAGTACAATTGCAGATAGTCGACGGCTTTCTTTTGATTCCCCATTGTTGTTGCCAGTTGAAACCTGTAGCGGTAAAGGTTATATTTTTCCCGTTGTGCCATGAAGTAATCCTGAATTTTACCTGTGGCATTGATGATAAAGCCCTGTACCGGGGTATTATTCCATTCAGATGCAATATAATTATTCAGTTTTGATTCGCTCAAATCCATCCGGGTTTTTGCTTTCTTGTAATCTTTATCCTCAAGGTCGAGCCGGGCAAGCCGGGTCAGTATTAATGACTGCAACCAGCCACAATCCGTTTTCAGACCAACCTGATAACCTTTTTCATAATAATCGCGTGCCTTTGAAAGGTCTCCTGTAATTTCAGAAAAGGGTGTGAAGCTGTCATAATAATTCCCGATGGTCGCATAGATGATAGCGATCAGACCATTATGATTAATTGCAGATGCCACCGCCATCGCTGAATCACAATAGGACAATGTTTTTTGCTTTTGTTCAACCGATTCGTTGTTAAAGAGGTAGAAAGTCCCTATCTGCATCAAAGAATAGGTCTCAAAATAATGATCATGCCATTTTCTTGAATAATCCAACATTTTATAACCGTAAACCAATGCGCTGTCGATGGAGCTATAATCCAGAAAGAAAATTGCCATACTCATGGCATCATAAACCATGTATAATGATTTATTACTCCCGGCCTTTGTGTAATACTCTATTGCTTTTTTATATGAACTGATCGCTTTATCGCCTCTCCGGATTAAATAGTTGATATTGCCGATCATCAGATTGACATCCCCGAGCTCCTTGTTGAATCCGCCTTTTTCGAGCAAGGATTGGGCAGACAGGTATGCGATCAGGGCATTCTTGAAATCGAGTTTATAATAATAGGCATTCCCTGCCTGATATCTGGCAAGCCCGATCCCTGTGGTGTAACCGATATTTGTAGCCAGTCTGCCTGCCTGCGCAGAAAAGAAGATGCTCGAATCAAAATTCATTCCTGCAAAACAGGAGGCAAGGTCATTCAGGATATCAGCACGTTTTTCGTAGCTTGTTCCGGGTAATAACCTCAGTAAACTGTCGATCTGTTTCCGGGATGATGAAGTAGCAGGTGAGGATGCAACATTGGGTTGTGAAATGAGGATGCAGGGGAAAAGGAGGAGAAGAACGAACTGCGCATTTTTCATTTTGAACGTATTGCCATTTAACCAGACAAGTTTTCAGTTCACAGTTCCCAGTTTTCAGTTCACGGTTCACAGTCGGTAAAAACAGCCAACCGCTGACTGCCAACTTCTACTCCGCCATCTTCTCCAGCAATGCCATCATCTCCTCCCGTTTCCGTGAGGCTACCGGGATTTTCACATCATTTGCCAGCACAATGTATCCGCCATCTTGTTTTTCGAACCGTTTGATATGCGACAAGTTGATCACGTGCGATTTATGGACACGGTAAAAGCCGCATCCCGACAGCATCTCCTCGTACTCCTTCAGGGTCTTTGCCACCATGATATGCTCTCCGTTGGTAGTATGCACCGTTGTGTAGCAACTATCCGATTCGAGGCTGACGATATTTCTCAGATCGAGCAGATGGATCTGGTCCGTGGTTTTTAAAATGATCTTTTTATCCTGTCGGGCTACCGACTTCAAGTTTTCATACAGGGCATGTATCTGGGTGTTGAAATGATCTCTGATCAGAAGCGAGGCCCGGTTGATGGCGACATTAAGATGTTCGGGGTTCACCGGCTTCAGGAGATAATCCACCGCGCTGAACCGGAATGCCTGCAGGGCGTACTGGTCGTATGCCGTAACGAATATAACGTTGAAATCAATAGCTGGTAAAGATTGCAGAAGGTCAAACCCGGTACCGTCGCCCATCTCGATGTCCAGTAAAACGAGATCGGGGTGCATCTCCCGGATAATCTCCTGGCCGGTTGCCACGCTGTTTGCAGTGCCGCAAACAGTAACTAGGGGACAATGCCTGGTCAGTAGTTTCTCAAGGGAATCGCGGATGTGGTCTTCATCGTCAATGATGACTGTTCGGATCATGACACCAAATGCAAATGATGAAGTAAAGATAGGACAGATTTATATAATTCTTAATATCTTTGTCTTAGTACATGACAAAAATTAGTAACAATTTGAATATCAATATAATATGTTAATAACTTGGTGATAACTTATGCGAGAAAAAATCACATAA
>Ga0172370_10009600_pt1 | contig 11278 bp, 8 predicted proteins | sample LakKiv5m_FD_114538 | JGI IMG/M metagenome (GOLD analysis project Ga0172370, IMG submission 114538) | Freshwater microbial communities from Kabuno Bay, South-Kivu, Congo - kab_022012_11.5m | ecosystem: Environmental > Aquatic > Freshwater > Lake | place: Democratic Republic of the Congo...
ATGGTCATGCTGTCGATCGCCACGAGCATCGACGCGCTGGCGGTGGGCCTCAGCCTGGCCATGCTGGGGGTCGGCATCCTGCTGCCGGCGTTGGTCATCGGGCTCGTGACCGGGGGCCTGTGCACGGCGGGCGTCAGCCTGGGCGAGCGCCTCGGAAAGCACCTGGGGCAGCGCATGGAGGTCGTGGGGGGCCTCGTGCTGATCGGGATCGGGCTCAAGATCCTCGCGGATCACCTGGGCGGGTGACGGACCCGTCGCGTACGTTCCGGTCAGGTCGGGATCTGGTGCGAGATGCCGTGCAGGAACCAGAAGATGTAGGCGGCGACGCCCACGCGGACCGCCGCCATCACGAGGTCGCGGCGCGGCAGCGACGCCTTGCCATAGGCGCGGACGAGCTTCGCCCAGTGCACCACCAGGGGCACCTGCAGCGCGAGCAATACGACCGCTCCCACGATCAGGTACAGGTCGCGGCGCTCGTCCGAGGGGTGCGCCCCGCCGAGGTGCAGGTAGAACTCGACCAGCACGACCAGCCACGTCAGCAACGGGAGGATGGCGTTCATGGATTCCCTCTCACGCAGCGTACGCCCATGTAGGTCACCGACGTCACGTACCAGTGTACGCGCGCCTGATCGAACTCGACCACGAACGCCGGATCCTCGCTGGCGTCGATCTGGGTGACGGACCAGAACGAGCGCTGTGGATCGGCCTCGAAGGCCACGTCGAGGTAGGCGCCTCCGGGGCCCGGCCCCGCGTTGGCCGCACACCCCGCGCAGTCGGGGCCGTCGCAGGCGGTCGACGTGCAGCCGTCGTGGATGGGGCAGGGGCCGCCGCTCGCGGTGGCGGGGCAGCCCACGATCAGGGACCGCAGCTCGTCGACGCTGGGCAGGCGCCAGTCGTCGTACCCCGCGGTCGCCAGGTTGTCGCACAGGACGCGCGCGTCCTGGAAGGTGCGCGAGCCGCCGAAGGCCTGCTGCCACACGAGGCCGGTGATTGGATCGGACACGGTACCGTCACAGGCGTTCTCGAGCACGCCGCCCGAGGGGGGCGCGCAGGTGCCATTGTCGGCGCACGCGCAGCCGCCGTCGCACACGCCGCAGAGGTTCCCGCAGCCGTCGGGGCCGCAAGCCTTGCCGTCGCACTGCGGGGCGCAGGTGCACGCGCCGTCGTTGCAGGAGAACCCGGCCTCGCAGTCGCCGCAGCTGCCACCGCAGCCGTCATCGCCGCAAGCCCGGCCCACGCACTGGGGCGTACACTGGCAAGCCCCGACCGCGCAGTAGGCCAGGTCGCCGACGCAGTCGCCGCAGCTGCCGCCGCAGCCGTCGTCACCGCAGGCCTTGCCGGTGCAGTCGGGCACGCAGCTGGCGCACGTACCGCTGACGGGCTCGCACACCGTGCCGTCGCCGCACGCGCCGCACGATCCGCCGCAGCCGTCGTCGCCGCAGGCCCGGCCCGAGCAGTCGGGTACGCAGACGTCGGCGCACGCGCGCGGGAAGTCGCCGCCGGGGTCGGCCGACGGGGAGGCCACGCAGTCGTAGCTGGCGAACTCGGGGCTCCAGCCGCAGGCGGGCGCGCCCGTCGAACAGTAGCGTCGGTTCAACCGGCCGCCCTGGCAGAAGACCACCACCGCGCCGTCGCAGCAGCCCTCCGCGCCGACGCCCGCGCAGGGATCGGTCGAGCAGGTGCCCACGAACGAACACGCCAGGCCCGCGCCGCACGTGCCGCACGATCCGCCGCAGCCGTCGTCGCCGCACTCGATGCCGCCCCTGCAGAGCGGGGTGCAGAACCGTCCCTCGAAGCATACGACGTCGAAGGGGATGGCGGAGCCGCACTCGCCGCCGCAGCCGTCGTCGCCGCACTCCCTGTCCGCACAAGCCGGGACGCAGATGTCGGGTCCCTGGTCCGGCACCTCGATCACGTCGGCTTCCTGCGTCGTGTCGCCGCCGCCCTCGGCCCCGCCGCAGGCCAGGGGGAGCAACAGCACGACCGGGACGAACACGACCCAACCGCGGACCATGGCAGGTCCTCCGTGACGTTCGACCGAAAAGTTACGCGAAAACGAACCCGATGGGTAGGGGCACCCCTTACGGGTGCCCAATTGCTCGTTGGGACACGCGCCATGGAAGGGCACCCGCAAGGGGCGCCCCAACATTCGACCATTGACGCGCCGCGGCACCGGCGGCATCCTCCGGCCATGGCGCGCGTACCCGTTTCCACCGGCATCGAGCTCGAGGTCCTCGACGAAGGGCAGGGTGGGCCCCTGCTGTTGATCATGGGTCTGGGGTCGCAGCTCGTCTTCTGGCCTCCCGGTTTCCTCGACGAGCTGCACGCGCGCGGCTTCCGGACCATTCGCTTCGACAACCGCGACGCCGGCCTCTCCACGTGGCTCGACGACGCGCCCGAGCCCTCGATCCCGCTCACCATCGCCCGCGCCTACCTGGGGCTGCCCGTGCCCGCCCCCTACACGTTGTGGGATCTGGCCGACGACGCCGCGGGCCTGCTCGACGCCCTCGGCCTCGCCTCGGCTCACGTGCTCGGCGTGTCGATGGGCGGCATGATCGCCCAGTGCCTTGCCCTTCGCCATCCGAAGCGCGTGCGCACGCTCACGTCAATCATGGCGGGCCCCGGCGGTCGCCGATCGTGGCTGGCCCTGCCGAAGGCCTTGAAGGCCATCACCGCGCCGCCACCCCCGGATCCCGCCGCCGCCATCGAGCGCGAGGTGGGCATCTTCCGGCTGATCGCGGGCAACGGCTTCGAGTTCGACGAGCCGCTGCTGCGCGGGCTGCTCGAGGCCCAGGTGGCGCGGGGCGTGAACCCGGCCGGCTTCGTGCGCCAGTTGGTGGCCGTGCTCGCGTCGGGCGATCGCCGGGCCGCGCTGGCCAACCTGAAGGTGCCCACCCTGGTGGTGCACGGCACCGACGACCCGCTCGTGCTCCCGTGGGCGGGCAGGGCGACCGCGCGCGCCATCCCCGGAGCCAAGCTGGTCGTCCACGCCGGGATGGGGCACAGCCTGCCGCGCCCGCTGTGGCCGATCGTGGCCGACGACGTGGCGCGGTTGGCCGGACTCGGCGCCTCCGCCTGATCTCCGCGCACATCCGGCCCTGGCGCCCGCGCACGTCTCCGGGTACACTCCGCGTACGACGAAATCAGGAGGACTCGCGTGACGATCTCGAGATCCGTGGTCGCGCTCTTGGCGGGAGTCCTCGGGATCCTGGCGTGCAGCGCGGGCGGCTCGTCGACCGACGTGTGCGACCCGGGGCCGTCGGCCCCCGACCTTGCCGAGGCGTCGGGTGTCGAAGGCGGCGAAGCGACCCCGGGGTCCGACCAGTCCGCGCTCCCTGCGCCCACGCCGGCGGAGCTGGCGGCGGATGTCGACGCCGCGCGCCTCGAGGCTGACCTGACCTTCGTGGCGCAGCCTCGGCCCCCGGGATCGGCGGGCTGGCAACAGGCCCAGGATCGCTGCGCCGACGTCTTCGCCGGTGCCGGCTTCGCGGTCGAGCGCCAGGCGTTCGCGGGGGGCGTCAACGTGATCGGCGTGCTGGCGGGGACGACGTCGCCCGACGAACGGGTGGTGCTCTCGGCCCACTACGACCACGTCGAAGGGTGCGAGGGCGCCGACGACAACGCGTCGGGAGTGGCCGGCGTGCTCGAGGCGGCGCGCGTGCTCTCGGCGGCGCGCTTCGAGCGCACGCTGGTCGTGGCCTGCTGGGACCAGGAAGAGATCGGCCTGCAAGGTTCCAGGGCCTACGCGAACCGTGCCGCGCAGGACGGCGAGGTCATCCTCGCGGCCTACGTCTTCGAGATGATCGGCTACGCGTCGAGCGAGCCGAACTCCCAGGAGCTCCCGGCCGGCCTCGACGTGATCTTCAAGCCCCAGGCCGACCAGCTGAAGGCCAACGAGCTCCGCGGCGACTTCGTAGCCGTGATCGCCGACGAGCTCGCGCACGCCGCCGCTCTGCCCATCGAAGCGCACGCGGCCGAGGTGGGCCTGCCGAACATCCGCCTGGAGCTGAAGGAGAACCAGCTCGACAGCCCGGTGTTCGGCACGCTGCAGCGTTCGGACCACGCCGCGTTCTGGTGGGCGGGGTTCCCCGCCCTGATGATCACGGACACCTCCGAGTACCGGAACCGGAACTACCATTGCGCCGAAGGTCCCGACAGCGTCTCGCGCCTCGACCTGGCCTTCGAGACGCGGGTCGTGCGAGCCACGGTGTTCGCCGTGGCGTCCGGGCTCGTACCGGTCGCTCCGTGAACGACGCGTCGATCCGCGTTGCCCATCCCCGCGAGGCGTGATAGAAGCCATCGGTTTTCGGCCCGCAAGGAGGGTCGCTGGTGCCTCTCGATCGTTTTTCCCCGGCCACGATGGCCGTGGTCCTCGCTTTCGCGGGGGTCTTCTCCGCCTGCGCCGAGCAGCACGAGAACCCCGCCGTCGAGGGTCACGACATCAAGCTCACGTTCCTCCACACCTCCGACATCCACTCGCGCCTGCTGCCCTATCGCATGGAGGTGCCGTATACCGACGAGCAGCTGGGCCTCGATCAGGCCTACGAGCCCTTCGGCGGAGCCGCACGCCTGGCCTGGCTCATCCATCGCGAGCGCCAGCGCAACGAACGCACCCTCTTCCTGGACACCGGCGACTACTTCCAGGGCGCGCCCATCTTCAACGCCTTCAAGGGCGAGGCCGAGGTGCGCGCCCTGTCCTACATGAACCCCGACTGCACCGTGCTCGGCAACCACGAGTTCGACACGGGGCTCGAGAACCTGACGGTGCAGCTCGAGCGCTGGGCCACCTTCCCGATCCTGGCCGCCAACTACATGTTCGTTCCCGGCAACCGCCTGGGCGACCTGGTCAAGCCCTACGTGATCGTGCAGAGCGGTGGGCTCAAGATCGGCATCATCGGCATCGGCAACTTCTCGTCGCTCTCCAGCATCACCGACGTGGGCAACAGCCTGGGCATCGTACCCATCAACATCGAGCAGACGCTGCAGTACTGGATCGACTTCCTCCAGCCGCAGGTCGACCTGGTCGTGGTCAACTCGCACGGCGGCTTCACCGAGGACGAGGAGATCCTGCGCTGCACGCGCGGCATCGACCTGCTGTTCGGCGGCCACACGCACCTGGCCCTGAACCCGCCCAAGGTGTCGAAGGACGGCGATGGGCGCGACGTCCTGATCGTGCACTCCGGGGCGTTCGCCAAGTACCTGGGCAAGCTCGACGTGGTCGTGCGCGACGGCGAGGTCGTAGCGAACACGTACGAGCTCATCCCGGTCGACAAGCGCGTCCCCGAGGACCCCAAGATGCTCGAGCTGCTCGAGCCCTACCGCCTGGCCCTGAACCAGATGTGGGACCTGACCAGCGTGTTCGGCTACACCTCGTCGGTCCTCACCAAGTACGGCTCCGTGGGCGGCGACTCGGCGCTCGGCAACCTGGTGGCCGAGGCCATGCGCCGCTACGCGCGTGTCGATCTGGCGTTCAACAACACCTTGGGCATCCGCGCCAACATCTACCCCGGCGTCATCACCTACGAGGATCTGTTCAACGTCTTCCCCTTCGAGAACACCGTCACCACGCTGCTGCTCAGTGGGCGCGACCTCGAGTACCTGCTCGACTACAACACCGAGCGCAGCGCCGGGCGTGGGTGCACCAGCCAGCTGCAGGTCGCGGGGATCACCTTCACCATGGACTGCAACCCGGCGCCCGAGGAGTGCCTCTGCTGGGAAGAGCGCCACGAGTGCGAGGGCAACCCCCAGTTCGACGCGCTGTACGAGTCGCCCACCAAGTGCGAGGGCATGGCGCAGAAGCCGCTCACCGACGTGTGCCGCAAGGCCTGCACGTGTCCCGAGGGCGCCACGCTGCTCTCGGAGTGCCGCTGTCCGCCCATGGCGCGCGATATCAAGGTCACGACCTGCCCCGACCCGGCGGCCGATCCCACCGACTGCACGACCGAGCCGTTGGTGCGCGACCAGCTTTACGAGACCGCGACCAACGACTACCTGGCCACCGGCGGCTCGGGCTTCGTCATGCTGCGCTCGAACAGCACGCAGGTGAACACGGGCGTGCCGATCCGCGAGGCCGTCATCGAGCGCATCATCAGCGGCGGCAAGTGCGTCGAGCGGTGCGTCGACGAGCACGCGCGTACCCGGCTGCGTGATTGTCCCACCATCGACGCGTGCGTGGCCGACGTCGACGCGTACTTCTCGCAGTACTGCAAGGACATCGACGTGACGTCCGACGCGCCGGCCGAGCGCCCCGAGCACTGCGTCGTGCCCCTGATCGCGTCGTGCAAGAAGACCGCGAACTGCTACGACCTCGACGCCATCTGCCCACGCGGCCACGACTGCAAGGCCTGCGCCACGCCGGGGCAGTGCGAGGCCGGCCAGACGTGCCTGGGCGGGCGCTGCGTGCCCGATCGCGTCGCGTGCCTGGGCGGCGAGTGCGTGGTCACGTGCACCGCCGACGCCGACTGCCAGGAAGAGGCGCTGTTCCCGGATCGGTTCTCGCTGTGCATCGAGGGCGCCTGCAGGGTGCCCGGCCGGGCGGTCTGCTCCGATGACTCCGAGTGCAGCTCCGGGACCGCCATGTGCCTGGGCACCACGCCGCGCTGTATCGCCGACGCCGACTGCGACGGCCAGATCTGCCGCCGCGGCTACTGCCAGCCCGAGCGCACGGCCTGCGCCTCCAACGGCGATTGTCCCGACGGCGTCGTGTGTGGCTTCGGGTACTGCCTGCCCGACGCGGTGCGCTGCGACGGCGACGCGCAGTGTCCCGGCGGGGCCTGCGTACGCGGGGCCTGCAACGCGCCGTGCGGGCCGTGCGCCTTCGATCGCGACTGCCCGGACGGCCTGGTTTGCTCCGAGAGCTTCTGCGTGGCGCCTTCCGGGCGCTGCCTCGAGCACCGCTGTCGCGCGTTCTGCGCCGACGATCGCAACTGCGGCGCCGACGAGGTGTGTGACGACGGCCTGTGTACGCCCGTGCTGTGCACCGAGGACCAGTCGCCCGAGACCAACTGCCAGATGCGCACCCACTACGACGCGCTCCAGCGCTGCTTCGAGGTGCCGTGCGCCCAGTCCGAGGTCGATGGCCGCATCCAGCGCATCCTCCCCGAGAACCTGACGGGCAACCACACCAAGAAACCGGTCTTCAACGATCCTGAGGACATCGACGTCGACGTCGGAGGGGGGAGCTGATGCAACGCCCCACGATCCTCCTGCTGGTGCTGCTCGCCGCGGGCGGGTGCACCACGAAGCACCTGGGCGAGGACGGCCTGATGGCCTTGCAGGTACGTGTCACCACGCCCGACGAGCAGCTCGGAACCAAGGACGAGCCGCTGGCGTTCGTCAGTGGCCAGCAGTGCACGCCCGACCTGCCCGAGTGCCCCGGCGACCAGAGCTGCCTCACGTACTGCGACGAGTCCGGGCTGGCGTGCGCGGCCGACGAGGACTGCCCCGGGCAGTACGAGAGCTGCACCGGCGCCTGTGTGACCAGCATCCACCTCACCGTCGAGGCCATCGGCAATTTCGGCGAGCGCGTGCCGTTCACGGGCTTCCTGACCGTCGAAGCGGTGCCCGGCTTCGTGCCGCCCCCCGCGCGCGTGATCAAGATGGAGAAGGGCGTCGCCGAGAACGTCGAGGTCTTCTTTGCCCGCGGCATCGAAGACACGGTGCTGTGGGTCGAGGACTCGGGCTACAAGCCGCGCACCGGCGCCTACGGCGAGTGCAACGACGGCAAGGACAACGACGGCAACGGCGTGACCGACCTGGCCGACGCCGGCTGCGACTCGCCCGACGACGCGGTCGAGCACGACGTCACCGGGGTCGCCGGCGTGACGGACAAGGCCCTGGTGTTCGAGAACCCGACCATCCGGCACCTGCAGTTCACCAAGGCCATCGCCACGTCCAGCCCGCTCGAGGGCCAGGTGGTGCGCATCGATAGCGGGCGCTTCGTGGTCACCAACGTCACGTCGACCGGGCTGTTCCTCACCGATCTCGACTACCAGAAGCCCGTGCTCGAGAACGGCGAGCCCGGGTACTTCAACTCGATCTTCCTGTACTCCTGGTCCACGCCCGACAACGTCAGCTACGGCGACAAGCTGTGCTGGTTCTCGGGCGGCGTGGTCGAGCACGAAGGCAACACGCAGATCAACTTCCCCACGTTCTGGACCTACTTCGGCAACCCGAACGACGTCGAGTGCAAGGCCAACACGCTGCTCGATCCGGAAGCCAAGGTCCCCGATCCGGTCGACGTCACCGACCTGCTGCAGGCCGAGGACCCGCTCTCGACCGACTACGCGGCGGTGCTCTACGCCAACGCGGCGGCGCTCGAGCCCCTCGAGAACGGCCTCATCAAGGTCGACGACGTGGTGCTCTCGACGCGCTTCCTGGCCTGCGACGCCAACGGCAACGGCACCATCGACTACGACGGCGACGAGGACGCCTGCCGCACCCTGTGCCAGAACGATCCCACCTGCACGCAGCTCGAGGGCTTCTTCGACTACAAGCAGTACTCGGCGTTCGTGGCCGGTAAGAAGAAGTTCGCGATCTCCGGCGAGATGCTGCTCGACTTCTCGCCGCTGCGCATCGACTACGTGGGCCAGGCCGACCGTAACGGGAAATGCGCGCTCGGCGCGGCCTGGATCGGCGACACGCGCTTCGTCGACTACCGCTGCCCCGAGCGGCGTCTCGCGTCGGCCTCGGGCAACATGAAGCACCTGTTCCTGTGCCCCAAGACGTACGACGAGACCCGCTGCACGCTGCAGTTCCACACCATCGTGCCGCGCTTCGACGAAGACATGGTCGAGGAAGCCGTCCCTGCGAACCCTGGAGAGAACCCATGAAGAGCATCCTCACGCTGCTGACCGGGCTTTGCCTGCTGGCCCCTGCCGCGCACGCCGGCGATCTGAAGGCCGACCTGGCCTTCACCATGGGCGACGACAACGTGCTGCGCGGCCCCGGCGAGACCCGCAAGAACAGCCCCTCGGCCTTCTTCGGCAACATGTCGGGCACGCCCCTCGACCGCGCCTTCCCGTCCGAGATCGCCGAGAGCCTGATGCTGCTCGGCCTGAAGGGCGCCATCACCAGCGGCGAGCACTTCGTCCCCGAGGGCGGGCTGCTCGTGAAGCTGAACCTGGCCCAGGGCACGCTGAAGGACTACGGCACCTACCTGCGCCTGAACTACCTGCTCGACCCGAGCGCCAAGGACAAGAAGGTCTACGTCGAGCTGTACCCCAACGAGTCGAACGCCCTGCGCCTCGGCTACGCACCCGACCTGGCCTGGGGTGTGGCCGACGTCTTTCCCAAGAACTTCCGCAAGGGCCCGGTGCCGGGGCTGAAGCTCGGCTACGCCTCGAAGAAGGCCTACGGCTTCGTGGGCCTGAAGACCGCGCTGGTGCGCAGCCCCGCCGAGGACATCCTCTACAACCCCGGCGGCAACACCAACAAGTACGTCGAGCAGACCTGCTACGGCGGCCTGGCCGGCGCCGGTGTCGAGCTCTTCAACCAGCTGTGGGTCGAGGCCTCGGGCGGCGTCTTCCAGAAGGGCAACAACACGCGCGCCAACGTGCTCGGCAAGCCCATCATCGCGGGCGGCGGCTCGGCGCGCCTGGCGTGGCTGAAGGGCCTGCCCATCGGCGACGAGATCGGCGTGCGCAGCTACTTCGCCGACCCCCTGCGCGCCACGGTGTTCAGCGACGAGGACTACAACAAGGGCTGGAGCTTCTACGCGGCCGCCGAGGGCGCCGTGCTGGTGCAGACCCTCGAGGACCCCGACCGCATCCACTCGACCAAGAACGAGCTGTCGAAGGGCTTCGGCGTCACGCTGCGCGCCAAGTACAAGATGCTGCGCCTGCACCTGCTGGCGTCCATGCGCGACCTCACGTTCATCCTGTTCAACGTGCCCGGGCTCGTGCCGTACCAGGGCCTGCCCGAGAACGTGACCATCACCCCCGAGCTGTTCGGCGCGCTGTCGGCCGACGTCCACCTGCCGACGCTGGGCCTCACGCCGTCGCTGACCGCGGGCGTCATCGTGCCGGCCACCTACAAGGGGAACGTGCCCGAAGGCCAGGCCGCCGACAGCACGTCCACGGGCGTGCGCACCATGGTCATCATGGACACGAACGCCGCCAACTGGTCCATCCTGCCGTCGGGCGAGGACGCCATGCCCGTGTTCCTGGGCCGCTTCGCCCTGAAGTGGAGCTACGAGACCTTCGCGGTCATCGGCGAGCTCTTCTACGAGCGCGACAACAACCTGGCGCAGGTCTTCCAGGACGAGCGCGGCCACTCCATCCGCACCTTCGACAAGCCCGATATCCTGGGGTTCGCGCTCGTCGCGAGGATGGCTTTCTGACCGCTCGCGACGCCACGAACCCCAGGGTTGCTTGTTTTCGGCGTGGACCCTGGAGTCCACGCCGTGCGGGCGTCCGATAGCCGCCCGCGGGGGACCGCATGCTCCGTGTCGTCGCCGCTGCCATTTTCCACGACAATCGCGTCCTGGCCGCCCTCCGCGCCCCCGGCGACAAGCGCGGCGGCCTGTGGGAGCTGCCCGGCGGGAAGGTCGAGCCGGGCGAGTCCGACGACGCGGCCCTGGTTCGCGAGATTACCGAGGAATTGGGCGTGCCCATCGCCGTGCACGAGCGCCTGGGCGAGAGCGTGCACGCCTACCCCGACGTGACCATTTGCCTGGTGGCCTACCGCGCGACGCTGCTGTCGGGGACGCCGCACCCCCACGAGCACGCCGAGGTGCGCTTTGTGGGGGAGGGCGAGTTGGACGGGTTGGCGTGGGCGCCGGCGGACGTGCCGTTGCTCGAGGCGGTAAAGAGGGCCCTGAGGAGCCCTACCAGCACGGATACTGCAGCACCCGCCTGACCTCCTCGTACGCCTCGAGGCGTTCTTGCAGGCCGTTCGGCCCGTCGTGCTCGATGCCCTCGAGGGCGATGTTCTCGGCGCCCTCCAGGTACGAGCTCTCGTTCGGCACCGTCTCGTCGGCCGTGCCGTAGATCGAGACCCAGTTGAGGTTCCCCGGCGTCGCAGGGTCCGCGTTCAACTCGGTGATGAACTCTCCGCTCTGACAGAGCTCGTTCCAGACGCAGATCGGTAGCGGGTTCCAGCAAGGTGACGACAGCCCGTGGTGCATGCCGCCGAGGGTCACGTAGGTGTTCACCTGCGTCTGGCCGCCCAGGTTCTTCACGTAGTAGCGCGAGCTGAGCGTGCCCATGCTGTGGGCCACCAGGTCGACGCGCGGCTGGCCCGTGACGGCCATGGCGTGGGCGACCAGCTGCTGGATGGC
>Ga0172370_10009603_pt1 | contig 11277 bp, 14 predicted proteins | sample LakKiv5m_FD_114538 | JGI IMG/M metagenome (GOLD analysis project Ga0172370, IMG submission 114538) | Freshwater microbial communities from Kabuno Bay, South-Kivu, Congo - kab_022012_11.5m | ecosystem: Environmental > Aquatic > Freshwater > Lake | place: Democratic Republic of the Congo...
CGACAGCGGAATCACCACCAACCGGATAGCTTGATTGACCACCTGAACCGCCACCATGACCGCACCGGTCTTGATCGCCCGCCGGTCGCGCTCCTTCCGCAGCGCCTCCGTCGTCGTCTCCACTGGCTCTGGCATCACAGCGTCAGCCAAGTCCTAACCCCACTCTGCGTCGTTCACACCGATTGCCCAACTTTAATCTCCCCGCAACCCACTCATTCCGGCTGCCTTGCACAACCCACCCCTCTCGCTCGGCCCCGCCGGCCCCGCCTCCCATGTCTATCCTTGCTCTCGGAGGTGGCTCAATGCCCAAACACAACTCAACCCAAAAACAACGCTCGTTCAATCCGCACCCCAACTGGCCCAAGTCCGTCAACCCCACTGAACCCCAGGCCGCCCTCTTCCCAACGCCCGCCCCGCTCGATCTTCCGAAATTCAACTTGCGCACCTTCCTCAAAACCCAGTCACGCCAGTTGGATTCCAGTGACCGCCAACGCCCCGAGCCAGCTTCGGATCTGCCGCCTCAACTCCGCGAGCCCATTGTGCCCGGTTCCTGACCCTTCCTTGTAGCGCTGACACCCTTGTCCGCCGCAGCCAGGCGATGGACGATCTTGCCTGCCGTGTCGGCATTCGTGCCGCGATGCCTTCTGCCTCGCCGGTCTCCAGTTATCCCACGCCACTTCGCCCGCACCAAGCTTCCACTTTCGACTTCAACCCAGCCCGTCCCACTCTTCCCGTGTTATGCCCGCCAGTCGCAGAATTCTGCTCAGTAGATCCTGCCCAATGTCCCCCTCGTGTGGGTTCGGAATCGGTACACGAAGATTGCCTCGAACCATGAAGGGGTGCCTGCCTTGCTGGTACGGCCCCTCAAATCCCAGCGCCCTGAACCTGCCCACCAACTCCCGCCGCGAAACGGGATTCAGTTTAGGCATCGATCGGTTCAAGCCTCTCCGGAGCCACCGCTTTGCCGTCGATCACCGGAATCTGGTGACCCAGACGCAGCCCTAGCACAATCCAATCTTCCAACACGCTCTGGAGTTCCTCCCGGCATGCTTCCAGTGTCTCCCCTGTGGCCCAGACGCTCTCGCATTCCGGGATCGAGCCGTAGTACGGCTTCTTGTCGTCGATCATCTCGTAGTGCGCGTGCCGCATGGCGGCCTGAATGTAGCCCGTCAGCATGTCCCTATTCTACTCCCCGTCGCGCAGGCACCCTTGTCCGCCGACTCGTGGGCCAACTTGTGGGCCGGAGCCTTGGCGAAGGCCCAAGCCTTACCGAAGGCCCAAGCCAGGCGATGGAGGATCCAGCCTGCCGCCGCGACATTCGCGTCCAGGCCTCCCCCGTCTCTCTAACCCGCTCGTTTTCATTAAAACTCTCAAGTGACATCATGACATCAGCAGCTTTGATGCTATGATGCAGTCATGAGGACGACCATCACCCTGGAACCCGACGTTCACGCCCTGATCCGCACGGCCATGAAGGAACGCGGCATCTCTTTTAAGGAAGCTCTCAATTCTGCCCTCAGATCCGGCCTGTTGCCCCCGAAACACGGGAGTCCTCCCTTCGTTCAGAAATCCTTCCCCCTCGGACGCGAACAGAATTTTCGGTGGGACAAGGCGCTTGAGATAGCCTCCACCATCGAAGACGAGGAATTGGGCCGGAAACTCGCCCTGCGCAAATGATCATCATCGATGTCAACCTTCTCGTCTACGCCGTCAATGAAGATGCGCCTTGTCATCGCCACGCGAAGGCCTGGCTCGAAACTGTAGTCGCAGGGACCGAAACCGTGGGACTGCCTTGGACCGTCCTCCTCGCCTTCCTGCGTCTCACAACCAAGTCCGGCCTCTTTCAACATCCCTTGGACGTTGCTACTGCGTTCGAACTTGTTGACGCTTGGCTCGCCCAGCCGTCCGTCATCGTTCCCGAACCCTCCGCCCGCCACTTCCAGACCTTGCGCGATCTCGTCACCCCCCTCGGAACCGGCGGAAATCTTACCTCCGATGCCCACCTGGCTGCTCTCGCCATCGAGCATCGCGCGGAACTCTGTTCGACAGACAATGACTTCTCGCGATTCCCCAGGCTCCGCTGGCGCAATCCTCTGGCATAGTCTCGTAGCGCGGGCGTCCACGCCTGCCGCCTCGACAATCGTGTCGAGGCCAGTTGGCTCGCGTCTGCCCTGGTCATGCTACCCTTGTCTCAGGATGGAATTCGCCCTTCAGGTTCACGTGGAACTGCTTCCGGAAGGCGTCTATCTCGCAACCTCCGAAGAGCTTCCTGGCCTCGTCGCGCAAGGACGGACGATCGCCGAAACTCTCGAAATCGCTCGTGACGTTGCTCGCAAGCTCATCGAGGCTCGCCGCGAGCGCGACGGCGCCCCAGCCCTCGCAACCAGCCATCAACACAGCGATTTCATGATTGTCGTGGGGGCTTGATTGGGCCGCCTCGCTGGATTCCGTTATCGCGAAGTCACCCGCCGCCTCAAACTCCTCGGCTTTCGATTTGACCGCCAAGCGGCCGGCAGCCATGAAATCTGGTACAACGCTGCATCGAACCGCTACACGACAATTCCCAATCACTCTGGCGACCTCCCCGAAGGAACTCTCCGCGCCGTGTTGAATCAGGCCGGCATCTCCCCCGATGATTTTCTGAACGCCTGACCCCGCCCGCCCGCAGCGCAGGCATTCTTGCCTGCCGCCTCGACACTCGTGTCGAGGCCTCACCCCCATTCACAGCTTTAGCAAATAAATCTCTCTCCCCCCGCAATCCCATCTCCCCATTCCACTTACCCACTGAACCGCCCCTCCCGCCCGCCCCCTTCCAGCCGCCTTCGAGCATTTCAAACGCTAATGTGTTTCCGGGGTGATTGTGCCCCAGGCGGATTGCATGGCAATATCGAAATCCAAAACGCCCGCCAAACGCGGCCCCAAAACCCCAGAGGGCAAGCTCCGCTCTTCCCTCAACGCCTTCAAACACGGCCGCTACGCCACCAACGCCGCCCTCCTCCGCATCGAGGACCCCCAGGCCTTCGAGGACCTCGTCGCCGCCTATTGCGCCCACCTCAACCCCCAATCCCCCATGGAGTACTCCTACATCCGCGAACTCGCCGCCATCGACCACCGCCTCGCCCGCATCACCGCCATCGAATCCGGCATCCTCGATCAGGAAATGGCCCTCCACTCCCCCTTGCCCGACCCCTCCGGCGCTCCCCTCCACCCCCATCTCATCCTTGCCGCCGGCGCTGACTCCCTCGCCAACCGCTCCCGCCTCCCCGCCTACCTTGTCCAGATGCAGGGCCGCCTCATGTACTCCCGCTCCATCACCTTCGCCGCCCTCAAGCAGATTAAGGGGTATGTATCCCCTGACGTCGCCGACGTAAAACCTCTTCCGGATCAACCGTTTACCTTCGAAAAATTCGTTCGGAACGAATTCGAAACCAATTCCCCCTCTCCTGCCCCCCAACCCCCTCATTCCAAACCACTTGATAAGGAATCTGATTGAGCCGTGTCCATCTATCCTTTCTCTGTCTCTTCTCTCCGGAATCTTCCGCGTTCCGCCCCCTCCGCCCTCGCCCAGCCTCTCCACCCCTCCCATGCCCATGACCCCGCCCTCTGGACCCGCACCTTCCTCGGCATCGTCCCCGACCCCCTCCAAACCGATGTCCTTCAGGCCGCCGAACCCAATCTCCTCCTCAATTGCTCCCGCCAGTGGGGCAAGACCACCATCATCGCCGCCAAAACCCTCCACTTCGCTCTCTTCCACCCCAACTCCACCACTCTCGTCGCCGCCCCATCCGAGCGTCAATCTTTGATCCTCTTGCGCCGCCTCCAGAACTTCTTCTCCCGCCTCAGTCTCAAGATCGCCCCGGTCCCCGGCTTCCCTTTTTCCTCCTTGTTGCCCAACGGCAGCGAAATCATTGCCCTGCCTGCCTCTGCCGACACCACGCGCGGCTTCACCGCTCATCTTCTGGTCTTCGATGAAGCCGCCCGCATCCCCGATCAAATCTTCCACGCCTTGGCCCCCACCCGCGCCACCACTGCCGGCCCCGTCTGGCTCCTTTCCACCCCAAACGGCCCCAGCGGCTTCTTCTACGACATCTGGGAGGACCCGAATTCCGGCTTTCGCCGTTTCCGCATCCCTGCGTCTGACTGTCCGCGCATTACGCCCGATTTCCTGGCCACTGAGCGCCTGATCCTCGGCGACGTCATGTTCCGCCAGGAATACCACTGCGAATTCCTCGCCGGCCCTCACACCCTTCTCTCCCTCGAAGTCCTCGAAGCTGCCATCGACCCCAACGTCATGCCTTACTTCCTCGAACCCCTCTGGAACTGACCATGAACCTAGGCCCACCCCTCCGCCCCCACCGCAACCACTTCTTCTTCGGACTCGACCTCGGCCAGCGCTCCGACCACTCCGCCCTCGTCATCCTCGAACGCGTCCTCGAACTCACCGGCGAATTCGACCACGCCCGCTACGCCTACTGCTCCGTCACCCGCCTCTACCTCCGCCACGCCGAACGCTTCCCTCTCCACTTCCCTTACCTCGCCATCCCCAAAGCCATCCTCGACACCTACCCCGCCCTCGAACCCAATTCCTTCCAGGCCGCCCCCACACCTAAAACCATCGCCATCGATGCGTCCGGCGTCGGCGTCCCGGTCGTCGAACTCATCCATGCCGCCCCGATGCACGCCTCCATCCTCCCCATCACCATCACTTCCGGCGCCGAACCCAACCACAACAACGTCCCCCGCGCCGCTTTGCTCTCCAACTTGCGCATCCTGCTCGAAACCGGCGCCCTCCGCCTCTCACCGTCCGCCGTCCACTACAACCAGCTCTTCAAGGAACTAAAAACCGTCTCCGCCACCGCCCCCAACTCCGCCCACGACGACCTCGCCTTTGCCCTCGCCCTCGCCGCCTGGCCCGCCGCCCACTCTATTCATTCCGGTAGTAATGATGATAGTGGGCGTATTTCCCGTAGGCTCCGTAATACCCCCCGGGGCTTCCCGACGGATCCCAGTCGTTCATCACCGTTCCTATAAAATTCACTCCGTCCTCCACCAGCCGCATCCGCGCCGCCACCGCCGCGTCCCTGGTCGTCACCCCCGCCCTCACCACCAGTACCACCCCGTCGGTTAGCTTCCCCAGCATCCGCGCATCCGGTATCTGCATCATCGGCGGCGTGTCGCACACCACCATGTCGAACGTCTCCCGCACCTCATCGATCAGACGCCTCAAGTGCCGCGAGTACAACAAATTGCTCGGCCCGGCGACTCCCGGCCCTGCCGTCAGCACGGTCAGCCCCGGCACGGCACTCTCCTTCAGTGACTGCCGCCACCCCTCTCCCCTCAGCGCCCCCGTCAACCCGCCCTCGTTTAACATCTCGAAAACATCGTGTACCCTGGGCTTCCTTGTATCCGCATCGATCAGCAGTACACGCTGCCCCGTCTCCGCCGCTGCAATCGCCAGATTCACCGCCACCGTCGTTTTGCCCTCTCCAGGACTCGGCGATGTCACCACGAACATCCGCGGAGCGCCCTTCCCGTTCCCTGAAAACAAAATGCTAGTCAGCGTCGCCCGAAAACTCTCTGCCACCGCACTCATCCGTTTCTGCAACGTGATCAATTCGATCTTCTCCTGCAGCCCCCCCGCCGCCACCAGGCTCGTACTCTCCCCGGACTGGCCCGCTAACAGGGCGCGCCTCTTTTTCGCCATCAACATCGACCCCGACGGAACCACGCCCAACTCCCTTGCGCCCAGGTAGAACCCAATGTCGCTGGGATCCCGCAGCGCCCGGTCCGCCCTCTCCGTGGTCACGACGAAGGCCACAGCCAGAAATCCTCCGCCCAGCAAGCCCAACAACGCATTCAGCGGCAGGCGCGGTTTGTATGGTCCCGCAGGCGGCTTCGCTTTGTCGACGACACGCACGTTGTTCGCGCGCAAAGCGCTTGCCAGGCCCGCCTCCTTCACTCGTTGAAGCATCGATTCATACAACTGCCGATTCGTTTCAACCTCCCGCTTCAGGATGTTGTACTGAATCGCCCTTTCCCCCTGCACCGTCACCAGCCGCGTCTGTTTGTCATAATCGGCTTTGAGCAGCCTCTCTTTTTGCACCGCCTCCTCGTACTCATTCCGAATCCGTCGCAAAATCTGGCTACGTTCACGTTCCAGACTCTTTTCGAGGCTCACAATCTGCGCTTCTACCCGCTTCACACGCTGGCTATCGCTCGTGTACGTTTCAAGCAACTCGCCCTTCTGCCGGTTCAGATCAGCCAGTTTTTCCTGGTAGCCGCGCATCGATGAGTCATTGAGAACATCGGGGAGGCTCTCGGCTGGGGCTGACTTGGCCATCTCCCACCTGCTCTGCTTCGCCACTCGGTCTCCCTGAACTGACGTCAACTGGTCCTGAATCTGCTTCAGTTTTTCCTCGTCGACGTTGGTGTCCTTCCCCGTGAACAGCAAGCTGTTGCGTTGTGCATAGCTTTGCAGCGCGTCCTCGCTCCGCTCGAGCTTGATGCGCACATCGTCGAGTTGCCGCGTGAGCCACTCCCCAGTCCTCTGGCTGCTTTGCCAGCGGGCCTCCATGCTTTGATCGATGTACTCGGATGTGAGCGTGTTGGCGAAGTCGGCGGCGATCTTCGGGTCAGTCGAATCCGCAAGGATCTCCACGATTCTGGTTTGTCCGCTGGCTCGAACCCTCAATGAGCCGGCCGCCATTGCGATTGCGGCCAGGCGGGCATCCTCGCTCGGCTTTTCGGGGAGGTTCAGGGCCCTGCGCCATACCGAGACCCTCGAGGTTTCGGCCTTGGCGCCCTGACCCGGCCCTTTGACGTTGCTGAGCAGCTCCTGCACTCGTTCAATCAACGTGTCGCTTTCGAGCACCTTGATCTGAGTTTGCACATCGACCATGCCGTCCCAGCCTGAGTTCTCCACCGTTTGCTGAACGCTTTGCATGTTCATGAAGTTCTGGTTGAACGACTGCATCTCGAGCGTTGCGCGAGCCTGGTAAATGGGAGTCTGCGGCATCGTGACCAGGATGCCGGCCAGCACCCCGAGGGTCGCGCCAAGGATGACGGTCCCCTTGCGCCGGCGGAGGATCTGCCAGTACTCAAGCAGCCCGCCCCCTTCTTCGAGGTCGTCCACCCCAGGGCCGGCGGGATAACCGGGTTTGGGATCCTCCGGACGGGGCTGGACAGGCGCATCAACGATCTCGAACTTGGCTGGTAAGCTTGCCAGTTCGTATTCTTTGCTGTCGCGCTTTTTGGATTGATCGGACATCATCGGATCCTTCCGGGGCCGGACGGCACTAACGGCACGGTCGCACTACCGCCGCCAGATAATGAGGCCCGTCGTGATCTGGACCAGGGCCTCTGTGCTGCGGGCGACGGCCTTCTTTCCTCCGCTCACGGGAACGTACAGTATGTCGTCGGCTTCAAGCAGAACGTCCCGCTCCTTGCCGCCCAGAACGCGGCTCAGGTTGATGCTGATCTCGTTCCGTTTCTGAGGGTCGGATGACTTGCGCAAAATCTTCACCTGGCTCCTCTTGGCGAATGCATCGGTCCCCTCCGCCATGGAAATCGCCTCGAGAACGCTCATCTGCTCCTTCTCTCCGAGCACGAAGCCGCCGCTCTTCTTGACCGCTCCCATCACATACACCAGCCGGCCCTTGGGCACGGTGATCACGTCGTTTGGGCGTACCTGGATGTTCTTTGATGGAGCCTTGCCTTCGAGTATGTCGGACACGCCCACTTCGGCCACCCAGTATGCTCCGGTGTCGTCTTCCCGCACCCCATCAAGCGGCAATTGGCCCCACTCTTTGAGCCGCGCGATCCGAATGGCGTAGCCCGCATCCTGCCGCAAGCCTCCCGCCTGAGAGATGACTTCCATCAACGACTTGCGGCCCTGAACCTGTTGAACTCCGGGCTGCGCCACCGCGCCGAGCACGCTCACCGGCTGGCTTCTCATCTCGATGATCGACACCGTGACGTCAGGTGTTTTGAGATGTGTTTTGAGCCTCTCCACAATCTTTGCCTGGAGTTGTTCGGCCGTCAGACCGGCGGCCTCCACTCGGCCAACCACAGGCAGGTTGATGAATCCGCGCAGGTCGATCCGGTTTGGGTATTTGCCCACCTCCTCCATGTCGAGCACCGAAACCTGGATGACGTCTCCGGGACCAAGCACATACGACTTGGGTTCACTGGCATCCGCGCCCACTCCAGGAACGGGGGCAAAGAAGAGCAACAGCAGCGCGGCGGCCAGGATCACAACCCATTCCTGCCACCGGATGTTGCGGATGGACTCGAACGTCATTGGAGTGCCTGCGCGCTCAGCCTGGAGACTTCCACCTGCAGGTCCGAAACGCGCTGATCCAGTTCCTGGATGCGGGCCAGCAGCATGCCGTCGGCAGTGCCATTCCTCGCGCGGCGGGGCGAGATGATTTGCATCATCGCTTCGCGCGCCAGATCGCTCACGCTTCTGGCGCCCCGGTCCTGGCAGACCGCCCTCAACTGTTGGAACTCGTCATCCGACAACCGGATGCTGAGCATTCTGTTTCGCCGATTCAGGACTGACATTCCGCTGTTACCTCACAGGTTCCACCAACTCACTGTCGACTTCCACCGAAACCGCGCGTTGCAGCATTTCCACTGAGAGCACAAATCGCCACTGGTTACGGATTCTCTGGAGCGTTCCCTCCAGTTGGTCGAGAGGCCCGCCCTTGATACGAACCCGGTCGCCTGCTTTCAGATAAGGGTGGGGGCTGGCCGGCAGCCCGCTCGCGACCAGGCGTTGCACGGCCCTGATCTCGCTCTCCGGGACCGGCGTTGGCTTTCCCCCGAAACCCACGATGTTCACCACACCCGGCGCCTCCAGGACCCGCGTGAAGCCTCGCGTGTCGATCTCGACAAAAAGGTAGCCGCCGAACAAGGGTAACTTGACAATCTTGACCCGGTCCGACCACTGCCTCCGGCTCTGGTAAACCGGGATGAAGGGTTCGATCCCATGCGCTTTCAGGTATCGCGCGGCAGTGAACTCATGCCGCGCCTTGGTGTGAACTGCGAACCACATCGCCATGCTAAGGGTAGGCTTCGCCCCCGTGAGTCACATCACCGTGACTCGATCACACGCACGCCCGGGTCCCACACCATCCGCAACTCTCTGCCTTGGGGTACGACGCCGAACAGGGGAAGCTCAGTTGTAAGACAAATGATGAACGAAACAATTACTTGCGTCAGGCGGAAAAATCGACTAATTTGTCTCAAAGACACCATATGCGGGTATCGACATCCCCCAGATGAGGGTATTAACATTAGCAATTCTTTCTTGGGTGTCAATCTTGACGCTGTGGTCCATTTATCTTGACCGGTCCAGGGTGGATCCGAACGGTCTCGCGTGCCGGCTTGCCGCCTGCCGGAAGGACCAAATCCTTACAACCTTGGCAAGCCGCTCATCGACCTCGGACTCCGTTGATATCCTGGGGTTTAATCGTCTTGTGTCCATGGCTCCCGCCGACGCCTTCGCCTGGGCGGCGCTGGCTGATTTTCGCAACGCGTCAGGCGCTCCCGTGGAGGCCCGGCGGGCTCTGGACAGGGCGGTTGAGCTGGCTCCAAATTCGGCCGCGATCCGAATGCGGCGAATGAATCTTTGCTTTGAAACAGGCGACCGAAATTGTGTTTTGAGCGACGGGAAACACGTTCTCGGACAGACGGCGTCGTTTGACGGAGCGGTCTTTTTGTATTACAAATCGCTGAATGCCGGCGCGGGCGAGGTGGCGGCGCTGGGACTGCCCGTGGACCGGCGGGCCTGCCGGAGTTGGGCGCTGCATCTTGCGAAAAATGCGAAATCCGGCGCCGGCGTCATGGCGGTCTGGAGCCGGCTCCAGAATCTAGGTTTCACGGACGGCCTGCTCGCCGGCCAAATCGCCTCCGAACTCGTAGGCCGGGGTGAATACGAGACTGCCTGGGCTGTCTGGGACCAGGAACGCCGGCGCGCCCGCTGGGACAGCGATGCCGCGAACCTTCTCACCAATGGCGAATTCAAGCGAAAACCGCTCTTTTCGCCCTTCGACTGGGCGTTGCACCCGCAGCCGGGACTCACCTTCGTGCAGGACACGGGGCTGCATGTTGAGTTTGCGGGTAAGGCCAACCTTGCGGTGGCAAATGTCAGTCAGTTGTCATATGTCCGTCCCGGTCCCCACCGGCTGGTGTTGGAACTGGCCCACGACGAGATTACGACCGGCCGCGGACCAGTCGTGCGGGTGGTGGATGCGGAACAGCCGGGACGGTTCTCGGTTCAGACCGAAATGTTCCGCGGATCGAGTCCCAGGCGGACCGTTGAGCTGTCGTTCACCGTTCCTCCGGGCTGCCGGGTTCTGAGGGTTCAGTTGGAGCGGACGCCGTCGGAGAAGTTCGACAACAAGATTGCCGGCGTGCTTCACCTTTACCGGGTTTCGCTCAGAGAGGTGGCGCCCGGGGAGCGCTAGGCTTCCATACCGTCGCCGGCGGCAAGGCCGATCCGGCGGTGCGCGGGCAGGCAAGCAGTATAGCGGGCCGGGTGGCAAGTGAGGATCAAGACCTGGAGACGTTCCAGGGACGCTTCCAGAAGACCTAACAAACGGCCCAGGCGGCCATCGTCAGTGGACAACAGAACGTCGTCGAAGACGACCAGTTGCGGTTGGTCCCGGGCGAGCAGTTCGGCCAGCGCCAGGCGCGCCGCGAAGTGGACTTGCTCGGCTTCGCCGCCTGAAATCTGATCAAGATCGACGGGAGCCGGCGCTCCGCCCGGCGAAAGCGGCGCAGGCTCAAGTCCGGTGGTGAACTGGACGGGCCCCAAATGCGAAACACCGATGGCAGCCAGTATTTCCGAGGCTCGCGCGCAAACCGGTGTGGCGACTCCGGCCAGCATGCGGTCGCGGCCCTCGAGTGCACTATTGCGGAGCAGCAGCCAGGATTTGGCGGCGAGTCTTTCATGTTCCAACCGGGCGGCGAGCGAGGTGAGTTCGGCTTGGGTGTCTCCGAGCGAGGAGGCCGGCGCCTTGGACAGCTTTTCGTCGAGTTGCCCGCGGCGCTGGTGCAGCAGTTGGGAGGTTTGCTGGACGCTGCCGCTTTGCACGGCCGCCTCGGCGCTCAGGCGCTGCGCCTGTCCGGCTAGATCGGAAGGGAGAGATGAGATCCGGCGGTTGACCGAGGCGGTCTTTTCCAACAGGCCGGCCAGTTCCGTCCGCAGGCTCGATTCAGCTCGTTTGAGATCGTCCAGCGAGGCGGCGCCATGCCGGGCCAGCGTCTCGGTCC
>Ga0172370_10009604_pt1 | contig 11277 bp, 12 predicted proteins | sample LakKiv5m_FD_114538 | JGI IMG/M metagenome (GOLD analysis project Ga0172370, IMG submission 114538) | Freshwater microbial communities from Kabuno Bay, South-Kivu, Congo - kab_022012_11.5m | ecosystem: Environmental > Aquatic > Freshwater > Lake | place: Democratic Republic of the Congo...
CAAATTCGTCTGCAGCATACCGGCTTCACTGCTGATCTTTTGGAATTGATAGCGCTTGTCTTCATCAGACCATTTCTCGTTCTTGAAGAAACGATTCTTCAGCGTATCGGCTTGCTGAATGCGTTCGCGAATTTGCGTTTGATAGTTGTCGATGTTCTGCTTAATCTCATTGCGGATGCCGTAAACATGATCGGCCGCGTTTTGGATCGTTTGCAGCTTCTCGCCGAGGTATTCGTTGACGTAGGCGTAGATAATATCCAGCGGTCCGGATTTGATCATCAGCATGGTGAATTTACGGTAGAATTTAGCCCGCCAATACCAAAGGATGGCGCGGAATTTTTTACTGGAGAACAAGAACCAAAGGATGGCCGCCAATCCGACCAGCGCCCCCAAAACAACCATTTTTCCGACGATGGTGATGGCCATAGTCAGCAACTGAATGATGAAAGGGGCGGCCGCGTAAAATCCAAGAGCCAGCGCCACAATGATCAACAGCATGCCGAAATTGCCCCAAGCTTTTTCTTTCTTAGAAATGAATGCGCCGACCTTGTCAGCGCCAGGTAGGGCAGGTAAATTCTCCATTGTGATTCCTCCGAATTATTTGATTCCTGCAAAGTTTTTGCTTTGTCATGACAGCAATAAAAACCGCCAATGGACGCGAATTTGCGCGAATGACCATCAGCGATTATTGGCGTTCGTTTGCGGTTTATGATCCCTCCGGGTACGGTTTGCCCGAAATTGATGGGATTCTGAGACAGACGTTATTTGACATCCTTCAATCGATTGAGCAGCTCATTCTTCAGTCTCTCTAACCGCTGCTGATGAGCGTCGAGAGCTACATTGAACTTGGATTCGCGCTCTAATTTCTTCTTTTCCAACTGGTGCATTTCGCCTTCGGATGTCACCCTTTGGGTGATGTACTGCGCCCGCTCGTCTTCCAGCTTCTTTTTCTCTGCATTCTTAGCGGCGAGAAAGCTTTCCAGTTCTTGCTGCAAGGCCTGCAAGCGGCTTTCGCGGGACTTGACGTTCTGATTGATTTCTTGCACTTTCTTGTGTAATGCGTCGAGATTGCTTTGGTAGCTTTGTTCATTCTGCGTCGTAAATTCCCGCTTTTCCGCATCCAGTAACTCGTTCATCTTTGCTAACGATTTGACCAGAGCGGACGGCGTCAGCGATTGGTTGCGGGCCTTCAGCGCAGTTTGCGCGGCGTGAAAAGCCAATTGATAGCGCGTCGTCTCATCCAGATTGGCAAACTTTTCGTTTATGACCGACAACTGGCTGTAAAACTCGTTGAATTCTGAAGGAGTCGCTTTGGCTAGCTCTTTCTCGATGGCGCTGTAGAACTCGCGATTGACCTCTGCCGGCGGATTAGGGGCGGATGGAGCAGCCGGCACAGTCATCGACTCCAAATTATAAGTCGGTTGCGGCGACAGCTCTTGGGGTCGAGCTTCCTGTTCTTTCCAGAAAAGGCCGATGGTCGCTTTTTTAAGCTTTTTCAAATTCGCCATTTGATTGGCTCCGAAGTAGGGATGATTATGCTAAAAAGTAACAAAATATTTTCAAACGAACAAGCATAGATTCAAAAGCAACGCCATCAACAGACAAAGGTGTTGTTCGACGGCCAACAAGACCGAAACGCAATTTCCAAATCGGAGAGGGGGTCAGCATTTATAGCCTTAAAGAATGCTTAGCCGAATTTGCGATGCCCGGCCAATGCCGAAAAGCGTTTCCATGCAGATCAAGACCATTCGCCATAAAATTTGAGATACTAATACGACGACCAACCTTTTTGTTTCATTTTGCTTGTTGCTGATTTCTCTCCTGATGGCTCTTGCGAAAATCATCCTCATTGTCGATCTGCGGTGACTCTTTGAGCGATTCCCAGCGGAAGTCGACATCGTACGGATCCAGCGCCTTTTGTGGGTCGAAAATGCGCTTGTCAACCATTTCGGCGACATACGGAGTGAAATCCGGCTTGTCGGTGAAAAAGTCTTGCAGCAAGCTGGCCGCGGCGTCGAACTGGTTGAGCGGTTTTACATTGAGGATAAGGTAAATCGTTTTTAAAATAGCGCCGAAGTTGGCGTGCGTATGGGAAACGTAGCCCCGTTTGACATAGGGGCTGATAACCATTAGCAAAGAGCGGTGCGCATCCACATGATCCACGCCGGATTGAGCATCGTCCTCAGTAACCATGATGAGCATCTCTTTCCACCACGGAGTTCGGCTGAGAATTTGAACCACCCTCCCAACTGCCAGATCGTTATCCGCCATATAGGATTCGAGGAAAGGATAGCCATCTTGGGGGCGCTCGCCGGAGCCGTGGTCGTTGGGAATCATCATGGTGATCAGAGGCGGAAATTCTTCTTTCCCGGACAGCCACTTTTCTTTCAGCTCTTCCTCGAACATATCGATGCGAAATTGATCCGGCACGCTGGTGTTAAAAGTGGCGAACTTGCGCGAGGTGCGTTCCCACAAAGGCTTGGGCATGGGAAATAATACGCCCATTTTGACGCCGGAGAATTTGTGCCATTGCTCTTCCGCGGACGCGGAAAACTCGAAGCCCAGACCGAAATTATAAAACTCGACGCCATTGCGCGCCAAATGCTCCCACATACCGCCGGCCTCGTTATAGTCTTCGGGATAGACTGCGCCGGCAGCTCCGGCCACATATTTTCTTCCCGGCGCAGAGCTGAACACCTTCTCCGTTTTTTTCGTCGAGCCGTTGGCTTCCACCCATTCATTAGGATAAGTGCCCACCATCCAACGATGCCCATGCAAGGAAGCATCCGAGTCGCAATAGAAATTGTCGCTGATGGCAAACTCACGGGCGATTTTGAGGTGGTTGGGCATCACCACTACATTTTCCACGATCGAGGAGCCGTTCTTATTCTTTACAGTATTTCCGGCGCCAAAACGAGCCAGCGTCGGATCGCCGCGCCCGTTTCTCACCTGACCGAATACCTCGTCATAGGTGCGGTTCTCTTTGGTGATATAGACGATGTGCTTAATCGGACTTGAGCGCAAACCCGGAGCGGGCGGCAGTGGATTTTTGCCGTCATCAGCAATTTTGACAACTCGAAACGTATTGTCCCGTACTCGTTGTGTCGTTGCCTCGAGATCCAGTTTCTGCAGGTCGATCTTTTCGAACGAGCCTAACATAATGTCGCCCACGTAAGTTCCTTGAACCGGGGCAACAAAGCCCTGCCCGCCGTTTGGCCCGGAGCCGTAGCCGCGAGCAGTGACGACATATAGCGTATGATCGTCCGGCGAGACGTGCACTTTGGTGGGGAACCAGCCAGTGGGAATATATCCCAGGACTTTCTCGCTCGCCGTCTCCACGACCGCCACGGCATTCAAGGTGCTGAGGGCGATATACAATCTTGACTCATCATGGCTCAAGGCAAGGCCAAAAGGAAGCAGACCGCGATAGGCGTCAATGGCAGGATCGATGGTGAGCTGGATCGTCGAGGCCACCAAGCCGGTAACGGGATTGAGAACCGATATATTGTCATTGGTGGCATTGCTCACGAACACCTTTTTGGTACCCGCCGCGATGGAATTGGGACTCGCCCCGCCGACGACTTCAAGGCCATTGATCATCTCGCCCATGCGATAGCCGGTTTTTTCCTTGGCGACCACCTGGTTGTTGGTCAGATCAATCGTCCAAACCGAGACGGCTTCCGGAACATGCGGACTGCCAAGCGGAGGAAAGGGGAGGCCTTTCAGAGCAGTCCCTTCCTCTGCTTCCTTGGAGGGGATGCCGTAAACCGGAAAATCCACCCCCTTTTCCTCCAGATTTTTCTCATTGAGTCCCGGTGCCAACGGATAGTCGTACACGCCCACATTGGCGACGTAGGCTTTGCTCCCGTCGGGTGAGATGGCCAAGCCAAAGGGGAAACGCCCCACAGGGATGCTGTGAAGAACCTTCTCTAATTTTAAATCGACGATGACAAAACGAAAGTTGAATTGATCGAGGACATAGAGCTTAGTCTCGTCGTCGGAGAGGGAGAGATCGCCAACAAAGCTGTCTTCCCAATTCCTACCTGCATTGCTGGCATTAACGGAAATTCGCTTGAGGCTTTTCTTTTCCTTGAGGTGAAAAACGATAATATCGCCGCTGTCGCCGCCGCTAAGGTAGGCGAGCGAGTTGTCTTTACGAATGGCAGCGCCCATGAAGGAGCCTTTCTTGGCAAAAGGGTTGGGAAGCTTGCCATCGTAGCTCGGCAATCGCAAGGCGTTTTGCGGATTGGCGGTCTCGATCACTGTTAGGACATTATCATGAACGGCCAGCGCAATAGAGCCGTCCTGCGACAATTCCATGCCAAAAGGATCGTGGGTGATCCGGACGACCTGTCCTGCGGGCGTCACCGTTCGCCCGCTGGGAAGGACGCTCTCGCCGGCGAACTTTAGCTCGCAATAACGATCCCTTCCCGATGGTTGAATGGTATCGACGGTCTTGGCTACTGTGCCGGAAATGACGGCCAAAAGAAGGCTTGCCGTAGAGAGTTTGAGTTTGCGAAACATGCTTGGTCTCCTTTGTAAATCATTCCACCTCACTGACATTTGTACTTGACAGAAGTTGATATGGTTGAATTCAACCGGTCGATTTCTTGGTGGCAAAGTTTTTATTGTCATTATCAATAGAAATGATTATCATATCACAAAAACCTCAATGAAATGAATACTCATTTTGATGGGTGCATGCTATGTCCAAAACATTGACTCTTCCAGACGATCTATATGAAAGCTTGGAAGAGATATCTCATGATCAAGGCCTGAAGCCTGAAGACTATGCCCTTGAAATATTGAGGAGCGAGATCTCATCCCTGAACGCAACTGCTTCTATAAAAGCGCCGGACGACCTATATGACATAATAAGGGACTTACGATTAGGCAAACCTGTTTGCTCGAAGCAAAAGGCTCGACAATTAGATACAGAGATAAATTCTGCCTTGGAAAGCCAGAGTCCCTATTTCCCGACCGTTGAAGCTGCCATGTCCTGGTCTCGTGGCTATTCGTGGGTGAAAGATGATTCTGATTGATACTGACATCTTTGTGATTGCCCGCCGCTATCCGAGGGACACAAATTTCCAAGTCAATGCCAATTTCCTTGAGTATTTGCAGCAAGAGGAAATAGACCGTGCGACGACGATTTTTAATCTATTCGAGCTTTGTGGCATCCTGAGTTTTAATCTTACCAAAGAACAGCTAAGAGATCTTTTCGTGGGCTTCAGCGCTATTTATTCTCTTAGAATCCTTTATCCTCCCTTTGAAAACAAGCCTGCTGCGGCGGCATTTGATTCGCTGCTTGCGGACACGATGCGCATTATTCAGGAAAAGGTAGCATTCTTGGATGCGCTGATTCTATCCACCGCTGAGTCAGTTCCGGGATTAGACGCGATGATAACCTGGAACGCTAAGCATTTTCAAGGCAAAACAAAGTTGACCGTTCAAACCCCTATTTCCTTCCTAAGGTCCTCGGGAGTTAACCTCCCCTACTGAAGAGGGTGCCGATGATTGTCTTACCTGACTGCTGACGGCTGACCGCTAACTGCCCGCTCTTTACTGCTTACTTGAGACCGCTCTGCACCAATCTGTTCACCTCCCGCAGCCGCTTCAAAGTTTGTATCACCGCCCGCACCGTGTGATAACTGATCTTCCATTCATGGCCGAGATAGTCCCATTTGATCCGCCCGTCTCTTTCCAGTAAGGCGTACCACTCGCCCACCTCGTGATTGATCATCTTGTTCCAGACAAAATTGAAAATGTTCTCGAATGCGTCCCAGTATTTCTGTTCCTTAAAAATGAGCACGGCATCCAAAAAGCCGGTGAGGGCTTCGGCTTGCTGCCAAAACTCCTTCAGCGTTTGTGTCGCCGGGCCGTCGTTGGGACCTTCTACGAAAATGCCGCCGTACTCCCAGTCCACGCCGTACTGATGCGCTTGATCCACCATTTTGCGAATGACCGGCTCGTATGGCGTCAAGTCCTCGCGGAGAATATCCAGCGCCAATTTGAGCAGCCAGCACATTTCGATATTGTGGCCATAGTTGGTGTTGTTGAGCGGGCGGGCACCCTCGTCCGTGTCTCGGTCCGAGCCCCAGACATCGCGGAAGAGAATAGCTGGCAGCGGGGTGAAATTGCCGCCAAACTGGGCAATGCCGGTGCCGAACTGCGGATGCAGCATTTTCTCCACTAGCAGGCGAATGATCTGCTGCAGCTTTCGTTTGTGTGAAGGCAAACCGGTCAGCTCGAACAGTGTCGTATACGCCTCCATGAGATGCATGTGCACGTCGAGAGTCTTGCGGTCGCCGCCATAGACGCCGCCTGCTTTTAATGACCAATCGCGGTAGAACATTTCCCAGTAGCCGCCGGCATGCACGTCCGCGGCGCTGCGGTGAATAGAGTCAAAGGATTTTTCCGCGTATTCTCGGCCAATCGGATCACCCGACGCCAAAGCGTATTCGGCCAGCGAATAGACGCCAAAGCTCTGGCCGTACATGATTTTGCTGTCAACCAGCACCTTGCCCTGACGGTCGGTGATCCAGTACCATCCGCCATGCTCCTTGTCCCAAAAGTGCTCGATGGCAAACTCCACGCCCTGCTTGGCCGCTTGCAAGCATCGGCCCTGTCCCAATCCGGCACGGTGCGCGCTGGACATGGTGAAGATCATACGCAACTGGCAAATCAGTGTCTTGTTAGTTTTGCCGGTGGGCTTGCCGTCGCGGTCAAAGTAGCTGAGAAAGCCACCGTACTCTTTGTCAATAGAGTTGTCCAGCCAAAAAGGCAAAAGCTGGTTTTTGAGATAAGGATCGTAAAGGTCGATGAATTTCTGCACTTTTTGCGCCGTCACTTGCAGCGAGACACTGTTTTTCCTGGATGTCATAAGAACCTCGTTCAGTTTGGAGTAAAACTCTTTCCTGTCCATAAGGGGATTTTGAGAATTGATGTGCAAAACAAGTTGCCCGCTAAAAACGCCATCGACTATTTCAATGGAGCGTTACCTCCCGGAATTCAGGGTACTATTCCATGTTTTTCAGGTGCGAATGTTAAAACTAATGCGAAGCAAGTCACTCAGTAGGAATTTCCGTGGCCGGCGGAACGCTCGATGATGACGGAAATCACTTTCCAAGCTCGCGGCGGCCGAGCGTGTCATGCCGAAGGTATCCTCCCTGGTCGCAGCACGATTTACTTTAGAGGGATCGTTCACTACAAAGGGGAAGATGCCTTGCGGCATGACAGGGTTTATTCGCATTTGTCACAATGACTATCGCTCCGGCTTGGTATGGCCATTAGGGAGAAGTTCTATTTCCGTGGAACCCTTTCAAGTTAGCGAGACATCTGAATATTTCAAACAGGCGCTCAGCTATAAGACAGCCCTTTCAACTCAACAACTCATTCCTCAGGATGTCCAACCGGAATGATATACAAAGCCTCCAATGCCTGTGATAGATTCAGAACTTGCTTCACCTTCGCATCGGAGAAAGCGCCAATCGGAACCGCGCCCAGTCCCAAGGAGACCGCTTGCAGCAGGATATTCTGTCCTACATGTCCCACCTCGATGTCGACATAGCGTCGGGATCGCTCACCGTATTTGATGGCTGTTCGGCTAAGATCGGCGCAAATGATAAAGACCGCCAGTGCAGCAGTAATGGACTCTTGCCGCAACGCTGCTTCCGCCAGCTTGGCGCGCAAATCTTGCTGAGTCACCAATTCTATGGAATGTGTTTTGGGAAGGTAGTGGTAAAGAGCTTCTTGTAGGAGCAAATAGATCTCGATGGGATACAGCGCGCCGGCGGAAGGAGCGGTGCGCCCACCCCAGTCACGAGTAATGCCTTGACCGGCCCAAAGGAGTTTGGAAATTTGCTCAATTGTCAGTGGTGTCGCAGAAAATTCTCGCACTGAATGGCGCTTGTCCAATGCTTCCTCAAGAGAAAGCTTGCCCCGTAAACTTGGCTTGGGTAGTTGCATGACTTGTCCTTCGCCCATCAATTTCGCTTCCAATGATTGCGCCTCGGCGGAAAAAGCCGGAAATGAGCAAAATAGCAAAATCGGGAAAAGCCTCATGATTCGACCCTCCTCATTCGAGTGCAGACTTGTTCCTCTTCAGTAATTCATCAGACGACTGAAATTTAGAAAAAAAGAATCCAATCGCAAGGTATTTGCTGAGAATTTTTGCCAATGTTGAGTAGGCTCGTCGAAATTCCGGCCTTTGACCGCTGCAACCTTCTGTTCCCTGTGCTAAAAAGGCCGAAAGCCAGCAGGGGCAAAACCGACTTGGGCAGGAGTTCCCGTCGGTTCTATTAGGCTGTTCAATTGGCAAGAATCATCGTCGCCAAGCCCCACGAACCGGCTAGGGCATTGTCTATCCGCGATTTTTTTCGTTAAAAGGAATACAACCCCTTTTTCTTTGTTGAGAGCATTGGCCATTTTCATATGTTACTTTCGCTTTTGCTAATTTGCGCTTTCATATTAGATGTCTGCTGCCCAAGGCAGGTAAAAATTGCACCAGAGTCGAACTAAGCGGAAAGTATGCATTAAACAGATGATCATCAAAGCAAAGGAGTTCAAAATGAGCAAGATGAGCGCATTCGATTTCGTTACGATTAACGGCTACTTTGCAGGACCTAATGGAGACATCAGTCGGCACAGACATGGTGCGGAAGAAAATGAGTTCGCTGCCCGTAGGCTGCAATCCGGGAGCATGCTTCTTTTTGGACGCGTGACCTACGAGATCCTATGTAAAAAGTCAAGCTAAAAAGTGTTTTTTAAGATTTTTTATTCGGATCAAAAGGCTGCCGGGTTTTCAGCAGCGTGTAAATGATTACTAATAACTTGCGCATGGTGGCGGCAATGGCGACCAGTTTGGGTTTGCCGCGACTCACCAGACGCCTGTAATAGCCATAAAACGGCTCGACGCGATGCAGAATCAAATTGAGCACGATCATGTACAATTTGTGGCGCACCCGCCCGCTGCCCTTCTTCTCCAAATGGGCGGGGCGTCGGATCGACTGACCGGAAAGGTACACCGTAGGATTCATCCCGAAAAAGGCCACCATCTGCTTGGCGGTGGGAAACCGTTCCACATCGCCGATGTAAGCCTCTAACAGGATGGCCGTCTCGACGGTGATGCCTTTGATGGAGGTCAAAACGCTGGGATGTTCTTTGACTTGAGCATAAAGCTCTGGCAAGTGCCTCTTGAGCTCGGTGATCGTCTGGCGGTCCTGTTCGAGACGTTTGAGCAAGGCTTGCACGACCAGCCCAGCTCCCAGACCCTTTTTGTGCGCGATGCTGTGCTCACACAACTCTTTCATGCGCGTGACAAAGGACTGGGGCAGCGGCCGGTGTGACTCGGCATAGCGCACAGAGCGCAGCTCTTCCCACGACGCTTGGCGGATGGCTTCTGCCGTAGGGTAGCGCGCCAGCAAGGCCAGAAGTTGTTGCGAGACGGGCGTAATCATCTGCTGTTCAATCTCAGACGCCACTTTGTCCAACTCGATCCGCAGCTTATTGAGGGTCATGGCGTGCTGCTTGGTGCAGGCTGCGATTTGACAGTCTAGATCCTTAATCGCGTCCAAGCACGCCGGTCGGACGGAATGCGGGCGCGGACGTTTCTCCGCCAAAAAGCGGGCAATGTCCAGCGCATTGACCGGATCGGTTTTAGCCCGGCGCAGCTATTTCGACTTGCTGGCCAATCGCGCCTTTGAGCACCAGGCAGCCTATCCCTATACTTTCGATCTCAGCGCCGGCATGACCTTCAATTTAGGAAAACGCAGCACCCTTTCTCTGAAAGCCCTGCACGCAACCGAGGGGATGAAAATGACCACCAATGCGCTGGAGCCGATCTCTGCCGACGAAAATTCGAAAATCGATCTGTATAGTATCGCCTATGAAAACCGAATCTCGGAGCGGACCAGCGAGATCATCCGCCTGGGCTTCTATGAAGAAAAGTTCGACTATAAAGCTTATTGGCAGGACGTAGTAGAAACCGTGCTGTACGGGGAATACGGCGCTAAGATGAAGGCCTTTTCGTTCCGGGAAGATTTCTCCCACCAGATCAGCGACAATTACCGGATTCAACGGGGCATCAGTTTTTCCCACATTAACTCTGATATGTATTTCATTCCCAACACCGAGACGCTCACTTTTGTCAGGCGCGTCATCCCGCCGCTGGTCCGCTTTGATCGCCAATACATGACCGCAGCGAGTTATGTGGACTACGCCGCCCGTTTGAGCCCAAGATTGGAGACCAATGTCGGGGTTCGCTATGATTATTCTCAGTTGATCGAGCAAGGAAACCTCGGCCCCAGGGCGAATATCCTGTTCAAGGCTTTTAAGGACATTTCCGGGATTCCTTCTGGGGCGAATGCTACCAATATCCCAACGTCAGTTTCATCTTTAACCGGGACGAGCCGATTGACCTGACGAGGAATTTGCAGAAAATAAAGGCGGAAAAGGCTACCCACTATGTCTTGGGCCTGACAAGGAATTTGGGGAATGAAACTGCCTGCCGGATCGAGCTGTACCACAAAGACATCGATTTCTATTTGCTTCCCAAAGACGAAGTATATTTTGCGCCGGGCAATGACGGAGTCGGCTATGCCAAAGGCGTGGAGATTCTGATCGAAAAAAAAGAATGGGCGAGAGCCGGCTGGATGCCATGTTGATCTACTCTTACGGCATTTCGGAATACCGGCGCAAAAGCGAGAAAAACTGGAAGCCGTTCAATTTTAATCGCAAACACGGCTTGGCTTTTTGGGGTTCCATGCGGCTGTCAGACGCCGTTCGCTGCAATGTGCTGTACCGATATTCGAGCGGCCTGCCCTTTTATGACGTCATTGGCTATGTGGATCAAGCTGGGCCAGGTGGGACCTTTGTCAAGGACATGGATCGCCCGGATAGATTTCCTGCCTACCAGCGATTGGACGTGCGACTCAATTACGAACACCATTCCGGAAACCGCTCCTTTGCGATTTACCTGGATGTGACCAATCTGCTGAACCAAAAGAACATCTATGATCAAGTGTGGTACATGAAAGGCAGCTACACCGATGAAGGCGAACCTGGGGATAGAGAAATAACCAGCCGCTCGCTTTTCATGCTGCCGTTCGTGCCATCTTTTGGACTGAGTTTTTCATTTTAGCGAAAATGCAGGGCGGCTGCGATCGAATGCCAAATCGCTAATAAGTGCCAGCGGTCATTTATGGTACGGCTCCGGCTGCAACCAAATCTAAAGGCAAAACAATTTGGGGCAAAACTATTCCTTTTAAAATAAATCTC
>Ga0172370_10009605_pt1 | contig 11276 bp, 5 predicted proteins | sample LakKiv5m_FD_114538 | JGI IMG/M metagenome (GOLD analysis project Ga0172370, IMG submission 114538) | Freshwater microbial communities from Kabuno Bay, South-Kivu, Congo - kab_022012_11.5m | ecosystem: Environmental > Aquatic > Freshwater > Lake | place: Democratic Republic of the Congo...
GCGCGCGAAAAATACTGGGTGACCAATTTTAACGCCGGCGTCAACAAGATAAACGGGGGCGACGTTCAGGGTGCCATCAAACAGTTTTCTACCTGCTTGCTTATCGATCCTTCCCGCACGCAGGCTTATCAGAACCTCGCCGTGGCCTATATCCGTACGGATAGCTTGGATAAGGCCATTGGCGTGTACGAAAAGCAGTTGGAGGTGCAGCCCCAAAGCGTAGAAACCATGCACGCATTGGCAAGACTTTTCTTCCAACAAAAGTCCTATCAAAAGGTCATCGATTTGGAAAAGAAGGCGCTGGCCATTAATGCTAATGACGCCGACGCGGTGGCAAACTTGGCCATGGCCTATGATTATATAGGCGACAAGGACAAGGCCATTGCCGAATACCAGAACGCCCTCGCCAAGAGTCCGGATGACAAGGATCTTCTCTTCAATCTGGCCCGGCTGCACTATATGAACGATAATTTCGACGAGGCCATCGGACTATTTCAAAGAGTTATCAAAATGAATCCGGAAGACTATGACTCCAACGTCAATGTCGGAACGGCTTATCTACAAATGGCCGACGAGCTCAGAAAACAACTGGTCGAAATGGACCGCAGGGGTGAAAAGGTGCCTCAGGATCAAATGGACAAAATGAAATCTTTCTACCAAAGTGCTGTTCCATATTTGGAAAAAGCTGTCGAGCTAAAGCCGGCTGAAGCTAATGTCTGGAACAACCTCGGTGTGGCGTATGTTAATGCCGGTAATTCCGCAAAGGGAAAAGAAGCGTTTGATAAAGCGGAACAGCTTCGCAAGTAGCGCTTGCAATCCTACAGTTTTGCCCCGTAAGCATACGGGGTTTTTTTTTGCCCCTCGGTTGAAAGAATGATTCGCCGCGCCGAGATTTAGCTTGATTTTGAATCAGGTTTCATTTACTTTCGTTTTGCTAAAAAGAGGTGGCCAAAATTTAAGTGCTGGACGAAGCAAGAGCAAATCAAATCAAAAGCAAAGGGAACCTTCCGCAGCATGTAGCCATCATAATGGATGGCAACGGAAGATGGGCTAAATCCCGAGGTCTTGCCCGCATTGAGGGACACAAAGAAGGAATAGAATCCGTGCGGGCTGCCGTCGAGGCGGCCGGGGCTCTAGGCCTCAAGGCGCTGACTCTGTACACTTTTTCGTCGGAGAACTGGGCGCGGCCCAAGAGCGAAGTGTCGGCGCTTATGTCCTTGCTCGTGCGAACCATCAAGAGGGAAGTCGACGAGTTGGATCGGAAAAATGTTCGCTTAATGGTCATCGGCGATATCGACGCTTTGCCTCTTACACCCCGTTTGGGTGTGAAAAGCACTATTCAGCGATTGAGCAAGAATACCGGCTTGGTCGTCAATCTGGCACTTAGCTATAGCGCTCGCCGGGAAATAGTGCAGGCCGTAAGGAATCTTTGCGTCCAAGTTCGCCAAGGCTCACTGGATGTGAATGCTATCGATGAAAAGCTGGTCAGCGAGCAAATGCAAACCAAGCCCATCGGCGATCCGGATTTACTGATTCGTACCAGCGGCGAAATGCGAATTAGCAACTTTCTGCTGTGGCAGCTTGCATATACAGAGTTGTTTATCACCGATACGCTATGGCCGGATTTTCGGCACGACAACTTTTTCGCTGCGATAGAAGACTATCAGCGCCGGGAAAGGCGCTTCGGCAAGGTGAGCGAACAGGTCAAGTAAGGTTGCCATCGTGTTGTTGAGAAAGGGAGATTTCCCGTTTCAAATCAAAATGATTAAAGACAAAATCATTTTGACTCTAATCATTTTGACTTTGGGTTGCGCCATCGAGGCGTTCGAAATTAGCGTACATTGGCGTTTATCCGGGATTCAAAAATCTTCGCAGGCATGATAGCTTTGCCGGTGTAATACTATACAGAAGTCAAGTTCTTAAAGCGCATATTGAGGCGGGCATCACCGCCTTTTTCGTCTGTAGTGCCCAACATCACCCAACTTCCAAGAGATTTTCTAACCTGTGCGAACTCGACGTTGGATATTGTTTGTATTCTCCCTCCTCTTAATCGGTATCATCTCGGTTACGCATGGGTGGCGTCTATTCAGAACAAATGACAGAATTCGCCACCTTATCCTCGCCGAGGTGCGGCCTTTCTTGGGAGACGCTTTCGACATCCGGCAAGTGCGCATAAGCCTCAGCAACATCCACCTGCAACAAGTCACTCTTCAATTACCCAATCAAAAACTCCTTCTATACATCGATGATCTGTGCATCGGCTATAATCCTTTTCGGCTGATCGCCAAGGGATTTGATCCGAAAGCGATTTCGCAGGACATCCTGCTGATCAATCCGCGACTAATTATCTCGCTCGGCAACGAGAAGGGGCAATCCGACCAAGCGGATACCTCCAATGCGGGCTTGAATTTTGGGGATATTCACAAGTACAGGCAAAAAGCCTCATGGCTCAAGTTCTTGAGCCGGTTCTCGGTCAAGGAAGGCGAGATTTATTGCAAAGAAGCGGACGGTCGACTCAGCCGGGTCGCCCATGCCATCGAGGGTTCTCTCAGTTCCGAAAGTCCTACGTCGACCGTGATCCGGTTATCGGGAAAAGTTTTTTCTTCTCAGGAGAAGAATCTGCTAATCGACGGCGAGGCCGATCCGGAAACGGGCTTGATAAGGCACGTTCAATTCATCCTCAAGAACTATAACCTGCAAGACAACATACCCTTGCTCAACACCGAAACCTTCAAGTTCTCGGCCGGAAAGATGAATGCTTTTTTTGAGTTAGCGACTTTGGATGAAGCCGGTAAAGACCTGAAGTTGGATGGTGAGCTAACCATCGCCGGCGCTTCGGCCCAAATCGGCGACGAGAGTATTCGTTTGGATAATATCCAGCTAAAGGCGGACATCAGAGATTGGAATTTGCAGATTGCACACAGCTCGCTGCTTGTTAACGGCGCGCCGCTTATAGTTTCCGGCTCGATTTTCGATCTTGCCCAGCCGGTTTTTGACTTGCAGGCGCAATGCTCCCGGTTGGAGATCGCTCCCTTTGCCTCACTCTGCGGCGAGAGGCTCAAGGGCAAGTGCCGGGGCAAGGCCGACGTTCAGCTCAAAATGGTGGGGCCGGCGAAAGACATTCGCATAGAAGCCGATTTGGCTTCCCGCCAAATTCGACTAAAAGCCCTGCCCTTGCGGAGAGTCCATTTATCATCAGAGTACCAAAACCGCTGCTTCACCATCCATCAATGCGCCGCAACCGTAGCAGACAACAATTTTCTCTATTCCGGTGAGATCGATTTTTCCGCTCCAGCCGCCACCATTACCGGCTCGATTACCATGCAAGGCGACATGGTGCCGGTGCTACGCTCTCTTGCTGCCGATAGCCTCACTGCCTGTATAACGGCGTTTCATGGGAACGTTTCCGGCTTGTTGACAAATCCGCTGCTTGCGGGTGATCTCACTGCCAAGCTGTACGCTTATCCCGCCGATACTATCGAAATTGGAACTCGCCTCACAGTACAGAATAATTTGGCGACCTTCCAAAGCACTAGCCAAGAGGAAAAACCTCAGCTCACCGGGAACATCGATTTTGCCGGCGCTTCGCCGAGATTCGAGCTATGGCTGGAAAATGCCGAACGTCTGCCTTGCATGCTATGGAGGCTGCCGTTCGAGCCATTCCTTGCTAAAAACCTTGCTCTTTCGCTCAACCTATTGGGAAAGGCCGACGAGTTTTCTTTGGCGGCCAGCATCAGAAGAAAGCTTGATTCCCCACCAAAATCCGAGCTGGCCCGCGTATCGGCGGAGATCAAGCGAGATCACCAGCTAACGGAGGGAGAAGGCCAAGTCTGGCTGTATCCTATAGGCAGCAAAGAAATCTCCGGCAGTTTCTCATTCCAGAAGGACAAGGCTGGCCACTTTACATCTGATTTTTCGTTAGGGGAAGAACTGTCGGCATCCTTTGCGATGATTACGACCATCGGGGAAGAAGACAGCGTATCCGGCAAGCTCTCCATTAATGATTTCAAGCTCGCCCCGCTGATCGATTCGCCTGGTTTCGTCTGCACCGGGAATTTAAACGGCAGGCTAGACCTTGCCGGGACGAAGCGACGGCCTGTTCTAAACGGCAGTTTGCGGGCGGACGAAATGTTCTACAATCAGGTTGGGCCTTACAGCAGCGAAATGACCTTTGGCTATCACGAAGATACTTTCAGCATTGAGAAATTTACTCTCAGTTCCTCACAGGCGACTCTGCTCTATGCGGATGGGGAGTATCATTTGCCGCAGGACAGTCTGGACTTCTCCGTCAAAGGAGCCGGCTTTGACATAAATACCTTGGTCGCTGCGCTCGGGAAAAGGAATGCAAATATTGCCGGACGTTCGCTGGTGGATTTGAGAGTGATCGGCTCTTTGTCGCACCCGCGGCTGATTGGTTTTTGCGCCATCAAACAAGGCTCGCTCCTCACCATTCCCTTCGATGAATTAGAGCTGCGGTTGGGCGAGAGGAATGCCGAAAAGTCAGGGCAATGGCCGGACTATCCTGTAGTGGACGTGAGCCGGCTGCGCGTCACTCGCCAAAATGAGTTCGAGATTATCGGCTCAGGCTTTGTTCCGCTTAGTACCAATGACAGCCTGCGATTGCAATTGGAAGGTAAGGGGAACTTCCTTGTCATGTTCCATGACATATCGGATTACTTTGGCAATAGCTCCAGCGCCGGAGTCCTTTCCGCCACGCTTTCGGGAACGTTGACCGATCCCGCCTTGGAAAGTGCAAGCTTGTCGTTTCGCGACGGACGAATGGAGTTCGGATCCGTTATTCCCCTGGTGACTGAGCTGAGCGGGCGCATCCAATTCGAGCCCGCCGAACAATTCGTCCACGTTCTCGATCTGGAAGGCAAGATGGGAGGCGAATGGTTTAGAATTTCCAACACCCTCGCCACCGCAGAGTTGGCGTCCCGGCCTATCGAAAACCTGGTGCTTTCCGGATCGGGTTTCAACTTTGGCGTAACGATGTTGGAGACCACCGAGCGCGGCGTTCCGGTGAACGTCCTTGGATTGATGGAAGAAGGAGTCTTTGGCCGCATTGAACTCATCGGTCATAATTCGCAGGAAAAGTTCTATTTCGCGGGGCCGGCCAGACGCCCATTGGTGCGTGGCCGGGTGAATCTCTATGGCATCGAATTGATGTATCCGATGGAAGAGACCGGCGAGCCTCTCGACGAATTCGTACAAAACCTGCTGTGGAACATCGAATGGGACCTCTTTGCTTTTGCGGCCAAGGATGTGCGTTACGTAAAAACTTTGCCTGGTGCTTTGGACAAAGTCTATGTCGATTTGCTCATTGATGACCAATACGGCGGACTGGATTTTACCGGACAGCTTGCCGATTCAAGCTTTCGCATTGAGGGCGAAGCCCGCTGCGCCACCGGTCACGTGGAATACTTGGACATGGATTTTCACGTCGAAGAAGCGGGCGTGGAGTTCGATCGCAACACCATTATTCCGGTTGTCTACGGTCGCGGCGTGACCACCGTTTCCGACTCGACCGGCATTCCCTCGCAGGTGATTATTGCTCTGCAGACCGTTGATGAAACCATGGACAATCAGCAGGTGGATGACATGGTTCGTCAGGAAAAAGCGCGCGGACGCTTCGATGAAATCCGCTTTAAAGTGACCACAGACAACCCGAATCTGGGCACCACCGAGGCGCAAATATTGGCCTCGTTGGGTTACTCCACTGAAACGCTACAGACAAAAGCGGTGGATGCCATCGGTATCAGCACCGAGAATCTCATCTTCCGGCCCTTGTATCGCCCAATGGAGCGAAAGCTGGAACAGTTGTTCGGTTTGGATTACGTACGCTTTAGCTCGCGGTTCGCCAGAAATCTATTGGCTTTGAACATGAGCAATAATTATGAGCTTTCCAGCAGATTGGCATTGCTGCGAAGCACAAAGCTCATTTTGGGGAAATATCTTGCCGATCGCTTTTTCCTCCAATATACCGGCCAGGTAGAAGCCGGGATCTATTATCGCTACAAGCAAAAGGGCGTAGGTCTACACCACATCCTGGGATTGGAATACCGCATCAATCCACAAATTCTTCTGGAACTTGAGTATGACTATGATAGTTTGATGTTGTACAACAGGGACGATAAGAGAGTTGTGCTGCGCCATTGGTTCCCTTTTTAGCCCATGTAATTCGGGGAATAGAGGCAAATCACAAGGTCATACTTTTTTTACTCGATCTATCGAGCTGAGTCGTTTCATTGCGTCCACGACAAGCTTTGCGGGAGGCTTCTACTTTGCTAGAAGTGGGGCATGCAAGGCTTGCAATGTTTGCTTGTTAGCTCAAGACCGCGAAGGAAGGGAGTTTCAGAAACGGCTTTTGATCGATTTCCCTGACAGCCTTAAATCTGGTTCCCAGTTTGGTAACCAGATTACCTCTGTTCCATCTGAGGCTTTGCCCGCGTGACATATTTTCTCTTTACAAAAAGGCCAAAAATTGCTACATTTTGCCGCCTTGAAAATTGAAAGCAGGTATCGTTCAATGCTCCGATTATTATCCACAATAACCATATTTCTTCTCATCTGCGTGAGCCTGTCGCCTGATGCCGTTGCCCAAAAGCGCTCGGTAAAAGTATTGGGTGTGTCGGTCGAAGGCAACAAGACCACGGATGCGAATATGATCCGCCTCAGCTCCGGGCTAAATCCCGGAACGGAAATAACCGGCGATGGCGTTCAGGAGGCTATTCGGCAGCTTTGGCGATTGGATTTGTTCTCGGATATTCAAATCATTGTCGATCGCGAAGTGGCCGATGGAATTTACTTGACCATCAAGGTCAAAGAAAATCCGCGCATGGAAAAAGTGGAGATCGAGGGCAACAAGAAGCTAAAATCAAACGAGATCGATGAGATTATTAATTTTTATGCCGGGCAGGTAGTCAGCCCGACTTTGCTCACCCGGGCCAAAGCCAAGCTGTTGGACAAGTACAAGGAAAAGGGCTATCTGTTGGCTAAGATCAAGGTCAGCCAAATTCCGGGCAAGGTGGATAGCAATCGCGTCATAGTCCGCCTCAACTTTGATGAGGGATCCAAAGTACAAATCAAGAAAATCAATTTTCTCAACAATTCGGCTTTTAAAGACGGCAAGCTGCGCAAGCAAATGAAAAAGACCAAAGAGGATCGCTGGTGGCGCGGCGCGGACTTTGATAAGAAAGAATATGAAGAAGATCTGCTCAAGGTCGCCGAATTCTACCACAACGAAGGCTATCGTGATGCCGAGGTCATGAAGGATTCCATTTATTACAGCCCGAAAAAGGATGACATGTTTATCGACATCTGGGTGAATGAAGGTACCCAGTACAAATTTGGCGACATAAGCTGGGAAGGCAACAAGCTGTTCACAACCGCAGAGCTGACGGCGAATTTGGGCTTTGAGAAAGGTCAGATTTACAGCAAGAAAAAGCTGGATGAAGCGATTTTCAAGCGTGTCGGCAGCATGTACTATGATCGCGGCTACATCTACGCAACGGCCACGCCGCAGGAAAGCATGGACGCCCACAACGAGCTTGATATACATTTCATTGTGTCCGAAGGCAAGCAGGCGAGGATCAATGAGATCAACATTGTCGGTAATACCAAGACCAAGGAGAAGGTGATCCGCCGAGAATTGCGGGTCTATCCTGGTGATACTTTCAACCGCTCATTGCTCGAACGCAGCCAGCGCGACGTGTGGATGCTCAACTACTTCGCCAACGTCGAGCCGAAAGTCAATCCCATCGATGAGGAAAAAGTCGATCTGGAATTCAAGGTGGAAGAAAAGTCCACGGATACCGCCAACATGTCTGCCGGTTGGAGTGAGCGCGATAAGATGATTGGCAGCGTAGGTGTGGCCATGAACAATCTGGCCGGCAACGGCCAGACCGTCGGCTTTAATTGGGATTTTGGTCGCTATTACCGATCCTTCAACATCAGCTTCACCGAGCCTTGGCTGTTGGATACTCCAACCTTGGCGGGATTCAGCTACTATGACACCAAGCGCGACGCCACCTACATCGGCTACAAACAAGTCAGTCGCGGTGTTTCGCTACGACTTGGACGGCGCTTTACCTGGCCGGATAACTTTTTCCGCGGAGATTGGATTTACCGTCTCGATGAAACCAGCTTGTCCGAGTTTAATGACTACATCGTTGCCCTCAATCCCAACGGTATTGCCACTGAAAAATGGCCGCTCTTGAGCAGCAGCATCACGCAAATATTCTCCCGCAACAGCTTGGATCGTCCGGAATTCCCCACCGCCGGATCGGAATTTTCATTGACCACCGAACTGGCAGGAACTTTTCTGGGCGGCAACGTAGATTACCACAAGCATGTCCTGCGCATGGATTGGTTCATGCCCTCCATCTGGAAGCTGGTGTTGTATTCGAGCTTTCAGGCTGGGTATATGGAAGGGATTTCCAACAATGCTCAGATTCCTTATTTAGAGTACTTTTTTATGGGAGGCGACGGCCTCTCTCGCTCAATTCCTTTGCGCGGATATGAAGACCCCTTGGCCGGCTACCAAGTCGTGGAAGCCGGCGGCAAGGCCATGCTCAAGTACACGGCTGAGCTTCGTATCCCCATTGCGCCGAATCCGACCATATTCGGATTACTGTTTGCAGAAGCAGGAAATATCTGGCCGGATTTCAAGCACGCCGATCCGTTCACCATGCGCCGTTCGCTCGGTGTCGGCGCGCGAGTCTTTATGCCGATGATCGGCATCATCGGCTTTGACTACGGCTATGGTTTCGATCGCAAAGATGCGAATGGTAATCCGGATCCAAAGTGGAAGATGCACTTTGTCTTCGGCAGAAGCTTTTAGTTGATTGCGATCTGCGAAGCAGTGCATAAGACAATTCGCTCATTTCGCCGAGATCGAAAAATGGTGGAAGCACTTTGATTGATGAAACCAATCAATAGACTGCTCGCCCAAGAGGTGGTCTCGGTGAATCGGGCGGTCATTCATTCTGAAATAAATTGAAATTCGATACTCATTCATCCCCTAACAGGAGGCAATCGTGAAAACAAAATTGTGGTTTGCAGCTTTTTGGATCATTGCAGCGTGTCTATTGTTATCTTCCATGAGCGCCTACGCCCAAAAGTTGGGATATATCAATTCGCAAAAGGTTATGGCGAGTTATAAAGAAGCTCAGGACGCACAGGAGCGATTGGATAAGATCAGCCAAGATTGGGAGGCAGAAGCGCGCGCTAAGCAAAAGCAGTTTCAGGATCTGGGCGAGCAATTGGAATCGCAAAAGCTGCTACTAAGCGAAGAACGCATGAAAGAGAAACAGCAGGAGTTGCAGTCTCTGTACACGGAAATCCAAAAGTTTCAGGCGGAAAAGTTTGGTCAGGGTGGCGAGCTTTACAAAAAGCAAGAAGAGATCATGCAGCCGATTATTGACAAAATCAATGCTGCAATCAAAAAACTCGGCGAGGAACAAGGCTTTGACTTTATCTTTGATTCCGTAGCAGCAAACATTGTCTACGCCAGCCCCAAGCAGCCGGATTTGACGGACCAAGTTTTGGAAGAGCTGGAGAAGGGATTACAGAGCAAAACCACCGCCAAGACCGGCACCAACTAAGCAGCCGCTAACACCAAAATTGTTGCGAAAGGAAATGCATGCCTTTTCGCCTGAAAGAGATAGCGGAATGGATCGGCGGCAAGGTTGACGGCGATGATTTCATCGAGATAACCGGCTTGGCAAAAATCGAAGAGGCTCAGCCTGATCAATTAACTTTTATTGCCAATCCCAAATACGCGAAATTTATTGATACAACACGTGCGGGCGCGGTTCTGGTTGGAAGTGACTTCCCGACTGCGAACCGCACGGTCGTGCGCGTTGCAGATCCCTATTTTGCTTTCTTAGGACTGATCAAAAGATTCCAAGCGTCGGTTGAATTTTCTCTCAAAGGAATCCATCCAACAGCCATTATCGGTGAAGGTACCAAATTAGGCAAAGATGTCGCCATTGGTGCCTATGTCGTTATTGGGCGGAATTGCTCCATTGGCGATGCTAGCGTTTTGCATCCAGGCACTGTTTTGGAAGACCATGTTGTTATCGGAGCAAACTCGCTCCTGTATGCCAACGTCAGCGTTCGCGAACAATGTCGCATCGGCAACAACGTCATCGTTCAGATGGGAGCGGTAATCGGCTCGGATGGGTTCGGTTTTGCCTTCCATGATGGAAAGTATCACAAAATCCCGCAACTGGGAATAGTCGTCATCGAGGACGATGTTGAAATCGGCGCAAACACCACCATCGACCGCGCGACGATGGGTGAAACCGTCATTTGTCGGGGAACAAAATTGGACAATCTGGTTCAGATCGCACACAACGTGGAAATCGGCGAGCACACGGCCATTGCGGCGCAATCCGGCATTTCCGGCAGCACCAAGCTCGGCAAATACGTGAAATTGGGTGGGCAAGCCGGTCTGGTCGGACACATCAGCATCGGCGATAACTCTGCTGTCGGCGCTCAGGCGGGCGTTACCAAGTCCATCCCTGACAACACGTTTTATTCCGGGTACCCGGCTCGGGAGCACATGAAAGCAAAGCGGGAAGAAGCCAGTCTGGCCAGGCTTCCGGAATTGCTCAAAAGCTTTCGCCGGTTGGAGGCCGAAGTTGCCGAGCTGCGCAAAAAACTGGCAGAAAAAAGTTGACGCCACCCCTGCACCGTCGCTTTTTTGATTTAGGAGGTTGAATGCTCAAAAACCAACAGACCATCAGTCATGAAGTCTCTTATTCTGGAGTTGGTTTACATACTGGAAACAAGACCAAGATAACTTTCAAGCCTGCGCCTGCTAATACAGGCGTTTTGTTTAAGCGAGTGGACATCCCTGACAGTCCGGAAATCCACGCGGACATTGACCACGTCATTGATATTTCCCGCGGCACCACCATCGGCATCGGCGATGTGAAGGTGCACACCGTGGAGCACGTGCTGGCTGCGGTCAGCGGCTTGGAAATCGACAACCTCATTTGTGAAGTCGATGGGAATGAGCCGCCGGTTGGTGACGGTTCCGCCTTGCCGTTTGTAGAAATTCTATTGAAAGCCGGATACGTCGAACAAGACTCGCCGCGTGATTATCTCATCATCGATAAAACGATTACCTACCACGATGCCTCCCGCGGCATCGATATCGTCGTCTTCCCCTCGGATGAATTCCGTATCACTTTCATGATCGACTACAAGAATCCCGCGTTAGGCACCCAGTATACTTCCATGTATTCCTTGCGGGAGGAATTCGCCAC
>Ga0172370_10009611_pt1 | contig 11272 bp, 14 predicted proteins | sample LakKiv5m_FD_114538 | JGI IMG/M metagenome (GOLD analysis project Ga0172370, IMG submission 114538) | Freshwater microbial communities from Kabuno Bay, South-Kivu, Congo - kab_022012_11.5m | ecosystem: Environmental > Aquatic > Freshwater > Lake | place: Democratic Republic of the Congo...
CGCTGTCGGCTTACGGCATCCTGGCTGTGCACAAGTAGCCAAGGGTGGAGGTGTTCACTCATTAAAGCCGTACATTAGTTGGGTTAAGAACGATGCGAGTCAGTTTGGTTCCTATCTTTTGGTCGTGTAGGTTGTTTGAGGGGAAGATACTTTTAGTACGAGAGGAACGAGGTGTCGCAGTCTCTAGTCTATGGATTGTCTGACAAGGCACTGTCCAGTAGCCACACTGTATCCGATAAGTTCTGAAAGCATCTAAGAACGAAGCGGTCCCTAAAACGAGACAGCCATTCTTCTCTGAAAAGAGAAGACAAGGACTCCGGAAGAAGACCGGTTTGATAGGTTAGCGATGTAAGTATCTAGTTTTATTACGAGATATTCAGTCTACTAATACTAATCGTCCAAGTGAAATCACAAAATATAAGGAATGGAAGATTTCTTAAAAAAAAATAGCGTCGTCTATAGAAAATGTATTTTTCAACTACAAATATCACTTCTTTTTTCTTGTCAATTTTTTTATTTAAATAAAATTGCTAAATCTTAACATCAGTCTCTTCTATTTTTTTTATTAACTTATTTTCAGTCTAGTCATTAAACTCTTCTTTTTTAAATTGATTGGGCTATAATATTATTATTAACAAAATAAATTAAATGGTGGAAATATGATGAAAATAACAAATACTTTTAGTTTCTATTTTATTAATACATCTATTTCTGTCAGACGTTACCAATAGAATTATTTATTCTATTCTTTTTTTAGTTTATTACATCTATATTTTTGTAATTTATATTTATTCGTATTTTTTAGATGTAATTTAACTTTCTTGGAATAGCTATAACTTTAAATAAATTTATTGGTGATTAAATATGCAAATGAATGAAAGTAATAAACTTAAAAAAATAAAATTATATCTTGAAAACGCAAAAAAGAATGAACTTCCAAAGGATGCATATCTACAAGTTGGATATTCATGTAATGCAAAATGTATAATGTGTGATATTTGGAAAACTCCTTTTCTTGGAGATTCAAAAACTTTATATTCAATAATAAATAAGCTTTTTGAGCTTGATTTTGAATGGATAACTTTTTGGGGTGGAGAACCTTTTCTTCATCCATTAATTGATGATTTGATTGTTCATGCAAAAAAGAAAAATCTTAAAGTTCAAATTATTACTAATGGATCTTTAATTAAAGAACATATAGACGTTATCTGTAATTATGTTGATAATCTAGTTGTATCTATTGATTCTGGTATACCAGAAATACATGATAAAATAAGAAATACACCTGGAATTTTTTATAAAGCAACAAATGGAATTAAAGAATTACTAAAGAAGAATAAACACCCAAATATAGAAATTGATTGTACAATACTTAATGAGAACATAGATACACTTGAGAATATTGTTGAATTATCAAATAACCTTGGAAAAATCTTTATTGATTTTGATCCTGTTCAAATTTTGGGAGTTGGAAACAATTCAAAATACGAATTTAAATCAAATATATCTGGGTTGTATAATGCAAAAAAGCTTGCAGAAGAGTATGGAATTGAAATAACAAGTAAAGAAAGAATGAAGCTTATTGAAAAATATTTAAAAAAGGAGAGGATTATTATGCCTTGCTATAGTTATTGTAAAGATCTTCTAATCTCTCCAAAGGGAGAGGTATATGCTTGTTGGACAATTGGAGATATTGTTGGTAATATACTTGATGAAAACTTTGTCCAGGAATGGAAAAATGGATTGTTTAAATATAAAAGCATATTAACAGGGAATAAGAAGGAATGCTATAATTGTGGATTTAGTCATTCTAGAATGCCAGATAAAACATATTTGAAAATTGTAAAAGAAGCAAACAATATACGTTTAAGGAATCTTAAAAAATAATATAAGTATTTAGAAGTTATGAAATTACTTGTAAATGGATTTGTTTAAATCTTTTACAAATAATAAATACTATATATTTTTTGTTTTGATGTTTTATTAAAATGGTAAATTTATTTTTAAAGACGGAAACATCAAATATACAATTAAGAAAATCATTATTAAAGTAAATAAGATAATTAGAAAAATAATTATTTTGTTTGGTTTTGGTTTTAATGTGTTTGTGTTTTGAGTACTTAGGCTTGGACTGTATTTTGGTTGATTTTGTTCCTCTGAATTAACTGATTTTGGAACTGCTTGATTAGGTACAAAATTTGTGTTTGGTTTAATTGTTGATGGTGCTTGTTGAGGTGCACTTTGTTTTTGGGGATTTAGTTCATATGAAATTGAACTATAAGGTAAATTTTGAGGTGTTTCTTGTGTAACTGGATTATTTGTTGTAATTGGTTCTGGTTCTGGCTTGTCAAGTGGTTTAATTTCTTCTATTATTGGTTTTTTTGTTTCTTGCTCTTTTTCTTTAACTAATGATTTTAATAACTCTAGTTTTTCTTTAGCAACTAAGTGAGCTTTATTGAAATCTTCTTCTTTAATATCTAATGAGTTATCTTTAACTAAAAAGTTGTAGATTTCTTCTTTTGTTTTTCCTTTTTTTATTTCTTCAAATATATAATTTATTAAATCTGTATCTATTTCTGTCATTTTAATCATATTTAATTATTTATATGCTATTTTTTCGTCTAATCGTTAGCTATATTGTATATCTATTTGTTTTTAATTCTTTCTACTTTCTGTTTTGAAGTTAAACTATATTTATTAACTAATCTTTTGTATTTAGTAAATAATTAGATATATAAATATTTATTTACATAAATTATATAATGATTAATATGAATAAACTAAAGTTATTTTTACAAAAATGGTCAATTGCATTTAAGATTACACCTATTATTTTACTTGTGGTAATATTAAAGTTTTTATCCCACAGGTTAGGTTATGAAGTAATTACTTTAAATGCATTATTTACTAGTCTTGTTGCAGGAACAATCTTCTTAATCGGATTTCTTATTTCTGGAATACTCTCTGATTATAAGGAAAGCGAGAAAATACCTAGTGAATTTTCAGCATCTCTTGAATCTATGTATGATGAATCATATACAATTTATAAGAGCAAAAATTCAAAAACAGGAAAAGAATTTATTAAATATCAAAAGCAATTTATTAGTTCAATTAATGATTGGTTTTATAAAAAAGAAAAAACACAATCTATCTTAGATAAACTTGCTAAGATGAATGTATATTTTGTTGGATTTGATAAAGAAGGAATTCAATCAGGGTATATAATGAAAATGAAAAATGAACAAAATAATCTGCGAAAAATTATTCTAAGAATACATACTATAAGAGATACTAATTTCATTGCATCAGCTTACGCTATTGTAGAAGCTCTTGCATTTGCAATTGGAATTGGAATGATCTTAATTAAGATAGATCCATTTTATGAATCATTATTCTTTACTGTACTAGTTATGTTCTTAGTTACGTACATGATATTTTTAATTAAAGATTTAGATAATCCTTTTGATTATTCTTCAAATGGAGAAACAGGGACAGAGGTTTCATTAAAGCCAATACATGATTTTGAAAATAGAATAAATAATCAGAAAATTTAGTTTTGGAATAATTATACGATTGGATTTTTTTTAAAATACGTATTCATTTCGTTTTTGAAATTTATTTTTCCTTTTTCTATTTTTTCAATAATCTTTTTAATAATCTCTTGATTAACTTTAGTATTTTTTAATATATTTTTTATTTTTTGTCCATGATATTTTTGGTTTTCAAATATAAATGAAAATAACTTATTTTTATTTTCTTTACTATTTTGCTTGAAATTCTTGATTATAAAAGATTTGTGAGCATTAAATGAAATATTGTATATCCATAGGTGGTATTTTTTTAGTCTATTTATATCACAAGAATAGTTCTTAAATTTTTTTTGTATTGTTATTTTAAATAATTCATTTGGGAAACTTGCTTTTGGATAATTACTTGTCTTGTATTTTGCATCTAAGTACATTTCGCTAATGAAATGATCTTTGTAGTCAATACCCTTTGTGTGTTCTAAATAGGCGTGTACTTCCTTGTCAAGTATTGCGTGTGATAAAAAACCTATTGAAAAGGAAACTTCCTTTATATTTCTTGAATTCCTTAGTAGTTCTTTACCAAAAGATATTGCAAGGTCATAATTATAATGCATATAAGAAAATAATTTGATTTTCAAAAATGGATCATAAGAGATAATGTCGGGAAAAATAGAGCCTAGTTTTAAACTTGGTGCATCTAATTTTTCTAGATTTGGATCTTCTTTAATTTCTTGTTCAATAAAATTAATGTGCGTAAATAATGATGGCATGATTAAAAAAGTCTCCAAATTTCAATTATATTTTTTAATAAATATTGTAATTGTATTTGTACCATACATAATAAATATCATAAATAAAAGATATCTTAATATCATGCTGATTAACTCATCATATCCAAATAATATGTAATATAGTTCATCTACAAGTAAGTAGATTAATCCTAAAATTAATCCTAAAATAATAATAAAGCCTACAATTAACCAAAACCTATTTTTAATAAAATTCCATGAACTTGATAAAGATCCATTTATTGTTTTCCCAGTTAAGCCCATATAGAATATCCCAAATGTGAAAGTTAATGTAATTGCAATTAGAAATAACGTAAGTAGTATTAAAAGAATAATTAGAAGAATCATAAGTATTATAGATGTGTTAAGATATGTAATTATGATTGAGCCAATTACAATTAGTGCAAGAAACACTACACAAAGTATTATTGAGTAAAGGATTACTTTCCAAAGCCCATTATTTGTATTCTTTATTTTTTTATCTGCTTCTGATCTTCCTGCAATATAACTTAAATAATTAATAAATATAGTTCCAATTAACCAAAATAATCCTATGATTAATAGTTCTTTGTAAAAGTACGCAAAAAAATGTATTAATTTTATATCTACCATTTTTATACTTATTTCTTCTATTAAATATTGCATGTATCCATTAAATAAAATTATGTAACCAGTGTAAAGTAAGGTAATCAATAATAAATATATGAAATATATCTTTTTGGAAAATACATTCCATCCTTTAATAAAAACATCCAACATTTTTTAATCTCCTTTTATCTTTTAACTGCAAGTTTAATTCTTTTAAAATAATTATTATTGTTAATTGTATATTTAATATCAAAACTATATGTGCCTTCAAGTATTTTATTTATTTCCGGATATCTAATATCACAATATATAGTTCTTTGATTGCCTGAGGCCATTTTTGTAATAATAACTTTTTGATTATTTGTGTCTTTTGAATCTTGACAATAAACTATTAAAGAATCTTCAACAGGGGTTATTTCAAGACTTGAATTTATTGCATCAATTTCTGTATTGTTTTTAATTGTTATTTCAAGTATTGTGTTTATATTTTTAGATAAAACTAATGGATTATTATTAAAACTAGCAGATATATTATTTGATCCAAGCTCATTAAAATTTGTTGTGCTTATTAAGTATCCTATTAGAAGTATAATTAATACAATTATTACACTAAATATAATTTTCTTCCAATTACCTTCAAATATTCCTTCACTATATAATCCCATAAAAATAACCTAATAATATCTATATTTTATATTATATTATTAAAGAATATATTTAAAAAACTTGATAACTACTATTTTATTGTATGATTAATAAAAATATTGCCCTTAGTAATGGTTTTGATAGTAGTTTATCTGAGATTATTTCTAAATTAATTTCTTTAATAATTAAGAAAGATATTGAAGGGATTCATATTCTTGAGAACCAAACTCTTGAGGTCGCAATTACTAAAAATAATAAAGATTATTCTTCTTTATGTATTATTATGTATGGTCTAAGAAAAATGATGTCAAAAGGACACATTAACACTAATGATGTTTGGAAAAAATCAGAAAACAATATTTTAAATGAACTTAAAAATGGTTTATTTGATCTTAATTCAAATAAAACTGATAATTTTAGAAAAACATTAATGGATATAGAAAACGAAATCAGAAATACAGATAAAGAACTCGGGCATTATATTAATCAAATAATTGATGATGCTAGAATTAAGCTTGCATCTTCTGCTTATGCTTATGGGTTGTCTGCTTCACAAGCAAGTGATTTATTTTCTATTTCAAAAGATCAATTAATGAATTTTGTAGGTGTTACAAAAATGCCAGATGAAGATATTAAGTTTAAAAGTATTAAAGAAAGAGTTGGATTATTGGAATTAACAAGTAAATAATTGTTTTTTTAAAAATGGGAGTAATTAAATTATGAAAATTGTTTTTGATTCAGGAGTATTAATTGGATTATCTGAAACTTGTTATTTATCTTTATTACAACCATTAAGAGAAGCTTTAGGAGAATTTATAATCACAGAAAAAGTAAAATATGAATGTATTGGTAAAGTTGAAAATATAATGAGGTTTAAATTAAGTTCCATTAGAATTGCAAGAGAAATTACTTCACAGGTATTTACTGTTCAACCAAATTCAAAAAAGCTTGAAGAGACTACTTTTAAAATCATGGAATTAACAAATAGTATGATATTAGTTAGAAAAAAACCAATTACAATTATTCAATTTGGAGAAGCAGAATGCCTTGCTCTTCTAGGTATTACTGATGCAAATTGTTTAGCAGTTGATGAAAGAACAACAAGAATGCTTGTTGAACAACCTCATGCATTAATTAATATAATAAAAAGAAAGTATAATACAAGTGATGTTTGTTTAGATGAAAAAAAATATGTTTTATTTAAAGAACTAATTGGGCCAGTAATTGTTATTAGGTCTGTAGATTTATTTGCTTATGCTCAAAAACATAAAATGTTAACTAGTGAATTTGATAATCCAGAAAATCTTAAAGCTGGGCTTTATGCATTAAAAATTAAAGGTTGTTCTGTCTCTTTTGAAGAAATAGATGAATATATAAGATCTTTGTATAAATAAATTCTATTATTGTATTAAGGACAAGAGGTTCTTTAAATTATGAAGATTATTAAAAAAGATAAAACTTACTTTATTAATTATAATAAAGAAGAAGATGTTTCTATTCTTAATGAACTATTAGATTCTAATTTAGATATAAAAAGAATAACTAAAAACGTATATTCAATAGTGTTAGATAAAGACATAACTAGCAAAGATAAACCAATAGACGTAATTAATATTAAAAAAGAAGAGCAAATTAAATCTGAACAGAATATTACTATTAAATCAAAGATATTAGATTTATTAAATGATAAAAATATTTCTGGTGCAGATTTAATTGAGGGTAATTTTGAAAAAATTTTAAAAAAAGAAGATCTTCCTGTTTTTCTTGAAATGATAAAGAAAAAGGAAGTTACGATTTTCCAACTCCCAAAATATAAAAAAGGAATTTATAAAGCAAATATATCTATTCCAAAAATGCAAGTTTCTTCTAAAGCTGAAGAAAAACAAGCTTTTGTTTCAGCTTCTAAAGTTATTGAAACAGAAGAAGAAACAATGTCAAGTTTTGAATCAAAGGGGTATATAATTATTAGAAATCAAGGTGATGCAGTTTTTTTCTCAGATAAATATGCAGATAGAATTAAATCTGGGGAAATAATTGGTCAAAAATCATTTGATGGCAATTATTATGTTATTGATTCTGAGAAATATCAAAAAATTAAAGGAAAAGTACTCTCTCTTAAGTTTAAAGATGTATTTAATATTGATGATATTATACAGAAATTAAATATGCCTGCTGATGAAATTAAGGTTGTTTTAGAGTTCTTAAAAGAAGAGTGTCTTGTTATTGAAAAAAGGAAAGGTAATTATTTATTTGTTTAAGACAAGATGAGATAAAAAATAAAGTAAAGAGAATAAAATAAAAGGAATTGATTGATTTATGATGCTAACAAATATATTATTAATTATTATTCTAATTTTTGTTATTGGAAATCTTATTATCGGGTATCTTTTGAAAAGAAGGTATTTAAGATACCTTCCATTAAATGAAGATGCAAGAAAGGATAGTAAGTTTGATGTAATTGAGTCAAAGCTTGATCTTTTAAATAAAAGAGTTGTAAAGCTAGAAGTAGAGTTAAAGCATAAAAAGAAAAAGTAATTTTAAAATAGCTCAGCCCGCCCATCTATCATCATGTTTTTCAGCAGGTGTTCAGTTATCATCATTGCTATATATAATTATTCTTAAATACAACTTATAAATCCTTTCTTTTACATAAAACATAACTTTTAAAAAACAAACCAAATAAATTATTAGATGAATATACATGAATATACAACTAATAGTTAATGAATTTATTAAGTCCATAAAAAATGGAGATGTTATATCCATTGGTAGCTGCGATATTGAAAAAGAATTTATTGATGAGCTTGTTAAAGTAATTCTTGCAAACAATTTGGATGTGTTTTTTATTCCTACTACAATTATGCAAGCAAAGCAAATACATGACTTGGGGCAGAAAAACGTTTCTTTAAATGATAGGGAAATAGATATTGCTCTTGAGTTTGTTGATCAAATAGATCAATATTTTAATTTTATAAAAAGAACAACTAAGTCTTTTATTAAAGATAAGATGATTAGTCAATCAGCATTAAACTTAGTTGTTGTTTCAAATAATTTTAATATTGTTAATGAGATTACAAATGATGTTTATGTTGAAATATCTACTTTTGCTTATCAGAGAACAATTATGAATCTTCAAAGTTATGGGCATGCAAGAATTGTAACTGATTTATCAAATAATCCAATTAAAACAGAGATTGGTCATTTTATTGCAAGAATAACAATTGATAAAAACATAAGTTTAGAGGATTTTGAATATTCTGTTAGAACAATACCTGGTGTGCTTGAAACAGGTCTTTTTTTAGGTTTAGCAGATACTGTTTATTTAGTTGATGAAACAAAGAATGCTATTAAGGTTTTGGCAAGAAGCAAATAAGTTAAATAAATCTTTTTTTATATTAATTATCTTAAATTTGAGGAATAAAAATATATATAAATTATATGTTACTAAGATATATAAGAATAGTTTTTTTAAATAGATGATTATTTTTCATTATGTGATATTTTTTAACCTAGTTATGGTAATTATGCCTCGGTGGCTTAGTGGTTAAAGCGCCAGACTCATAATCTGGAGATCGCCAGTCCAAATCTGGCTCGAGGCATTCAACCCCTCGCTGAGTTGACGAGCGAAATATCTTTGGAAGCCTTTAGTTCCTGGGTTTTGGAGCACGATTTCTGTAAACAATACAAGAGAGACCTAATCAATAAAATACCCTCTATTTTCAATAAAAGTGTGTATAATTATCCTGAGCTATTAGAATATCTACAAAAGAACATAAGTAAGATAAAAGAAACAAGATATACAGTTATTTTGGTATCCTTGTTATTGAAATATCTTCAAGAAGAGTTAAAGGTTCCAGAAACTAACCTTGTAGCTATAAAGAAACAACTTAAGTATTCTAAGAAAGTAATTCCTGACAACTACGTCCCAACAGACCAAGAGATACTCCAAACCATAAACCAGCTATCCCCAAACAACAGATTAGTGTACCTTGTGTATGTAGTGTCGGGTATAAGGAAGGTAGAAGGTAGTTATCTATTGGCTAATAGTCATAAGTTAGTAGCTCAAGAGAAGGATGGATTCGTTAAAGTAACTATGAATTACCTAAGACATAATAAGAACAGTTTCTTTTGTTATCTGCCTTCTTTTATCTACCAACAAATAACTAATAACCAAAAGCTATCAGTAGGTAGTTTAGAACGCGAACTAAAAACCAAGCACCTCATACCAATAAAGTACTGCAGAAAATGGTTCTATACAAAGTGTATTGAGCTTGGAGTTCCAGAAGCAATAGCTGATTTCTATGAAGGAAGAACAGCTAATAGTATTGGTTCTAATCACTATTTATCAAGACAACTATTAGGAGATAAGAATTATAGTAAAATAGCAAGATATTTTAATTCTTTTATACATTAAATATAATTATAAGTGATTATGTTGAGTTATATTTCTAAATATTATAATTTTAATTGTTGGTTAAATGAATTTAATTAAGTGTTTTTTTAAGGTTGACTCAGAAAATTTTGTTCTTTGGACATTTATTTTTGCTATAATTGTATACATTATTAATTTAGTTTTATCTGTTTTAAATTTAAATTTAAATTTAGTTTATTCATTATGTATTGGAATTATAATTACAATATTAAGTTGTCTTTTTTGGTCTTTAATTAATTATAAAATGTTTAAATTTGATATTTATTTTTTATATTGGAGTTTATTTCATTCTTTTTTTTATTTTATAATCAATAATATTTTAAATAAATCAGATTTTAAGTATAGTTTTATTTATTTTTTATTTTTTGGGTTACTTTTAAATTTATTAACTTGGCTTACAAAATATAAATTAATTCCATTTTGTATTTTAACTTATTCAAAGATAAAATATTTTATTAATGACATTAATAAAGATTGTTGGGTAGGTTTATCAAATGAGGAAATTCCTGCTTGGTTAAATAAATATCTATCAAATCAGATTTCAAATCAACAAATAAACCCTCATTCAGGAAATACTTATTATGTTAATGGTAAGACTTTTACTTATAAAATTAAATTTATTTGTTGGGGTCATTCTACAAGTGAGTGTGAACCAAAAATATATAGACGTCTCAAATAATTTTTTATCTTTGCTACCTTCTGATTTACATATACTACCCAATTTACATTAGCTAATAGCAAATAGTATAGGTTCTAATCATTATCTAAGTAAACAGATGTTAGCAGATAAATTTTATAAGGAAAAACTACTGGATATATTAAAATTATAATATTTTATTTATCTTTTTTTTCTTTTATGTTTATAGTAAAACTCTAGAGGTCTGTTTATTCCATCTCCAATTGGTCCAGTAGGGACAATCTTGTAGATTCTATGTCTACCTTTAATTATCCATGTAAGTTCTTGGTGAGAATCTCCATGTCCAAAATTTATATTTTTCCAATAAGCTTTTATAACCCATTTTGGTGGTCGATTAATTTGTTTCCAATCATTATAGGTTTTTACAGGCTTAAATAGTTTTAAAATATTTTTTAATAAACTCATATTTATCTCTCATTATTTATTAACTAGATATTCTCTTAATTTGCTTTTGGTTTGAGAAAGAATTCTTCTATCCTTTGCTTGTTTTCTATTCAAAGTGCGTTTTAAGAAAAAATCATATTCAAATAATATTTTACTATTTCTAAGTAATGTTAATCTCACTAAGTAGTTCCAATATTTTGGTGGATTTAAC